>Ga0307508_10004036_pt1 | contig 14525 bp, 12 predicted proteins | sample 9_EM_MG_FD_203089 | JGI IMG/M metagenome (GOLD analysis project Ga0307508, IMG submission 203089) | Populus trichocarpa ectomycorrhiza microbial communities from riparian zone in the Pacific Northwest, United States - 9_EM | ecosystem: Host-associated > Plants > Roots > Unclassified | place... | reverse complement strand
CCGTGACTTCACCCACATCGACGACATCGTCCGCGGCATCGTCCTGGTCGCCCAGAAGGGCTCCGGCGACGGCTACCTGCTCGGCGCGAGCCACCAGTGGTCGATGCTGGAGGTGGCCGGGCTCTTTCACGCCGGTTACGTCCTGGTCCCGCCGCTGCGCGGCGAGCGAGTGCACGGCCAGGCCGACATCACCAAGGCCGCCGGCCTTGGCTGGCGCCCGGCGCGCCGGCTCGACGAGTACGTGGCCTCGTTCCTGGCGGCCCATCCCCGGCCGGCCTGAGCGCCGCTTGCGAGTTCGGTCACTTCGCCCGGCGTGTCCGCGTGGGGCGGGGTTGACTGGCGAAAGTGCGCCGTGGCCTGACCCTGGTCCTGGCGGTGGCCTGCGGGCTCACCGTCGCCAACCTCTACTACTCCCAGCCGCTGCTCGACCTGATCGCCCGCTCGTTCGGCGTCAGCCAGGGCGCTGCCGCGCTGGTTGTCACCCTCACCCAAGCCGGGTACGCGGTCGGCCTGCTGCTCCTGCTCCCGCTCGGCGATCTGGTCGAGAACCGCCGGCTGACCACCCGTCTGCTGGCCGGCACCGCGACGGCCGTGCTGCTGGCGGCGTTCGCCCCCGCGTACCCCATGTTTCTGATCGTCTCGGTCCTGGTCGGGGTGACCTCGGTGGTGGCACAGATCCTCATCCCGCTCGCGGCGCATCTGGCGCCGCCTGAGCAGCGCGGCGCCTTCGTCGGCAAGGTGATGAGCGGCCTGCTGCTCGGCATCCTGCTGGCGCGAGCGGTGTCCAGCCTCGTCGCGGACCTGTGGGGCTGGCGGGCGATCTACTTCATCTCGGCCGGGCTGATGATCCTGCTCGGCGTCGTCCTGCGCCGGATGCTGCCGGAACGCGCCCCGGACCACACCGCCGGGTACCGGTCGTTGCTGCGCAGCGTGGCCACGCTGGTGCGCGAGGAGCCGGTGCTGCGACGGCGCGCGCTCTCCCAAGCGATGATCTTCGGCGCGTTCAGCGCCTTCTGGACGGCCATCGCCTTCGAACTGGTCGGCGAGCACGGGTTCGGCCAGGCGCAGATCGCGATCTTCGCCTTGGTCGGGGCGGGCGGGGCGGCCGCGGCGCCGGTCGCGGGCCGGATCGCCGACCGGGGGTACGGGGGGATCGCCAGCGGGGCGGCGCTGCTCCTGGCGTCGCTGGCCATGGCGACGGCGGCGGTCGGCCATCGCAGCGTCGTGGTGCTGGCGCTGGCCGGCGTGCTGCTCGACTTCGCCGTGCAGAGCCACCAGGTGATGAGCCAGCACGTGATCTACGCGCTGCGCTCGGACGCCCGGGCCCGGGTCAACACGATCTTCATGACGACGGTCTTCACCGGCGGCGCGATCTCCTCGGCCGCCACCGGCGCTCTGCACGACCGGTTCGGCTGGACCGGCGCCTGCGTGCTCGGCGCGGTCTTTCCGCTGGTCGGCCTGGTGATCTGGGGGTACGGCCGGTGGGTGGCGCCGGCCCGATCCGGGTCTGAGTCGCAGCCGGCGCGGGTTAGCGTTAACCCGTGACCGACATCTGGGCGCAGTGGCTCCTCTCCCGCCGGGACGGCAACAGCGACGCGGTCCGTGCCGGCATGGCGGCCTACCTCGCGACGTTCCGGGACGGCGTCCTCAACCGGGCCGACCTGGCGCCCGCCGACGTCCTGCTCGACGTGGGCTGCGGCACCGGCCTGATCGGGTTCGGCGCCCTGGAGCGGCTCGGCCCGGACGGCCGGGTCATCTTCAGCGACATCTCCGAGGACCTGCTCGACGAGTGCCGCCGCGCCGCCGGGGACGACCCGCGCTGCAGCTTCGTGCGCGCCCCGGTCCACGACCTGACCGGCATTCCGGACGCTTCTGTGGACGTCGTCGCGCTTCGCTCGGTGTTGATGTACTCCAACCGCAAGGCCGACGCGTTCGCCGAGTTCTTCCGGGTGCTCCGGCCGGGCGGCCGGCTGTCGATGTTCGAGCCGATCAACCGTTTCCTGCTGGAGCGCGGCCCGTGGCGGCCGTTCGGCCTCACCGACTCGCCGGTCGACGACCTGCTGTTGAGGATCGCAGGGGTCTACCGGTCCGGGGCGGAGGCCGCCTCGCACACGATGGTCGACTTCGACGAGCGGGACCTGATCGACTGGGTGGTCGCCGCCGGCTTCGAGGCGGTCGGGCTGGACTATCGTGCCGAGGTCGGGGTGCCGGCCGAGCCGATCACCGACTGGCAGGCCCTCATGGGCGTGGCGCCCAACCCGCTGGCGCCGACCTACGGCGAGGCCATCGAGGCGGCGCTGACCCCGGCCGAGCGCGAGCGCCTCGACGCGTACATGGCCGGCCTGGTGGCCGCGCGGACCCCGACCCGCCGCACGGCCGGGATCGCCTTCCTCCGGGCGCTGCGTCCGTGACGGCGTAACCTCTGGGCATGCGCAGGGATCGCCATGGCTGACGCCGACGACGTGCGCCGTCTCGCGTCGGCCCTGCCGCACGCCGTGGAGATCGACAGCGACGGCTTCGACTATCGGGTGGGCGGCAAGGGTTTCGTGTGGTCCTATCCCGACCGTGCGCCGGGCAGGCAGCGGGTGATCCGCACCGACATCGCGGTCCTCTTCGTCGGCGACGAGGCCGAGAAGCAGGCGCTGCTGCTGGGCGAGCCCGACCTCTTCTTCACCACGCCCGGTTACGACGGCCTGCCGCTGGTCATGCTGCGCCTCGCCGAGGTCAAGGTCGAGCGCCTCCGCGAGCTGGTGACCGACGCGTGGCGCATGCGCGCGCCGGCCGAGGTGGCGACCGACCTGGCCGATCCCGACGAGTTCCCCTCCTGACCCTCGACCGTCAGGTGGCCGGTGCGGTGACGGTCGACGCCGGATCGTCGCCGCCGGTGTCCAACCGGAACGGCGGGTAGGAGTCGGTCATCAGCGACGTGTAGGCGGCGACCCTGAGCACCCACCGGTCCAGGCCGAGGATCAGGTCGTAGAGGCTGCGGGGGTATTGGCCGGTGACGGCCAGGATGACAGCGGCGATGAACACCAGGAGCCCGATCAGCCCGCCGGCCGTCCAGCTGTAGCTGTGCGTCCTGGAGTTCGCGGCGAACCCGGCGCCGCCGCCGGTGAGGACGCTGACGATCACGAGGTGCGGCAGCGCGAGCAGCCACCACTTGACCAGGACCAGTCCGCGGGAGAGGCGCTCGGGGTAGGCGATGCTGAGGCGCGCCGGGAACTCGGGGTCGTCGGCCAGCGTGAACGGCGGGTATTTGTCGGTGCCCAGGGCGCTGTAGGCGTAGTAGCTGACTCGCCAGCTCCAGCGCAACACGCCGACGTTGAACTCGAAGATCGATCGCGGGTACCGGCCCGTGAACAGGATCGCGAAGAACGCGACCACGGACGTGACCAGGAAGGCGATCCAGAGAAAGAACAGCACGATGTAATGGGGGATGGTCAGAATCCACTTCACGAGCCACAGCCAGCGTGACAGGTTTGGATCAAGGCGCGCGTCGACGCTCACCGGATAGGCGGATGTCACGGTCATGATCGTGTACCTCCGATTTGCTCGACACTCTACGCTCGTCGGGCGGTCACGGGCAGCGACGATCAGCTATTTGACGCGGCGGCGTGCCGGGCCGGCGGGCGGCGTCACTCGCCGTCGCCGACGGTGCGCCGGTGGAGGCGGCTGATCGCGGCGTCCCACTCGTCGGGCGCCGCGGCCTCGGCCCGCTTGGCGGTGAAGTAGTCGCGGTGCGAGATCACGGCGGCGACGAGCGCGGCGACGGCCGCGGCCGAGGCCAGCACCTGCAGGCCCTGCGCGATGTCCTCCAGCCACGAGTACCACCCCGGGTACATCAGGGAGGTGATCAAGGGGATGCTGCCGGCCGACTCGCCCTGGGCCAGGCTGCTGAGGTAGCCGCTCAGGTCTTGCGGATGGTAAGCGTCGGCGCCGATGGAGGCCAGGCCGACGAACAGGGTCGCGATGCCGAGGACCATGCTCCAGGTGCGCGCCCACAGCCGACCTTTGTAGATCAGGGGGGCCAGCATCGCGCACGCGAGGGTGACCACGCCCAGCACGATCAGCACGACCGCGCCGGACCGGCCACGTAGCAGGGGCGGCGGCTCGGCGCCGAACTCGGCCTGGACCTTGGCGAAGGCGGCCAGCAGCCGGGCCGCCGCCGGCGAACCCCACCAGCGCAGCTCCCAGAGCCCGTCGAGCACGAGCAGCAGACCGGCCGGCGCGAGCAGCCAGGTGAACACGGTGGCGGCGCGAACCGGCCGCGGAACATCGACCCCCGTCATGTCGAGCATGCTAGCGACCGGCCGTCGACATCGCGCCCCATTTTCTCGGCGTTCAGCTTTCTCGGCGTTCAGCCGAGCAGCGAGGGCAGCGGCGTCTGCGGGTCGGCGAGCCGGGCGCGGTCGACTACCGCGCCCGACCGGATGAGCTTGTCGATGTCGTCGTTGACATCCCAGATGTTAACGTTCATGCCGGCCGCGACCCGGCCGTCGAGCAGCCAGAACGCGATGAACTCGCGGGTCGCCAGATTCCCGCGGACGACCAGGTCGCCGGGCGTGCCCGGCGGCAGCCAGCCGATGTACTCCATGCCCAGGTCGTACTGGTCGGTGTAGAAATACGGCAGCTTCTCGTACGAGACGTCCTGTCCGAGCATCGCCTTGGCCGCGACCTGGCCGCTGTTGAGCGCGGTCGCCCAGTGCTCGACCCGCACCCGGGCCTTGAGCACCGGGTGGTCGATGTCGGCGATGTCGCCGGCCGCGAAGACGTCGGGGTCGCTGGTGGCCAGCCGGCGGTCCACCAGCACGCCGTTGCCGACCGCCAGGCCGGCGTCCGCGGCGAGCCCGACGTTCGGCGTCACCCCGATGCCGGCCACGACGATGTCGGCGGGGATCCGGGCGCCGTCGGCGAGCAGGACCGCGTCGTCGGACACGGCGACCGCCGAGGCGCCCAGGCGCAAGGTCACGCCGTTCGACCGGTGCAGATCGGCGAAGACGGTTGCGATCTCGTCGCCCAGGATGCGCTGCAGCGGTAGCGCGGAGGAGCCGATCACGGTCACGGTCGCGCCGCGGCCGCGCGCGGCGGCAGCGACCTCCAGGCCGATCCAGCCGGCGCCGACGACCACGAGGCGGGTGGCTTCGGTGACGGCGTCGGCGATCCGCTGCGAGTCGGCCAGCGTACGCAGCGTCCATGCGCGCTCGCCGCCCGGCACGGTCAGCGGTCGCGGCGTGGCGCCGGTCGCGAGGAGCAGGCGGTCGTAGCCGACCTCCTCCCCGCCGGCGAGCCGGACGACCTTGCGGCCGGTGTCCAGGCCGGTCGCCGTCGTGCCGAGCCGCAGGTCGACGTCGTTGTCCGCGTACCAGTTCGGACCGTGCACGAACACGCTCTCCCGCTCGGCGGTGCCGAGCAGCAGGCCCTTGGACAGCGGCGGCCGCTCGTACGGCCGATCGGTCTCGGAGCCGATGAGCGTGACCGGTCCGCTGAAGCCTTCGGCGCGCAGGGTTTCCACTGCCTTGGCGCCGGCCAGTCCGGCGCCCACCACGACGTGTGTCATGCGAGTCATCTCCTCGGATCGATGTGGACTTTGGGGGCGATGCCCCGGCGCGCGCCGGAGAGGACGTCGGCCGCGTCGTCCAGCCCGACGGTCTCCGCGACGAGCGGCCTCGGGTCGACGGCGCCGGAGGCGTACAGCTCGATGGTCTCGGAAAGCCCGGGGGAGGCGCTGAGAATGCCCACCACGGTGATGTCGGCGAGGACCAGCCGCCGGGTGTCGATCGTCGCCGGCTCGCCGGCGATGCCGATGCAGACGACCCGGCCGCCGGGCTCGACCCGCTCAACGGCGAAGCCGGGCAGCTCGGCGGCGTTGGTCGCGTCGACGATCGCGTCGAACGGGACGCTCGGCAGCGTCTCGCGGGTCCAGACGTTGGCGAAACCGAGCGAGCGGGCGAACTCGAGCGAGGCCGGCGCGGCGCCGAGCAGGTGGACGGTGGCGCCGCGCGCGGCCGCGAACATCGCGGCGAGCAGCCCGATCGTGCCCGGCCCCATGATCAGGATCGGCGTGCCGGCCCGCGCCTCGGCCGCCCGCACCGCCCGCAGCGCGTTCCCGCCGGGCTCGACCAGCGCGCCGAGCGTCGCGTCGACGGTGGCGGGCAGGACCTTCAGGGCCTTCTCGGGTACGGGGAGTCGCGCGGCCAGCGCGCCCGGGCGGCCGCGCCGGATCCCGATCTCGTAGCGGTCGGCGCACAGGTGCTGGCGGCCGCTCGTGCACCGGGCGCAGTGGCCGCAGCCGAGCATGGTGTCGCCGGTGACCCGGACGCCGATCCATCCCGGGTCGACGCCCGCGCCGACCGACGCCACGACGCCGCTCCACTCGTGGCCGATGCGCAGCGGATAGCCGGCCTCACCGGTGGCGAGGTACGCCATGTCGCCGCTGTAGAACTCCATGTCGGTGCCGCACACCCCGGCCCGCTCGACGTCCACGACGACCTCGCCGGGCGCCGCGACCGGGTCGTCGACCTCGACCACCTCGGCCTTGCCCGGCCCACTGATCACGAACGCCCGCACGATCGCCCCTTCCGCCGTCTCGATGATCGTCCCGCACGCCGCCCGGCGCCGCCGCATGCCCGACCGACCCCGTGGCGCGAAAGTCAGGACGACGGGCGCTCGAACCACGCCGCGGGGTCGTCGGCCAGCGCGAGTCCCAGGCAGCGGGCCTGGTGCTCGGGCAGTTCGGGCATGGTGGTCAGGTCGAACCAGCGCACGTCGGTCGACTCGTCGTCGTTGACCCGGGCCTGCCCGGCGACGTACCGGCAGCGGAAGCCGATGCCGGTCCACCAGACCTGGTCGCCGTTCACCAGGGTGGCCAGGTCGCGGGCCTCGATCGCGACGAGCCGCTCGACCTCGGCGGTCACGCCGGTCTCCTCCTCGACCTCGCGGACCACGGCGGCGGCCGGCTGCTCGCCCGGGTCGACGATGCCGGTGACCAGCGTCCACTTGTGGTTGTCCGCCCGGCGCACCAGCAGCACCCGGCCCTGCTCGTCGAGGACGACCGCGATCACGCCGACCAGCGGCAGCGGATCCCGGCCGATCTTGGCACGTAGGGACTTCACGAAATCCGGAATCGCCATGGCCGGACCCTATCCGAGCACGGCCGGCACACCCGACGGCGTCGACTCATGACACCTCCGGGCGACCTCGGCCTGCCCGTACGGGAAGTCCGCGCGTACCCGCCAGACCGGCCTGAGAGATCTGCGGCGACCTTGACGCCGCCGGGCCTCGACGTCTCGCCGGCCGCGGAGCTTAGCGGTTGAGCAGGCTGCGCTCGGCCAGCACCGACCGGTAGACCTCGACCAGCGACTCCACGCAGGTGTCCCAGGTCGGCAGGACGTCGAGGCTCTGGCGCGGCGCGGTCATCGCGGCGACCAGGGCGGCCGCCGCGCCGGCCGGGGAGATGCCGGGCCGGATCCCGTGTACCAAGCCGTCCTCGACGAGGTCGGCCATGCCCGCGACGTCGTACCCGACTACCGGGCGTCCCACCGTCAATGCCTCCATCACGGCCACCGGATGCGCCTCGTAGTCGGAGAACGCGGCGATCACCGCCCCGGCGCCGAGGGCCGCCGCCATGCCGTCCCGGTCGCCGGGCGCGATGGCCCGGATCGTCAAGGCGTCGGATACCCCGATGTCGGCGGCGATGCGACGCAGGTCGGCCTCGTACGGTCCGGCCCCGAGGATCTCCAGGTGAGCCTCGGGGATGATCTTGCGGACGTGCGGCAGCGCGGCGATGACCCGGTGGTGCCCCTTGTACCGCTCCAGCCGCCCGGGCGAGATGATCCTTCCGGGCACCTGCTCGACGGCTTGGACGCTGAGCGGCAGGCCGCCGCCGTTGCGGATCACCGACATCCGGTCCGGCTCGACGCCGGCCAGTTCCCGGAACAGCCGGCCCTCCGATCGGCTGACGGCCACCACGTACTCCGCCCTGCGCAGGAACGGGCCGACCGCCTTCCACTGCAACGCTCGCATCCGGTTGCGCGCGGCCGACGAGTGGCCGCCGGTGTGCAGCGTGACGACGTACGGCGTACCCGTGCGCCGGGCCGCGGCCATCGCGAGCAGCGGCACCGGGGTGTGTACGCCCTGGCAGTGAATGAGGTCCCACTCGCCCCGGACGATGGTCCGGTAGATGCCCGGCGCCAGGTAGTAGTCGCGGTTCGCCGGCCACGCGGGCACGCGCCGCACCTCGACCGCTCCGCGCCGCTCCGTGCGCTCGTAGGTCTGGGTGCGGTCGCTGGTCAGGACGGTGAGTTCGAGGTCGCCGCGCTCGGCTAGCCGCCGCGTGACCTGGTCCACGTGGGTTTCGATCCCGCCCATGTCCGGCAGGTATCGCGCGCTGACCTGAAGGATCCGCAGCGGCCCGCCGGTGCGGGGAGAGACCAGCGCGTCCCGGCGAGGCTGGACAACGTCCGACGATTTGGGTGTCATGCCGCGCCGACCTCCTGGTAGACGTTCTCGATGCGCGCCGCGACCGACGACGCCGTGAAAAGCCGGACGCGTTCGCGACCGGCCGCGCCGAGCCGGGCCCGCAGCACGGGGTCGGCCAGCAGCAGCCGCATCGCCTCGGCGAGCGCCCGGCTGTCGCCCGGCGGCACGAGGATCCCGCTGACGCCGTCCTCGACCATGTCGACCATCCCGCCGGTCCTGGTCGTGATGACCGGCCGACCCGACGCCATCGCCTCGAGCACCGTGGTCGGGCACGGATCGGGCCAGGTGGACGGCAACACGGCCAGCGTGCAGCGCTGGAAGGCCGTCATCACCTTCGGATGCGCCCACTGTTCGGAGATCCGTACGCCGCCGGGCAACTCGGCCGGCACGTCGGAGCTGCGCCGGCCGACCATTATCAGCGGCGGCCGGTCCGGGCCCAGGCCCGCGTACGCGTCGAGGAGGGTCGGCACCCCCTTGTCCCGTCGCAGGTCGCCGGCGAAGAAAAGGAACTCCCCCGCCGGGAGGTCGTCGTCGACGGCGACCGCCGTCGCATCCGGCAGATCGGCGAAGTGATCCGGGACGAAGTTCGGGATCACGCTCGACGGCACCGGGGAAGCGGCCACCCCGTTCCGGTCGGCGACCGCGTTGCTCACGCTCACGACGTGGTCCACGGCATGGCTTTTCCACCGGCGCATGACGGGTACGGCAACCGCCGTCGCAGTGCCTACGACCGGTCCGTAGTTCCGGCTCGCGCACGGCAGGCAGCGGGACAGGGACGGCCCCGCGCAGGGTGATCCGTCGCGCATCATCCGCTTGGTCGCGCAGACGTTGCTGTAGTCGTGCAGCGTGAGGACCAGCCGGAACGGGTGCCGACCGCCGCTGCGGCGGACGGCCACGGCGCTGTTGACGATCCAGTTGTGCGCATGCACCACGTCCGGACGCTCGCGTTCGATCAGCGCCGCCAGCGACCGAGTCAGCGCCGGATCCGGGACCGGAAGGTGATGCGGGCGCCGCGCGTCCGAGTACGTCGTCGCCAGACGCATCGCCGTGCTGGCGAAGCGGTGGACCGTGACGCCGGAGTCGAGGGTCTCGACCGGCGCCGTCCCCGGCAGCAGCTGGGTGGCCACGGTGACCTGGTGCCCGCGCCGCGCCAGCGCGTCGGAAAGGTTGAGCACGTGCCGCTCCTCGCCGCCGATGTCGGGCGGGAAGAACTGGGCGAGCATGAGGATTCTCATCGGGCGGCTCCGGCAACGATTGACGGGACGGTCGGCGCCGGGGTGGCGGTGTTCCTGGGCGCCGGGCCGGGCGGTTGGCGGCGGCCGCCGGTCACCACCCAGATCGCGCCGGCGGCCAGCGCCACCAGCCAGCCGGCGAGCGCGCCGGTGAGGTCGGCGATCGTGGCGCCGATCAGCGTCCCGCCGATCTCGAGGGTGGTGGAGACGAAGACGTACGGCATTGCGCGGGTCAACCTGCGTTCCGCGCGCATCCGGGCGATGTACTGGTCCTTGAACACCAGCAGCGGGCAGGCCAGCCCGATGATCCGCAGGTAGGTCTCGCTGCCGGTGGCGTAGTCCTTGCCGAAGACGCCCAGGATCAGCGGCGCCCCGGCGAACAGAACGGCGTACAGCGCGAGGCTGAGACCGAGCGAGACCCGGAACACCGACCGGGCACGCTGCCGGGTCCCCTCCAGGTCGCCGGCGGACGCCGCGAACAGGGCCATGGCCAGCGCGTACGGCGCCAGGAACGCGAAGGTGCTCACGAGGCGGACCGTCGTGAAGAGGGCGTTCGCCTCCGCCGAGACGATCGCCGCGATGATCACCGGCTGGAGCACGAACGGCGCGGCGAGCGCCACGTTCATCCCGTGGTGTTGTGTCGCCTCCCGCCGATGGCGGCGGATCGTGGTCAGCACGTCCCGCGGTCTCACCCGCTCGTCGGTACGCGTCCGGCGCCACGCGGCCCGAGCCGCGAGGACGCAGCCAGCCAGTTGTCCCACCACCCAGGCCGCGAGCGCCCAGGACACACCGGCATGCCCGGCGAGCAGGGCCACCCCGAGGAGTACGACCTTCAACCCGCTGGCCACCGCATTCCGCACCACCTGCGTGGCGGGCCGGCCGAGCACCAGCATCGCCTCGTCGAAGATGCCACCGAGCGTGGTTAGTGAGGCGGCCGCCACCAGCAGCCAGAATGCGGCGCCCGTCGGGATCAGGAAGGAGAACGCCGGCAGCAGCAGCCAGGCGCCGACCCCGAAGGCGTACGCGAGCAGCCCTGTGACGACCGGCCCGACGACCGTGGTGGTGACCAGCAGCCGGCGTTGCTCGCCCGGCGTGGCCGAGCGCAGGCGGCTGACCAGTAGCGTCCCGCAGCCGACCAGGCCGAAGGTGCTCAGCAGAAGGGCGGCCGCGGTGGCGGAGCCCAGCCGACCGACGACCGAGGGCGGCAGGCTGCGGGCGGCGACGGTCCAGAAGACCAGGCCCAGGACGCTGGTGACGACCTGGGTGCCGAGGATGGACCCGGCGATCGCGGTCAGCCGTGACCGGCGCACGGTGGCGAACCAGGGGCGGGCGGCGGCCCAGGCGGCGCTCATCCGTCGCCTTGCCGCACGTCGGCGAGGATGCGCGACACCTCGACCACGTCGACGGACCGGGCGGAGGCCGCCGCCAAGGTCGCGCCGGAGGCGGCGAGCGCGACCGCGAGCAGCAGCGCGACCAGCAATCCGGCGTGCGGGCCGGGCGACGTCCGGCCGGCCGTCGAGGCGGCCGGACGTCGGCGTTCCCCGCGAGCGCGGACCCGGTGAGCGAGCATCGCGATGCCAATCGGCAGCGCCAGCGCCAAGGTGAAGGGCGGGCCGGGCCGAAATCCGATCACGGTCGACGCGCCGGTCAGCAGCACGACGGCGGCCATGATCGAGCCGGCGGCCCCGGCGCCGCCCAGCGCCGGAAGCGTTGCCTGGGCCCAACCGCGCACCGCGCCCAGCCGCCGGACGATCAGCAGGGCGATCAACAGCCCGGCAAGAACGTCCAGCCACGGGCGGTCCTGCCAGGTCCCGGTCCAGCCGTGCGGTCGCGCGCCGGTGCCCAGGCCGGAGAGGTCGTAGATCGAGACCGGACCGTGGTGGTAGACGGCCACGATGCCCGGGACGGAGACGAACTTGGTCAGCCCGGCGGCGGTCAACTGGCGCCGGTCGGGGGTCTCGCCGGGATAGAAGTACCAGTCCTCGTGGGGGAGGCTCGACGCGAGACGCGCGTCGACGTACAGGTAGTGGAGCCCCAGGACCTTGGCGGTCCGGGTCTGGTCGGCGCCCCAGGTCTCGGAGAAGTAGAACGTGGCCGGCTCGACGCCCGCGCGGGGCCCGGCTTCGGGCCAGAGCCGCCCCACCGACGACAGCAGGGTTGCCGGCACCCGGTCGGCTACGACGCTGCTGCCGGGCGCCAGGTGTCCGTGGACCCATTGCGCCGCGGCCAGCGTTTCCGCATCCATCGACCGGCTGTCGGCGACGACAAGATAGCCGCCCGGCAGGCGGGCCCAGTCGGGCCCGTTGCCGAGAATCAGGCCGCCCAGGGCGCCCACGCAGAGCAGTGCCAGGACCAGAACAGGGCGATTGCCCTCCCGCCGCCGGGTCGTGCCTTTCCGGTACCGCAGCAGCCAGGCGACCCCGATCGCCAGCGGGATGAACGCGAATGTCGTGGCCCGGTCGCAGATCTCCGCGACACCTGACGCGAACCGGCCGGTGAAGGTCGCCGGGTAGCTTAGGCAGAGCAGGCCCAGAACGATCAGGAGACGGTGGCGGCGCCGCACGGCCTGTCGAAGAATCGCCGCGCCGATCACCACGGCGAGCACGGTGCAGAGCACGGCATAGCCGACCAGGACCCCGCGTTCCCACGCGGACGCGCTCGCACCGGCCGAGTCGGCGAAGAGCTTGCGGTGGCTGCCTCCGCCGAGCAGCGTCGCGACCTGATCGACAGCGGATTCGAACATGGGTGCGAAGTACGAGTTCAGCAGTGCCGCGCTCAGCGCCGCCTGCACGGCCACGACGACCGCGGTCGCGGCGGCCACGGCCGCGATCACCGGCCGCTCGCGCCGGCCGGCCACAGCGGTCCAGACCATCAGGGCGGCCAGCGCGATCGCGCTGGTCAGGTGATGTGTTGCCGCGGTGCCGGCCATGCACAGAAAGGCCGCGACGGCGAGGCGTCGCCGGTGTACGTAGGCGCGGCTCGCCCGGGCCAGCAGCAGCACACCCGTCACGGCGAGCGACAACGCCAGGGTCTGGTACGCGTACTGGGAGTTGAAGAAGTAGAACTGTGGCGAGGCGGCGTAGCAGAGCACCGCGAGCGACGCCGACCGAGTGTCGCCGGTGATCATGCCGGCCAGCCGGTAGAGCGCCACCACCAGGACGAACCGGCACAGGACCACCACCGCCGTCGCGGCCACCATGGTCGGCAACCCGAGGGCGTGCTCCAGCGCCACGGTCAGCAGTTCCAGCCCCGGGAAGTGCGGGCTGGCCTCGAGCAGGGGATTCGGGCTGAACAGCGGGGCGCCGCCCAGCAGGTCGTTCAAGGTGCGCAGGTGCAGTTGTTCGTCGAACCCGGTCAGCAGGAGCGGATCCAGGAGCCGGTAGAGCACGGTCGGCATGACACCCACCACCGCGACGACACCGAGCCGGGTGCGCCCCGGCAGCCCGCGGTGCAGCAGCGCCGCCGCGCCGACGGCGAACGGCAGCATCACGGCGGCGAAGAAGACAGCGATGCCCAACCCGTACGAGTTCCCGCGGGAGGCGGTGACCGCGAGTCCTAGCAACAGCACCGAGCACCCGACCGCCACCAGCACCGTGGGGATCGCCCAGGTCGGCGCGGCGCTCTCTGCCGCAGGCTGGGCCGTCTCCGGCCGCGAGGGCGCGGGGCCGCCGGGCGCGACCGCACGCCGCCGGCCGGTCTCCAGCCTGCCGCGTACGTATCCCGCCGAGGTGGCGAGCAGGCCGAAGACGATGGAGAACGCCCTACCGGCTCCCGACGGGCGTAGGAGCAGGACGTGTAGCAGCGCGAGCAGCAAGCCGCGCGGAAGCACGGCCCGTACGTAGGAGCGCTCGGCGGACAGGGCGCCGTCAGCTCCGACAAGCCGGGCGACTGCCGCCTTTGACAGGCCCTCGCCGTAGCAGCGATCGCGGAAATACCGGAATTCGCGGCGGTCGGGGCTTACCCAGTGCTCGACGTTGACCGCAGGGTCGTAGAGCAGCTTCGCGCCGGGAACCGCCTGGTTCAACCGGATGCAGAGTTCCGTCTCCTCGCAGCCCAGCGGTCTGTTGCCGATCCGGCCGATCGCCGAGCTGAAGCCGCCGACGAGATCGAAAACCTCCCGCCGGAACGACATGTTGCATCCGACCAGGTTGCGCACGGGCGCCGTCCTGGTGGGCTGCCCGAGGTAGGTGCACCCGACGACCCAGTCGAACTCGGCCGGCAACCAGCGCGGCCGCGGGCCGCCCGTCCAGATCGCGGTCGCGGAGCCGCCGACGCCGTGAACCATCGGATCGTCGTAGTGGGCGACCATCCATGCGAGCCAGGTGGGCGACGCGGCCGCGTCGTCGTCGAGGAAGGCGATGACGTCGCCACCGGCCGCTCGGATGCCCGTATTGCGGGCGCCGGAGAGACCTTGCGTCTCCGAGTTGTCGATGACGCGGACGTCCGCGAAGGTGGCCCGCGCGTGCCGGGCCAGCTCGTCGTTGTAGTCGACGACGAGGATGACCTCCTCGGGCGGGCGGGTCTGCGTCCGCACCGACTCGACGGCCCGGACTACGTCCCCCCAGCGTTCCATCGTGTAGGTGCAGATGACGACGCTGACGGTAAGGGTCGACGTCGGAGCGGAGGCGACGAGCGGGGCCGCGGTCACGCGGTCGCCGTCCGGGTCTTCGTGACTGAGAGCGCTGTGTGCAACGGTGCCTCCACGCAGGTCGGGCGCCGAGCGCCGCTCCCGGTCGACTGGGTGGACACTCTCGTGCCCACTCGCCAGGCTGGCAGCGTGACGGCCGCGTGGGGACCGTCCTGCGGTTGAAGATC
>Ga0307508_10004035_pt1 | contig 14526 bp, 20 predicted proteins | sample 9_EM_MG_FD_203089 | JGI IMG/M metagenome (GOLD analysis project Ga0307508, IMG submission 203089) | Populus trichocarpa ectomycorrhiza microbial communities from riparian zone in the Pacific Northwest, United States - 9_EM | ecosystem: Host-associated > Plants > Roots > Unclassified | place... | reverse complement strand
AATCTCACGAATCAGTCCAGCAATCAAGCACAGCGAAAATTCATGAAGCATCGCCCTCGTCGACGACACGAGCACACTCCATTTCTGGATCGCGACGGTCATATTGTGATATGTGGGAACAACCCTGTTAGGCGCCGCTCGGGCACAGATGGTGAACTTACGTCGACCATCTCTCCTTTGTGAAACCTTTAGGACAGAAGTTAACGCAGTCCTTCGATCATAGATCAAAATGATGCGTAAAGTCATCATATGTTCATCTGCACTAAAGGAGCCTGTCACATGCTCAATAAACGTGACGATCTTCGCGATCGATCGCCAACACAATTACAGCGTCGGCACCACCCTTACAAACCTCGTTTACCGGCTATGTCCGATTTGGAGCCTCTCAAGCCTGGCACAAGCTGCGAGGTAGCCTGCCTGATGGAGCGTGGCTGACCCTTCCCATGTACTTCGCCCTGACTCCTAGTTTTCGGCTGAGTGTATCACTGCGCCGCCTCTGTTCGCCTCAGAAACGCCTGTTGAGACAGTCGTCTTACGTCTTGATCGGCTCCCAGATTCCTGATCAGCGTTGCGACTCGTGCCCTGTGTCCACTATCCCGACTTTGCCCTCTGTTATTCTGAAAACGTGATATTTTATTATGGCAACTCGCCCAGTCACTATCTCGCTCCGACTCCTCAGGGTTCGATGCTGACCTGTCAATCAGACTATCCTTGCCACTATAACTTTCAGTTCGCTTGATAGGCATTGTTGAATGTTTGTATTTGGGGGTGGGGTCCTGTCCCATGTTCGCGAACCTTCGTCGGGCACATCTTTTCCAAATTGAGACGATTCATGGAAATAGCGACATTCACAACTGTGAAAACAGAGACATGACGACTGGCATGCAGTGGAAAAGACAGCCGATCTATGTGACTCTGTTTGAGAATAAGGGCATCGCCATTTCTCCCTGGAACACGTATCACCCTCGTGAACTGCTTTGATACACCTGGTGGCGGCTGATTTCGTGGAGCGCCAATATCCGCTTCCATGCCAACTTTATGACCAGAGCCATATTTTATTGTAAGAGTTGCGCCGCCCAATGCTGTGCGGTCGCTTGCTATCCCGCCTGTCGCTCCCGCCCAGCTGGTCTCCGCCATTTCCCTAATTGACACGTTCTTAACACGTGTGTAGAATTGGTTGATGAACCCTCATAGTGATGGTTGTTTCAATGCGTTGTGGCTGGGTGAGCTGTGGCTAGCAAGACGAGTATCGGATTGTGATCTTCCTCCCGCCCGATCATTTCAGCCTATGATTCGCCAAAATACCTACCTTGGGAGATTTGCGCCGGGTATCTAAAATAAAAGCACGATCAGGCTAGCATTATGTTGGCTTTTCAGAGGGGTCGCCTGCCCGGGCTGTCATGTCGTTCCACTGTGGAATAAATTGGCCCAGCGTTTGCGCCCACGGAACACGAGCAAAACGAATCGCTGCTATTATTAGCTATGGCCTACCTTTGTGATACGAGCAAGCTAATCCCTGGACCATAGAGACCTTACAACTGCAGCACGATAACGAAGTGCTCTCGAAAACCAGATCGTCAATCAGAGCGATATGTGGGTTGCGGTTGCATGCAACAGGATAATTTGATGGGTCTATGCACTGTGATGGCAATTCTACACGCTCCCTCAGTTTAGTCCACGATTCATGTCTTGCACAAGATTCATCTCGCATTCATTTTTATTATGAGCAATGCGCTTGCTAAAACAGTAAATTAGTAACCGAGTGTGTTGCACCCATAAAATTTTGCCTTCAAGAATCGTAAGGAGGTACCACAATGCGTAGGCACAGATGCAACCACAAAAAACAAACAATTCCTAAACATCTCAGTATTGCATTACAACGGTATTGATGAGCACTAGTAATATGAACCGGCGCCAGCGTACTTGGCCGCCGATTCCGGAGATGGGTTCGTTTCTTCAACATCAAGGCCGGCCATCTTCTGCGCCAAAGAACTGGGTCCGGAGAACGCAGGTTCAGGAGGGGTGTAAGGCTTTGGCTCCACAGCAGCGCGCCCGGAATTTACGGCGGTCAGCAAGGCCTTTCTTGATGGAACAGGATCGAAATTAACCTATAGTAAATTGACGGACAATGAGCTCAACGAGGACTCGGCGCGAGGACTGGGGCGTTTGCGAGGGGCTTACCGAATCATTTTCCTTAGTATAGACATCAAGGAACAATCGTACATTGTCCAGCTCCTCTTCTATGCGGTCCTTTCGTTCCGATGCCATTTCCTTGGACCGCTTCGCATTTGGCATAAGTTTTGATTTCAATTTCCCTTCATTTGCGCGGTCTAATTCCTCTTTGGCCCACGAAAGATGCGTGATTGCTTCACCTGTCCGCCCCGCTTCACCGGCTTCTACACCCAGCCACTTGTGGGAAATGGCTGAGGCAATGAGGACCTCATCTGAGAGATAACGCCGCAATCCTGCCGACACATCACCTTCGGGGGCGGGGGTGTCATTCGATTTGTTGGCGGAGCCCTTTGTAAGCCGAGACAATCCTGGGGAACGCGTTTTGGACTTGGAAGTCCCTACCAGCGCGAGAGCGGAGGAATACGCATCGAGCAAATGCAAGCTCAGCTTCGCCAACAAGCCGGGCGAAGGGTGACTTTTCGGTAAGGGTGGACCTGGGGAAAGAGTAGAGTCATGGTATGATTTGGCCAGAAGTTTCCGGATTGCCAAGGCTTGCGCATCAGCAATTGAAAGCCTAGAATTGAGAGGATTCAGTCTCCCGGGAGGAACACAAATAAGGCAATCACTTCGCAAGAGCGGCCATCACCTCTTTGCCGATATCGGGTACACGGGGGAGCGATGCGGACCCATGAAGTAGCTGTGGAAGAACCGTCTCGCCAAGATACTCGAAAGCGCCACTGGCACGGCACAGTAATGTCACAGCGAGATTGAGACGTTCGTCACTTGCTTTACGGTCGGCCTCACTCAAATACCGCTGTTTCTCATAGTCGCCCAGGGATCTCACGATAGATGCAGCAGAGTTGCATAAGGCGAAGCCGTAAGTGAGAAGACTGAAGTGCAGGTCTGCGTGGACACCAGAGAAATCGAGACGCGGCGATGTGTTGAGCAGATTATCTGAGAGTGTTGAGCGCCAACTGAAGACTGTGATGTCGTTTCAACACATGAACAGCGCAAAAAGAACAGACAAGGCTACGTGCCAGCTTCAGTCCGTAAGATGAGATCGTCAGCGCACAAGCACCCTATGATACCGTAGAGATAAGGGAGGTATTCATCTATTACCTAGAGTATATCTCTCTGAATACGACTGTGCACCAACAACTTCACAAACCCACTTTGACTATATGAAGGAAATCGCGTCCATCGCCAGCGCGTTTTGCCTCCTTAAGGACGCCTCGCACAGCAGCCCGGGCGCTAGTCACATCGGTAAGACGAGAAGCGAAAGCACCGGTATTGTCGGTGCACAGATCGCTGAAAGAAATAGCGCCCGTTGTCGGAAGCTCAAAGAGAAACATGCTGAGGTAAGCATGCAGGCAGTGCAGCCCCTATTCAGTTTCAAGTTACTCACCCACGTCTTTGCGGTTGTCTTTGCTGTAGTCTTTGCTACAGTCTTTGCTGCAGCCTCCCACTGGCCTCGTGCGGGCGCAATGCAGTGGCCGCGGCGCGCCTTGCCCTGGCACATCGCTTCGTCCACCCGAAACATGTATTGAATTGTTTCATCCCCAGACGGGAAATGCACGTGACCGACATTTGTGTGCTCTGGCGGCAGAGGGCGTTGCTTCAGATACCGTCAAGGCTCAGACTACATGCCCTTTCCACCAGCAGCTCAAGTCTGGGTGATGGCTACCGGACCCGATTTGCCCGAGCACACCGCGCTATATTGTCCGACTGTTCGGAATTACGCAGCCTCATGCCCCAGTCGGTCTCCCCTTCCTCTTGGGAACACAATTACTATCACATCACTGGATCCATCCGGCCCTGCCGTGCGGGGTCGCGGTTTATTTTGTCGCTACGTGGGCGCAGCTGGCTTAGTTCTGATTGGGATAGATCATACCCATATCCAACAATAGATCATACCGACTCACCAGCTCCGCATTGCCCAACGCCACCAACATCACAAGGAGGGGCTTGGCTGCTTTAGAGCGCAATCCTGACTATGTGGCGCTGCGTCATCTATCCCAGAGATCTGTGATCCTTACGAGCGAGGCTTGGATCTGAAACATCAGATCGTGCGACCGCGCCCAATACATCATACACCTCGAGGATGGCATGAGGTTGCGTAATTTCGGATTCGGCAAGCGGTCTCGATGACCGATAAAATCTGACTGTTCAGATGTGAAACACGGGAACCATGCAATGCGCACAAATTAAGCTTCCTTTAACCGGGTGATCCCGCACGTTCCCGAAGCCACAATAACTTTTCTCTGCAGTCCTAGGTGGCCTCCAATGCGCCGCAGAACAAAAAGTAGACCAATGAATTAAAGCGTCTGCCAAGAGACACGCAGAACTCGCAAGACCCTGCCAACAGCGACGATCGAAATTATATTGTCGTCGAATAGACGTCGCCTTCGGGCCTTGGTAGCCGGTTCCGAGTTCCGCGAAGCAGGACATCCGCTTCTTGATTACGCCTAGGTAAGCGCTCTCGCAGTTGTTGATACACCCCCGCTGGCAGGCCTAGCCGGGACATGACAGAGGGCGCAGCACCAAGACAAACCCGGGTTAGATGGTTCAAGGCGACATGCATATACAACACAGTTAGCATCGGAGCTCACGGATGGCCGATGGTTCTTGTCCAGCCCTGCAAACGGTGAGCACCAAGTCGTATGGTACAGAGAATCTTGTCATGTCTTCGGTCTACAGAGCGGAGAGAATTCGTCGTAGAAGTGAGATACGCTGCGGTAATTGCCCCCATAACTCCACGAGATCATATTGGTCATGAAAATCCTCGAACTAGCCCATATCTATGGCGGTTATCTCGATTAGGGAGTCACCGATGAATTGGAACGCTAATAGGACTCGGCGTTTTCACTAGCTTAGCATCCTGAGGCCACGCGTCCAGCTAAGACAGATCTGAGGTGAGGTCAACTATCACGATAGAACCGTTCCAATGAGAACAGCACCACAGCGAGAACTCGTTGTTTGAGGCACAAGAAACTTTGACAACCATGAACGATTCGGGCCTTAGATGGCCGTATCCAATGGTTGTTGAGGAAATATTCGCCGAGCCCGTACTTGCCGTCGGCTCAATAAAAGACATCCGGGCAATGATATGGGGTCGACCGGCGGAACTTCAAGCTCCAAAATTCGGTGCGAGGTGCCGCCCCCACCCCCATCTCCAGCTCTGAGTTTCGGTCTAGGTTCATGGGTTGTGGGAAGGATAACTACCTAGGCTGCGCACGAACCTCGGAAATGAGAATCGGACCATCGCGCGTCTAAAAGACACTTTGGCCTGGTGCCTGTGCCTACTGGTTGTAAAATAGGGTGGAAAACCCTTTTATTTGAAGGATCATTCATTCAGGTTGAGAAAGCCTCTGTCAACAGTCTGTGACAGTGTGACAGGGTCAGGGTTGTGACACCTCACACAGTTTGTCATCTGCAGGATATTTCGCTGACTGCACGCATGCATGCTCATAAGGCGTGCAATATGTATGCGCCAGTCGCTCTCTTTAGGGTCGCTTTGTCCTCCGGCCTTCACCAGCTGTTCGTAGCCCCCCAAGTTTGGCCCCTTGCTGTGTTGTTGACAGTATGTTTCTAGACCCTGGACGCCCGTTCCGCGAGCCCCCCGTCCCAAGCCAAGAATATGCTGGCATCAGCGCGGCGAGGAGGTTGACTGGCCGTGTCGAGCAACCATCATTGTTACCGCTTGCGAGCCTGGTACTCCTCTCGAGGGCTGCTTAATATCGGAGGCGCACATCGTGCGCACGATCGTCGGTCTTCCCATAATTGCCTTGTCTAATGCGGCGGATTCTCTGCACAGCCTCTACACTGCAGGACAATGCATGTATGTGTGGGCCGCCTTCGTGACGTGTTTATAGCGTTGCCATCAAGAGAACTTACTATTACGAGCCTCACCAGCGCCCTCAAATCAAATATAAGCCGCTCTCTGTGAGCAAAGTGCTGTCAAAACCTCCCTCTATCCCCTGTATTGCAACATTCTTTATAATTTTAGAACCCGCCACGATCACGTATGCCTTCACGATCTGGTAAGTGTATATTGGAATGTTTCTTCACCCGTGGTCTCATGTTGTTTCAGGCTCCGGCTTCGGACACATTTTTGGAGGCTACTCTCGCCAACTAAATAATTAGTATGTCAGTATTTCGCTCGACTAGGAGAGGGCGCCGAGCTTGCGGAACTAGTATCCAATCCACCCGCGGCCGTCATTTTATTACTTGGGAGGTCGGTGATAATGGATGTTCATTCGTTTGATGCGCCTCACCTTTTGCGGTGGAAATCCAGGAATATCCCAGTGGCGAGCTTCATAGACTGGTTTGGCATGTCGTCGTGAGAAGTATGTGCTATTCTACTTTCACCCATATGTCAGAATCTGACGTCGAGTAGTCGATGGCTATCCATATGGTAGTGGTGCGGATTATCGAAAGAGCATCGCGCGAGATCAAGCTGCCATGGCAAGTTTAAAATCAGTACCAGCCCCGGATCACAGCTGAGCTCAAAATACCCCGGCTGCCAGGTTGCTCTGATGACGCTGGGCCTGCTCCAATATACCTATTAGACACGGCAGCCAGTCACCGCGTCATCCAGTATATCGTGCCATGCGTGCCGTGGCCGGTCATGCACGCGCCTTAGAGGATTTTTGTTACTTACTCACTGCTGTCTAGTGCCCCGGCGCCAATTCCGTTCCCGTCGACATCCCATTCGTTTCAGAAATCATTCGCGCCGGCGCACTTTACTACTATAATTTTAGTTACATAACCCCTTCATCAGTAATTACCTCTGCCCATATACCACACTTGTCCAGCATTGTCCGTCATAGATCTGCAGAATTTTAGCAAGAGCTTGTCCCTGACTTTGCAGTCCACGGTGATTTCGTCGATGAATGGAATAAGCACATCTGCACGCCGTTTTTGCCTGGTGAGGAAGAGATCACGGAACCGCTCAGCGGACAATTGGCAATCAAGTCCCTCAACGGAGTTTAAGAAAACTGGTGCGCAGGGTTGAGGTCTCGACATGTGATAGGTGACTATCCATCTATAAGTATGAGACTTGGGTGACATCCCCCCTTCCCCCCCGCGCCCTTCAGACGCAATCCGTGTGTCTAGACCTTTCATCGGCCGCTCCCCGCTGCCCTCTGTAACCCGCCAGTGATGGTCGAGAATCCCCATTATACTGAGAAACACGGACTGGACGTCCTGCGTGACAACCAACCAAGCGCTACACCAGATAAGGAGCCGAAGGACTCGATAGATAACAACACAGATTCAAAAGGATGTATAGCACATACAGAGAACGTCGCTGCAGCCGTTGGCAGCACTCCAGATGGTGCTGCTACTGAACCTATGCAGTTGCAAACGCAAATGAAAGGAGGTATGCGAGATCAAATGATGCTAAGACCATGCTGATCGCTTGTGCGCATTTGCACGATTTCAGGTTCACCAATGGCGGTCAAATCAACTCGCTCATCGCAGGAAAGCGACCAAGTAGTTGAGGTTCGAGTACGTCGCCGTTGCCGTTGCCGTTGCTGTTCATAATCACCCGATTTTTCCTCCAACGCCTGACATGAGCTCCACAGGCCGAATCCAGCCGCGCGGGGGGTTGTAGTATAGGAGGGCTCATGCATTCAACACATACAACGGCTAGCCTTGCTACGAGCCTAGTGGGCGTCAAGGTACGAGCTTTCAATAGTGAGAGCATTTTCCAACGGTTGCTTGTTAAATACAGGACGAGCTTGGGAACACTGTAGGCAAAGCCCCCAAAGCCGGAGCCGGTGATACTGTCGCGCAACATGAACCATCGGATATTGAAGCCCAAGAGTACAAAACCCTCTGCACAGGTAGCGTACACAACGCCGCCTACTTTGACTTCATGATGAGGGCTTATGTGCGGTAACCATTATTCGCAGTGCCAGACGGCCTCAAAGAGTTTTCGGTGTATCGAGCGTTCATGGCGGCCACAGCTATCATTACACTGGTATTAACAGGCTATTATGGCGCTAGATCCACTAAGTGAAGAATATCAGGGGGATGAGGCAAATATCGATGACGTGACTCTCACTCTACGGGATGTCGTGATGATGCTTGTAGAGCGACGACATAGTGTAGAAAACCTGTGTACTTTTATCTGAATTCGACGGTGCGTAGCCTGAAAGTGTTTGGGAATGGGATAGTAGGATTTTTGATCACAAACAAGTCGACACCAGTGATGAACAGTGTATGGCGCCAGTCCACGTTGCGTGGCACCCCAGAATTAAAGGTGCAATTGGCGCGCGAGAATGGTTTCCTAGATTGGGCTGAAATATGCAAGCTTAGGAAGACCGAACAGGTAAGCGCGAATGCCAAATACTGCACCACCAGCAGCTCCGGGACTTCGGTCTCTCTGTCTCGTAGTAAGACGCATATGAAGAACCTGCTGGAGTTGACGTCCTTGGTGCTAAATCAATCATATATCTACGAACCAATTCACTTGCATTCACTGGACAGCGGACTTCATTCTACGAAACGAGCACCAATCCCTTTGATATGTGGTTCGTTCAATACCATACTTGACGTCCACGTGGCATTGTAAGTAGGCTTGACAACAACTCAAATCTGTGCAACGCGATCCAATGCTACGCAGTAGCGGAATCTTTCTTTGGCTTCCTTCCGAATATGGAAAAGAGAATTTGGTCCGGTCCACTAGGGTTCGCTCGAGAATTGTCCACAACGACGCTTTTTAGGTGATCTTTGCACCACAAGGGCGCTTTCCAGAGGCCATGTTGATTCCAAAAGTCCGTCACAATGTGGCGGCCCTACCTCACTGAAATAATGATGTGCAAGAACATCGACGCAACCAAACTCGAGCGCTGCGTAAGTCCATTCAAATTCGGCACCCTGAAGATCGGTCTTTCCGCGCATTGGTCTTAGGCATCACGATGCTGGCCGCAGAATCTTCAGGGGTAGACGACGCCAAATTGAAGGGCAACCTCTGCAGCAGGATATCAGGCTTGGACTATTTCCCGTCCCAATAGGTTCAGAAAATGGGACGGTACGGCGTTATATAATCTCTTAATCAGTAATTCCCTCTGCCTGTATACCACACTTGTCCAGCATTGTCCGTCATGGATCTGCAGAATTTTAGCAAGAGCTTGTCTCTTACTTTGTTGTCCACCGTGATTTCATCGATGAATGGAATAAGCACATCCGCACGCCATTTTTGCCTCGTGAGGAAGAGATCACGGAATCGCTCAGCGGGCAATGTTGGCAAATCCCCCGATGGAAAATACAGAAGTGTACGAACAGTCGTTGGGAATGGGTCGGACTCTGATGACAAGTAATTCCCCTGAAGGACGTTGGTTAAGTGAGCGTATTGTGAGAAGATAAGAAATCAACACCGACTGTGAGCAAACGCAGTTTCACGTGGTCCTCGAAGGAATCTCCTATGATATTTCGCCAATTATCCATGAAATCAGTCTCCTCTACGGGTTCAGTCTTTTTGTTTTCCGGAATGAGTATATCGGTAGGATCCAGCGGGTAAGTTGATCGCACCTTGTGCTGGCTTAAGAGTGCAAGTCCAATGATTTTCGATATGTCGTCGAAGTCTGGTTCCCAGTGCTCGTCGCCAGCCGATCCAAACCAGCGAATGACTTGGTCAGTTAATTCCTCTGGAATGTTATGTTCGAGAAGCAGGGCTGAGCGAAGAGTGCGTAAATGGACCCGGTTCAATGAGAGGCCCTCGGAAACCAGTGTAGTCAAAGCCCTCTGGAGAAAATCTGATAATTGCTGTAGTGTTAATGTCTGCAATGACCCTGTGGACTACAGTGGTCACTAAACTGAAGAATCATTGTGGCTGGAAATTACGGACCGTCGAGGCTGATCACGCGGGCCTTCTTTAGGCCATCATCGAGCTCCTGCTGGCTTGCCTGCACTAGGCCCACCGCTTGTTCATAAGTCACTCTTTTCCGCTTAGCCTACGCGTATGTTTCGCATCATTTATCAAGTTGACCAGTTTTGGGAGTGATTGTGGTTGCATACAGGACGCCTTGGCCCATCATCCTGGCCCCCCAGTCCATTTCCGTCATACTCGGCCCCACGAAGAAGCGAATAGAGCTGCTCTAGCCGGGGCAATATTGGGACAAGCTCCAGGTATTCGTGCAATTGATCACGGATAACTAAATCATGCTCTCCAATAGAAGGTACGCTCCCAACAGGAGTACTCGGTACGAACTGCTTCTTGGGAGAAGATTGATTAGGAGAGGTCATTACTGCTACCGTATTCGACACCACAATGGACCTGATTGCGTAAGTGGAACTCGGAGTGCAAAAAACAGCGTCGTCGCTTCCGCTTCTGCGTCCTTTGATTGTAAGGGACCCAGGTGGCAAGTCTCCGGATTCAATGAGCTTGACTAAATCAGGAGAGAGTTCGAGAAGACGATATGACGAGTTTCCAGTGATATCGCCATCTGCTGGAAAAGATATGTTGAAGGAAGTCATGACACACTCAGAAAAGGCGGCGATTGCCGCCGCGCGACGCGACGACCTTCATGTCCATTCTAACGTGACTCTGGCGGCGGCGTGGAGTCGCGAAGTGAAATAAGCGCGTACCCGATCTTCATCGAGCTCTCCATGTACCTCAGTGACGGCGCAGGATGGGGCGAACAACGACTAACTAAGGCAAACCGCTTCAATCAGAGAGAGTTACCGTTTTGCGCTCGTAGGTTTACACCACAGGTTTGTCGACCGAAACTCTTGTTTGTCATCACCTCATCAACGGAAAATTTCCCCCAGCCCAACCGAGCTAGCTACTGAAGCAGACCTCCGATTTCGACCCCCAAGCCCCAGCGAACCGAAATGACCACTCCCAGCACGCCGCCTCAACAAACGCTCAGCATGCCCCAAGTACAAGCGCATCTGTCAATTCCTAGAGGAACGGCCTGCCCGTCAGCAAGCGGTGCATTCGAGGAGGAGCAGATCTTGTTAGTTCGTGGAGCATACATACCCGCTTGAACGTGCAGGGTTACTCGGCCGAGTCGTTACGTGTCACAGCTTGGGTTGCATCATACTATGAACCCCCTTGAAACATATTTTGTTTTTCAGCTGCAGCCTGATCATTTGATCATTTATCAATGCGGGCATTGCTGCTCTGAAGATACTACAAACTATGCAAGTCGATGGCTTCCGACCTGCTAAGCTTGACGCTTTATTCCATCGTTACAATCCCGAGGAGATGCGTGAATCGCATGATACATCAAACTAACGTCATCACCAGCCTAGCCGCTGTGCAGCGCGTAGCAGAACCAGGCGAAATTAACTTCCCGTGGGGCGGGTCGGCTTAACAGGGTGCTTCCCTGCGTCCCCGAAACGCGTTTCGAGTGCAAACATATTATGTCTTGTCAGGACTTCACGTGTGTCAAACCAAGGCTCGAATCTTCGGGTGAATCGCACAACGAAACGCTGCTGGCCGTTTGACCGCTAGGAAAATGTCCGCGAGACGTTTGAGGCGTTTGGGGTTAATGAGGAGCCTATCAACCAACCCCTGGGGAGTGGCCGTGGCAAACGGAAGCGAGAAGAGAGCAATTCTGGTATTATAACTGCTCTCGCTAATTCCATCGCGCGCTGAAGCTTCTTATTTGAGATTCGCCACGACGCGGCGCTCGCTACGTCAGCCGGTTGGCTCCCGAAAAATTCAGCTCCGCGCTCTTCACTCTAGTTGTGCCCTTCTCGGAAGGAGCAGCAAGATATTCGACGTGTTCGAACTGTCGGATCCGGCCACGGAACTTGTGGTCGTGGCCGGAAGTCTCCCGTGGGAACGAAGCCACGACAACGAGCACATTCGAGAGCAATCTTTCTACAGTGGTTTGCTGGGAAGATGTTGGGGGTGCTGATTCTGTCATATTCAGATTGCTCTCGGCCCTGATACATCTGGTTCCACTCATGGTTCTGGACAGCGGCAATTGCGCATAGTACTGTAGTCTTCAAACGCCTTCGGAGTACCCTTTCGCGAGAGGGGGAGGGTTTGACTAGATTCTCGAGCTACCTTTCGTCTTCGACATCAATTGATCTTGGTTTGAATCTTAGGTCATTATGAGCCATTGGAGCTGGGGTGCGAACTCTCCGATCCTAGCCTCGGTAATCTAATGATGGACAACCAAGGTCGTGGTATCCTGAACGATTGGGACCTCTGTCGCATTCGATACAACATCCATCAGCGAAATCAAAACCGGGAAAGGACAGGAACTCCTTGGACCTGTTGACCGACGGACACTGGGCCGGCAGTATTCCCCGTCTGTATCGGTACGATCTCTTTTAGATCCTACCTTGGGCATTTTCCAGTATGAGGGGTAGGGACTCGTTAAGCCGACGTCCGGCTCACCGACGATTACGGAGATGCTGCAAGACACAAAAACCATTATCTAACGCGACGAACTAGAGCTGAGGACAAGCCGTTGCAATGCTCGAAGGAGTGGTGGGTTCCTTGGCTCTTGCTGGACAAGCTTCGCGATCAGTGCGCTTAGCGTAGCGCTCGTCCGATTTCCTGGCATCGGAGGAACCAGGGCTAAAAGAGGCGTATCGTGAACTGCAGCGTCATCTTGAGGTGGCAATGACATGATATCCGCCTCTTGGTTCAGCCTCGCCAGCGTTCTCCGATTAACTAGCCATTCTCTACTGATACTGAATTCATCAGTGCATGGGCGGCGATGCCAGATTTTCGATTGTGGGGATCATACTTGATGCTGTATGGCAAAGAGCGCACTGCCTGGCTTATCATTTTGTTAAAAGCTAACGACAAAGCGTTGGAAACTTATTCTGAACGGACAATGTGCTTCGGGATCTTGATATCAACACAAACATGCGCCCTATTACCTGTGCGTCCAATAAGAAAGTCTCATTTTTACATTCATCACTGATAAATTATTTTCTGTTGTGATGCAACCCTTCAACTACTTCGAATTACATGTAACAATTGTCGTCAAAAGATTCCAGGGAGTAGCCTCCATTTAACGTCACTAGTATATGTTTTCCACTCGTCACCCAAGGCTTCCGAGAGCATTTTCTCTTCCTTCTTAATGCGCGGAACGAGGACGATACACGCAACTGCGGTGAGTGCGAGGGGAATAGAGATGATAGTTTGGGAGGACAGCGAGCCTGTGGCGAAATAATGCTGCCCCACGTTTCCAGACAGCAAGAGCAAATACTCCCCAAAAACCAAGACCTGTGCACCCGTATATGAAGGATGTCTACAGGTTGCGAATATGGGTGAATTTTTTTCCGAGATTTGGTGGGTCTGAAGCACGAACCTTACGAGGGCGAATGGCCCGGTTCGAACGACTTTGTGTTCTTTCCGTACAGCGAGACGAAAAGTGAAAAGCCTCCCCAGGACTTGCATAGCCCAGGCGCGAAGCAACGCTCCACAAATAAGAAAGAAAAATCCGACACGGTGCAAAGCCCTCAATCTCTGAGCTATAGCAGGGTCCGGGGTTGTTTGGTTGGAATATCCCAGGTAAATGTCAAAAGCAGAGATCGCCATGTAGATATACTATAATACGGGAACCGCCGTCAGGCCAAGTATATGGTGCCGATGATCGTGATCGTGATCGTGATATGCTATACCTTGCTTTGCCTCGTGCGATTTTGGACAAATTTGTCGTCTCCAGGTGCAAGCCGGTCTTCATTGGTGAGATTAGGATTCGGGTCTACAGCGGACCGGATGTACAAAATGGAGCAGAAGATGGAAAGCACTGCATCCTCAATGAGTGTTGGACGCATTGGTTGTTGAAGACGCAAGTTGAGGTCGCGGACCAACGCTCATCCGCCTCCCGCCCCCTAGCGCGGTTTCAAAAAGTCGTGTGATCTGATGTTGTTGTTGACCCGGCCGCCGGCACCTGCACTGCCACCCTTGCAGCAAGGACATCTTACTGAAGAGCACACTCATATAAGGCATCGCTCCTTGTGTTCTCCAAACACCTCAAATCCTACTGCAACACAAGCACCAGCTGCACCACCCACATAATACCCACATTATTCCTCGTTTCTGATCCCACTAGCACCCTCTTCTTCTCTCGGGATTTACTTCCTCCGTCATGTGCTCATCACGCAATATCCCCTTAGTTAATAACATGTTGGATATGTTAAAGGATAATTTATGTCGTAGAATTCTGGAGATGTCCTACATGCCAGTGTACAGGACGGCCGGTGTGTTAGGGCTGGTTCGGCTACCGAGTTTTCGTGAGAAACTCAAGTTTTCGGAATCAATAACTCTGTTTTATGTTCTCCCCTGCCGTATCTGACCTAAAATGACTGCACTAGACCTAATCTATACCACTTAGGGATCCGGCAATTGATTTTGTTGACAGCGAAATGCGGGGG
>Ga0307508_10004034_pt1 | contig 14529 bp, 12 predicted proteins | sample 9_EM_MG_FD_203089 | JGI IMG/M metagenome (GOLD analysis project Ga0307508, IMG submission 203089) | Populus trichocarpa ectomycorrhiza microbial communities from riparian zone in the Pacific Northwest, United States - 9_EM | ecosystem: Host-associated > Plants > Roots > Unclassified | place... | reverse complement strand
CGAAGGTGAATACGTTCAAGACCACGGCCAGCGTGCCGGCTTCGACACCGGTGTCGATCAAATTGTCCAAGGAACTCGGCGCCCGCGGCTTCAAATTCGTCGGCCCGACCATCGTCTATGCCTTCATGCAGGCCACCGGCATGGTCAACGACCACCTGGTCACGTGCTTCTGCCACGAGAATTGCAGCGGACTGCAACGCAAGCCCCGCCTCAAGGTCAAATGACGGCAAGAAGATCGACCGATGTTTCGACGCGGGCCTGGCAGCGGATGCTGTCGGGACGGCGGCTCGACCTGCTCGACCCCTCGCCGCTCGATATCGAAATATCAGATATCGCCCATGGCTTGGCCCGCGTCGCGCGCTGGAACGGGCAGACCAGCGGCGCGCATATCTTTTCAGTCGCACAACACACGCTGCTGGTGGAAGTGGTGCTGCGCGAGCAGATGCCACGCGTCGATCTGAAATTCCGGCTCGCCGCGCTGCTGCATGACGCGCCGGAATATGTCATCGGCGACATGATCTCGCCGTTCAAGGCGGTGCTCGGCGGCGACTACAAGGTGGTGGAGAAGCGCCTGCTGGCGGCGATCCACATCCGTTTCGGCCTGCCGCCGGTGCCGGCCGATCAAATTACGCTGGCCATCAAGGCCGCCGACCGGGGTGCTGCCTATCTCGAAGCAACGCATCTGGCGGGCTTTGCCGAAGCCGAAGCCAAACGCCTGTTCGGCAAGGATCCCAGCCTGCCTGAACCGACGGTGCGCGAATATCTGACGCCATGGACCGCGGCCAAAGCGGAGAAGCAGTTCCTGTCGCGGTTTGGCGCGGTCTGTTCTTCGTAGGTCGAACTCGGCGCACGCGACCGTCGTGCGCGAGTCGTTTTCAGACGAGCACACGAGCCCGGGCTTTTGACGTGCGCTGACGCGCCACAAACAACCGGTCGCGCGCAATCGGTCCTTGAGGTGATGTTGAGGTGTCACCCGCATTGCGGCGCAACATGCAAAATGAGACTGGCGATCAAGCCACATGGGAGTGAAGCCATCCGCTCTGTCCGCTTGATCGGCTAGGTTTCTTGCGACGACCAAACAGCCCGGTCACAGGCGTTGCGATCGGGCGCAAACAAGTTGGCGAACAAGGAGGAGGCAATGTTGAAGGGCAGTTTGGGACTGATTGCGTTGAGCAGCCTGTTACTTTCAGGCACTGCACTCGCTCAGGAGAAGATCAAGGTTGGTGTCACCGCAACCCTGGAAGGCACCTATACCGTGCTCGGTGAGGACGGCATTCGCGGTCACCAGACTGCGCTCAACGTGCTCGGCAAGAAAATCGGCGACAAGGAACTCGAGTTTATCATCGCGTCAACGGATGCGACGCCGGACTCCGCGGTTCGCGCCGTGCGCAAACTGATCGAGCAGGACAAGGTGCAGATCTTGCTTTCGCCGCTCTCCGGCGACGAAGGCATCGCGGTCAAGAATTTTGCCAAGACCCATCCGGAGCTGACCTTCATCAACGCCGCGTCCGGCGCCCAGGAAACGACCTATGTCGATCCGGCGCCGAACTTCTTCCGTTACAACATGGACGGCGCGCAGTGGCAGGTCGGGCTCGGCAAGTACGCCTATGAAGAAAAGAAGTATCGCAAGATCGCGACCGTCGGCGAGGATTATTCCTTCATCTACACCCAGGTGTTCGGCCTGGTGCTGGAGTTCTGCGGCGCGGGCGGACAGGTCACCAACCGGCAATGGGTTCCGCTTGGAACCAAGGACTTCGCCTCCGTCATCGCGGCACTGCCTGACGATGTCGATGCGATCTATCTCGGGCTTGGCGGCGCCGACGCCGTCAATTTCCTGAACCAGTACCAGCAGGCGGGCGGCAAGGCCCATCTGATGGGCGGTTCGATCATGGTCGACCAGACCATCCTGTCGGCCAAAGGCAACGCCAAGAACGCCCTGCTCGGCACCATCGCGGCCAGCGGCCAGGCCGACACCTGGGAGGATCCGGGCTGGCAGAAATTCGTCAAGGCCTATCAGGACGCGTTTCCGCCGAACAAGCGTTTCCCCAGCCCCTCGCTGCTCGCCACCAACTATTACGGATCGACCATGGCGCTGATCCAGGGCCTGCGTCAGGTCAATGGCGACCTCAGCAACAACCAGGCCAAGTACAAGGAAGCCTTGGCAAAAATCGAGATCGACGCCCCCAACGGCAAGATCAAGCTCGACTCCAACCGGCAGGCGATCGGAACCAACTTCGTGACCGAGGTCGTGGACGACGGCAAAGGCGCGCTGTTCAGCAAGACCGTGAAGGTCATCCCGAACGTGAACCAGACGCTCGGTTATGATCCGGCGGTGTTCGCCAAGATCGGCCTACCGAGCCGGACGGTTCCGGAGTGCAAGAAGTACTGACCTATTTTTCGCACGTGCGAGCGAGCCGGCCACCCGGCCGGCCCGGTTGCACGAGGATGTTCTCACCCTTGCCACCCTTGCAATCTCTCCTTGGATGTTGAACGCTGATCGAAAAAGCAAAGACATCCCGGGAGGGAGGCTATGAGCAAAGCGCTTGCCGTCTTCCACGGCCTGTTTGGTCGCGCGACGGTCTATCAGTTGAATCGTGCCTTCAACGTGCATGCGCACCGCGAGGGGCACCTGATCTTTCATGTCGGTGGAACGCCGGCGCAGATCGACGTTTGCGATCAGCGCCGGCACCTCATGCAGGACTCCGTCGTCGCCGTTAATCCCTGGGAACCCCATAATTTCCTGCCGACCGACATGGCGAGCGGCGGAATCTTCTTCGTGCTTTACGTCAATCCCGAATGGTTCTCCTCCAATGCTGCGAACGCGCAAAATCTGCGCTTCGGCCGCACCCATTTCAAACGTACCGATGTCCTCGACAGGCACATTCGCCGCGCCGCCGCGCTGGTCTGCGGCGCGCCTTCGCTGCGGAGTCTGGATTGCGAACTCCGGCAATTGATCGACAGTTGCCACGAGGAAAGCTGGCAACAGTCCGATACCGGGCAATCCGTGCGCGCCTGCGCTGCGATTACCGATTTTCGCGTTCGCAAGTCCATCAAGCTGATGTCCGAAAGTCCCGGCGCGGAGATCGAGCTGGACTCGATCGCGCGCGAATCCGGCCTTTCGCGGCCGCATTTCTACCGGCTGTTCCGCACCCAGACCGGCGTCACGCCGCATCTGTACCTCAACACGCTGATCATGGAACAAGCGCTGGACGCGCTGGTCGCAACGGAAGCGCCGATCGCCGACATCAGCTTCGATCTCGGTTTTACCTCGCAGAGCGGCTTCACCCGTTTCTTCGCCGCCAATGTCGGGATGGCGCCGACCGATTACCGCCGCGCCGCCAAGGTGTTGCATCCCTGAGCAAGCCTGCTTGCGGCGATTAAAGATACTCTCGATCAAATCCGATCCTCCCGCCCCCGTTAGGATGCAGGCAACGCGACCCCCGAAGACGGTCGCGACGCGGGAGGATGCACGTCAGTGGCAACGCAGGCGGCGAATATTGAGGCGTTAGCGAGTGCCGGACAAAGCGCCTTACAAAGTGCCATGCAAAGTCCCTTGGCCGGAGGACCTGCATGAGCAGGTTCATCGAACGCCATCCGGCATGGGCGCTGATCACGATCCTCGCGATCGCCGTGTTGTTGTGGCTGATTTTTTCGATCTGGCCGCCCGGTCTCGAGGCGTCGATCGGCCGCAAGCGGGTGTTCCTCAACGCGATCCTCAACGGCATCACGCTCGGTGGTCTGTACTTCCTGGTTGCGAGCGGCTTCACGCTGATCTTCGGCCTGATGCGCAACGTCAATCTGGCGCACGGCTCGCTGTATCTGTTCGGCGGCTATGTCGGATACGCCATCAGCGTCTGGACCGGTTCCTGGGTGCTGAGTTTCGTGGTCGCGTTCGTTGCGGTGGCGCTGGTCGGCGTGCTGCTGCAAATCCTGGTGTTCCGCCGCATGGAGGGCCAGGATTTGCGGCAGACCATGGTCACGATCGGGCTCTCGATCGTATTCGCCGACCTGATGCTGTGGGCATTCGGCGGCGACTTCTACCAGATCCAGACGCCGGGCTGGCTGGTCGGGCCGATGCAATTGCCGCTCGTCACCGCGTTGAAATCCTCGGGCGAGCCGGTCTACCTGCAATACCCGATGGTGCGGCTGGTGATCTTCATAGCCTCCGTCGTGATCGGCGTTGCGATGTGGCTGGCGCTCAATCGCACGCGGATCGGGATGATCGTGCGCGCCGGTGTCGACGATCGCGACATCCTGGCCGCGACCGGCGTGCAGATCCAGCTCGTCTTCGTGATCGTGTTCGCGCTCGGTGCGGGCCTTGCCGGCGTCGCCGGGGTTGTCGGCGGCACGTTCCAGTCGATTTCACCGGGCGAGGACACCCGCTTCCTGCTCGCGTCGCTGGTTGTCGTGATCGTCGGCGGCATGGGATCGATCCCGGGGGCGGCGCTCGGCGCCGTCATCATCGGCCTCGCCGAACAGCTCGGCTCGGTCTACATCCCGACCTACGCGATCGTCGTCACCTTCCTGATCATGGTGCTGGTGCTGGCGCTGCGGCCGCAGGGCCTGCTGGCGAGGCGATGACATGTCGTTGATCCAGGGCGCCCAGCTTCAGCCAAGCCAACCCGCCTCCGCGGTGCGGCGCGCGATCGCCCGCGTCTGGCCGGAACTCAACAGCCCCGTCGCCTGGCTGATCGCGCTGATCCTCGTGATCATGCCGGCGATCGCCAACGGCTTCTTCCTGATCGAGATCTTCGGCACCACGCTGATCCTCGGCATCATCGCACTCAGCCTGATGTTCCTGGCCGGTTACGGCGGCATGGTCAGCCTGATGCAGCTCACCATCGCCGGCTTCGCGGCCTACATGGTCGCGGTGATCGGCACCAGCGCTAACACCAATATCAGCATGGGCTGGCCATGGTGGATCGCGACCCCGATCGCGCTCGCGCTTGCAACCCTGTTCGGCACGCTCGGCGGCGCGCTCGCAGTGCGCACCGAAGGCATCTACACCATCATGATCACGCTGGCGATCGGCGCGGCGTTCTATTACTTCACCAACCAGAACTGGCCGATCTTCGGCGGCCATACCGGCATCAACACCGTCGCCACTCCGCATTTTCTCGGCGTCGACTGGCGCTCGGATATTCCGTTTTATTATTTGGCGCTCGGCACGGCCGCGCTGTGCTACTTCGCGGTCCAGTATATCTCGCGCGCGCCGTTCGGCCTCGCCCTGCAGGGCGTGCGCGACAATCCCCGACGCATGGCCGCACTCGGCTTCAACGTCAATGCGCATCGCGTGGCGGCCTATGCGGTCGCGTCGTTCATCGCGGGGCTTGGCGGGGTGCTTCAGGTCTGGAACTACAGGCAGATTTCGCCCGGCTCGGTCAGCGTCGGCGCCTGCATCGACATCCTGATCATCGCCGTGGTCGGTGGTATCACGCGGCCGATCGGACCCTTCGTCGGCGCTTTCATCTTCATCATACTGCGCACGTTTGCGCTCGACTTCCTCGTCAAGTTCGGGCTCGACGGCAATCGCTTCCGGCTTTTGATCGGCCTTGGCTTCCTCGCCATCGTGTTCTGGTCGTCCGACGGCGTAATCGGGCTCTGGGAGCAATGGCGCCGCCGCACCACCCGCGCCCCGGCTCGGGCGGACGGAAACCGCGGGGAAAAACCCCATGGATAGCACAGCGCAACGCCTGTTCGCGGTTGGCGCCGGAGCGGCCCTGGAGCTGCGCGGCGTGACGCGGATGTTCGGCGCGCTCGCGGCGCTGACCGATGTCACCATCACGGTGCGGCCGGGCGAACGGCGTGCGGTGCTTGGCTCGAACGGCGCCGGCAAGACCACGCTGTTCAACTGCATCACCGGCGACTTTCTGCCGTCATCCGGCACGATCCGCTTCTTCGGCGAAGACATCACCCATTTCCCGCCCTATGAGCGGATCCGCCGCGGCCTGCGCCGGACCTACCAGATCTCCGCCTTGTTCCCCGGCCTCACGGTGCAGGACAACGTCTATCTGGCCTGCTGCGGCGTTTCGCGCGGACGCTTTTCGCCGCTGCGCGCGAGCGCCGACGACGCGCTGATGCATGCCGCCGATGCGCTGGTGCAGGCGGTGCATTTGACCGCCGTCAAGGACCAGCGCGTTTCGGAACTTGCCCATGGGCAGCAACGCCAGCTCGAGATCGCGCTCGCGCTCGCAGGCGCACCGCGCTTGGTGCTGTTCGACGAACCCGCGGCCGGGCTCTCGCCGTCCGAGCGGCGCGAGTTGATCGAGATCCTGACCTCGCTGCCGGCGCATATCGGTTACATAATCATCGAACACGACATGGACGTCGCGCTGCGGGTGGTCGAGAGCGTGACGATGATGCACAACGGGCGCATCTTCAAGGAAGGCCTGCCGCGCGAAATCGAATCCGATCCCGAGGTTCAGGAACTTTATCTCGGAGGCGGCCATGAGTGAGGTGCGCCGCTCCACACCCGCGCTCGAAGTGAAGGGCCTCGATGTCTATTACGGCCATTCGCATGCGCTGCAGGGCGTCGACATCACGCTGCCAAGCGGCGTGTTCTCGGTGGTCGGCCGCAACGGCATGGGCAAGACGACACTTTGCAAGGCCATCATGGGCCTGGTGCCGACAAGCGGCGGCTCGGTTCGCATCCGCGGCGAGGAAGCCACTGGACTGAGCCCAGCCCGGATCGCCCGCCTCGGTGTCGGCTACGTCCCGCAGGGCCGGCGGCTGTGGCGCTCGCTCAGCGTCAACGAGCATCTCGAACTCGCGGCCGGAATGCGGCGCGGTCCGTGGACCATCGAGCGCATTTACGAGACGTTCCCCCGGCTTGCCGAACGCAAGGGCCATGGCGGCAGCCAGCTCTCCGGCGGCGAACAGCAGATGCTTGCGATCTCGCGCGCGCTGCTGACCAATCCGCATTTGCTGATCATGGATGAGCCGACCGAAGGATTGGCGCCGGTCATCGTCGCCCAGGTCGAGGAGATGCTGGTCCGCCTCGGCGAGGAAGGCGACATGTCCGTGCTCGTGATCGAGCAGAATATCGGCGTGGCGACGGCGATCTCCAAGAGCGTCGCCATCATGGTCAATGGCCGCGTCAACCGCATCATCGAGTCAGCCCGGCTTGCCGCCGACCGCGACCTGCAACAGCGGCTGCTCGGCGTCGGTCTGCACGGCGATCTCGGCGCCGACGTCGACCCAGGCCCGGCAAAGCAAGAGGCGGGCGATGCGCCGCAGCCGGCCCGGAGCAAGGGCCCGGTGCGTGTCTTCGTGTCCAACCCCGTGCTGCCGACACGCTGGTCGCAGCCGGTGCCGATCGCGCGCATCGAGGCTGCCGCGCGCACCGTCACGACGGGCGTCACGCGGCTGGACAAGGTCGCGCGACACAGGCGCGAACCGGTTGCGGGTCAGATCTCCGGACCACCCGCCGTGCTGGTGGTCGGCACGCTCGACACCAAAGGCGCCGAGCTGCGCTTCATCCGCGACATCGTGGCGAAGACCGGCCTGCGCACCCGCCTGGTCGACGTCTCCACCAGCGGCAAGGCTTCGACCTGCGACGTCTCGGCGCAGGAGATCGCCCTCAACCATAGCCGAGGCGGATCGAGCGTGTTCGGCACCGACCGCGGCGCATCGGTCACGGCAATGGCGGATGCCTTTGTCAATTGGCTGCGCCGGCAGGGCAATATCGCGGGCATCATCGCGGCGGGCGGCTCCGGCGGTGCGTCGCTGGTCGCGCCGGGCATGCGCGCGCTGCCGATCGGCGTGCCGAAGCTCATCATCTCGTCGGTAGCGTCCGGCGACGTCGGCCCCTATGTCGGACCTGCCGACATCACCATGATGTATTCGGTGACCGACGTGCAGGGCCTCAATTCGATCTCCCGCGTCGTGCTCGCCAACGGCGCCAACGCGCTCGCCGGGATGGTCAAGGCGCGCCTCGACGCGCCTGAGGCCCGTCAACCCGAAGCGAGCGCCAGCCTTGCGGCGATCGGCATCACGATGTTTGGCGTGACGACCCCTGCGGTGCAAAAGATCGCGGCCGATTTGAACGACGAGTTCGAATGCGTCGTGTTCCACGCCACCGGCGTCGGCGGCCGCTCGATGGAGAAGCTGGTCGATTCCGGGCAGTTGGCCGGTGTCATCGACCTCACCACCACGGAGGTCTGCGACCTGCTGATGGGCGGCGTGTTCCCGGCCACCGACGACCGCTTCGGCGCCGTGATCCGCAGCCGGGTGCCTTATGTGGGTTCGGTCGGCGCACTCGACATGGTCAATTTCGGAGCAACGGACACGATTCCGGAACGCTACCGGCAGCGCAGGCTGCACGTGCACAATCCGCAGGTCACGCTGATGCGGACCACGCCGGACGAGTGCGAGCGGATCGGAAAATGGATCGGCGAGCGGCTGAACCAGATGGACGGTCCGGTGCGCTTCTTTCTTCCCGAGGGCGGAGTCTCGGCGCTTGACGCGCCCGGCCAGCCGTTCTGGGACCCTGAGGCCGACACCGCCCTGTTCCGTGCGCTCGAGCAGACCGTGCGCCAGACCGGCAATCGTCAGCTCATTCGCGTCAAGAAGCACATCAACGATCCCGAGTTCGCCGCCACCATTGTCAGCGCGTTCCGTCCCCTGATGGGACGCGCCGGTGGGCGGCGAAGAGTGGTGAGGTGACCCATGGCCCGGTTTGAACGCGCGGCAATTTTGAAGAAGTTTCACGCGATGGCGGCCAAAGGCGAGCCGATCGTCGGCGGCGGCGCCGGCACCGGGCTGTCAGCCAAATGCGAGGAGGCCGGCGGCGTCGACCTGATCGTGATCTACAATTCCGGCCGCTACCGCATGGCCGGCCGCGGTTCGCTCGCCGGGATGATGCCTTATGGCGACGCCAATGCGATCGTGCTGGAGATGGCCGGTGAAGTGCTTCCGGTGGTAAGCCGGACGCCGGTGCTTGCCGGCGTCAACGGCACCGATCCGTTCCGCGACATGGATCTCTTCCTCGATCAGTTGAAAGCGCTCGGCTTCTCCGGGGTGCAGAACTTCCCGACCGTCGGCCTGATCGACGGCGTCTTCCGCGCCAACCTCGAAGAGACCGGCATGTCCTATGCGCTGGAGATCGACATGATCGCCAAGGCGCGCGAGAAGGACATGCTGACGACCCCTTACGTCTTCAGCGAAGCGGAAGCCGCGGCGATGGCGATCGCCGGCGCCGACATCATCGTCTGCCATCTCGGCCTCACCACCGGCGGTTCGATCGGCGCCCAGACGTCCGTGAAGCTGGAAGACTGCCCGGCGCGCATCGACACCTGGGCCGAGGCAGCGCTTAGCGTCAATTCCAAGATTCTCGTGCTCGCGCATGGCGGTCCGATCGCGACGCCGGCGGACGCGGATTTCATCATCAGGAACACCAGCAATTGCCACGGTTTCTATGGCGCCTCCTCGATGGAGCGGCTGCCGGTGGAACTGGCGCTCACGGATCAAGTTCGGAAATTCAAGGCGATCGGCGCGCGCTAAGCGCCGGGACCAAGGGAGGAAGAGATGTCGGGGAATCTGGTGGGTGAATTGATCCTCTGGCTCATTGTCGCGATCGTCGCGATCGTCATCGCCGTGTACATCGTCAACTGGCTCTACCATCGCTCGTCGAAGGAAGTGTCCTTTGTCCGTACCGGTTTTCTCGGCGAACGGGTCGTGATCAACGGCGGCGCCTTCGTGCTGCCCTTCATTCACGATTTCACACCGGTCAACATGAACGTACTGCCGATGGGGGTGGTACGCTCCAGGCAGGATGCCGTCATCACCCGCGACCGGATGCGTGTCGACATCGAGGCGGACTTCTACGTCCGCGTCCAGGCCACGCGAGAAGCCGTTTCGATCGCCGCCTCGACGCTCGGACGCCGCACCATGGAGCCGGAACAACTCCACGCGCTGCTGTCCGGCAAATTCGTCTCGGCGATCCGCTCCGTCGCCTCGGAAATGACGATGGAACAGATGCACGAGCAGCGCGGCGAATATGTCGCCCGCGTCAAGGCCAGCGCCGCCGAGGCGCTGGCGCAGAACGGCCTTGAACTCGAATCGGTCGCCATCACCGACCTCGACCAGACCGACCTCGAACACTTCAACCCCTCGAACCGCTTCGACGCCGAAGGCCTGACCCGCCTGATGGAGGAGATCGAGGCCAGGCGCAAACTGCGCAACGACATCGAGCAGGATTCGATGATCCGGATCCGCACCCGGAACCTCGAGGCCGAACGGCAGGCGCTCGATATCGAGCGCGAGAGCGAGACCGCACGCCTCGACCAGGAGCGCGACATCGAGATGCGCCGCGCCCAGCAACGCACCGAAGTCGCGCGCGAGCGTGCGTTGCGCGAGACTGAAACCGAACAGGTCCAGATCGCGGCCCGCGAAACCATCGAGAAGGCGCGCATTTCCAACGAACAATCGATCGCCGAGGCACGCATCGCATCCGAGCGCGAGACGCGGCATCGGGAAATCGAACGCACCCGCGCGGTGGAGGAAAGAGAGCTTCTGGCCCGCGAGGAGATCGAAAAGGCGCGTATTGCCAACCAGCGCTCGGTCGATACCGCTCGCATTGCGTCGGAGCGCGAGGTGCGCCAGCGCGAGATCGAGCGGATGCAGACGGTGGAGGAAGCCGAGATCGCCGCACGCGAATCGATCGAGAAGGCCCGCATATTGCAGGACCGCGTCATTACCGATGCGCGTATCGCCAATGAGGAAGACACCCGCCGGCGCGAGATTGAACGCACCCGCACGATCGACGAAGCCGAGATTGCAGCGCGCGAGTCGACCGAGAAGGCGCGCATTACGCAAACCATGACCGTCAATATCGAACGCATCAGCTCCGATGAGCGCACGCGTGCGCTCGAAATCCAGCAGGTACGCGCCATCCAGGAGGCGGAGATCGAGGCGCAGAAGTCGGTCGAGACCGCACGGATCGGCCGCGAACGGATACTGGCGGCCGAGCGCATCAGTTCGGAGCACTCCACGCGCAAGCTGGAGATCGAGCACAACCAGGCGGTCGAGATCGCCGGCATCGCCGCGCGCGAAGCCACCGAAGCCTCGCGGATCGGCCAGGAAGAGCGCGTTCGCGCGCTTGAGATCACGCGCAACCAGACGATCGAGGAAGCCGACATTGCTTCACGCGAAGCGATCGAAGGCGCCCGAATAACGCAGGAGAAGACGGTTGCCGCCCAGCGTATCCGTGCCGAAAAGGAGACCCGCGGGCTCGAGATCGATCGCACCGGGGCGATCGAGGCCGCCGAGCTGAAGCGCCGCGACGCCATCGAGCGGCAGCGCATCGATGTCGAGCTCGCGCTCGAAAGCGAGCGCATCGTCTCCTCCAGGACCCGCGAGGTGCTCAATATCGACCAGAAGAAGGCGATCGAGATCGCCGACGAGGAGCGCGTGATCGCGCTTGCCGTCAAGCGATCGGAGCGGATCGACGCCGACCGGCAGGTCAAGCAGGCCGAGATCGTGGCCCGCAGGGAGGTCGACACCACGGATATCTCGCGCGAGCAGGCGCTGGAGGTGGCGCGGATCGAGCGCCGGCGGGCCATCGAGCAGCTCGAAGTCTCCCGGGCGCAGTCGTTGCAGGAAGCCGAGATTGCCTCGCGCGAGGAGGTCGAGCGCTCCCGCATCGCCTCCGACCGCGGCCTCGACGAAGCCCGGGTCGGCCGCGAACGCGAGCTGCGCAAGCTCGAGATCAACCGCGAAAAGGATGTCGAGACGGCATTGATGGAAAAAGCAATCAGCCTTCACCAGAAATCGCTGGAGGAATCGGCGACCAAGGCCGCGGCCGAGAATGCGCGGGTGCACGCCACCGAGGCGACCGAGCGCGTCATTACCGCGCGGGAGAGCGAGATCGCCAAGCGGCGCAAGACCGTGGAAATATTGATTGCCGAGAAACAGGCCGAGGAGGTACGGATCGCCGCCGACGCCGAGCGCGTTCGCGCCGCCGTCGAGGCCGAGGCGCAGCGCCTGCTCAACGAGGCGGAGAACGTGCTCACCGACGAGGCGCGCTACTCGCTGTTCCGCCGCAAGCTGCTCGACAAAATCGAAGGCATCGTCCGCGAAAGCGTCAAGCCGATGGAGAAGATCGAGGGCATTCGTATCCTCAGTGTCGACGGCCTCAATGGTGGCGGCAACGGCGGCGGCGGTGGCCGCAGCGCCACCGACGAGGTGATCGATTCGGCGCTGCGCTACCGCATGCAAGCGCCATTGATCGACTCGCTGCTTGCCGACATCGGCGTCGAGGGCGGCAGCTTAGCCCGGATGCCCGGCCTGATGCGCGAGGCGCGCGACATGCAGGGCATCCAGGAATCGGTAGCGCGGAAGGGCGGTGAAGGTAAGCCGGCATCGAGTCCACCCGCCGGCGAGCCGCGGGCCGAACGCGCGCCGCGCAAGAAGGAGTAAGCGCCCGCCATGGCCAGGGTTTATGTCTCAACCGTCGTCAATGCCCGCAACGATCGCGTCTGGGCACGCGTGCGCGACTTCAACGGCCTGCCGAACTGGCATCCCGCGATTGCGGAAAGCCGGATCGAGGGCGGCGAACCCGCCGACAAGATCGGCTGCGTGCGCGACTTCCGCCTGCGCAACGGCGACCGCATCCGCGAAAAGCTGCTCGGCCTGTCCGACTACGACATGTTCTGCACCTACTCCATCCTGGAATCGCCGATGGGGGTGGAGAACTACGTTGCCACCTTACGGCTGACGCCGGTGACCGATGGCGACCAGACGTTTATGGAATGGAGCGCCGAGTTCGACTGCGCGCCTGAACGGGAAACCGAGCTGATCGGCAATATCGGCGGCGGCGTATTCCAGGGCGGCTTCGACGCGCTGAAACGCGCTTTCGGAGGCTAGCGTGCCGCATATCGTCAAAAGCACGATCCTCGATGCCCCGACCGATGCGGTCTGGCAGGTGCTGCGCGATTTCAACGGGCACGACCGCTGGCATCCGGCGGTGGCGACCAGCGCCATCGAACGCGCCCAGGCCGCCGACAAGATCGGCTGCGTGCGACGCTTCAAGCTCAAGGACGGCTCCGAATTGCGCGAGCAGCTACTGGCGCTGTCCGATCTCGAACAGACCTTCAGCTACTGCCTGCTCGATACGCCGATGCCGATGTTCAACTATGTCGCGCACGTCCGCCTGCTTCCGGTCACCGACGGCAATCGCACCTTCTGGCACTGGGAGGCGCGTTTCACCACCCGGCCCGCCGACCAGGAGGGCCTGACCCGGATGGTCGCGGAGGAGATTTATCAGGCCGGGTTCGAAGCCATTCGCCACCATTTGAAGGAAGCCGCATGAGCGTTGGGGGAAATCGATGCCCGTCACGGTAAGAACATTTGCGAGTTCCGGCGAGGCGGCGGCGGCGCTGTCGTCCGATCGCAGCGTGCGCTATCTCGGCGGCGGCACGCTGGTGATGCGTGCTTTGAACGAGGGCGACGTCTCGATCTCCACCGTGATCCGTGCCAGCGACCCGGCGTTGACCCGGCTCGACGCAACGGGATCGCGCGTGACCATCGGCGCCGGCGTAACCTTTACCCGCATCCTGGCAGAACGTGATCTCGGTTTCCTGCACGCCCCTGCCCGCTCGATCGGCGGACCGGCGGTGCGCAACATGGGCACCGTCGGCGGCAATCTGTTCGCGCCCAGTCCATTTGGCGATTTTACGGTGGCCCTGCTCGCGCTCGACGCGACGGTTTCTGTGCAGGGCGGCCTCGGCAGCCGCGAGGTCCCAATCGAGGAGTTCCTACAATCGCGCGAGCGGCAGGTTGGCACCCTCGTGCTGTCAATCTCCTGCCAGAAGCCCGCCAGCGCCGAGGCGTTCCGCTACCGCAAGATCGCCCGCATCAAGCCGAAGGGCGGCGCGGTCATCACGCTAGCCGCGCATTTGCCTGTCAGCAGCGGCCGGATCGTCGGCGCCCGCATCGCGCTCGGCTCGATGGCGCCGACGCAAATTCGCGCCCGCGCGGCCGAACGCGCGCTGGAGGGACGCGCGCTCGACAGAGCGACGATCGACGCCGCTGCCGCCGCGGTCGCCGAGGGAACTTCTCCCGGCGATAACGCGCTTGCCAGCGGCTGGTACCGGCGCGAGATCGTCGGCGTTCACCTGCGACGTCTGTTGTCAGGCGAGGGGTAGGATCGACATGACCAAGACCGCGCTTCAGTTTCGTCACAATGGCCGCGATGTCGCCATCTTCGTCGACGGCGGCACCAATCTTCTGGTCGCGCTGCGCGAAGTGATCGGCGACATGACGCCGAAATTCGGCTGCGGCCAGGGCGGCTGCGGCGCGTGCAGCGTATTGATCGACGGCGAACTCCACCTCTCCTGCCTGACGCTGGCCGAAACCGTGGCCGGACGGTCGGTGGAGACGCTCGACGGCATCAAGAGCGGGCCGGAGTTGCATCCGCTCCAGCGCGCCTTTGCCGATAATTTTGCGGCGCAGTGCGGCTATTGCACGCCGGGCATGCTGATGGCCGCCAAGGCCTTGCTCGACCGCAATCCGTCGCCGAGCCGGGACGAG
>Ga0307508_10004033_pt1 | contig 14529 bp, 15 predicted proteins | sample 9_EM_MG_FD_203089 | JGI IMG/M metagenome (GOLD analysis project Ga0307508, IMG submission 203089) | Populus trichocarpa ectomycorrhiza microbial communities from riparian zone in the Pacific Northwest, United States - 9_EM | ecosystem: Host-associated > Plants > Roots > Unclassified | place... | reverse complement strand
ATGAGGGGGAGAAACTGGCGCAGCCGGTTTCCGGGGGCGGGACGCCCCCGAGGAAGGCTAGTGCGGGCGCGGCGTAGCCGCGCGCTTGGCGAAGCCAAGCCTCAGGAGGAGCAATCGGAACGATTGCGACTTCTGAGACACAGCACTAGGGGGCGTGTCGGCTCGCGTTTTCTTCCGGGCCGCTCGAGTCGGCGACGGCGGTAGCGACGACGTAAGGCTGCTCGACCGTGATCGGAACGCGCTGACCGTGGCGGAACAACGTGCCGCTCAGGAAGCGAGGCTGCTTGGCGCGAGCCTCGATGATGGCGGCGATCACCTGACCTGGAGACCGAGGCGTGGCGCCGAGCGCTTCGATCAGCACGTCGCCGTCTTGCACGCCGATGCCGAGCGCCGAGACGCCCCACAAGCGCAAGCCAGCCGGGTGCTCGGGCGTCTGTGACACGAAGCTGCCGCGGGGACGCGCTGGGCTCTTAGCCAGCTCTAGCACCGTTGCCTTGGAGACGAACACCGCGCCTGCGGCGGCGCTTTTCGGCCTGGTTTTCGCGCTGCCATGCGCCGGCGACTGAGTGGCCGCCTCGCCGACGGCCAGCGGCGCCTCGTCCGTTGGCGCGTCGGGCGTGAAGGCGTCAGCGTCGGGCCCCGCGCTAGCGACTGCGGCAAGCGGCGTGGTCACGCAAAGCAGCGCCGCGACCGTCGCGCTCGTCAGCGGCGCGACGAAGGCGCTGGCCGCGTGAGCGGCCAGCACGAAGGGCGCACCTAACGCCAGGCTTCCGAGCAGGCTGCGGGCAAAGCGACCAGACGTCACCCTCGCAATATACAGACTAGACGCGGAGCCGCCAGTTCCCTTGAAAGCTCTTGCCGATGTTGTCGCAGGTCGGATCGGTCACGATCAGCTCGGGCCGCGAATCTTGGCAGTAGATGATGGTGTTTTGACGGAACGTGTGCCCGAAATGGATCGACTCTTCGCGTGAAATGCCGTGCACCACCCAGGCGGGCTCGCGGAAAACGCCCTCCGGCTCCTCATCGTAGCCGACGCAATGCTCCACCCGGTAACAGCCCAAGATCAAAAGGTCGCGCATGACCTGATGGCGGCTGTCGTTGACGCGCCGGGGCAGCAGCATGGAGCGCGGGTTGTAGGCGGTGAGCACCGCGAACCGCTGCCGCAGAATTGGCGGCAAGCCAGCGACATCTTTGACAATTTCCCCATCGAGCGAAACCCGAATCACGCCGCTGTCGCCCGGCAGCTCGTAGACGGTCGCGAAGTAAGAGCGCAGGAGGTTCTGATCCACGGCGGCCTAACTACCGCAACTTTGCCCTGCATCCTAGGGTTGGAACGCGCGCTCGCCCACCAAGTTCGGTTTTTGGCGAGGCTTTCGCGAGAGCCGGGCGCTCGTCGCACAGCTCCTGCTCCCGGGAGGTGTTGGTTGTACCCGTGATGGTCCGACTCGACAGTGCCGAGGGCCTCGCTATTTCGTGCAGCCGATCGGCTTACTGTCGACGGCGATCTCGTCGATCCAGAGCTCCTGGGGCTCGGTGGCGTTGTACATCCACCATCCGAACCAGAGCGAGGTGAGCTGCGGTATCACGAAGTTGTTGTGCTTGTTGGCGCCCGTATCGAGCGCGGGGCGCGCGACGCCGTCCGACCAGACATGAAACATGTTGTCGCTGCCTTCAAACTGAAACTCGACGCAGAGCCATTTCTTGGACGGGACGGTGACGGTGTCGTGGTCAGTCCAATCGCCGGACGAGCCACCGTCGGTTCCGACGCCAAACTCCTTGAATTGGCCGCCGAAGCGAATCAAAGCCCCGTTCCCCGTTCCGGCGCCCTCCGCCAAGCTGAAGTGCCCGCTGGTGGTGATGTCGTCTTCGAACCAGACGAACATACGCCCGTATAGGTTGTTGTTCGCGATCGGGAAGGTTTTCGTCTGCCTGATGTAGGCGTGTCCGCTACCCGACGTCTTCACGTGCAAGGCTTTGCTACCGCGCGCGGCGTGCATGTCGTCTACGACCACCGTGCCATCGCCGGAGCGCGTGGTGACCCAGGTCGTGGCGTCGAGGCCGTTCTCGAAGCCCTCGCACAATGGCATGCCGGCCGTGGCGCACAGCGACGAGCCCGAAATCCCGAAGCCACCGCTGCCGCCCGCGCCCGCGCCGCCAGTCCCGCTCGCGCCGCCGCCAGTCCCGCTCACGCCGCCGCCAGTCCCGCTCACGCCGCCGCCAGTCCCGCTCATGCCGCCCATGGTTCCGAGCGCGCCGCTCACACCACCGCCTGCGTCCCCACCCAAACCGACGCTGCCGGAAGCACCGCCAGCACCGCTCGCGGACGAGCCGCCGGCACTTGCCAGTCCGGCGGCGCCCGCGCTTGCCAAGCCTGCCGAACCTGCCTCAGCAACGACTGGAGCGGCGTTCTGACCGTGATCGGCACATGCCGATAGCAGCAGAGGGAGAGCGCAAGCTGTCGCACGAAACACGTCTGGCATGAGTTACTCTCCGTTGGGCGACGTACACACGCTACCAAAACTCGAGCTCTGCGTGTGGCGGAGCGAAGCCGAATTCGGGACTGCAAAATTGCGCTCGAAGCGGCCGGGACGCCGTGGCGCATACCAGACCATATCGAGCGAAATCGGCGGCGAGTCAGATCTTGAAGCGGTAGCCGACGCCGCGCACCGTGAGCAGGTGCTCCGGCTCTGCCGAGTCTTTCTCGAGCTTGCTGCGGAGCTGCAGCAAAAAATTGTCGATGGTGCGGAGCGTGCCGTGATGGCCCACACCCCAAACCTGGGTCAGGATTTCTTCGCGCGATAGCACGCGGCCCTGCGCCTCGACCAGGCACCACAGCACGTCGAACTCGGTGGCAGTAAGCTCGACCGGTGCACCGTCACGGCTGACCAAGCGTGTGCCCGAATCGATGGTGAGATCGCCTGCGCGCACGATGGGTTCGACATGCTTGCGACTGAGCCCGTCGCGCCGCAGCACGGCCTTCACGCGCGCGAGCAGCTCGGCCAGGCCGAAGGGCTTGGTGATGTAGTCTTCGGCGCCCAGCTCGAGCCCCATGACCTTGTCCATCTCGGCGCCGCGCGCGCTGAGCATGATGACGGGGACGATGGCGTGCTTGGCGCGCAGCTGCCGCACGACCTCGAAGCCGTTCACCTTCGGCAGCATGACGTCGAGGATCACGAGATCGGTCCCCCCCGACGCTGCCAAAGCGAGCCCTTCTTCGCCGTCGACGGCGACTTGGACGTCGTAGCCCTCAGCCTCGAGGTTCATGCGCAGGCCAAGCGAGATGCTCTCGTCGTCTTCGACGATGAGGATGCGCTTCTTGCCGTTCGGTTGAGCCAACATTGCCTATGTAGTGCGGCATCGCGCAGGTAACAATCGGGGCGCGGCGAGGGGTCGGCCCTAGGCCAGGAGGCCAGACACGCCACGAGCTGCTGGCTTGCGGCAGGAACAAGGGGAACAATGCGCCCCGCGCATGAGCGAACCTATCTCGACCGCCTCCGCGGTGGCGGCCGCTGCACGGCCTTTGCCCCGCGCGAGCCTCGCCGTAACCTGCTTCGCCCACGCAGCAGTCTTCGGCTGGGCCGGGAGCACCCTGCCCTGGCGCTCAGGCACGATCTTCGCCGCGCTAGCGCTGCTGCTGGCAGCGCTGCACCTGGCAACCGGCGTCACGGCGCTCGTGAGGCGCCCCGCGTGGCTGGTCTGGGCTTGGCGCGCGCTTAGCATCAGCTCGGCGTTCGGCTGCGTACTGATGGTCTGGTCGATGGCGGCGGCTGCGCTTTACATCTTGAAGCTGTACCCGCGCCTCGGACCGACGGTGGCGGGCGCCATCCTGTTCGCGGCACTTTTGCTGGTGCTGCTCACGCTGCCGATCGCAGTTTGGGGCGCGCGTTACACCTGGCCCGCAAACCTGCGCTCGCCGCGCCATTTGGGCCGTAGCGCGGCCGCCTTGGGCGGGCTGTTCGTGCTCACGCTGCCGCTCGCCAGTAGCGCCGCCAAGGCCGAACCGGTGCCGCGGGTCGACGCGAAGGTAACCTCCGATCTCAGCAACCTGCTCGAAGGCTACGCCCAAGAGCCGGCGCTCGGCACGAGGTATACGGTGGCCGGAGCCGGGCCGGCGGCGTGCAGTGAGCCGATCACGGTCGAGCGCTTGACGTTGCTGGTCGCCTACACCGCGCGCTCGGGTGGTGCGCGTTCGGCGTGCGTGCAGGCGCGAGCCCCGCGCGAGCTGCGCCGCTCGCTCGACAAGCTGCTCGCCAAGAAAGCCCGGCCAGGCTCGACCATCCTGCTCGACCTGGTCAAGTCCGTGAAGGAGCTTTCGGCCAAATTTCCGCTGCTAGATGCGCTCGACGTGCGACCCGGGCTCGACGGCGTGTGCGAAGCCGGGCGCTGCCTGACCGCCTGGCAACTGGCACTGAGCAGCGCGTTTTCCGAGAATCATCCGCTCGCCTCGCTACCGGACCTCAGCTACGGCTTCTCGACGGAGCTGCTGCGCCAGGCGCTCGGTTCCGCGGCAGCCGGTCAGGGGCGCGGCAACCGCGGACTGCTCCGCATCGAGACCGAGAGCTTGGCGTCCGACGACAGCGGCGTTCACCACCTGGTGCGCACGCGCACCACGCCGCCGGCGCTGAGCGCTTCCGGAATCGAGCAGGCCGTCAGGGCGGCGCAGCACTACATCGTCGAAGCGCAAGCAGCGGACGGCACCTTCCGCTATTCGCTCGACCCAACGACGGGCGCCGAGGACCGTGCCACGCTCAACCTGCCGCGCCAGGCCGGCACGGCCTACGCGCTGTGCGAGCTGGGCACGGGCCCCGACGTCCAGAGCACGGTGCAGCGCGCGCTGGCGGCCTTCCAGCCGAAAGAAACCAAGTTCGGCGACGTCTCGGCGCTTCAAGACAGTGGCGAGTTTGGCCTCGGCAAGAGCGCGCTACCGCTGCTCTCGATGCTGCGCTGTCGCTCGCTCGCCGGCGTCGGCAACGATCGTCTGATCGGGCAGTTGACGCGCCTGATGCTGCGGCTGCAGCGCGAAAACGGCAGTTTTTACCCGCTATTCGACCCGGCCAGTCAGCGCGGCCGCGGTGAGCACGAGGTCATGTATGCGGCGGGGCAGGCCGTGCTTTCGCTCGTGCTGCTCGAGCAACAGCTCGCTGACCTGAAGGACAGCGCGGCACAGCCGCTGCCGAGCCCGGACAAGCTGAAACGCGCGATCGATCGCGCGATGGCTTATTACGCAGGGCCCTACTGGCCCAAGCCCCTACGCGATTTCTATTTTTTCGAGGAAGGCTGGCACTGCCAGGCCGCTCGCCACGCGCTGAGCTCGCATCGCAACGATGGCTACGAGCAGCTCTGCCTCGACTACGTCGGGTCGCGCGAGCGTTTCGTGGCGCGCGCCGCGGACACGAGTGAGCCGAACTTCATCGGCGGTTACCTGTTCAGCGACATTCTTCCGCCAAGCAACACCGCAACCTCCGGCATGGGCGAAGCGCTCGACGCCGCCATCTACATCAAACAAAAGCGTGGCATGGCCGTCGACGCCGACAAAGCGCTGCTGCGCGACTTGGTGATGTTCTTGCTCCGCGCGCAGTGGTCGGAAGCCGGCTGCTACGCCTGCCTCAAACCGGCCCAAGTCGTCGGCGGCTTCTCGCAGCAGCTTGCCTCACCCAGCATTCGCATCGACTACGTGCAGCACGCCATGTCCGCGATCGGCCACGGCGGCGAGCTGCTGTTCTAGGGGATTGGGTTTTCATGCCGCCACCTCGCGCTCAGCGAGCAACGTCGGGGCTGGCGGCTACGGGCCTGGTAAGAGTCGCCGAATCACGGCTCGGACACGCGAAATGCCTGTCAACGAGGAAATGATGCCTCGCATTGGTTTCAGATCGCGACCCCGCGCCGCCTTACGGCCGTGGAACGTCCGGATGCTCGTTGTAAAACGCGTCCAACGATTCCTTCGCAATCCTCAACGACACCAAACCATCGCGTAGCAGCTTGGCCTGGCACCCCAACCGCGACGTCATCTGCACGTCGAAAGCCTTGTCCAGGATGTCTTCTTCGTCTTCGCTGGCATCGCTGAGCAGCGCGGCGCCTTCTTCGACGTAGACGTGGCAGGTGCTGCAGGCGCAGACGCCGCCGCAGGCGTAACCCTCTGGCGCGCCGATCTTGCGCGCGGCGTCGAGTAGCGTCGTGCCGAGCGGCACTTCGACTTCCAGGTTTTGGTCGATGAAACGAATCTTCGGCATGCAGTCCTTCAGGGCGCTTCGCCGCGATGGCGCGCGACGTGGGCGTCGACACCGGCAGCGTGCTCTACGCTCTGTTCGATGGCAGACAAGCTCTTGCCGGAAATGGCCGCGGCCACCGCGCGATTCATGCGCCGTCCGGCCCAGTCGTGGGTGACTTGGTCGAGCGTGTCGATGGCAGCTTGCACTAGCGAGGCGGATTTTGCAGACGCGACGGCACCTTTCAAGCTAGCCAGCGCCGCTTCGACGGCGCTCCGCTCCGCAGCGTTCAGCAAGTCGGCGTCGGCCGCGAGACCTTTGGCGGTGGCGAGCACCAGCCGCTCGCCCTCGACCTTCGCTTCCACCAGCCGGCGACGCTGCAAGTCTTCTTCGCCGTGGTCGAGCGCTTCGATCAGCATGCGCTCGACGTCGTCGTCGGTCAGGCCGTAGCTGGGCTGCACCGCGATTTCTTGCGAAATGCCGGTGGTGGTCTCGCGCGCGCTGACCTTGAGTAGGTTGTTTTCGTCGACGTTGAGCTCGACCTCGAGCCGCGCCATACCAGCCGGCAGCGGCGGGATGCCGCGCAGCGAAAAGCGCGCCAGCGAGCGACAGTCTGTGGCTAGCTCACGCTCACCTTGCACGACGTGCAGCTCGAACCCGGTTTGGTTGTCGGCGTAGGTCGTAAAAGTGGCGCGCGCACCGGTCGGAATCGTAGTATTTCGCGGCAAAATCTTATCGACGCCGCCGCCCATCGTCTCGACACCGAGCGACAGCGGCAGCACGTCGAGCAGCAGCACCTCGCCGTCGCCCTGCGTGAGCAGGTCGGCTTGCAGCGCCGCGCCGTACGCGACCACCAACTCCGGATCGAGCTCGCAGCGCGGCGGCTTTCCGAACAGCTCCGCCACGTAGGCTTGCACGCGCGGCACGCGCGTGGAGCCTCCGACCAAAATCACGCCGTCGAGCGCAGCAGCGTCAATGCCGGCGTCGCGCAGGGCGCGCCGACAGGCCTTGCCAGTGCGCTCGAGTAGCGGCGCTATCAGCGCGTCCAACTGCGCGCGGGTCAGCTTGGCCTGGATGGTCGTGTCGCCTTTTGCCGGCAGCTCGATGCTGGCTTCGGGCGCGTTCGTGAGCGCGTGCTTCAGCTCGCGAGCCGCCGAGAGCGCCAATGCCACGACTTCGGGCGCGCTCTGACCTGTGGCTCCCATTTGCTCGAGCAAACCCTCGGCGATGGCGCGATCCATGTCGTCGCCGCCGAGCGCGCTGTCGCCGCCGCTGCTCTTGACCTGAAAAACGCCGTCTTCGAGCCGCAAAATCGTGATGTCGAAGGTGCCGCCGCCCAGGTCGTACACGGCGAACAGGCCGTTTTGCTTCTGGTCGAGGCCGTAGGCCAGCGCTGCCGCGGTCGGCTCGTTCAGCAGCCTGAGCACTTCGAGCCCGGCGAGGCGCCCAGCGTCTTTGGTCGCCTGGCGCTGCGCGTCGTCGAAATACGCGGGCACGGTGATGACGGCGCCGCCTACGCTGCGTAGCTGGTCGACGGCGCTCTGCCTCAGGCTCTTCAGAATCTCGGCGCTGACTTCGACCGGCGTGACGGCGCGCCCGACATCGAAACGCACGCTCTTCGCTTCTGCGTCGTTTTTGGGAATGGCGAACTTGTGCGCGCCGAGGCGCGCCGTTTCCGGATCTTTGGCGTCACGCCCCATGAAGCGCTTCACGCTGGCGATGGTGCGCCCCGGATCGCGCGTCAACTGCGCTTTGGCGGCGCGCCCCACCAGCACGGCGCCGTTCGAGCCGTAGTGCACGACGCTCGGGAGTAGCGGCGCTCCGTCGCACGTGGTGAGCGCGGTCGGCGCTCCGTCGCGCACGTAGGCCACGATTGAGTTCGTGGTGCCCAGATCGATGCCGATCGCGCGCGGAGCAGCTTTCGGGTCGAAAATGTCGAGCAGCATGGTCATCGAGAGCAGGGCGCGACGAGCCTCACAGCTCGTCCAGCGCGGCTCCCGCCTCCTCTTTCAAGCGCCGCAGGTAGCGCAGCTCGCCGAGCAGCTTGAGCACCAGCTCTACCGGGATGGGATCCTCCGAGAACGCGTCGGCCATGCGCTCGGCCGCGTCTTCTGCGCGGCCGCTGGCCTGGGCGGCGATGCTTTCGATGCGGCCGCGATCGCCGCCGCGACGCGCCAGCGACAGCGCCTCGCGCTGTTCCATGACTTGCATGAGCAGCGCCGGCTCGGGCTTGGGCTGATTCGTTTCGGAGACTTCGCGGCCGAGCTCGGACAGCAGCGCCTCGGCCCGCAAAATCGGGTCGCGCAGCCGACGAAACGCCTCGTTGACGGAAATGGCGCGATTCAGCGCTTCACGACGCTCGCTCGAAGGCCGACCGGCGTAGCGATCGGGATGCAGCGTCTTGCTCAAGTCGCGATGGCGCTTCTCCAGCTCGGCTTCGTCGAGCGCGAACAGGGCGGGCACACCTAGGACCTCGAAAGGCGACGACGTCATCACTCCACAATCTCCGAGCGGTTACTACCGCGTCACTTCACCGTGAACGAGTGACCGCACCCGCACGAGCTGGCTTCGTTCGGGTTACGAAACTTGAAGCCTTGGAACATCAAAGTCTTTTCGTAGTCGAGCAGCGAGCCGGCCAGATAGACCAGGCTCTTTTTGTCGACGTAGAACTTGATGCCGTCGACCTCGTACACGGTGTCACGCTCGCGCGGCGGCTCGTCGTCGAACTGAATGACGTACGAGAAGCCGGAGCAGCCGCCACCCTTGATGCCGAGACGCACGGCGGCGTTCGGCGTACCGCGCTGCGTGAGCTTTTGGCGAGCGAACACGGCGGCAGCCGGAGCGATGCTCAGCAGCGCGCGCGTGCCGGACGGAGCCGGGGCGGTGCTGGGCGCTGCTACTTCGGGGCTGGAGAGGCTGACGGCTTCGGACATTGCTTTACGACTTCGGCGAATCTCTGGCGTTACTGAGCAGCGAGCGCAAGCTTTGCAGCACGCTTTTTGCGAAAATCCTCGATGGCGCTCTTGATGGCGTCTTCGGCCAAGACCGAGCAGTGAATCTTCACCGGCGGCAGGCTCAGCTCTTCGGCAATCTGGCTATTTTTGATGGTCGCCGCCTCGTCGATGGTCTTGCCCTTGATCCACTCGGTGGCGAGCGACGACGACGCGATGGCCGAGCCGCAACCGAAGGTCTTGAACTTGGCGTCTTCGATCACGCCGGCGTCGTTGACGCGAATCTGCAGGCGCATGACGTCACCGCAAGCCGGGGCACCGACCAGGCCGGTGCCGACCGACTCGTCTTCTTGGTCGAGCGAGCCGACGTTGCGCGGGTTCTCGTAGTGCTCGATCACTTTTTCGCTGTAGGCCATGGTTCGTTCCTAAATCCTCAATGTGCCGCCCATTGAATCGATTTGATATCAATGCCGGCCTTGTGCATTTCGTAGAGCGGAGACATGTCGCGCAGGCGCTTGACCTTTGCGATCACGAGCTCAGCCACGTAGTCGACTTCTTCCTCGGTGTTGAAACGGCCGAGGCCAAAACGGATGGAGGAGTGCGCCATGTCCTCTTCGAGGCCCATCGAGCGCAGCACGTAGCTTGGCTCGAGGCTGGCGCTGGTGCAGGCCGAGCCGCTCGAGACGGCCACGTCTTTGATGGCCATCATCAGGCCTTCGCCTTCGACGAACGCGAAGGAAATATTGAGATTTCCAGGCAAACGGCGCTCGGGATGGCCGTTTAGCACGACTGAATCGAGCTCCGCCGTGATCTTATTGTGCAGCCGGTCGCGCAGGCCGCGAATCTTGTCGGCTTCGGCTGCGCCTTCTTCGATCAAGATTTTGCAGGCTTTGGCGAAGCCGACGATGCCGGGCACGTTCAGCGTGCCCGAGCGGTTGCCGCGCTCGTGACCGCCGCCGTCCATCATGGCCGTGAGGCGCACGCGCGGCTTGCTGCGGCGCACGTACAGCGCGCCGACGCCCTTGGGTCCGTAGATTTTGTGGGCGGTGAGCGACGCCAAGTCGACGTTCATGCGGCTCACGTCGAACGGCGTTTTGCCCAAGCCCTGCACGGCGTCGCAATGGAAGAGGACGCCGCGCGCCCGCGTGATCTTGCCAATCTCGGCGATCGGCTGAATGGTGCCGACCTCGTTGTTGGCCAGCATGACCGAGACGAGAATCGTTTTGTCGGTGATGGCGGCTTCGATGGCTTTCGGATCTACCAAGCCGTCGGGGCCGACGCCCACGTACGTGACCGTGAAGCCTTCTTTTTCGAGCCGCTTGCACGAATCGAGCACGGCCTTGTGCTCGATGGTCGTGGTGATGATGTGGTTACCCTTGGCCTTGTAGTACTCGGCCACGCCCTTGATCGCGAGGTTGTCGCTCTCGGTGGCGCCGGAGGTGAACACGATTTCTTTACCGGACTCGGCGCCAATCAGCTGCGCAATCGTGTCGCGCGCGTCGTCGACCGCCGCCTCCGCCGACCAACCGTAGGCGTGCGTGCGACTGGCCGCGTTGCCGAAGGTCTCGGTGAAATACGGCAGCATCGCGCCCAAGACGCGCGGGTCTACCGGCGTCGTGGCGTGATTGTCCATGTAGATGGGAAACTTGAGGCCCGCGAAGCGGGCCGAAGCAACGGGATTGGCGGTCATGTCAGTGAACGTTCGCTCCAGCGACTAGCTCGGGTGGATCTTCGGGGTGTCGCTCACAGCTGGGGCAGCACTCCACTTTGACTTCCGACTCGCAGGCGGTGTGGCAGCCGGCGAGATAATCGAGACTTTGGACGAGCTCGGTTTCGAGCGCGCGCAGCTCGTCAATCTTGGCGCGCGTTTCGAGCAGCTTGGCCTGGTACAGCTCGCGCAAGCGCGCGGCCGCAGACTGGGCGGACGGTACGTCGTTGCGAGCGCGCTCAATGCCTTGAATCTCGGTCAGCGACAGGCCCAGGCTCTGCAGCTTGCCGATCCAGCGCACGCGCACGACGGCGTCGGGCGTGAACAGGCGGTAGCGCCCCTTCGAACGCTCATGCGCCTTCAGCAGCCCCAGCTCTTCGTAAAGATGAATGGCGCGCACGGTTTTGCCCGCGGCGCGCGCCAAGTCACCGACCTGCAGCAGCTCTTCCTCGGCCGTGTCACCTGGGCGCGACGCCGCCTCGGGAGGCGTCTCGACGGGGAGGCGCTCGCCGGGGATGAGCGTTAGGTGACGGTGGGAGGACATCGTGGGTTGGTAGCACACTCACCCTAACGTATGCGTCAGGGTTGGCAGACATGGACTTAACCCCAGTGGAAAGTCCTGTCAACCTGGCCTCTGAGCCGCAGCAGGCTCATAAGCCCATGATTTTAAACACCTATAGCGGAGCATGCTAAGCTGCGGCCGGAGCTGTGCAGGTGAAAATCGCAAAAACTGTCCTCCTCCTTTTCCTAGCCTCCGGGCTTTTGCCGAGCTGCTCGCGGCCAAGCACCGAGCATCCCGTGGAGCCGTCTGCCCGGGTGGCGGCGCCCTCGTCCTCGCCTTCGGGCGCGCCCCCGGCCTCGGCGTCAACGCCAGGGGCCCAGCCCGCCGCGACGCCGGCTTCAGGCTCAGCCGCTGAATCGAGCACCGGCAGCGCGTACTTCGGCTGCGGCGAGCCCATTCCGGTCGCAAAGCTATGGGACGAGACGAGCGAGAGCCAGGTGTTCGAAGCCATCAGCGCCGCGAAGTCGTGCGCGGCCGAGCACAGCCGCCGGCTGCTACTCGAATTCGTCGCGCCGTGGTGCGAAGACTGCCAAGAGATGGCCAAGCTCGACGAAACCGCGCTCGTCGCCGCGACTTTGAAAGAGCGCTTCGAGCGCGTGCGCGTCAACGTCGGCAAATGGGATCGCCACGAGGGCCTGCGCAACACCTTCGACGTGCACGCCCTAGCCACCTATATCGTCATCGATCCAAAGACGTCCAAAGAGCTCGCCAAGACGACGCTCGAGCCGATCACGAAGCAGGGGCAACGCATTAGCGCGGAGCAGTGGGCGGCTTGGCTGAACGCACACTGACGATCGTCGATGAGCGGAGGGCGTGCACGCTCGCTGAGCCCGCCAAGCAACGCTTAACAGCGCACCCGACCTCGACTAGGCTGGCTTGATGCGCGGGACGAGATGGGCGGTTTGGGTTGGGGCCGCCTGCTGCTGCGCTGGTTGTTACCGCACGACGGTGAAGACCGATATCGGGCGCCGCGCGAGAGCGGCGGCCTGCTCCGGCGGGGTCTTGTGCTGGAGACATTCCAGCTGCCACGCGCGGGGGAGCCTGAAAAAGCGGAGCATTGACCGACACCGCCCCGGCCGGTCACGATGGGTGTCAGACGGCGCCCGGCGCCGCGCGTCGAGGCCGTTGCATGACCGAACAACGCTACCAGGTGGTTGAACGTATCGCGGCAGGCGGCATGGCGGAGGTGTACCGGGGCGAGAGCGCCGGCATCGAGGGTTTCCGGAAGAAGGTCGCTATCAAGCGCGTCTTGCCCAAGCTGTCGCAAAACCGTGAGTTCATTCACATGTTCTTGGATGAGGCGCGGCTCTGCGCTTACCTCAGCCATTCCAAGTGCGTGCAAGTGTTCGACATCGGGCAGGCCGCCGGCGCGCACTTCATCGTGATGGAATTCGTGGACGGCGCCGATCTGCAAGGCGTGCTGGAGCACCTGCAGCGCACCAAGCAGCAGATGCCGGTGGAAGTGGCCTGTCTCATCGCCATGCAGGTCTGTGAGGGCCTGGCCTACGCGCACGACGCGCACGATCACAACGGCGAGCCGCTCGGCATCGTGCACCGCGACATCTCACCGCACAACGTGCTGATGACGCGCTTCGGCGAGGTGAAGCTCGTGGACTTCGGGCTCGCCAAAGCAAGCTCACACCTCACGGCCGACGAAGAAGACATCGTGAAGGGCAAGTTCGGCTATTTGGCCCCCGAGGTGACGCTCGGCCTAGGCGCTGATCGCCGCGTCGACATTTTTGCGGCGGGCATCTTGCTTTGGGAGATGCTGGCCGGGCGTCGGCTATTCAAGGGCGATACGGACCTCGAGACCTTCAAACAGGTGCAGGCCGCGCTGATCCCCGACATGCGGCAAATCCGCAGCGACGTTGGCGAAGAAGTCGCCTACGTGCTGGCCAAGTCGCTGGCGCGCGACCGCGACCAGCGCTACGGGCAGGCCGGGGACTTCGCCAAAGATCTATCGATCGTGCTCGATCGTCTGAGAAAGCCGGTCACTTACCAAGACCTTGCCAAGCTGGTGATCGCCACCGCCGGCGAGCGCTCGAAGAAGACGAAGAAGCCGGAGCAGCGCGATCAAGCGGGCATGGTCGGCGATCTGATCTTGGACGCCCTGCACGACTTTTCTGGCGGCGGCGTGGAGGCCGCGCCCACCTCGCTCGGCACGCGCGGCATCGCGGCTGGAGCGCTGGGCGCCGATTTCATCAATCCGAGCGAGTGGGGGCTCGACGCCCTGTTCGACGAAGCGCCGGCGCCACCAGCGCCGCCAGCGCCGGCCCCGAAGCCCACGGCGGCCCCGGTACCACCCGGCTCCCAGAGCGCCGCGCCCAAGCCGCCTGCTCCGATAGCAGCAGCCGGGCCGCCCGTCCCGGCTGCGCAACGCGCAAGACCGGCGGCCGCCCCTGCTGCCCCAGGTGCGGAGGGCGGACCCTTCTGGCGTCGCTGGTTCGGTAGCTGAGCTTACGACCGCTGCGCGAGAGCGGCGACTTTGGCCGGCAGGAATGCCAGCGCGAGCAAGAGCGCGAGGCCGTGATGAACACGAAAATGAACGCCGCGCGGCGGGGTGGGTTCACGCGCTCATCCGAATAGGTCCGCGCGTGCGCGCTGCCAAGTCGGTTCGTCGGGCGAAAGCAACAAGCTCTCGCGCTGGTCGAAGACGTCGTAGTCGCGGCCGTCGGGATGGCGCACGACGCCGCCCGCCTCGCGCACGATCAGCGCGCCCGGTGCGTGGTCCCAGGGCAAAAGACGGTAGTAGTGCGTGTAGTCTTTGTGACCGAGCGCGATCTCGGTGTACTCGTGCGCCGCGCAAATGACGCCCGGTACCGGCCTGTGCCCCACGGCGCGCGCGCTCAGCGGTTTGGCGAGCTCGTCAGGCATGTAGCGAACGTACAGGCTGCCGGCAAGCACGCCCGAGGGCGCAACGCGCGGCCGGATGCGTTCACCGTTGAAGAAGGCGCCGAGCCCCCGCTCCGCCAAGAACATGCGATCGCCATCGGTGAAGTAGATGCTGGCGGCCAGCAGCGCTCCCTGCTCGACCAGCACCACCATGGTGCCGAACGGGCCGTGACCGGCCGCGAAATTGCGCGTGCCGTCCAGCGGATCGAC
>Ga0307508_10004032_pt1 | contig 14529 bp, 7 predicted proteins | sample 9_EM_MG_FD_203089 | JGI IMG/M metagenome (GOLD analysis project Ga0307508, IMG submission 203089) | Populus trichocarpa ectomycorrhiza microbial communities from riparian zone in the Pacific Northwest, United States - 9_EM | ecosystem: Host-associated > Plants > Roots > Unclassified | place... | reverse complement strand
TGGCTTTGAACTTGAGGCATCCAACCAAGCATTCTACCCCATAAACACCATTCTCATCCTTTAGATGATAGAGTACTGGACCACCACGGAACAAGCACAGCGCGCCATTGCCCGGATAAAGCAAATCATTCCGATACAATTTTTCAGTGGTCTGGCAGAAATCGAGGCAGGGAGAGGGAAAAAAAAAAGTTATTGGTGTCAGAGAACACGGAGAAAACGCCAAGACTATTCAAATCTTGCATGCATCAACGTATTTTCTTTCAACTGTTTTTTTTAATAATATTTTATATATTATCAAATAAAATAATATCCATAAATAATTTTGATATAAAAAAAACATGGTAAAAGGATAAAAAAAACATTAGTAAAAAGTGTAGTTGATTTTTTCTTTAAGATTAATAAAGTAATTTTATTATTTTAAAAAAATAAAAAATACCAGAACACCTTCATTGAATGGTAAACTTTTTTTTTTACTTTAGAATTAAATTAATAATTTTACCATGACGAAAAAATAAAATAACAAGTCTAGTCTTTTATAATTTGTAAGAGACAATTGTATTATAATTAATGAAAAAAATCACCTAACCTCCTATGCATAGTTAAAAGATTTTATAGTTCACATTTCATTTTTAAATTACTACAAGGAATAACGTTTTATATCCTCTGCTGCACAATAATTTCCCTTGTTATTTTAGATTTAATTATAATATAGTTGTTTAATAAGTGTTGATCATGTTTAATTTAATAATATCACGTTTTTAATTAATCCTCCTTAAACTTTCCAACATCGTATATAAAATTACTTTTATTTTTTAAACTTAAAAAAACCAAAATAAATTAGATGAAATAGACGAAAATGATTAATTTATAAAGGATATAGGGATTAAATAAAAACTAAATTAATAAATCACAAGGAGATAAAGGAAGGCAGTTGTTCGTAACCAAAAGCGCATTGTACAAAACGAAATTCCAACCAACACAGTATTCACGTGAACGACTGAAAGGCGGGTTTTTCGCCCTTGAGACCTCGTCACTACTTAATGCCTATCCACTCCATTCTCCGTCCATAGCTAGATCGCTAGATTGCCGTTGTTATAAACCCTAGATCCCTTATCTTCAACCGCTAGATCTTTCCTCTGTGAAACACTATCCTCCAAATCACAATGTATCCGGATGATGCTCGATCCTATGATGCAGGAGACGATCATCCATCCCTGGATGCTTCTGAGATACCAACTTTTTTCAAAACCATGGTGCCCACTGTTGCTCGAATCTATAATGTTTTTGAATCCGGCACGCTATCCTTGTTTGCAGCTGGTGTTGTGATCTCACCTTATGGCCACATCCTTACTATCAACACCGACACCGGCACTAACAGAACAGGAATGCATGTTTGTTTTAAAGATGATGATGAAGGATTCAAGGCGGCTATCTGTCATGAATATGCTGATCATCCTTTTTTATTGCTCAAGTTGGAGTCAGAGAGGGAGGACTTTCCCTATGCACGCCTCGCTACCTCTGCAGCTGTACAAGGCAGTGAGATTCATTTTATTCATGTCTTTTTTAATAATGCGTATCGATATCTTAAAGGAATGGTTTCATGTCCGAACAGAAACTTGTCATCTGTTATCATGAGTAAAGAAGTGCAACAAATAGTTGCACCTAGCATTAAGCATGCTTATCACAATAGAGTTCCGATACAATTTGTGGAGGTAGGAGCTATTTATGGCAGCGAGCATGTGTGTGGCACCCCATTTTTTGGCAAGAATGGGACTGTTGTTGGCATCTACTATTTCAGTGCCTTTAATCTAGCTTATGGATTTAATCTGGATTACCTGGAGACGATGTCTCCTGCTTGGGAGGAAAAGATAACCGAGTGTCAACCAGCAAGGCGGACCAAACTTACCTCCGTGAGTTCTTAATTAATTCCATCTGTTTGTAGCATTGCATTTCTTTTTTAAGACAAGTGTTTATATGTTCTTATGTTTAGGACGGATTGGCCTCCGGTTCTCAATCTGGGGGGCAGCGTGCTATGTAAGCTGCGGCGGCTGCTGTGGTGACCGGTGACCAATTCATGATCATATTGCTACCACAACACTTAGTTTTAGCATGACTGGTCTCTGATGCTTGTTATTAATGTTCATTTCCTGTTCCATCTATGCTTTTCTTCTGTATTGACAATACCCACCCCCAAAACCCCCTTTTTCTGTCCTGGTGTTTATGTTACTGGTCTTTAGTTTATGTTTAACTGGCAGCAAAGTGCATTTTAACCCCTTTCTGGTTTGGGAAGGTATTGCCGAAAAACCAGAAACTTTTGAGCCATTGTTACTGAAAAACTGGACATGACTGTCCTAGAGACTTCAAATTTACAAGCAAAACGATTTCGGGTCCTAGAGACTTCCAATTTACAAGTATAATACAATACAGTTCATCCCTGTAAAGTGTACACATGCCAACTGACTTGAGAACGATTGGCAGATACGCCAGCTCCCACGCTAATAGGGCAGGGTGGTTATGGAACTGATAAGCAAAGGAGGGAACGAGTGGGGGGGGAGGGAATTGAAACATTATTAATCCAAAGAGAACCTGCGTTTGTTATATAAGATACAACAACAAACAACAATGAAAATGGCAGGTACATATATATATTTATAGCTACAGAGGGAAGATACACCAATGCTCCCCTACTACTACAGCTTGGAAACCATAACCTTTAACCACGCTACTCCATTACAATTGACACCAAACACCAGGAACCATCCGGTCTAAATGGTCAACTTTTCCCTATCTGGAAAAAGAAAAAAAAAATACTGATACATACACAAACATAAAATTCATCCATACAGCTTCGGTTTATATTTCGTTTTTTCATTTGTATCCTCTTTACGATCTGTTATCAGGTCTTATGTTCTGGATCAGTCAACTGTCATGGGTTGAGTCATGCAACATCTGAAACGTGCCTTGCGCACGGTGGTCAAGATCTCAGTCTCAGCATTCTCAAGCATCCTGACGATCTCGGTGAAGGGGGGACGGACTTCAGGATTGGTATCCCAGCAGCGCGTCATGATGTCACTCAGCACAGGGAGACAATCATTTGGTATAACTGGCCTTACCCCCTTGTTCACAACAGCAAATGCTGCCTGCACTGCTGTCATGTTCTGGAAGGGAAGCAAACCTGTTATGAGCTCCCAAAGGACAATCCCAAAGCTATACACATCCACCTTTTGTGTATAGGGCCTGTGCTGAATCATCTCTCTGTACAAATTGGTAAGTCAAACACGTAAGAGAATAATTACAACCACAATCTGTTGTCGCAATTGACAGAAGTTCGTAGATTCAAGAAAACAGCGATTCAGAAAAACTCGTATACTTGACAGTTGATGGAACTAAGAAGATAAAACTTGCTGTAGTGCTATAAATGAGCACAATAATTGATATCCTATAGCATGCAGCAAACTCCAATTAATAATCATTAAATTCCCCTTCAAGAAAAATATATTTAAGCACAAGGAACTTTCGTGGGTACAAGCATAAATGTCACTTATGGCAGCATGCATGTCTATCAGAAAAACATCATCTATATGATAGTTTATAAAAAGCATGGCCTCAAAACCATGAGGCGCTGAATAAAAGGGTAGAAGTCTTTTTTACTTTGTTACATAAGATTCAATGTTCCCAAGAGAGAGAAAGGAATGAAATGAGATTTCCAATCTACATCTCTTTCCTGGTCTTCTTCTAGCGTCCCACAAATGACAAAAAAACCCACCTCATCTGGATGGTGCTTATGTAAAAAGATTTAGGTCAAGCTTGTTTAGCCAGCCACAAACCAGAAATCTAGGAATGGCCATTCCTTGCAAAGAAATCTAGCCCCAAAACATATTGCCTGCCACATGACTTGGTTAAATTTAAACTGATTTGCAACTTAAGCTCAACATCAAAAGGAGGGGAGGTTAGAAGAGAGATGACAAATCTACGAAAACACTTAGGAAGACAAGTGAAAGACAGAGTTCTACTTTAAGGTAACTTTTACAAAACCACAACCACCTTGCAAATAACTAAAACAAGTTGCTCCATCGAGAGAAACTATAAACAAAACTAAAAGTTCTTGCACCACGGTCAAGATGTGAAATGTGGAGCGACTTTTTTAGGTCCTGAAGTCACTGTTTAAAAGAGAGAGAAAATAGTTTATTTTAGAAAAAAAACACCAGTTTCTAGCTCTTCCATCCTAATGGTAGGATACCATAACACTTCACAAGACAATGCCACAGAATCCAAAAACTTAAAAGAAATCTTCCCACGTGATAAAAATGGATGCTGCTTCACTTGCCAACATCCATGGAACTAAAAACTGTTATGCTGAATTGATTTGCAAAAAGAGAAATCCAGGTAAGACAAGCTATACACAGAGAAACACAACATTGTGCACAAGAATGAAAAGGGAAGAAATGACCCACTTTCTTAGAATGCCTCTCTCATTTATTATCAATGTTTCATTCCATTATTTAATCAACAACACCACCACACAGAGAGAGAAAAGCACCATTTCCTACAAAACTTACGAGTACTGCCATATGCGCAGAGATAGGTTAATCATTCAGTAAAGGAAAAGAATTGCCCATGTAAAACATATCTATCAGAATTAGGAAAAAAAAGTTCATCTGGTTACAACAGAAATATGCATAACAATCATAAAATAACACAAAGAAAGGAACCTCAATGCATGGAAGGAGTAGAGACTTACGGAGCCATCCAACGGTATGTCCCAGTTTCTGGTGTCATCCCCTCAGTCTGCACCTCAATTCGTGCGACACCAAAATCAGCAATTTTTATAGATTTATCGGCCGAAATCAAAAGGTTATCTGACTTCAAATCCCGGTGTATAAATCCAAGTGCATGAACATAAGCCATTCCCCTTGCAACATCTAGTGCTTGCTTAACGGCCAATTTCAATGGCACTGCCCGATTTTGCCTCCTTGTCAGAAACTGCCTAACTGACCCTCCCTTTGCATATTCCGTCACAATACACCAAACCATGGGCTTACGGCAGGCACCAATAAACCGCACGATGTTTGGGTGCTTTAAATTTGCAAGCATCATAACTTCTTGTTGGAACTGCTGCTCCATCACTTGTGCCTTCTCTGGGCTATTTTCTGGCCTCTCTAATATCTTAATTGCAACATCCTCCCCATTATACGTGCCTCTATATAGCTTTCCAAAAGCACCTTGGGCAAACGCTGTACCCATATTGAGTTTTCTCAAATCAATCGTCCATTCATCGTAATTCTGCAACCCCTCAGTTGGATACTTAGGATTCATCAATGCTTGAGCTAATGCATCATCATTTAGTGCATGGGTGACCTTCCCTGGACGAAACACACTCTGTCCCACTGTCCCACTATAGTTGTGGTGGTTGACAGGTTTTAAACCTGGATGGCTTAAGATGTGGGTTAAAGAATCACTGGATCCCACACTACTATTATCCACTGACATTGAGACAGATCCACCGGCATTGCTTGTTTGTAAACTGTCTATGGACATGTTGGTACCTTCACCAAGTTTTTGGTAAAACCCTTGTGTGAAATCATAGTAGTTGTTCTCATTGTTGGTATTTCCTCCTATGATTCCAGTAAATTTTGGCCCTTCCACCATTTTTCCAATCATGAATACTCGTCAAAATGAAGTCAACAATTCCCAATTCTTTTTATCCAAAATTAGTCACGCTCATTAAATGGGCAGCATCTCCACTAAATGGACCCTATAAACACACAAATGAGGACTTTTAAGCTATGATTAACATCAAACGACAATGAACAGTTAGTAATGCTATCATTTGAAAAGTGTTGCATGCACTAATTTTCTTAGTATTCGTTGAAATGGTCATCTATCATTTATAGGTATTACAAATTAAGATTATGTGGGGGCATCATCAAAAATCCTTTACACGGTTCTCCCAAGGACTACCCACAATTAATGCCAGATAAGATCACAACAGAACATTAAAAGAAATAAATTTTTTGAAAACCTAATCTTGTAGTGATGGTTAGGAAGCTAATAAAATGAAACAAATTGACAAGCAACAGTGAAATCGTTAGCCAATCTCCACAGAAACAGAGCAATATGGGAACCTATTTGGGGGCAAATGACCTAAACTAATTATACCAGAAAACAAATATAGAAACATAATAATAAGAAAATTTACATTTCTGAAATGAAAAGGTGATACCTTTGCAATGATTGAATGAATTAATGAAAACTGAAACTCCTCGAAGAGATTCAGCTATCCCGATCCTAAACTCTATCTGTGACCAAAATATCATAGCTGTTACAGTCACATACAAAGATACAAACTTTCACATGTCAAGACCCTGAAAATCCAAACCCATCAAGCCAGCGAAACAACTAATTGAGAAAGACTTAAACGGAAAAACATTGAGCTGAAATATGACAAATTCAATTTCTAAAGACCAAGTTTGACAAATTCGAAGCTTAGAGCTTTATATATGAGTAAGAGGCCCAGAGATGAAAAGCAGGGTCTGACAGATATTAGATCAGGTAATTTAAAAGAAATCAGGAAAGAGCACCAGTGAAATAGATAAAAAGAAATGGTTGCATACCTATTACCCACCTGGTGGTTACTAATAATTAGTGAAAGGAAGGAGGGGTCATCAGCAGCAGCAACAATGTGTGAATTCAATTCTTCAGCTGCCTTTTACAATAAAGAATCGCAGAGTAAAAGAGGAAGAACAACGAAAGGAGGGGGAGGAAGAAGAAGACAAGATGTTTAGACGATGAGCTACAACAACTACAGAGAGAGAGAGAGAGAGAGAGAGAGAGAGAGACCAGTCTTCTCTTTGCATTTACTTTCAAAGTCTCAGTTTTTATTTATTTGTTTTTTTTTTTAAATTTCTCCAAGGACACAAATGTCCTTGAAATGCTTGTGAAAATACTTTACTGCCCTTTCATTTTAATAATCTAATATAGCAAATGGTTATGGGCCATGCATGACACTTATTTCCAAGTCCTTCAGTGTTTAAATTCTTCAATTTGAGTCGCAACCTTTGATTTCTCACAATTTTTGTTGCAAGCGCGTGTGTGTTTCCTCATTTTTTGGATGCTAATTGATATATGGTCAAGTGGCACTCCTGGATGAGGAGGTGAGCAACAGCTTCATAAAAGTTCACTCCCTGGCAGAGCTGAGAATTTGATCAATTCACCTCATAAATTTAGATGTTTCCTAATCATAATAAAACTAGAAAACAGCTACCACATGCTCAAAATCATGGAGCAATTATACAACAGTTACTGTTATTTATATTTATGTCATTAATACCATCAGGTTCTGATGCCTTAAACAAGTGGACCTCGTTTTTCCATGTACGACGTCACACAAATTCGTCCCCGTCAAGAACGCATAGCAACGTGTAAAACATGCCCTCGCAAGCCTCAACAACAACAAATGACGGAGAACCTGAGTTCGTTTGTTATATGACAAGCAAGACAATACAAACGACAGGTCTCCATATATAGCTACTGTGGGGAAGATACATCAATGCTCCCCCACCACTACGACCTTCGATAAAGATACATCAGTACAACTGCCACCAACAAGGGTAAAAAAAAAAAGCAGCATTCTAAACGGTTAACATCTTCCTACTTTGCGGTGGAAAAGGGGGAAAGAAAACTGATACATGACATAGCTTCAGTTCATACAGCTTAGGTTTAATAATACAATTTTCATTTGTATCATCTTAAACGTCTGTTTTTCAGTCTTATATTCTGGTGGATCATTCAACTGTCATGGGTTGAGCTATGCAGCACCTGAAGCGTGCCTTGCGCACATTGGTCAATATCTGGGTTTCGGCATTCTCAAGCATCCTGACAACATCTGTGAAAGGGGGGCGAATTTCAGGGTTGGCATCCCAGCAGCGGGTCATGATGTAACTCAGAACAGGCAGACAATCATATGGGATTATCGGTCTTACTCCTTTGTTCACCACAGCAAAGGCAGCCTGAACAGCAGTCATGTTCTGGAAGGGAAGCGAGCCTGTTATGAGCTCCCAAAGAACAATTCCAAAGCTGTACACATCCACCTTTTGTGTATAGGGCCTATGCTGAATCATCTCTCTGAATGAATTGGGACATTTAAAACTTTAGAGGGTGGTTACAATCACAATCCCTTGTTATCAGCAAAAGCATGTAGATTCTTGAAAAAGAAAAATCAGAAAAAACTGATGCATGTTGCAGTCGAGTACCAGCCTTCAAATCCAGATCGGACAATGACACTAAGATCTAGTTTTATTATAGTTTGATAAATGAATTAATTTTCCAGAACATGCATCAAATTCTACTCACTGCCAACTAAATTCCTTTCAGATAGAATATATCCAAATAATCATATATATATATAAAAACTTAACATTTCCCTATGAACGTATGCTCTGATCAAGTGTCTGTTTCATTGAGAAAAAACTCAAGTTAGGAGTTTACTTGGAGCGAGCATGGCTGTCAGCATAACCAATCATCTAAAATAATTAAAATTGCCTTTTAGGTACTACATTCTACCAATACTCCAACCGCTTCTTAGAGACAATATAATGCAAGCTGTCACACCTCAGTATAATATACATTGCATTAATCAGCATAAGCCAGTTCTGGTGCCAGACACGAAAGATGGAGTTACTTTTTAAGTTGTATTTCAGGCCTTACCAAAAGATATCAGTATATCCACTGGTAAAAATAAGAAAGGAAAATAGAATATCATTGCTGGCCCTCCATTCTATTCGTAGGGCAGCATAGCACTGCAAACAATGTTGCTATAGAATTCCAATATTCTCAAGAAAAGCTTCCCAAATTCTCCTAATTGCCAAAATGGTGTTGACGACCATTACTCCCCCCTGCCATCATCAACTCTTCCTAATAGAAGTAGCTACCACTATTGTCATTCAATGGAATCAGGGTAAAAGAGAAACCTCAATGAAGAGGGACAAGCCATTCCCTACCCCCTTTGAAAGAAGAAAGGCCAAAAAATGAATACATTTCCAGAAACTTAATGAAAACCTCAACTTCCTAAGACATTCTTTCTCATTCACTGTGCAGTTCTTTACTTTATTTGAGTGACAGCTCCAAACAATGATGTGGACTACCAATATTTCCTTAAAAACCTATATCTACAATCATTTTCATAATCAGATACTTTATTCATGCAATAAAAGGGAGGAGATCTATTGTAATAATATGCATTTATCAGAAAAAGAACCCCGAAAAGGGAAAAATATCACATGCTCACAGCAAAAAAATATGAATACAATCACAATGTAACCTAAAAGAAAGAAACCTTCGTGTATAAAAGGTGTTGAGACTTACGGAGCCATCCAACGGTATGTCCCGGTTTCGGGTGTCATCCCTTCAGTCTGCACCTCAATCCGTGCAACACCAAAATCAGCAATTTTTATGGTTTTATCTGCTGCTATTAAGAGGTTATCTGACTTCAAATCACGGTGTATAAACCCAAGTCCATGAACATATGCCATTCCTCTCGCAACATCTAAAGCCTGCTGAACTGCTATTTTCAACGGTACTGCCCGATTGTGCCTCCTGGTCAAAAACTGCCGAACTGACCCACCTTTCGCATACTCTGTTACGATACACCAAACCATGGGCTTCCGGCAGGCACCAATGAACCGCACAATGTTCGGGTGCTTTAAATTTGCAAGCATCATAACTTCCTGCTGGAACTGCTGTTCCGTCACTTGTGCTTTCTCCGGGCTATTCCCAGGCCTCTCCAATATCTTAATAGCAACATCCTCCCCATTATACGTGCCTCTGTATAACTTTCCAAAAGCACCTTGGGCAAAAGCTGTACCCATGTTGAGTTTTCTCAAATCGATTGTCCAATCATCATAATGCTGCAGTCCCTCTGTTGGATACCGATTATCCACCAAAGCTTGCGCTAATGCATCATCATTTAGGGCATGGGTGACTTTCCCTGGACGAAACACACTCTGGCCTACTGATACACTATAGTTATGGTGGTTGACAGGTTTTAAACCTGGATGGCTTAGCATATGGGTTAAAGAATCATTGGATCCGACACTACTGTTATCCACTGACATTGAGACAGACCCACCGGCATGGCTTGTTTGTAAACTGTCAATGGACATGTTTGTACCATCACCAAGTTCTTGATAAAAACCTTGTGTAAAGCCATAGTAGTTGTTACCATTGTTGTTACTTGCTCCTATGAGTCCAGTAAATTTTTGACCCTCCACCATTTTCCCAACCATGAACTTGTCAAGATAAAATCAGAGACGCACAATTCGTCTTATCATAAACTCCTGCAACTCATCTACTGTTACAGAGTGTCCAGCACATGTACCCCAGAACAAAACACAAAAACGAGCATTTTAAGTTATCTTGATCTAAATCCTTCAACAATTTTCGGTAAGTAATGCATTGTTTTGCCTGGTGATGCATTTACTACTGAAATGGGTGAAGGAAATCAAGATTAAGTGGGGTATGATATCGAAAACCATTTACGATTTACGCAGCTTGCACTCACATTAATTGCAAAAGAACACGACAGAACGTAAAAAGCCAGACATGATTATAAGACTCAAGATCATTAGTGATGATTAAGAAGCAGAAAATGAAACAACTTGACATGTACCTGCGAAATCACTCTCTAATTATCATGGAATTAAAGACGGAAGAGGTGAAAAGCAGGCAACTTTGGAAACCTATTTGTCAACAAATGGGGTTAAATAAAAGCCATAATATGAGAAAGCAAAAATAGAAAGAACCATGAAGTTTGCCACTACTACATCATATTAAGAGTGTAAAGAGAAGTATTATACCTTTGCAAGAGCTAGTTAAGACATTCTCCAACAGATTTGAAGCCACCACGCCCACACAAAGTCAGTATTCTTCTGCCACTGTCTGCAATCAACATTCATATTACAAAATCAGTCACACAACAAGTCAGAAGCTTTTGACATAATACAACCCTTCAAAATCAATCAAAACCCATGCAAATATTGTGAGCTAAACTTCAAATATTTTCTTTCTTTCAAGGGAAAATATTAATTTGTCTTGAACACAATCACACTTAAGAAAAGGAAAAAAAAAAGAGATGATTTCCTTCTTTTAGCAATCCTATGATTATGACTATTATAGTTGTCAGTAATAATTAAGAAATAAATACAAAGTAACAGCAGTAAATTAAAAACAAAATAGAAAAAAGCTGCCTGCCTGCCTACGTCTGATTCTCTGCGAATCGAAATGAAATGAAATGGAAATCAATCAATCAACGATAAAAGAAAATGCATAACCTTCATCTCCATCATCAACACAAAGTCAGAGATGATGATGTTGTAGCTGAAGAAGAAGAGGAAGAAGATTTTTAGACAAAAACAAAGAAACAAGCTAAACAGTAAGTCAGTCAGCCAGTCTCCGCTTGGCTTCTCATTGCTTGTACTTTCAATGCTTCTTCGGTTTTCTCTTTCTTTTCCTTCTTTCTTTTGTCTTCTCTCGTGATTTTCCATTGACACAATTGCCCTTATGTATTTTCCAAATTTACGCCCAGAGCCAGCCTACCTATGAACTCAAGGTTTTTTTTCCTTTTCTTTTTCTCTCTTTTTTTTTTTATAGTAATTACTGGAGAGGATATTAACAAAGGAGAGGAGAGGCAAAGCACCTGCTTCACCTTCACCTTCACTTTCACCTTCACCTTCTGCAGCTGCAGATTCCTGCAGTATTTTTCATACTGGAGAGCAGACTGCATATGGTTTTATGTATCTATAGATCATGTTTTGAATGAGTGCATGGCACTGGCAGCCTAATAAACATTAGCAGATATGAGCCGGAAAATTGCTTTCATTCATTATATTATTATGTTAAGGCTATCAACTACTTATATGTCTGTCTTCGTGATTTGTTGTGTCAAATATTTTTATTTTTTATTAAAAAAAAATAAATATATTAGTTTTTTTTACATTTTTTTATAGCTAATAATTTTTTTAAGTATAAATTAAAAATTTTATGTATATATAATCAAATAAATCAAAAATTATATATACAAATAAATTAAAAAAAGAAAAACATTAAAGCTAACTAAAAATAAAACTATAAAAATTAAGAGAAAAATGTAGATTAAAATATTTAATCTCGCAATTCGGGATATATAAACTGGTTGTGTTTGATGAATCTTGTTAATCAAAATAATTTTTTTATCCCATCAAATAATAATAAAAATAGACACACATTAAATTATTTGAATAAAATATAAAAAAAGCATGCAACGCTACATGTATTAGAAAAAATATCTGATTTTTTTTATTATTTTAAAAAATAAAGTTTATCTATACAAGAAATTAAAAAATATATATATAAATCGAAAAAATCACTTTAAAAAATTAAACAGGCAAAATAACTTTTAAAAAAAAACTCTATCCAAAAAAAGTTAAATAAGTGGACTAAAAAATCACAAATGAGTGGTGTTAATTGAAATATAAATTTAAAAATTATTTAAAAAAACATTAAAAAAATCAATAAAAAAATGACACTAAAAAAATAATAATAGTCTTTGTGTTGTAGCTTAACTTGTCAAACCTATAATCCAGATAATGGACTCAAACGGGTTAAATAATGTTTTTTCTCTCAAATTTACATTTAACCTCTCTCTCTCTCTCTCTCTCTCTCCATATATATATATATATATATATATATATATATATATATATATAAAAGCAAAAAATATCCAAAAAATAATTGTCGCTTAAAAAAGGCTCTATAAACAAAATAAAAGAAGAAGAAGAAGAAAGGGTATTAATCTAAATATAAATAAAAATAATTTTGAAAAAAATGCATTGATTCTAAATATATATTTTTAATATATATATATAAGCAAAAAATATCCAAAAAATAATTGTCTTTTAAAAAAGGCTCTATAAACAAAATAAAAAAAGAAGAAGAAGAAAGGGTATTAATCTAAATATAAATAAAAATAATTTTGAAAAAAATGCATTGATTCTAAATATATATTTTTTAATATATATATATATATATATTTTTAATATATATATATATATATATTAAAAAATAGCAAAAAAAGAGCTAAAAAATAATTTTCATTTAAAAAAAGGCTTTATAAACAAAATAAAAGAAAGAAAGGATATTAATCTAAATATAAATAAAAAATAATTCGGAAAAAGCATTAATTTAAAAAAAACAAGAATAAAAATATTTTAAAAAAAAGAAAGAAAAGGTCAAGTCAGCCTACTTGGCCCATTCGTTAGGGTCCTCGTGCATGAGCCCTTTTTTATGTTACATCTAGGACGTGTTGTTTGCCCCATTTTCTTTTGAAAAAAAAAAGAAATCAGACTACGTGTTGCTTGATTTTTTCAGAATCCACTCATTGTAGTGTCTGGAAAATCAGGCCAAATGATTCTGACTCAAAACCTATTTTTGACCTCTTTTTTAAATCAAAACGCCTAGAAAATACTCTAGAAGCCGTGATAAACCTATTCATGCCCTCTATAAACTTCAAAAACTATCCCAAAACCCAAAATCAACCCGAAACTAAAAAAAAATTCACTTAATATGACCTTCTTTCATCAAATGAAATCATTTGAAACAAATATCAACTGTTTCGGTGGCGTAAATCGGCGTCAACAATATTTTTTCTCTCTTCGTTGGAATTCGACGACCTCTCTCTTCTTTTAAACTAGAGACTAAAAAATAACAAAAAATAAACTTTTATACCAAAATATAATTGAAAAAATATTGAGGTACCGAACATTTATAGTTTCTAAAATATGAGGACCAAATTAAACTTTTATATTAACTATGAAACCATCACCCATCTAAAACGTTTTTTTTTTTATCCCCAATCTTTCAATCTCATCCTTAGCCAATAAAATTTATTTAATTGCTGAATCTAGTTCGAAAAGGATGAAACCACATTTAAAAAAAATCTTGAGGATCAAATTAAAAAAACAAAGAAGTTCAGCACAGTTTATCTATAATAATATTTGAAAGGATGAACAGTGCAATCTTCCAAAAAAAACCCATGCCTTTTAGTTTTCTAAGTAATTTTTATTATTAGCCCCAATTTCTGGCTAACAAATTTTGATAGGGTAAGAAAACAAAAACAATTAATTTGGGGCCTATTTCACATTCCAATTTAATAATACTCCATTGGTCATCTAAACTTTTTTTCTTCCAGCATTAAAAGATATTTTCCTTGCGTTTCCCACACCTCAGGAAGTTTTCCCACACTGTATAGTTGTTGTAAACAAGTGGGGAATACACACATGCAAATAAACAGAATAATGCACAGTAATTAAGAAAAAAATATCAATTATCAGTTTGTTCATCAACTGAGATTAAGTTCCATCACAGATGATTTTAAGGATCAAGTTTCATCCCGCACGATTTTAAGAATTAATCTTGAGGTTTACACCCAGAGAGTTAAAGAAAGGAACATAACTCCTTAAATTGTTATTGAGACTGGTTTTATATTCAAGTCACTAC
>Ga0307508_10004031_pt1 | contig 14530 bp, 13 predicted proteins | sample 9_EM_MG_FD_203089 | JGI IMG/M metagenome (GOLD analysis project Ga0307508, IMG submission 203089) | Populus trichocarpa ectomycorrhiza microbial communities from riparian zone in the Pacific Northwest, United States - 9_EM | ecosystem: Host-associated > Plants > Roots > Unclassified | place... | reverse complement strand
GCGTGCCACTCCCGCTTGCTTCGATAGCCGCCCGGCGCGTGCTTGGAGCCCTTCTCGCCGACCGGCAGCGACAGCCGGTGCGCGATTGTCCGGATGCCCGCCTCAAGGCACTGGATGTGAGCGAGTTGGCCGCGCCGGGCGAGTGCCCACTGATCGTGTGTGGCCTTGGTGAGCGACCCGGCTCACCGGGACGACGACACGGGTGTCAGGCCCCGCTTGCGGGCCGCCCACGTCTCCGGGGAATGCCCCAGCCCCTGCGCGCACCGCACCTTCAGATCCCGCGAGGCCAGCGACCCGAGGTGCGCGCCGACCAGCGCGAGGACCTTCTCATCGGCGGGCGTGAGCTGCTTGAGCCGGGTCCGGATGGCCACCCCCGAGGGACCGGGCGCCACAAACGCTGCCGCAAGCTCCCGCAACCCTCCCACCCCAAACATCCCATATAGCCCCTCGAAGACCTGTTCATCACACTCAACGAGCCCTGCCGGAAAAGGTCACCCATTCGACAGACGAACTCTGATTCCCCTCTCGGGGCAACAGTCTCCAGCTGTCGGCCGGGGACCCCCGCGCTCACTCGCACACGTCAAAACACCCTCGCACTCAGTCAAACCCCAGCAGTTCCCAACCCCCTGATCAGCACGTTCCCTGCCACCGATCACTGGCAACATGCCCCCGGACCCCGAATCCCCGTTACCCACGGGTACCCAAAGCCCCCGCACCCGAATACCCTGCGGCTCATGACGGACGCGCAGGCCCCGGCCAAGACCGGCACGAACCCCCTTGCCCCCGCTCCGGAGGGCGCCCGTACCGCCGCCGACGTGGTCACCCCGGAGCTGGTCGCCCAGCTCACCAAGGGCGTGACCGGGTCCGGCCGTACCGCCAACCACACGCCGTTCACCGGCGAGAAGCTGGCCGACCTGCCCGAGTCCACCCCCGAGGACGTACGGAAGGCCTTCGAGGCGGCCCGCAGGGCGCAGGAAGTGTGGGCGCAGACCCCCGTACGGCAGCGCGCGGCGGTGCTGCTGCGCTTCCACGACCTGATCCTGGAGCGGCAGGCGGAGGTCCTCGACCTCATCCAGCTGGAGACCGGCAAGGCCCGCCTCCACGCCCACGAGGAGGTGCAGGCGGTCGCGGTGGCCGCCCGGCACTACGGCCGCCGGGCCCCCTCCTATCTGCGGCCGAAGCGGCACGCCGGTGCCATGCCGACGCTGACGAAGGTCACGGAGCTCCGCCACCCGCGCGGTGTCGTCGGGCAGATCGCCCCCTGGAACTACCCGCTGGAACTCTCGGTCGGCGACGCGCTCCCCGCCTTCGCCGCGGGCAACGCCGTGGTCATGAAGCCGGACACCGAGACCTGCCTGACCGCCCTGTGGGCCCGCGACATCCTCATCGAGGCCGGTCTGCCCGCCGACGTCTTCCAGGTCGTCCTGGGCGAGGGCCCCGTCGTCGGCCCCGAGCTCGTCCGGCACGCCGACTACGTCTCCTTCACCGGCTCCACCCGCACCGGACGCGAGGTCGCCCAGGGCGCGGCCGCCCGCCTGGTCGGCGTCTCCCTCGAACTCGGCGGCAAGAACGCCATGTTGGTCCTGGAGGACGCCGACATCGAGAAGGCGGCCGCCGGCGCGGTCCGCGCCTGCTTCTCCTCCGCGGGCCAACTCTGCATCTCCATCGAGCGGTTGTACGTCCACGAGTCGATCGCGGACACCTTCCTTGAGCGCTTCGCCGCCCGCACCAAGGCCATGCGCCTCGGCAAGTCCCTCGCCTACGGCGCCGACATGGGCTCGCTGGTGGGGGAGCGGCAGCTGGAGACCGTCACCCGGCATGTGGACGAGGCCGTCGCCAAGGGCGCGAAGGTCGTCGCCGGTGGTGTGGCCCGCCCGGACATCGGTCCCTACTTCTTCGAGCCGACCATCCTCGACGACGTCACCGAGCCGATGGCGGTCTGCGGTGAGGAGACCTTCGGCCCGGTCGTCTCGATCTACCGCTTCAAGACCGACGACGAGGCGATCGCGGAGGCCAACTCCACGGCGTACGGCCTCAATTCCTCCGTCTGGACGAAGGACGGCAGGCGCGGCCGCGAGGTCGCCGCCCGGCTGCGCACCGGCACGGTCAACGTCAACGAGGGCTACGCCCCCGCCTACGGCAGCGTCCAGTCCCCGATGGGCGGCATGAAGGACTCCGGCCTCGGCCGCCGCCACGGCTCCGAGGGCATCCTCAAGTACACGGAGGCCCAGACGGTGGCCCAGCAGAGGCTGCTGCCGATGGCGCCGTCGCTGGGGATGGACGACGAGAAATACGCACAGTTCATGAGCCGGAGCCTGCGGCTCATGAAGGCGTTCCGGTTCCGCTAAGAGGAGAGCTCGCGTGAGCAAAGACGCTTACGACTACGACGTCATCGTCGTCGGATCAGGATTCGGCGGCTCGGTGACCGCTCTCCGTCTCACGGAGAAGGGCTACCGCGTAGGGGTCCTGGAGGCGGGCCGCCGCTTCACCCGCGACACCCTCCCCAGGAACTCCTGGGACCTGAAGAACTACCTCTGGGCGCCGAAGCTCGGCATGTTCGGCATCCAGCGCATTCACCTCCTCGGCAACGTCATGGTCCTCGCGGGAGCGGGCGTCGGCGGCGGTTCCCTCAACTACGCCAACACCCTCTACGTCCCCCCGAAGCCCTTCTTCGACGACCCCCAGTGGCGTGACATCACCGACTGGCAGGAGGAGTTGAAGCCGTACTACGACCAGGCCCGCCGCATGCTCGGCGTACGGCTCAACCCGACGATGACCCCCTCCGACGTCCATCTGAAGGCGGCCGCCCAGCGGATGGGCGTCGGCGACACCTTCCACATGGCGCCGGTCGGCGTCTTCTTCGGCGACGGCGAGGACGCCGACGGAGCGGCCAAGGCCAAACCGGGCGAGCAGGTCGACGACCCCTACTTCGGCGGCGCCGGTCCCGCCCGCAAGGCCTGCACCGAGTGCGGCGAGTGCATGACCGGCTGCCGTCACGGCGCGAAGAACACCCTGAACGAGAACTATCTCCACCTCGCCGAGCAGGCGGGCGCGGTCGTGCACCCCCTCACCACCGTCGTGTCGGTCACGGACGACTCCCAGGGCGGCTACGCCGTCGCCACCCTCCCCACCGACGGTCGCCGCAAGGCGAAGGGCCGCACCTTCAAGGCCCGCGAGGTCGTCATCGCCGCCGGCACCTACGGCACCCAGACCCTGCTGCACCGCATGAAGGCGGGCGGCCAACTGCCTTACATATCGGAGAAGTTGGGCGAGCTCACCCGCACCAACTCCGAGGCCCTGGTCGGCGCCCAGACCGACAACCGCCGCTATCGCAAGGCGACCGGCGAGCGGAAGGTCGACTTCACCCAGGGTGTCGCCATCACCTCGTCCATCCACCCGGACGAGAACACCCACATCGAGCCGGTCCGCTACGGCAAGGGCTCCAACTCGATGGGCAGCCTCTCGATCCTGCAAGTCCCGTACGCGGAAGGGTCGTCGAGGGTGCTGGCCTGGCTGCGGAACGCGGCCCGGCACCCCCTCCTCGTCGTCCGCTCCCTCTCCAACCGCCGCTGGTCGGAGAAGACCATCATCGGCCTGGTGATGCAGTCGCTGGACAACTCCCTGACGACGTACCTGAAACCGGACGGCGTCGGCAAGGGCCTGCTCACCGCACGGCAGGGCCACGGTGCCCCCAACCCCAAGCAGATCAGGGCCGCTTCGGAGAGCGCGTCCGCGATCGCCGCCGACATCAACGGCTTCGCCGGCTCCAACGTCGGCGAGCTGATGGGCGCCCCGCTCACCGCCCACTTCCTCGGCGGCTGCCCCATCGGCGACTCCCGCGCCACCGGCGTCATCGACCCGTACCACCGGCTCTACGGCCACCCCGGCATCTCGGTCGTGGACGGCGCCGCGGTCTCCGCCAACCTCGGCGTGAACCCCTCGCTGACGATCACCGCGCAGGCCGAGCGCGCGATGTCGTTCTGGCCCAACCAGGGCGAGGAGGACCCGCGTCCGGCGCAGGGCGAGGCGTACGTCCGTCTCGGCGCCGTCGAGCCCAAGGCCCCGGCGGTCCCGGCCGACGCGTTCGGCGCGCTGAAGCTGCCGTTCCTGGGGATGCCGGCGGTGCCGAAGAAGTCGTAGATCCACCGACCGACGTTGTAGAACCGCCGACGGACAAAGAGAAGGACCCGCACCCCCCTCCGAGTGCGGGTCCTTCTCCGTGTGCGGTGGCTCAGGCGTGGGCGCCCGCGCCCGCCGCACCCTTGCGACGCTTCATCGCGAACACCACACCGGTGCCGGCGACGACGGCGAAGCCGCCGACGAGGCCGAGGACCGGCAGGGCGGAGTCGGAACCGGTCTCGGCGAGCTGGCCGTTCACGTCGACGTCGTTGACGTCGGTGATCGGGTTCTTGCCGCCGGTCTGGGGCTTGGAGTCGTTCGGGTCACCGGCGTCGGAGCCGGCCGGCAGGACCTCGAAGAAGTAGACGCCGCCGTAGTCCTCGTCGTCGGAGAACCAGCAGCCCTTGTCGTCCGAGTACTGGGCGAGACCGACGGCGATGCCGACCGCGCTCGGGACCTCGCGGTCGATCTTCACGCGCAGCTGGTAGCTGATCGACTTGCCGCCGTCGAGCGCGAAGGCGTTGAACGCGCCGGCCTCGCCGAACTCGGTGGCCACGTCGACCCAGCTGCCACCCTGCTTGACCTGCACGGTGACCAGTTCGCTGTAGTCCGCCTCGAACTCCCAGTCGACCGCCGCGACACCGACGAGAGGCGTGATGTTCTTGATCGTCTCGTCGCTGGAGTTGCTCACGTTGAACTTGAAGTTCGTCCAGCCGCTGCCCGCCACGACGCTCTCGGGCAGGCCGGTCAGCGAGCTGTGCAGCACATCGCTGATGTCGACGACCGGGTCGCCGTTCTCGTCCACCGGGCAGTCTTCGATGGGCCGGCTGCTGTCGTCGGAGGGGCTGCTGGAGGCGGGGGCCGGGGTGGACTTGCCGGCGGCCGGAGTGGACGCGCCCGCGGCCGGGCTGCTGCTCGCGGCTGCCGGAGTGGACTGGTCGGCGGCCGGGGTGCTGTTGTCCGCTGCCGGGGTCGACTCGTCGGTGGCCGGGGTGCTCTGGTCGGCCGCGGGCGTGCTCTCGTCCTCGGCGGGCGTGCTCTCGGCCGCGGCAGGCGTGGGCGACTCGTCCGCGAACGCGCTCGGCGCGGCGAACAGGGCGAGCGGCGCTATCGCGGCGGTCGCGGCCGCGGCGGCCAGTGCACGGCGAAGCTTCATGAAGACCTCGGAGAGTATGTGGTGCGTGGGTGGGTCCCTTGATTCGTGAGGTTTGATCCGTGACGCCTGTGAAAGGTTGTGCGGGCATTCACAGAATCCTTATGTGGGCTGAGTCACATACAGGTTCTCCTTGTGAACAGGCTTGCGAAGGCCTTAGAACTGACCGTCGTGTCTGAAGACCCCAAAATCCCGGACGACGTCTGGGAACAGTTCGCCCGTGACACCGAACGGGACATCCACGGCTCCGCACCCAAGGAACCGTCCGCGCGCGCCCGTGAAGTGACGGAGCGTCTGCGCAAGCAGGAAGCGCGCGGCGAACTGCCGGAGGGCTGGCGCACCGGGTCGGCCTGGCAGCAGAAGAAGAGCCGGCGGGGCCTGTGGAGCGCCCTCGGCGTGATCGCCGCCGTCGCGGTGGTCGTCATCTCGCTGAAGCCGTCGCTGCTGCCGGGCGACCCGCTCGCCATGGGCGACGACTCCTCCGGAACCGAGGCCGCCCCGCTGCCCGCGGAGACGGCGGCCCCGACCGCCGCGCCCGGTTCGCTGCCCCCGGACACCCCCACCCTGGACGATCCGTTCGCCGGCTCACCGGCCAAGCGCTGGGCCGACGGCGAGGCCGGGATCGTCGTACCGAAGGCGAAGGCCGTCAGCGGTCAGTCCGCGGCGAAGGTCGCGCAGGCGCTGGAACTGGCCAAGAAGCTCCTGGTCGAGTCCAACCTCGACGCGGGGACGCTGCGCGGCGAGCGCCCCACGGCGGCGCTCGATGTGCTGGACCCGGTGCAGAAGGACGTCCGCGGACTCCTGGAGACCGGGCTGCGCAAGCCGGACGACAAGCACGACCCGCTGTGGATGTTCAGCCGCTTCGACCCCGACGAGGTCCGGCTCGTCGGCGAGGTCGTGAAGACCCGCGGCCGGATGACGTTCAAGGCGGGCGACCACGCCTCGGTCTCCGTGCACGCCGACTACAGCTTCGTCTACCCGGTCGTCCAGACCAATGGCTCCACCGAGGTCACCCGCACCATCGTCCGCCGCGTCCTCGACGTCGAGATCTCCGACCCGGCCATGTACCAGGTCACCCCCGGCAAACTCACCGTCGCGCAGTGGGACCAGGACATCAGCAACTCGGCCTGCGATGTCTACGACGGCTATCTGCACCCGTCGTTCGACTCCACCGAGCCCTCGGGCGCGGCTCCTTCGGGACCGACGACGGACCCGTACGACCGCAGGGAGACCCTCGACCCGAACCGTGACGCGGCCTGTGGAACGGTGTCCCGGGTCTGACCCCGGACAGGCGAAGGGCCCCGCGGGACGGACCGCGGGGCCCTTCTTTCGTCAGCACCGACGTCAGGGCAGCGCCGGTGCCTGGGAGCGGCGCCGGGGGGTTGCGCCGCTTGCCTGAGTGCCCTGGGTCGGCGCCCCGGCGCATACGGGGCGCGCGGATGGTCTCGACCTTTGGCAGTACGGCAACGCACTTCGAATGCAGTTGTCTGCGGCGGGACTTGGGGGCTTTCTAGGCATCGTGCTGGATGGGCGCGGCCTCCGCAACCGTTTGACCCAGCCTTGTGCCGGTACTTGTCCCGCCGGCCGGCCCCGGGCGTCCCCGGAGCCGACCGTTTCTCTTGGATGACCGGGCTGCTGTCCCCTGCTGTCCGGTCACTTCCTGGAGCGAGGTCCCACGACGCACGGCACGTTCCGTACGCCACATCGCTCCAGCGAGCCACGCGTGGTTCTGTCGGGCCCGCCCCTGGCTGGCACGGACACCCCACCAACGAAGCGCCTCGCGGCACGGTCACGCGCCGGACGGGTGAGAGCGGGCCCGAACTCAGATACGACCCCGGCACAGCTCGAGCAGCGTCATGGCGAGGGAGGTGCCCGGCTTGCCGAGCGCCTCGCTGTAGTGGTTCAGGATGTCCATCTCGCGCGAGAGGTTCACGCGCCGGCCGCCGGAGGTGATCCGCGCCTCCTGGATGACGGCGGACACGGCCATCCGTTCCTGGATCAGACCGATGATCCGGTCGTCGAGCGCGTCGATGCGCTCACGTGCGCCGGTGATCACGTCGGCGGCCTCGGAGGTACGGGCGCCGGTCACGTCGATGGCGGTCATAGGGGGCTCCTCATCGGGATGTCGTCGGGAGGGGTGAGGTGCCCCGGAGCGGCAAGGTCCGGAAGAAACGACAGGCGCCCCGGACCTTGTCGGCCCGGGGCGCCTGGGAAGTCGCTTGTCAGTTGCTCAAGCAGCACGACCATGGCAGCCGGCGGGCCGGGTGCCATAGGTAAACAGGAAGGTCGGGTGCGTGAGCATGGGGCGAGTATGCCATGGCGGCAGGTGGTCCGGCAGGCCCCGTTAGAATCGGTGACCACAGACCCCCGCCCAACCGCCGGAAGGCACCCCGTGTCATCAGCGACCCCCGCCCCCGACACCGTTCTGGTCGTCGACTTCGGCGCGCAGTACGCCCAGCTCATCGCCCGTCGCGTCCGCGAGGCCCGGGTCTACAGCGAGATCGTGCCGAGCACCATGCCGGTCGCTCAGATGCTCGCCAAGAACCCGGCGGCGATCATCCTCTCCGGCGGTCCCTCGTCGGTCTACGCGGAGGGCGCCCCGCGCCTGGACCGCGAGATCTTCGAGGCCGGCGTCCCCGTCTTCGGCATGTGCTACGGCTTCCAGCTGATGGCCACGACCCTCGGCGGGACCGTCGACAACACCGGCGCCCGCGAGTACGGCCGTACGCCGCTGCACGTCTCGAAGTCCGGCTCCACCCTCTTCGAGGGCACCCCGGACGAGCAGTCGGTGTGGATGTCCCACGGCGACGCCTGCTCGGCGGCCCCCGAGGGCTTCTCCGTCACGGCCTCCACGGACGTCGTCCCGGTCGCCGCCTTCGAGGACGACGAGAAGAAGCTCTACGGCGTCCAGTACCACCCCGAGGTCATGCACTCCACGCACGGCCAGCAGGTCCTGGAGCACTTCCTGTACCGGGGCGCGGGCCTCAAGCCCGACTGGACCACCGGCAACGTCATCGAGGAGCAGGTCGCCCTGATCCGTGAGCAGGTCGGCGACAAGCGCGCGATCTGCGGACTGTCCGGCGGTGTGGACTCCGCGGTGGCCGCGGCCCTCGTCGCGCGGGCCATCGGCGACCAGCTGACCTGCGTGTACGTCGACCACGGTCTGATGCGCAAGGGCGAGACCGAGCAGGTCGAGAAGGACTTCGTGGCCGCGACCGGCGTCAAGCTGGTCGTCGTCGACGCGGAGGAGCGGTTCCTCTCCGCTCTGAAGGGGGTCTCGGACCCCGAGGAGAAGCGGAAGATCATCGGCCGGGAGTTCATCCGGGTCTTCGAGCAGGCACAGGCCGACATCATCGCGGACGCGGGTCCCGAGGTCGCCTTCCTGGTCCAGGGCACGCTCTACCCGGACGTGGTCGAGTCCGGCGGCGGCACCGGCACCGCCAACATCAAGTCCCACCACAACGTCGGCGGCCTGCCCGAGGACCTGGAGTTCCAGCTCGTCGAGCCGCTGCGCAAGCTGTTCAAGGACGAGGTCCGGATGGTCGGCCAGGAGCTCGGGCTCCCGGACGAGATCGTCCAGCGCCAGCCGTTCCCCGGTCCCGGCCTCGGCATCCGGATCGTCGGCGAGGTCACCAAGGAGCGGCTTGACCTGCTTCGCGACGCCGACGCCATCGCCCGCGAGGAGCTCACCGCGGCCGGCCTCGACCGGGACATCTGGCAGTGCCCGGTGGTCCTGCTCGCGGACGTCCGCTCCGTCGGCGTCCAGGGCGACGGCCGCACCTACGGCCACCCGATCGTCCTGCGCCCGGTCTCCTCCGAGGACGCCATGACCGCCGACTGGTCGAGGCTGCCGTACGACGTCCTCGCGAAGATCTCGACGCGGATCACCAACGAGGTCGCCGACGTCAACCGGGTCGTCCTCGACGTGACGTCGAAGCCGCCGGGCACGATCGAGTGGGAGTAACCCGCTAGGTGCGGCGGAGGGTGCGCACCGGCTCTCCGGGCTTCCAGACCTGGACGACGAGGTACTTGTCGTCCTCGACGTAGGTCCGAGCGACCTCCGTCAGCTCGGTGCGGAAGAGGTGGAACGGCTCCGGCGGTTCCACCTCTTCGACGTATCCGGCCTTGACCGCGGAGTCCTCGACCTCGAAGGCCCGCCCGCTGATCCGGACGTCCCCGCCGCCCAGGCTCTGCCCCTCCCCGGGGTTCGCCTGGAGCGCGAAACGGGGATCCCGGCGCAGGTCGAGGGCCTTGAGCGAGTCCGGCATCATGCCGAGCCACAGCTCGCCCCTCAGGAAACGCACCTCCAGGCCCGAGGTGCGGGGCGAGCCGTCCTTGCGGAGGGTGGCGAGGACGTGGTGAGTGAAGGCGCCGAAGCGGTCCTCGGCGGTCCTGGCGAGGTCGGGTTCCGCGGAGGAGAAATCTGCCCAGTTCATATCAGGCAGTCTGTCGCCGATACCCGACATCCTCTGTCAGGTATCCGTCGTGTGCGCATCTTTACAAACCATCTCTGTTCTCCTGGGCTGACCGACGGTAACTTCCGCCCCGTAAGCAACCCAGTGCTGGAGGACATATGCACGGGACGCCCCTCGGGCCCACTCCGCCGATGCCGCTGCCCACCGAGAAGCTCCAGTTCGCGATGCCGCCGATGCACGACTCCGTCGAGGAGGAACGCCGGCACCGCAAGGAGCGTCTGGCCGGCGCGCTGCGGATCTTCGGCCGCCTCGGCTTCGAGGACGGGGTCTCGGGGCACATCACCGCCCGCGACCCGGAGTTCAGCGACTGCTTCTGGGTCAACCCCTTCGGCATGCCGTTCCGGCATGTCACCGTCGGGGACCTGGTGCTCGCCAACTCCGACGGGCAGGTGCTCGACGGCCGCTACCACGTCAACCAGGCGGCGTTCACCGTGCACTCCCAGGTGCACGCCGCCCGCCCGGACGTCGTCGCCGTCGCCCACTGCCACTCCGTGCACGGCCGGGCGCTGGCCGCGCTCGGCGACCTCCTCGACCCCCTCACCCAGGAGAGCTGCGCCTTCTACGAGGACCACGCGCTCTACGACGCCTACAGCGGAGTCGCCGTCGACGCCGAGGAGGGCCGCCGGATCGCCGGCGCGCTCGGCTCGCGCAAGGCGCTGGTGCTGCGCAACCACGGGCTGCTGACGGTCGGCGACTCGGTGGACGCGGCGGCCTGGTGGTTCGTGTCGATGGAACGCTCCAGCCAGGTGCAGCTGACGGCCCGGGCGGCCGGGCGGCCGGTGCTCATCGACCACCGGGCGGCGGTGGCGACACGGGAGCAGCTGGGCGGGGACCTGGTGGCGTGGATCAACTACCAGCCGATGTGGCAGGACATCAGCCGCAGCGAGCCGGATCTGCTCTCGTGACTTCGGTGGGCTTCAGAAACCCCGGAGCACCGCGGCCTTCGTCATCGCGAACTCCTCGTCCGTGAGCACCCCCGCGCGGTGCAGCTCGCCCAACTCCCGCAGCCTGCGCAGGAGTACGTCGTGATGGTCGGCCGACGGCGATACGGCGGACGCCAGGAGCCGGGGGCGCAGGGCGCGTGCGTCGTCGTACTCGATCGCGTCGCGGGTGGACGGGTGCGGCAGCCGGGCCGTGACCGCCGTCGCGACCAGGGCCGTGAGCAGGTCGCGGCGGGTGCTGCCCCACAGGTCGAGGGCGTACGGGTCCTTCTCCGGCGGCAGCTTCGAGAACGAGGTCTCGCGGGTCACGAACCGCAGGAAACCGTCCTCGTAACCGGAGTTGGGCAGCCACTCGACCTGGACGAGGTCGCCCACGTTGATGATCCGCGGGCCGGTCGCGCGTTTGACGCGGTCGGAGGTGTCGGACCAGTCGATGCGGACCCGGATGCCGTCGAAGGAGACCGTGCCGTCGGAGGAGCGCACCGAGACCGGGACCGGCGGGCCGGGGAGCAGATAGGTCTTCGTCGGCTCCTTGGGGATCTGGTCCAGGAGCAGCGAGCGGCGGATCTCCTCGGCCACGTACTCGGCGACCCCGGCGCGGTCGACGTCCACCACGAGGCGGTACGGGTCGGCCGGGTCCGGCAGGCGGCCGCCGGTCGCGTGCAGGAGCGGGTCCGCGCCCTCGCGCAGCCGCATCCGCAGCCGCCCGCGCTTGCGTTCGGGCTCGAACGCCACCCCCGAGATGGCCTCCAGGGGCACGGCGATCTCGCCGTACGTCTGCCGGAACAGGGGCACGGAGCGGTGAAGACCCGGCGTGATTCTGACCGTTGTGCCGTCGAAGGCCCAGGTCCCGTCACGCTGGATGATCTCGGCCATACGGAAATTCTCGCAGCCGGGTCAACACGGCGGGCCCCGCTTCACCCGTCGCTTCACTTGCGCTGACAAGACCTGCCGAACCGGGGCGGTGTGGGGTAGGGCACAATGCGCTGTCGTCACGGGGGAGTTGTTCGGAGTTTTTCATGGGGCGGCGGCGGCCGGAATCGTCGAGGGCCGTCGGCCCCGAGGCCGCGGGACATCGCGGGAGAATCCTGGGAAGGCGGGCGTCGGGCGTGGCGGTGCAGGAAGCGAGACAGGGCGCGGAGACGGGTATGCCCGGTGCGCACGGAGGCGGCTGCACCTGTGGGGACTGTCCGCACGGGGCGCGGGCCGGGCATCGGCGGGCGGTGGCCGCGTTCCTCGTGAAGCGGGACGAGTTCGCGGCCGGGCAGGGGCTGCCGGCGGCCGTGGCGCACTCCGCGTCGGCCTCCCGGCAGTGGGTCTCGGAGGAACTGACCCAGTCCGCGGAGGACGTGGCCGAACGGGGCCGGGCGGAGGGTTCCGCCTGGCTCGCGCGGCTGTGGCGGCGTACGGCGTACGCGGTGTGGGCGGGTGTGGTGGTCCTGCTCCTCGTCCAGGCGCTGACGGCCATCGGCGCGGGGTGGACCACGGCCCGTACGGCCGGGCTGGTGGCGGCGCTGCTCGTCGCCGGCGCGCTGACCACCGCGTCCTGGTTCCACCGGGCCCGGGGCGGGGTGCTCGCGCCGCTGATCGGCGAGGACAACCGGCTCTCGACCTCGCGGGCCGTCGCGGTGGCGTGGGTGCTGTTCGTCTCCTACGCGGTGCTGGTGCTGGTGGGGCGGCTGGCCGCGGCCTCCGACGGCGCCGAGCGGGACGCGCTGATCGCCGGGCTCGAACTGGCGCGGGGCGCCGGTGTGGTGACCGTGCTCGCCGTGGTGTGCGGGATCGCCGTACTGGTGCGGCGGGTGGTCGGGCTGCGGGTGCTGGGACAGCGCCTGCAGAAGGTACGGGCGGACCGGCCGCGCGCCGCCGACCTGCTGACGGACGACTCCGGTCGGGGCACCTTCGCCGACATCCAGTACGTCGTGATCGGCGGGGTCGCCCTGCTGTTCGCGGGCGTGCGGCTGGCCCGGCGGCCCGATCAGCTGCCGGATCTGCCGTGGGGCCTCGCGGTGGTGGTGCTGGTGTCCGCGGCGACCTATGTGGCCGGGAAGTACGCGGAGGGCGGCCGGCCGGTGATCCTGTCCGTGGTGCGGTCACGGGAGGCCGGGGACCTGGACGGGCCGATCCGTACGGGTGACGACATCGAGATCCGTGGCGCCGGGTTCGTGCCGCCGGGAGCGCAGCGGGCGGACCGGCTGGCCCGGATGGTGGTCCGGATCGGGCCGGTGAACGTGCACGTACCGCTGGTGCCCGTGGCCGGCGGCTTCAGTAACCCCACGGACGAGGTGCTGACCGTGCCGGTGCCGGCGGATGTGGAGCCCGGGCGGGTGGAGGTGCAGGTGGTGACGGCCGCCGGGGTGGAGACGAACCGGTACGCGATCGATGTGACGGATTGAGGGGGCGGCTCCGGTGCTCCCGACCGCGTCCGGAAACTCGTCCGAACCGTATTGAGCACTGCGGCCCGTTCCTGCGTATGGTCTTGTGAGGGGTTTCGGCACGCTGGTGAGAGGCGGCTCGGAGCGATGACGCACAGTTTTCGTACGGACACGCACGCCCCCTATTTCGACGAGGAACGGTCCTGGCGGGACAGCCTCGCCCAGTACGCCCTGGTCCCGCTCCGCATCTTCCTCGGTGTCACCTTCATCTACGCCGGTCTGGACAAGCTGACCGACAGCGCCTTCATGAAGGACTCCGGGTCGGGCTCGGTCGGCGACATGATGCGCACCGTCAGGGACTCCTCGGCCATCCCCGCCCTGGTCGACCTGTCGCTGAAGAACCCCGTCGGCTTCGGCTACGCCATCGCCTTCGGTGAGCTCGCCGTCGGCATCGGCACCCTGCTCGGCATCCTCGCGCGCCTGGCCGCACTCGGCGGCGCGCTGATCTCGCTCAGCCTGTGGCTGACCGTGAGCTGGGGCTCCGACCCCTACTACTACGGCAACGACCTCGCCTACCTGATGGCCTGGCTGCCCCTCGTCCTCGCCGGCGCCTCCGTGTTCTCCGTGGACGCCGCCCTGCGCGCCCGACGAAGGCAGCGGGCGGGAGGTTACCGGTAGCTCCGGTCGGCGGAGCTACCGGTGGCGGCGGGGTCCGGCTCGGTCGGTGTACGGCTCAGTGGTGTGAGGGTGGTGGCGCCGCCTGGTCCGAGGGCGGTGGCGCCGCCCGGTCGCTCTCGGCCGGTGCGAGGGTACGGCCGTTGCCGTGCCGTCGGCGTACGGCCCGGGTCAGCAGGCCCACCGCGCCTGCCAGGCCGAGGCCGCCGACGACCAGGGGGATCACGGCGAACCACGGTGTCTCCCAGGCGCCGCCCGCGTCACCGGCGTAGGCGATGCCCGCGACGGTGAGGAAGAAGCCGGCGACCAGCTTTCCCGGCTGGAACTCATGACGCAGCACGGCTCACCTCCGCCTGACCGATGCCGACCCGCAGATCGAGGTCGAGTGTGCCGACGCTCTTGGTGCCCGAGGCCGGTGGCAGGGTGATCTCCTTGTGCTTGCCCGGTGCCACGTCCACGTCCTCCTGTTCGTCTCCCGGCAACTGGATGTCGCCCACTCCTACGTCGATGCTCGCCTCCACGGTCACGTCGGGCGGCACGATCACCAGCAGCCGGCCCACCCCGACGTCGGCCTGTGCCGTCACCGTCTGCCCCTTGGCGAGGTCCAGCCGGGTCAGGTCCAAGGTGCCGACTCCGGTGCCGACTTCGTAGTCCTGGCGGACGTCTGCCGCCGCGGCCGGGGTCCAGTTCGTGCGGACCCAGTGCGTGGTGATGTCCTTGGGGAGGGCGGCGGAGGTGGCCAGCAGGCCTGCCGTGATGATCGCCAGGAAGACCGAACCGGCGCCGGTGCGG
>Ga0307508_10004030_pt1 | contig 14532 bp, 11 predicted proteins | sample 9_EM_MG_FD_203089 | JGI IMG/M metagenome (GOLD analysis project Ga0307508, IMG submission 203089) | Populus trichocarpa ectomycorrhiza microbial communities from riparian zone in the Pacific Northwest, United States - 9_EM | ecosystem: Host-associated > Plants > Roots > Unclassified | place... | reverse complement strand
ACGACGCACCGACAACCATTCCCGAGTACACGGCCATGTTCAACGCCGCCAAGGCGGGCGTCTTCGTCTCCGCCGCGGCCGGCAACGACGGCCCCGGTACCGTCAGCAACAACGTCCCGTGGGTGGCCACGGTGGCCGCCTCCACCCACGACCTGGGCTACCGCACGACCGTCACCCTCGGCAACGGCACCTCGTACGAAGGAGTCGGCATCAGCGCCTCCGCCGTGCCGTCCGCGCCGCTCGTCGACGCGGCGCGGGCCGCCGCCGGCGGGGTGGCCGCCGACCAGGCCGAACTCTGCAAGCAGGACACCCTCGACCCGGCCAAGGTCAAGGACGCGATCGTCCTGTGCAAGCGCGGCGACAACGACCGCGTCGACAAGAGCGCCCAGGTGAAGGCCGAGGGCGGCGTCGGCATGGTGCTGTACAACACGAGCCCGACCGACGAACAGGTGGCCGACGCCCACACCATCCCGACCGTCCACCTCGACAGCGCCACCGGCCAGACCGTCAAGGCGTACGCCGACGGCTCCGGCGCCACCGCCGAACTGAGCGCGGCACGGGCGGTCAGGCAGCACGCCCCGCAGATCGCCGGGTTCTCCGCCGGGGGCGTCGACCAGACCAGCCACGGCGACCTGATCAAGCCGGACATGGCGGCTCCCGGCGTGGACATCGTGGCCGGCACCACCCCGGGCGGCGACGGCGGCGCCGACAAGGGTGAGCAGGGCATGCTGTCCGGCACCTCGATGGCCACTCCGCACGTCGCGGGCCTCGCTCTGCTGCTGCGGTCGCTGCACCCCGACTGGTCTCCGATGGAGCTGAAGTCGGCGCTGATGACCACGGCGACGACCAAGGACGACGAGGGCGAGCCGATCCGTCGTGCCGGCGTCGACGGCCCGGCCACCCCGCTCGACTACGGTGCCGGCCAGGTCGTCCCGAACTCCGCCGCCGACCCCGGTCTGGTCTACGACTCCATTTCGGCCGACTGGACGGCGTACAGCTGCTCCCTCGGCTACAGGCCGCTGACCGACGACGGCGGCGACGCCTGCGCCACCGTGCGCAAGATCGACCCGAGCGACTTCAACTCGCCCACCATCTCGGTGGGCGACCTCACCGGGAAGCAGACCGTCACCCGCACCGTCACCAACGTCGACTCCACCACCGGTGTCTACACCGCCAAGCTGCAGACGCCGCCCGGCTACAAGGCCGTCGTCTCGCCCAAGAAGCTGGCCGTGGCGCCCGGCGGCTCGGCCACGTACAAGGTCACCTTCACCCGCACCGACGCGGTCCACGACACCTGGTCCTACGGCTCCGTGACGCTGAGCGACAAGGACGGGCACAAGGTCCGCAGCGCCGTAGCCCTGCGCTCGGTACCGATCGTCGTGCCGCGCTCGGTGACCGGCATGGGCACCACCGGGTCCGTCACCGTCTCCGCACGGACCGGCTGGAACGGCACCCTCGCCACCCCCGTGAACGGCCTGTACGCGGGCACGGTCAAGACCGGCACGCTCACCGGCACCGACCCCGACTTCGGCCCGCCGCCGTCCTCCCTGCCGGCCTCCGCGGCCAGGACCGAGGTCACCGTCCCCGAGGGCACGTCCTGGGCCCGCGTCGCGATCCTGTCCGCCGACCACCTGGCGGGCAGCGACGTGGACCTGTGGGTGTACGACAAGGACGGAAACCTGCTCTCCAACCCTGCCGACGGCAACGACGAGCACGCCGACCTCACCGGGCCGGGCACCTACGAGGTGTACGTCAACCAGTACGCCCTCCCCCAGGACACGACCAGCCAGACCTACACCCTCCGTACCTGGCTGATCAGCCCCGACACCAAGCCCGACCACCCGGCCACGGCCGCGCCGACAAAGCAGAAGGCAAGCGCGGGAGACACCGCCGAGGTCACCGTCTCCTGGAAGGACCTTCCGGCCGGTCGCACCTACCTCGGCATCATCGACTACGGCGACGGGACCGGCACCGTCGGCAGCACGGAAGTGACCGTCACGTCGTGAACACGCGTCGGCCTCGCCGCGCGGGCGGCGGGGCCGACGTTCCCGTGAAGCCACTACACCGACGGCATCGACCGCCACATCGCCGATCTCAAGGCCCAGTTCGTCTGGGCGCCGGACACCCGTGTCACCCAGCACCCGATCCGGATCGCCAAGGACAACCTGACCGCCGTCACCGGCGTCAGCCAGGGCACATTCTCCCGCCCGATACCCGACGGCAAGGGCGGCTTCATCCAGCCCACGGGCAAGAGTTTCTCCATCAACATGGTCACCGTCGGCATCTGGAACGAGCACGGCGTCATGGACGAGGAGTTCCTCTTCTGGGACAACCAGATCTTCGCTCAGCAGATAGGCCTTGCCTGGCCCTCGGTCGAACGGTCCACCCCGTCGGGTACGCGGCTCTCCAGGTCGCTCAGGTCCGGGAAGCGGATCGGACAAAGGGGGGAGGGTTGTCGGAATGTCCCGTCGAGCCTTCTCGCCACCCGCACCTTCCTCGAACCCCCGGTCCCCACTCATTACTTGACGAAAGACATAGGTGCCGTTACCTACACTCCCGCCATGAGCGACCACACCCCCACCCCCCTGGCCGTCACAGCCGTCGACGCGATCGAGCACGTCAGCGGCACGTACCCCGGCCAACGGCGCGTGCACGCCCGCGGCTTGTGCTTCGACGCCACCTTCACCCCTTCCGGCGAGGCCGCCTCCCTCACCTCCGCGGCACACCTCGGGTCCGGCCCGACGCCCGTCGTTGTGCGCTTCTCCAACTCCAACACCAACCCGACCGTGCCCGACGGCATCCGGGCGGGTCGCGGTCTCGCCGCACGCTTCTTCCTCCCTGACGACACCACCACAGACCTCGTCTCCGTCAACATCCCGGTGTTCTTCGCTGCCACCCCGGAGCAGTTCCTGGAGCTGCTCGACGCCCTGGAGAAGGACCCCGGCACCGGAGCCCCCTCCCCGGAGAAGGTCAAGGCGTACGCCGCCGCCCACCCGTCCGCCGCAGCCGGCCTGCAGGAAGCGGCCCGGATGCCCATCCCCGTCAGCTACGGCACCGCCCGCTACTGGGCCATCCACGCCTTCATCTGGGTAGACCCGGACGGCGGGCGCCACCCGGTCCGGTACCACTGGGAGCCCGACACCGGGCCGCAGGAACTGTCCGAGCAGGAGGCCGGCGTCAAGGACCCCGAGTACCTCGCCGAAGAGCTGCTCCGCCGCCTCGCCGACGGCCCCGTCGGTTTCAGCCTCCGCGTCCAGCTCGGCAAGGACGGCGACCCCACCGACGACCCGACGAAGGCGTGGCCCGCCGACCGTCCCGAGATCGTCGCGGGCCACCTGCGGATCACCGCCCCGGTGACCGACCAGGGCCACTGGGCCGCGCAGGTCTACGACCCCACCCGCATCACCCCCGGCATCGAACTCTCGGACGACCCGGTCCTGGCGTTCCGCAGCCAGGCCTACGCCGTCTCCTACGGGCGTCGCACCGAAGGGAACTGACCAAATCCGGGTGGACGAACCGGGGTTCGTCCACCCGGCCCGCACGCCAGGCGCACGCGCGTCCACGATGCCGACGGCTACTGCCACTTGCACCGATCGGCAGGACCCGGCTGTCGGACAAGCCGCGGAACCGACGACGACCGATTCCGCCGGTGGGCACTCAAGGGCCGATGTACGACGTTTCGGCCACCCACTCTGGGCAGCGCCGACATTGGACGTCGCCGACCATCTCTGAAGTGCCCGGCAGTGGAGCGCCCTCTGCGTCCGAGTGACGCGAACACCGCCTTCAAATTCGCAAACGCAGAAGCCACCCGGTCGCCGGCTCCGGACCGGACCGGGAAGCGGCAACGGGCACTGGGCAACCTGTCGAAGCGCGCGGCTCGGCCCGCCAGGCCACGTTTGGCGCTCCTATGCCGCACACCCGATCAAAGAACACAGCCCGGCCGACCGCTTCGCCGGAATGGTCCGCTTACAAGCGGATCGTCTTCGTGAAGTCGATCACAGTACGGAGGTTGTTCTCCCTCCCGCCTCTGTCGGGATGCTGTGATTCTGCTTGAACTCGCAAGCATTTCTTGCCCTCCCGTACACCGCACACAGTCGGCACACCGTTGCCCGTGCACGCACCAGGAGTAGAGCTACCGCATGCGTTCTGAGCTCAAGTCACCCCCGAAGAAGACCACCGCCTCCGCTCGCGGAAACGCCCCCATCAAGCGCATCGCCACCGTCGGCGCGCTGACGCTCGCCTCGATCCTGTCCTTCGTCTCACCAGCGAGCGCCGCGACAGACATCAGAGGCACCGAATCGTGGAGCACGGACAAGTGGTTTCGTAAGCGAGAGCGGGCAACGTTTATCGCTGGCTTTGGGCAGCACTTAACGATCAGAGCGCTCGGAAATATTGGTGGGAGCCGACAACACTGGCGCATGTCTGCCGTCGTTGGGTGACTTGTTCCGCCATCGTCTGCCGGTGATCTTCGCTGATACGGTCCGATCATGCCGCGCCTGGTGGAAGTCCCTGGATACGTACGTTTCTTGACCGCCTCGGCCGTGTCTGGGTTCGGTTCTCAGGTCACGGGGCTGGCGTTGCAGATTCTTACCGCCGTGGTGCTGAGCGCATCCGCCACGGAGGTCGGCATCGTCAATGCCGCTCGCTGGGTTCCGTATTTGCTCTTCGGGCTCATAGCCGGGGTCGTGGTGGACCGCTGGCGGCGCAAGCCGATGATGGTCGCCACGGACCTCGGAAGGGCAGTACTGCTCGGTGCGATACCGGTGCTGTATGCGCTGGATCTGCTCAGTATCCCCGCGCTGTGCATGTTCGTCTTCGTGTTCGGGGTGCTGTCCTTGCTGTTCGAGGCGGCCAACCAGTCGTATGTGCCACAGCTGGTACCAAAAGAGCTGCTCAACGCGGGATACGCCCGTGTGCAACAGGCCGACGCGGTGGCCGGCTCGACCGGCCCTCTCATCGCCGGGGCACTGATCAAAATCATGGGAGCGCCGCTTGCCGTGCTGCTGGACGCCCTCACCTATCTGATATCCGGCCTGCTCCTCGCCTCGGTGAAGGCACCCGACCCCGTCCCCGATCGAGGCGCACGGCGCAGTCTGGGCAGCGAGCTGCGCGAGGGCGTGGCATGGGTCTACCGGCATCGCACGCTGGCGTCCATCGCCCTGACCTCGCACGCGATGCTCCTCTTCAACAGCATGGTGACCACGGTCTTCGTGGTCTTCGCCCTACAGAGCCTCAAGATCGGGGCATTCGGTCTGGGGGTCACCTACGGCGTCGCGAGTGTCGGCGTGATACTCGGCGGTGCGCTCTCCGGGCGCGTGGCCAGAAGACTGGACGTCGGCGCCACTCTGATCGCCTTCCGTCTGCTCGCCGCCGCCGGCTGGCTGCCTCTGGTCCTGGCCGAGCGTGGACCGTGGGCGCTTGCCTCCGTGTCGGTCGGCTTCTTCCTCGTGTCCCTGGCCATCGGCATCGAAAGCCCGGTGGAGATGAGTTACCGCCAGGCGGTGACACCCGATCGGCTGCGAGGGCGGATGAACGCGACGATCCGCTCGATGAACTGGGGAATGGTAGCGGTGGGGGCACCACTTGGCGGAGTACTCGCCGACCAGGTCAGCTATCGCTTCGCCCTGTGGATCGGACTGTCCGGAGCAGTCGTCCAGGCACTCGTGCTGGCGTTTTCTCCCACCTGGAGGGCCCGTACTGCCGACGAACTCGATCCCTCGACAGCTGACCTGACACGGCACGGCGCAGAAGCCGCTGCCGGGGAGAGCAAGGACTGATCAGCTCGCGGTGTCTTTTCGGTCCTGGGCGGCCCTGGTGCTGGCGAGGCGGTAGGAGTCGCTGCCGGTCTCGATGATGTTCCCGCCGAAGGTCAGGCGGTCGACGATGGCCGCACAGAGCCGCGGATCGGTGAAGGTCTTCGTCCACCCAACTGGGGCTGGCACTTGTTCCTCATCGTGAGAGTGCCCTGCGACCTGGCCGTTTTGGGGGTCTGGGTGCCTCTTTGATTGTCTTGCTGACAACGCGGTTTTGTAGGCGCTACCTTCATTCGTCAGGTGCGAGGAAGGTGTGCCAGATGGTGGAGTCGCGTCTGCGGGTGATCGAGGGCCGGACGTTGCCCGAGGTCCCTGTTGCCTGGGATCCGTGGCAGTTCCAGGAGTTGTGCGTGGAGGCTTACGTGGCCTCCTGGCGGGCCCGGGGGTTCAGCCCGGTGACGGTGGACAACGACATCGGCCTGCTGGAGCGGACGTTGAAGGCCCTGGGGCGGCCGGCGTGGGATGTCACGCCCGAGGACATCGACCGTGTGGTCGGCGGGCTGGCCGTGGAAGGGCGGGCGCCTTCCACCCGCCGCGGGTACGTCCAGATCTTCAAGGGCTTCCACCGTTTCCTGCAGGCCCGCAAAGCGGTCGAGATCGAGGCCGCGTTCGACGTCCGCCTGGTCTGCCCAGTGGATGAGTTCAACGCCTCTCGGCATGTCGGCGACGACTCGCCGGCCCTGCTGCCGCCGCCGACCCCCGAGCGGGTCGAGGAGTTCTTCGAGTTCCTCAAGGCACGGATCGCCACCGCCCGCAAGTACGCACCCGCCGCGCGTGACTACGCCTTGTTCCGGACGCTGTATCACGCCGGCCTTCGCTCGGAAGAGGCCTCGCTCCTGGACCGCTCCGACGTTCACTTCTCCCGCGGCCCGTTCGGCAAACTCCACGTCCGCTTCGGGAAAGGCGCCCATACCTCCGGTCCCCGCCCGCGCTGGGTTCCCATGCTCGACCAGCTGGACCTGGTCCTGCGCTGGTTCCTCGACGACGTCCGCGGCAAGTTCCCCGACTCGCCCGCACTGTTCGCCGACGAATCCGGCGGCCACCTCAATCAGGGCACGATCCGCAACCGCCTGCGCTATCTGATGGAGCTCGAGGGGCGCCCGGCAGTCGACCGGTTCAGTCCTCATGCCCTGCGGCGGGCCTGCGCGACCCACAACTACGAGCGCGGAGTGGACCTGGTGGCCATCCAACAGCTGCTCGGTCACTGGACAGTCAGTTCGACCATGAGATACGTCCGGCCCTCGGCCACGTTCATCGAGGATGCCTATCGACGCGCCGTGACCACCACGCTCGGCGAGCTCACCGGAGAGGACCACACGCCGTGAACATCAAGTGGAAGCTACGGATGGCCGCCGCTCAGCGCGAGGTCTGGACCGGCGCCCAGCTGCGACGTCTCCTGGCCGAGAAGGCCGGCCTGGAACTGTCCTCCGCCTCGGTATCCGCCCTGTTCACCAAGGAACCCTCCCAGGTGAAGATGTCCACGCTCGCAGCGTTGTGCACCGCGCTGGACTGCACCCCCAACGACCTGATCGAGGTCGACACCACCCCCGTCGAACGCCCTGCGGCACCGCCTCGACCGGCAGCCGAACTTCCCCGGGTCGCTTCGGCCCGGGGCCGGTCGATGCCGCCGATCTGACCGCAGGAGGTGCGGGAGAAGCATGGGAAAGAGACAGCGGGACTGCGTCGGATGCGGGGCATCGGTCGGCATCATCGGCCGCCAATACTGCTGCCGATGCACAGCTCGAATCAAGGACGAAGCCACCCGCGCGACCTGCCCTGCCTGCCGAAGATCTCGCGTCCTGCAAGAGGACACCGGACGGTGCACCACCTGCTCGCGGACCTGCGAAGACTGCGGTCGCGCGGTCCGTTCGCCCAGCGCCAGCCACTGCGGAATCTGCCGACGACGAGCCGAGTGGCAGGCCTCGAAGCAGCTCTGCCCGCGCTGCCAGCGACCCGGATTCCTGCGGAGTGACACCGGATGGTGCGGCCACTGCTCACGCCAGCGGCAGGCCAAACAGCCACCACGGCCCTGCGCCAGCTGCGGGCAAGTGCGGAGCCATGCCGGACTCGGACTCTGCTCGGCATGCTGGCAGAAGCACCCCGACCGCCCCTTCATCACCGCCGATAACCTCGCCGCCCGGCTCCCCGAGCCCGTTTCCTGGTTCGAAGACTTCGCCGGTCACCTCGCGGTCCGGCACTGCCCAAGCCGAGCCTGCACCATGATCAGCACCCTGGGACGACTGCTGCAGGACGAACACCCCAACCACCCTCAAGTCTTGCTGGACCGCGCCCGCCGCCCCGGCCGCTCAATGGGCTCCCTCGCCCGCGCGCTTGAGGACTTCTTCACCCAGCGAGGCCTCGCCCTTGCCACCGACCACGCCGAACGACTCGCCGCCGGTCGCCGCCAACGCCGCATCGAGGCCACCCCGCTCCCGCTTCGACCCCAATTACATGCGTTTGCCGAGTCCCTGCTGCGAGCGCGCGAGCGGGCCCGGAGGGCCGGCACGCTGCCTCGCACCGACAGCACCATCGACGCGGCCCTGGCCATCGTCCGCGACCTCGCCCGTTTCCTGACCAGCACACGCGACAAGCAGGACTGGTCTCTGACCGATGTTCACGACATCGAGGCCTTCCTGGCGACCATGCCCAAAGCCCGCCAGCGCCGGCTGACTGTGCTGCGGCAGTACTTCCGCTTCGCTCGATCCCGCAAGGTTGTACTCGTCGACCCCACCCGAGGAGTCAAGGCCAAAGGTCCCTCCGGATTCAGTGGCACCACCATTGCCGTCGACCAGCAACGCCAGCTGTTCCGCCGCTGGACCACCAGCGCCGACGTGCATCCGCACGAGGCTCTGCTGGGAATCCTGGCCCTCCTCCATGCGGCCTCCAGCAGCGAAGTCCGGCTCCTACGAGTTGACGATCTCGACTCCACCAGCCGCACCGTCCACCTGGGCAAACGGCCGCATCCGGTGCCTCTGGACCCGGCCAGCTGGGCAGTGCTTCAACGCTGCCTTGCTCACCGTGAGTACCAGAACACCGACAACCCCCACGTGATCGTCACCCGCATCACAAAGACCGGCCGAGCACCGGCATCCACCGCCTATGTCAGCCACATCCTGGATCCATGCGGCATCGGACCACGGACTCTCCGGAGCACTCGCCTGGCCGACCTGGTCAACACTCTCGACCCCAAGCTCGTCGCCGCGGCCCTCGGCATGGACCCCGAAGGCGTCATGATCTACCTCGCCGACTACGTCGATCCAGGCCGCTTGACCGAGTCGAATGCACCATGAGACGTCGGTGTTCGGTCGACCTACGGAGGTTCCCTGTGCGAGGCCGACCACCTTGGGGTGCTGGGAGGCGCTGCCACTCGGAGATCAATTCGACTGTCCGAATCGCACGGATGCCCGATCATGGAGCGATGAACGAGACGTCTCCCCGGCAGGGCCTGGGTCTGGATGCGCTGTCGGCCCTTTGGGAACAGCGATGGCCCGCCTTGCCGGAGGCTCGTCAGATGCGGCATGTCCACCCCGACCGGTGGGTGCGCTTCCATAGCCTCCCCGGGTCAAAGCGGTACCCCGAAAGCGACGGCGAGTATGCAATCATGCTTGATCGTCATCACAGCGTGTTGAACGAGTTGGGGTCGAGCGACCCCGAGCTGTATGTGGTCACCCGGGAATGGAACGGGGATGCCGACCCCATCGCGCGCATGCCCCAACTGCGGCAGGTCGACCCGGATGCCCAGCACTGGGGCAGCCATGTTCACGACGATGATTTCCCGGATTACATCGTCTACGAGCACGAGTACGTCAGCGTCCGCCCCCGTACCAGGCAGGCGCTCGACCCGCTGCTGAGGCTGGTCGCCGATGAGGTGATCGCTGGAGTCACGCTGGCGCCGCTCGATCTTCGCTGGCTGTACCACCCGTATGACGGAGGTGGAGATGTGTTCGCCCCCAGCGCCAGCGTCACCGCCCTCAAGACGGCACATCCCGACTGGCTTTCCACCCACCCGAGCGGCATGTGAGGCTGCCTGGCCAACGTAGGGCGAGAGCGGACGTCGAGGCCGGTGGGACGATCATTTCCCCCGAGCCGAGCTCGACGCCATCAGGATCGCTTGGTGGGCCGACCAACCATCCGAGACGGCTTGAGCGCAGCCGAACCTGTGGAATTTCGGCACCGCCTCGCACAGGTTCGCCGGAACATGTGCGCTTTGCCGAACGACTCGTTCGAGGCGATGGCGACGCTGTTCTTCTCCTCCCGCTCGGTCAGAACCTGGAACAGCAACTCCGCGCCGCGACGGTCCAGTTCCATGTATCCGAGCTCGTCGATCGCGAGGAGGTCCACGCGGCCGTAGCGGGCGATGGTCTTGGTCAGTACCTTCTCGTCCGCGGCCTCGACCAGTTCGTTGACCAGTTTGGTGGCGAGTGTGTAGCGGACCCGGTAGCCAGCCATGGCAGCTTCAGTGCCAAGAGCGATGAGCAGGTGGGACTTGCCGGTGCCGGAGTCGCCGATCAGGCAGAGCGGCAGGCCCTTCTTGACCCAGTCGCAGGTGGCCAGCGTGTGGATGACGGCCGGATCGATGTGCGGGTTGGCCTCGAAATCGAAGCCGCGCAGGGACTTCTCCCGCGGGAAGGCGGCGGCCTTGATCCGCCGTTCGGAGCGCCGGCGGGCCCGGTCGTCGCACTCGGCCATCAGCAGCTCGGCCAGAAACCCGCGATACGACATCTGGTCCCGGGCGGCGGTTTCGGCCAGGTCGGGGAACTGGGCCCGGATGGTCGGCAGCCGCAGCATGCGGCATGCCTGGTCGACGGCGGCGTCGGCGGCCTGTTCGGTCAGCCCGCGGTGGCGTTGGAACGTCACGGCGTCACTCTCCCTGGATCGCGGGGCGGTCGGCCGGCTGCCTGGTTTTCAGCAACTGGTCGTAGGCCGCAACCGAGGGCGGCGGCCGGGTGTCGGGCGGCAGGTGGGCCAGCCGCCGCTGGGTCAGGAACGTCACAGTCGCCCGGTCCGACCGGGCGGGGACGGGAGGCTCGTCCACGTCGTCAGCCTCGGCTGCCTTCCGCGCCTCCAGCGCGACCGCGTCCGCGGTCAAAGCGCCGGCCCGCAGGGCGGTGGCGAGTCCGGCGACCAGGTACTCGTGGGTGAGGTGGCGGCCCAGCAGCAGGACCTCGATCAGAGCCCGGGTGCCGTCCCGGTCCCCGTGGGCCTTGCAGGCCGCGGCCCACCAGGCGTCATGGACCGGGGTGAACTTGCCCGCGGACTTCGCCTGTTCCAGGGCGGTCGCGCCCGGGAAGGCGCCGGGCTTCTTGACCAGGGCCTCCAGGTAGTGGTCCAGCACGAGTCGGGCCTGGCCTTTGGCGATGAGGCGCTCGTGCCGGGCGACTTCCTTCTGCCCGTCGTAGACCACCAGCTCGGACGCGTGCAGCATGACCCGCACCGTCCGGCCGATCAGCCGCACCGGCACCGAGTAGCGGTTGGTGCGGACACTGACCTGGCTGAATCGGTCCACCCGCAAACTGAACAGCCGCCCGGTCTCGAACGGTTCGCCCGGCAACGGCTGCAGCAACCCTTGTTCGACGGCGAAGTACTCGCTCACCGGCCGCGGCCGGGAGCCGATCCGGCGCCGTTCGTCGGTCGCGTCCCACTGCTCGATCATCGCGTTCAGCTCGGCCAGGGAGCCGATCTCCGGGACGGGGACCAGGTGATTACGGCGGAACCAGCCGATCTGCCCCTCAACCCCGCCTTTCTCGTGGGCGCCCTCGATGCCGGGCAGGCAGTACGCGGCCTCGATGGCGTAGTGCGAGCGGAACGCGGTCCATCGCTCGTTCTCCGCCCGGGTCCGCGAGCCCAGCACCCGGGCGACGGCGGCCTTGAGGTTGTCGTAGCGGACCTTGCCCGTCGGGACGCCGCCCAGCACGCTGAGAGCGTGGACGTGGCCTTCCAGGAACGCCTCCTGGCCGCAGGAGGCGAAGATGCGGTGCACCGCCTTGCCCGAGTAGCACAGCCGCATCGCGAACAGGTAGCAGGTGACCAGCTCGCCGGCCAGGCGTACCTTCACGTCCCCGAAGTCGACCTCCGCCTCCGCCCCGGGCCGGTGGGTCTGTGGAATGAACGCGTCTACCGGTCCGCGGCCCGCCTCGACCTTGATCTGCGGGCGTCTGTCGGCGACATAGGCCCGGACCATCGGATAGGTCACCTCTTCCGCCGCGTGCTCGTCGACCAGCCGGTCGAAGATCCGCTTGACGGTGTGCCGCTGCTTGCGCGGGGCGTCCAGGTCAACCCGCAGCATCTGGTCGATCAACGGCTTGTACGCATCCAGCCGTGTCCCCCGGGGCCGCGGTCTCTTCCGGGGCTCCGGCCACACCGACTCCAACGCCGCTTTGACCGTGCGGAATCCGACACCGTGCTCGCGCATCAAAGCCCGGGAGGAAATCCCCGCCCGGGCATCACGGCGGATCGCCGCGTACAGATCGACCTTGGACTTCGGTGGCGCCATCGCACCCTCATCCCGCAGAGCACCACCAGGCTCCCACCGCAAGCCCCCCGGTGTTGCCAGAACTCAGCAACACTGCCCTCCGGGAAAACCGGGCGTTCCCCGCTCTGAGCAACAAGCGGTGTCAGCTCCCACGTACAAAACCAGACAAGCTGTTGATGAGCCTGTGCACCGGCTCGACCAGCAAGACGTACTGGTTCATCGACGTCAACACCGGCAAGCTGGGGAAGGACACCACGAACGGCCTTCCGGCCAAGAGCCTCCCGTCGGGTTACGAGCGCTTCGAGGGCTCGTGCCGCTACCCGCAGTCGTCGAGCTGGACCTGGACCGGTTCGGACACCAGGGTCACCGAACCCCTGGTGAACTGCGCCTACGGCTCGACACTCAGCCAGACCGTCCAGGCGAACGGAAGCACCACGAGCACCACGACCAACAGCGTCTCCGGCTCGGTCGGCATCGAGTGGACCATCCTGGAGAAGGTCCTCTCGATCGAGGCCGGCGCCAGCTACCAGCGCAGCTGGTCGTACGCGAAGCAGTCGGGCTGGTCCGTCTCCACCACCATCGCCGTGAACCCGCGCCGGACGGGCTGGCTGGTGCTGCGCCCGGAGATGCGCACGGTGCGCAGCAACCCGATCTTCCACGTCGACAGGTACTCGTGGGGCAAGTCGGGCGGCGGTCAGGAGAACACCACCACCTGGCGCGGCCGCAGCTACAACGAGATCACCTCCCGCGGTGCCTACTACGACGCCAAGGCCAACGTTCTCAACTCCCAGGGCAAGCCCTCCGGCAAGTACGTGGCCTACGACCGAGCAGTGAACAGCTCGGACTGCTGACACGTTCACGGCGACGGCCTTCCGTGCCGGGCGGCCACCTTCCAGTGAGCTGATTTCGGCACGGGAGGATCTGTCGGAAGGCCAGCGGCGCCACCGCGGGAAAGCAGTAGGACCCGTCACCTGGGTCTGTCCAGCCGAAGACCGTACAGACCCAGACGAACTGTCGACCTGCCGTTGCCCGGCACGAGCATGGCGCAGAAGTGGCATCCGGCCGCAGGGCTCTCTACCGGCCAGTACCAGCGAACACCATGTGGGCCCTCTGTCGCCGGTGTGCTCGGTTCGAAGCCGTTCAAGCAGAGCCTGGTCCGGAGCCTCCGTCGGATGCGGAGCGGTTCAAGGTGCGCGTCGGCCTGCGGCCGTGGCGTTGGACAGGGAACGTGCTGTCCCACTGGGTCGGACTGGGCGGTAGCCGGTCGTGGTTCCACGGCGGCTGACAAACCCACTTGCCCCGCAGCGGTCGGCGATGACGACAGGTCGGCCGTGTGTGGCGCGGGAGCCGTAGTCCATGAGGAAGTCACCGACTCGCCCCTTACCGGAGCGTGTCGAGGTAGAGCGGTTGGACCACGATGTGACGCGGGTCTTCGGGCTTGGGTGAACCGGACTACTACCGTCCTGCAGGGCGGACCGGATCCCTCATCTTGACTGATCCGAGAAGTCGGTGCCGTTCGGGTGGAGCCGCTGCCCTGTCGGCCTGACCAGACCGGTCTCGTAGGCGAACACGACGGCCTGGACGCGGGCGCGTGCGCCGATCTTGGTGAGGATGCTGCTGATGTGGCTCTTGACCGTGGTCGGGGCTATCGAGAGCCGTTCGGCGATCTCCCGGCTGCTCCAGCCGGAGGCGAGAGCGGCAAGCACCTCGCATTCGCGCCCGCTGAGATGAGACAGCCTGTGTCTGCGTTCGGTGAGGTTGGCCCGGCTCTGCTCACGGACCGCGTCGACGAGTGCGCGGGTGAGCTGGGGAGACAGGACGGCACCTCCGAGCGCGATGGTGCGGAGAGCCGCTGTCAGCTCGTGGGGGAGGGCGTCCTTGAGGAGGAGTCCGTCGGCACCGGCGCGCAGAGCGGCGCACGCGGACTCGTCGGCGTCGAAGGGGGTGAGTATCAGCACCCGCGGGGGAATCCTGCCTGTCCCGTCAGTGTCAGGTGCCATCGGACCCTCGTCCGGCCGGCTGATGCGATGTATCGCCTGAATGTGCCTCTCGTCCGGCTGGCCCATGTCCATGAGGACGACGTCGGGCCGGAGCCTGTCGGCGAGTCGGACTGCCTGGGCGTAGGCGGTCGCCTCGCCCACGATCGTGAGGTCGGGCTGGGCTTCCAGGAACATCCGCAGGCCGAGGCGTTGCAGAGCCTGGTCGTTGACGATGAGTACGGTGGTCATGCGGGTGCTCTCCCGGCGG
>Ga0307508_10004029_pt1 | contig 14532 bp, 16 predicted proteins | sample 9_EM_MG_FD_203089 | JGI IMG/M metagenome (GOLD analysis project Ga0307508, IMG submission 203089) | Populus trichocarpa ectomycorrhiza microbial communities from riparian zone in the Pacific Northwest, United States - 9_EM | ecosystem: Host-associated > Plants > Roots > Unclassified | place... | reverse complement strand
GATGTCACCCGTCAGTTGCCTTGTCCTGGTGATTGGGTTCGTGTCGGGTGGCGTACGTCGTGGATGCGGCTGTCCTAGCCCCGCTATAAGCTTGGCGATCGCCGCGAGGTCGAGGCTCGCGAGGACTTTGAGCGCCCAGAAAGGTTTGTGACCACGACGCTGGGGCTCTCCCTGCGCGCCCAGCTGGGCGCGGCGCGCGCGGGCACCCGCGCCACAAACCTCGGCCTACCAAACAAAACAGGCCCGACGACTCCTCACGGACCGTCGGGCACAGGCACGGCCATCAAGATCTATGTCAACGGTGCGCTGAAGGTCACCAGCACAGGCAAGGGCGGCGCCACGGCGCTCGCGACCGAGAACCTCGAGTACTTCTCGCTGGGCTGCAACCCGCTCAGAAACGGTTACTTCAACGGCAACTTCGACGAGCTGCGGATCTGGAGCACCGCCCGCAGCGACGCCGAAATCGCCGAAAGCTATGACACCAGCGTCGCGACCGACTCGCCAGCCCTAGTCGGCTACTGGAAGTTCGACGTAGAGGACGCCGACGGCAATTCACCCGACGCCGTAACCACGCCCGGACACACACCTCATCCGGCCACACCTATCGCAAGCGGAGCATTAGAGGATCTTCCCACCGTGGCGGTGTCACCGCACCGGTCTACGTGCTGCACTGCGCGCTTTCACCAGGCACCATTCTGCGAAACTACGAGGTCGACGACAAGTGACTACGTGAAGGCGCATCCCGAAAGGCTTCGCCTTGGCAAGTGCTGCCAGGGCGAAGCCCGATGATCCGCGCTAGCCGAGGAACGGAGCCAGCCGGGGACAAGCCTTCGCCCTCCGATACGGCTGGGATGGCCGGGGCGCGGGCGGCAGGAAGGGAAGTCGAGCGGTCAAGACGGCGCGTCGCGTGCCGATCAAAGCGGTTCGCCTTATGCAAGCGGCCAGCGGCTAACGGAACGGAGCGCCTCGGTCCTCGAGCAGAGCATAATTTCGACGTCGATGCGGCGCCCGCTTGACCTCGCCTTGGCGCCGCTACTCCAAGACTTCCCGCCTGTCGGCGGCTGGCGCGCTCGACCGTTTCGTCGCGCTTCTTTTTGCGACGGGAGGGCTCGCGGATCTGGATTCTGGGCGCTACGCTCAAGCGCAGACCCTTCTTTGGCTGGACCACGGCGACAGCGAAACGAAGCGGCGAGGTACCAAGATGATGACGCGTAGTAGGGCGGTGGTAGCGCTGTGTGCTGTGACCACGGCGATGAGCGCCTGCGATTCGACGACAACGGGAAGCCCAAGCGATGGCGGCGATACGAGTATGGCCGGCGGCAGCGGAAGTCCATCAACGGGGGGAACACATGGATCGACGGGTGGAAGCTCAGGTTCACCGACTGGGGGGCACCCGGGCGGCACCGGCAGCGTCACTGGCGGCCGCGGCGGCAACGATACGGCGGGAGGAGCTGCGGGCCAACCAGGCCTTGACGGCGGAACCGGAGGCCAAGGCCATAGCCCAGCCGGAGGCACCGGCGGGGGCGCAGCTGCCGGTGGCGCCGGCGCGAGCACGGCGGATGGCGGGCAAGCGGGCGATGGCGGGCAAGCGGGCGGCGATGGCGGGCAAGCGGGCGACGATGGCGGGCAACCCGCGCGTGAGTTCGGCTACATCGCTGCGCGATTCGGAGGTCTGCTGACTTGCTCGATCAATCTAGCGAATGGTGCGGCCACGCAACTTGGTTCGGCCTTCAATCCGCCACGCTCCAGCCCCCTCGCCATTGCCGTGCATCCGTCGCAGAAGTTCGTCTTCGTTGCCTACCTGAACTTTCAGGACAATCTGAATTTGATCAACACGTACCCCATTGCTTCCAATGGCACGCTGCTCACGGGCGACAGCCTCAGCGTGTCGACTCCCGACGGCGTTGGTGGGATAGCCCTGGAGCCGCAGGGCCACTTCGCTTACGCTATTGGTGGCAAGGCCATCTATGTGTATCGGATCGACTCCGACACGGGCGCGCTCACTCCCGTCGGGGATCCGCTGCTCGTCGGCAGCCCTCCGGACCATGTCGCCCCGACCTTCATTGCGGCGGATCCGAGCGGACGCTTCGTGTACGCATCACCGGGGTTCGGCACAGGCGTCTTCGGCTATCGCATCGAGCGCGCCGGTTCAGCGCCGGGGGCACTCACCGAGCTCGCTGGATCGCCATTCACGATCCCGGGGCTTCCAGAAGGAGCCTCCGTGTTTGGTGGTGCTATCGCCATCACGCCCAACGGACGGTTCCTCTACACGTCGGGCGCAGGAAGGCTGAGCGCGTTCGCGATCGACGCGGACGACGCTGACGCGACTGGCGCGCTCAACCCGATCGCGGGCTCCCCGTTCTCTCTCGTCGTCGAGTCGGATGCACCGGCGCCGAACGTCGCCATCGATCCGCAAGGAGGCCACCTTTATGCGACGCAGTTCCATTCCGGTGCCGCCTTGCATGGTTTTGGTATCACTCCGGACAGCGGAGCCCTCGCGAAACTGGAAGAGCCCATCGACGTCGCCGGCCCGTATTCGGTCGCCATCGACCCGAGTGGCCATTTCCTCTACGTTCCAAACGACGGAAACACGCTGACCGGCTATGCGATCGCTCCGACAGGAGTGCTTACGGACCCCCAGCAGTTTCAGTTCGGAGGCTTCGAAGCGAAGATGGTTTTCGCGATCGTGCCGTAACGCGCGCGGTCACGGGCAGGCTCGCGGGCGAGCTCGACATGTCTTTGGCCATCAGAACGGGTCGCCCTGCACTTCGAGATCCATGAGCTGCTCGATGGATTGCCGTCTGCGGATAACGGTAAGCCTACCGTCATCCAACATGAGCTCGGGTACGAGAGGCCGGCTGTTGTAGTTCGACGACATCGTCGCGCCGTACGCGCCGGCATCGCGCACGACGGCGAAGTCACCAACTCGCGGCAGTGGAAGCTCGCGGAACGTAACGAACCCTCCGTCTTGCTGGGTGAATACGTCGCCAGCCTCGCAGAGCGGTCCGGCAACGGCGATCGGGCAAGCGGCCCCAACTACGGTCGCCCCGGCGGGGGTCAGGAAGCAAATGTCGTGGTGGCTGCCATAGAGTACCGGCCGGGCCAGCTCGCTAAAGCCGGCATCGAGCAAAACGAAGTGATTTTCGCCGACCTTCTTGACCGCGCGGACCTGGGCAACGAGGACGCCTGCATTGCCGGTCAGGTACCGCCCCGGCTCGATCTCCAGCCGGACCTTGTTGCCGACGATACGCTCGACCTCGAGTCTCGTCTCATTCCAGGCCGCATAGTATTGCTCTATGTCGACTTCCGGCTCGCCCGAGCGATACGGAACCGACAGCCCGCCGCCCGCCGAGATGGCATGTATCGGCCGATTGAGCTGCCGGACGGCATTCAACATGCTCGCGCAAACCCGGTGCAGATGCGTGTAGTCGACCCCCGACCCGATGTGCATGTGAAGCCCGACCAAGCTCAATCCGTGCACGTTGACGAGACCCAAAGCCTGCTCCAGCCCGTCGTGCCAGATGCCGTGTTTGCTCAATGGGCCACCCGTGTTGGTCTTGCGATTGTGACCGTGACCGAACCCCGGATTGATCCTGAGCCAGACCGGATGACCTTGAGCGACCTCACCGAGTTGAGCCAGCATGTCGGGAGAGCCGCAGTTCACGGGGATTCCCAACTCGACGACTCGGGCAAGAGTCGCCTCGTCGATGACGTCGGCAGTGAACACGACTTCATGCGCCTCCGTGCCAGGTCTGAACCCCGCCCTCAGCGCACGCTCGATTTCGCCAAGTGAGACGGCGTCCACGACGACCTTCAGAGCCCGGAGCACACGCAAAACGTGAATGTTGCTGTTTGCCTTCTGGGCAAACCGAATGCAATCGAACGCCTGCAATTGTCGGATCCGCTCGCGCATCGGCTCAGCCTCGTACAGCCAAAAAGGCGTACCCACACTGCGCGCGGACCGACGCACGGCTTCGATCAGGGTCGGCCCCAGAGAGTCAGGTCTCACGCGAAGGCCCTCCCGTAACATGCGAGGCGCGTCCTTTGCAGCACCGAGCCCGCGGGTTGCTCCTATAGCTCTCGAAAAAGCTGTTTAACATCTGGCAAACTACGTTGGGTGATTGGTGGAAAACGGCGCGCTGCCCGATTGGGCGCGTCGGGGTGACAACGGCCTGCGGATGAGACACGACTCGGTATGGCTACTCCCGAGCCCCGCAGGCCGCCAGCCGCCCCGACGCAGGATCGCGCGGCTCGCCGCGTCCGACCGCCGACGGGGACTTGGCGGACGTCCAAGCCGGCCTGGCGGAGCTAGCGCCTGGCATGGCCGTGGAAGCCGAGCATGCGCTTCACCTCCGACGTCACCGTCGGCCGCTCGCTCGCCGACATCGCCGCGTTCCTCGACGAGCCGTTCAACCTGACCCGCTGGGACCGCAGCGTGGCGCGGGTCGAGCCATCGGAAACGTTGTTGCCAAGCAAATGTATTGTTTCGGCTCGCGAAATTGTTGCAGCCAAGTTCTCCCGATTTGCCCGCTCCAATGCTGGCTCGAGCCCTAACCTTCCCGGACGCCGAGACGTATCAGCTCCTCCAGCCATTTCATTGGCGGAGCTGCGGGATTGCCGTCGTCGAGCAGCGTCAAGTGCTCGGGCGGCGCGCCCGCCTCGCGTATGATGGAAAGATCGTACTGAAGCTGGTCGGCGCCGCGCGCGGCCGCGTGGGACCGCACCCAGCTACTGAGCTCATCGATACCGTCGCGCAGGCGTTGAGCCTCGGCGGCGGAAAGCGCGCCGCTGTCGATTGAAGCGACCTCTAGCTCGAGGCCGGCACATCCACCGCTACGTCTGATCGAAACCAGCATGGGGCACCACGACCTACCGTCGCATGTGTCGCCTCCCGACGCCAAGCGCGGAAGGCGACCGTACGCAACATTGTTTACTTGAAGGAGCGGCTCAGCTCGGCAAGCTCCGGCGCCATCACGTCTCCTGCCGAAAACAACGCGCCGGCGTTGAATTTGCCGTGATCTGCCAAGACGTGCTCGGGCAGCTGCATCGTCCCGCAGCAAGTCGAGCGGTCTTGCCCGGCGTGATCCGACGCATGTTTCCTGGCCTCCGGCTTCAGCGTGTCCGCGCCGTCGACGAAGTTCGGGTCGTTGAAGTTGACAAGCCGGCCGCGACGCCCACCACGCTCACCGAGTACTAACGCTGGTTGAGCCAGACCGAGCTGTAGTTGCCGCTCACGCCGACTTGGTGGAAGACGAAGGCGTCGAGGCTGGCGTCGCCGTCGAGGTCGCCGAGCGCGAACCACTGAAACGCGGGGTCTCCGAGCGTGCGCTGGCTTTCCGAGAAACCACCTTGTCCATCGTTGAGCAAGATGACCGAGCGATTGAACGGTCCTTGCGTGGGGCCATATGGCGTGAGATGCGAGTAGACGACGTCCAGGTCGCCGTCGCCGTCGAGATCTCCGAGCGCGATGTCGCCGCCGTCGGTGCCGAGCGCATCGCTGATTTTGAAATTGCCCTCGCCATCGTTCAGGTAGAGCTGGTTGGCAGCGTACTTACCGGCCCCGAACCAGTGGGAAATGACGAGGTCGATGTTGCCGTCGCCGGTGACGTCGCCGAGCGCGATGGCTCGGGCGCCGGTTTCGCCCAAGAGCTGAGCCGTCATGCTGAACGCGCCGCGACCGTCATTCAAGAAAGCACGTGCACCCGCGACTACGGGCGGAACGCACACGACGTCCAGATCTCCGTCGTTGTCGAGATCGGCCTTTCGATTAGGCGATGCATCGCTCTGCCATGGCGCTCCGCCATGTCGAACCTGGCGGCTTCGACAAACTTCCTCGCCTTCGGTCGCCGCGAAACTCTGGGCGCTCGCAGGCGTAGCGCCTCCCGATGCCTACCGCGCCAAATACCGGACGCGCTTCAGCGTTGTTTCAGGCGGGCGTGCTTATGTGTGGCGTGGCGCTGGCTTGCGGACGCACGGACCGAAGTCGACAAGGCGAGGTCATGAACCCGGGAGCCGGTTCCGAATCCGGAAAGACTGGCTCTTCAAGCGGCGGAGGAGGTTCGCTCGCTCGCGCCGGCTCGCCTCAAGTTGTGGGTGGCGGCAGCTCGAGCACGGACGGCACGCTGATCAGCGGTGGCGTGAATAGCGGCGGCACAGGCTCTTCCGGCGAGCCGTTTGGTGGCGAAGCGAGCGTCGACCCCGGCGACGGAGGGAGTGCCGGCGAGAGCGGGGCCGCGGGCGTGGACGCTGCGGGCGCTGCGGGCGAGAGCGGCAACCCGATCGGCAATTGCTGCAGCGCGCATGCGGCGACCGGGTGTGACGACCCGGCGCTCACGAACTGCGTGTGCAACGGCACCCCCAACTATGGGGGAGATCCGTTCTGTTGCGCGAGCCAGTGGGACGACGAATGCGCCTACGACATAGATCTGTTCATGTGCGGGCACTGCCCCGAGCCGTAGAGGGCCCTTAGAGCCCGCGAATGGCCAGGTCGGTCGATGAGCGCGGCCGAGGCGCCCGGCTGGCGAGGCGCGACGAAGGGTCCACAGTCGACTGAGTCGGCGGCCCTGGCGTGCGCCTAGCGCGCTCTCAAGGACGCTAGAAGCCTGCTCATGGCGACGCGAGCCACTGTTGGAGCTCAATCAGGTTTTGGGCCGGATCGCGCAGGTACACGACTTTGAGGCGTCCCCATTGCACGGTCGGCTCGCCTTGAAAGGTTGCGCCACGAGCCCGCAACGCTGCCACTGTCGCGTCCAGATCGTCGACTTTAAGCGCGATGAGCGCCTTGTCCGACGTGCCGTTGACCAGGGCCGGCAACGTTTCCTCCAAATGAGCCCGTGACTGCAGCGCGACCGCGGCATGGCCAGCGGGCGGTGACAGCTTGCCATAGGGCCCGCGCTCGTTGTCGACTTGCGGCTTGAAGCCGAGCACGTCGCGATAGAACCGAAACACGCTCACGAAATCGTCGACGATCAGTCGAATCTGCACGACCTCCATGTACCAACACGTAGCGCACTTTTGCGAAAACGGCCTAGCTGGTTCTTCAAGCAAACCGGGGGTCTTGGGGGCTCACCGCAAATCACGGGGCAGGCCTCGGTGTGACGCCGACCCCAGACCAAGTCGTCGCGTACAACGGCGCAGGCACGGTCGTGAAGGCGCCCCAGCCCGAGCAGGGGAAAAGCGCCCACCTCGCCAACGGACCGGGCTATTCAGAACGGATAGCCAGGAATGTTCAATTCGACGGTGCGCAGCACCGAGCTACCCGTGATGTAGAGAGTCTTCCGCGCCGGGCCGCCGAAAGCGACGTTGGTTGGATCGGGGAGCATGACGTCGGGAACGGGAATGGAGCCCAGTAGTGTGCCCTGCGGACTGTACACGCGGACGCTGCCAGAGCCGGTCAGGTAGAGATTTCCAGCGCAGTCGAGCCCCATGCCGTCGGAAGTATCGGCGGCGAACTGCCGGGGGTTCGAGAGGCCGCCATCCGTCGCCACGTCGAACACCAGGATCTGGTCGGGTCCATCGAGCGATAAGAACAGCTGCTGCTCATCGCCGGAGAGCGCGATACCGTTCGGATGACGCTCGGGAAAGGGCAGCGCCGTGAGCACGCCGTTCGGATCGCGACGGTAGAGCGAATGCGGCAACGCCACGGGTACCCACGCCGGATCCGTGAAGTAGATGTTGCCGTCTTTGCGCACGGTTACGTCGTTGGGTGAGTTGAACGGTGTTCCCATGTAGCTCGACGCCAAGCTGGTGATGCCCTTGGTGGCGAGATCGATCAGGGCGACCGTATGCGTGACCTGGCGCGCCGCCAGAATTTGCCCGCTGCTCTTGAGCGCCAACCCGTTCGTTCCCGCGTCACTGATGAACGGCTCACAGGAGCCGCCGGGCGCATAGGCCATGATCATGCCCGGAAAGTTGTTCGCGGCATCTGCCGCGTCGAAGTTGGAGAACAACAGCTTGCCGCTATCGGCCAGCCACACTGGGCCTTCCGTGAGCTTCATCCCCCGACAAACGGTCTGAACCACCGGTGACGACGGCAGCGGCGACGGCGCGTAAGGGCCTGCTGGACAGATCGAGCTGGGGTTCTGCTCGTTCGTCCCACCGCTGCCGGAGGCTGCACTGCCGCCCGCATTGCCACCTGCACCGGCCGTGGGCGCGCCGCCGTGGGCCGTGCCGGCGGACGCGACAACGCCATCGTTGCCCGCGTTCCCGCTCCCGGAAGCGCCGGCGGTTGCTGCCCCTCCACTGCCAGCGACCGCCAAGTAGTCTCCGTGCGGTTGGCTAGCGCCTCCACCACAGGCCAACATCAGCAGGGCGGCAGAGCCAAGCGCATTCCGCGCCCGATAGCCCCAATCTCTCGAGCTCGACTTTTCAGAGACCGACAACCGACGCATCTCGCTACCGCTCCGTAGCAGACGTCATACCATCTGCAAAGGCGGCCTCGAAGTGCAGCGTCCTCCACTGACACGCTGCGACCGACAATGTGAAGTTAACACCCAGGGTTTACAGTGCTAGCCCGCGGCTTGTGGGGAGGCAGCCGCGCGCTTCTTGCTGAGCGGTATTGGAGGTGATATGGGCGAGCCGTCGGTGCGCCGTTTGCAAACGTGCACGTTCGGGTTGACGGGGAGGCAGCGCGGCGCGTCATGGCGGCCCTCCGCTCGTTGCTGGTCACGCCAGAGACCAGCGAGGTAGGACCTGATTGGCGCCGTCAATTCCGGGCACCCTGATCTGGGCCCCACGTTGGGTAACTGGTGGGAAACGGCGCGCTGCCCGATCGTGGTCATCGGAAGGTCACCTCCCTGATTTGCTATACTAGAATGACGCACTTGCGACTCACGCCTCCTCTTGCTCTCGCGGTAGCATCCGTTATGCCCTGCTGCACGCGCTCGATCTTCATAGCGACCCTGTTGGCAAGCTCGCTGATCGGCTGCGGGGGCCGGGTGTCGGATACCTGCGACAGCTGCAACGCAATCCAGCCTCCTGGACCCCTGCCTGCGCAACTTGGTCTTTCGAGCACTGACGCCGCCGCGCTGATGAGGGCCAAGGTTCCGCCTTCGGCGAAGCTAATATATCTAGACAGCGATTCGCAGGAACTGCTCGCGCTCGATGGAACTTCCCGCAGCTGGTTTTCTACGTTCGAGGACGAGGGCACTCAACAAGCATGGTTTGGGCGGATCAGCACGCTGAGCGGTGTTGCCACGGTGTCGCTGGAGCCAGGATCTTACGTGGATTGCCCGGGCCCCGGCGCGACCGATTTGCCCTCGAGCGAGCTCGTCCCGGACGCGGTGCGGCGCTTCAGGGCCGCGGGTCTGCCTGTCGCACTAATAACATTGGGGTTGAGCTACTCGGAAGCAGCACCCTGTGTGGTTGCAAAGCTTGCCGATACCGGGGGCGCGCTCCTCACCGGTCATTACGTTTTAGCGCACGTGGCTAGCGAAACACAGTCTTTTCTCGAGTGGTCGTACTACGACGACCAGGGTCAGTTCCACGCGCGATGCGGTCCGTGCGAAACGGGGCCGGGCAATTGCATGAGCTGTAAACGCTAGTGTGGCTGACGGTCGAACCGCTACGCGGTCGTTTCCTGGAGCGGCAGGTCCGCTACATGGTTGATATCTTTAGACCAAGAGCGAGCAGGCAGGAGCAACAGAGCCTCACGGCAAAGACTCTTTCTTTTGCTTCAAGGGCGCATCTTGCCGTTGGGATCAATTGTGCTGTCCGAGTGGGCGCCAATTGTGCATCATCCGTCACCAGTTGCCGGAGCGGAGCTACGGCGCGCTCCGGCATTACTTCCTGACAGCGCTGGTGAGAGGCGGAGCCAACCTCGAAGCGGTGCCTGAGTTGGCGGGCCACTCCAAGCTCCACACCACGCAACGCTACGTCCACGCAACGGGAGCCGATCTGCGCGACGCCATCGCACGGCTTTCGGGTAACTAGTGGGAAACGAAAACAACCCAGCCGGGTAAGTAACCGACTGGGTTGCTGTTTCTTCCTACTCGGTCGGGGCGGGCAGATTCGACGATCGCGATTCACGCGGGCGCTTGCTCATGCGTCGCGGTTGAGAAAGCCGTCACAGTCAAAGTCGTGGGCCGTATTGCAAGGACCGGTGTAGTCAGTCTCACCGCGCCAACGGACGTTCTCCGGACTCGGAGCGTGGTTGGTCGCAGCCGACTGCAGCCAAGCTTTTACGTCGCTAGACGTGAGATCGACCCACCAAGCGCGGGGATCGCCGTCGTCGGGGAACGGAATCGCGGTCGCGTCGCACAATTCAGTCCCTGTGTCCGCGTCGCGTACGGTGACGGTGAGGGGAATGACACCGATATCTGCGCAAGACTCGGGCGAGCTGCACCCGCTCGCACCAACAAGCAAGGCCATCGCGAGCCCCTGCGCGCTCACCCGCCCGACCAACATCATGTCGTGCCGCCTATCACCCTCCGGCTCGCGGGAGCAAACCCGTTCGCTCAGCGGCGACGAAACGGAGCCCCTTCGATCCCGATCCGCGTATAATTTCCCTTATGTTAACGCATGGTTAGAGGCGTTCGTGAGATCGGCAGCCTCGCATGCGACCGAGGGTCGTCAACGGCGGCTGCTCGCGCCCTGGTGCGCCGGATGGCGTTTACTCTTCCTAGTCTCTCTCCGGGTTCGGGCTGGCTTGACTGTGGCTTGACGCGCTGCCGATGCAGTGCAAAGTGCAATGCATGGCTGAGCGCGCCGACGCCCAACTTACTTTCCGGCTTCCGCAGAAGGTGGCCTCGGAGCTGACGCGCATCGCTAGTCGCCGCGGGCTTCAGCGATCTGATCTACTACGACAAGTGGTTGAGCAGGTCGTGGCCGATGAAACGAATGTTGGCAGGCCATTCGAACGCGTGAAGGACCTGATCGGTGCCGTCAATTCCGGGCAGCCTGATCTAGGCAGCGACCATCGGCGGCACCTGAAACTCGGATTCGGGCGTGGTCGCTGACCTGCTGCTCGATACTGGTCCGCTCGTGGCCTTGCTTGACTCCGCAGAACGCCGCCATGCCGACTGCACGGCCACGTTCGCGGCGTGGCGCGGCGGAGTAGTGACGACCGAGGCGGTGCTGACCGAAGCCGCGTACCTGCTCTCGTCCGCCGGTGCGGATGGTTCGGTCGCGCTCGAATTCTGCCTCCGTGGGGGCGCGGTCGTCAAAGCGTGGACGGATGCGCGTGCCGCGCGTGCGGGCGAGCTGATGCGAAAATATCACGACATTCCCATGGACTACGCGGACGCGTCGTTGGTCGCCCTGGCCGAGGAGCTCGGTACGCCCAATGTGTTCACCCTCGACCTCAGGGGCTTCAGGGCATACCGCTGGCGCACCCGCCGCGCATTTCGGATCTATCCTTCAGCGTAGAATCGTCCCACGCCCAGCAAAGGGCGCGGATGTGGTGCACCGACTACGACTGCCCTGGTCGCTGAGCATGCTTAGGTAGCTCACAGGGACTTGCTCGCGCCATGGAGAGCGCCCACCCACCCACCCACGCCGCGCGTCGGACGGCGCAGGGGGTGGCGTCGATGCCGCCTCCGGATGACCGCGGTGCGACAAACAATTCATTTGGCTCCGAACTATTTTGCAGCCGAATTCAGGCGCGGTGCTGGCTATGACTAGCAGTTTAGGCAGGGGTTTCTTGAGATCGCCGGTGGCGATCTGTCATGGGGGGTGGGGAAGGCAGGTCAAGGATGTCGAAATCGCTTTCGGCCACGTTCAAGCGTGGGCCAATGTCAATGAGCCGCGGAGGTGCGCTCAAAAATCGAGTTGAGCTCCAAGATCTGGACGGACCGACGCCAGGCGCGTCACCTGGGAAGAGGCGGGCGGTCCGTCCGTCGATCCCCTATTACACAGTGGAGGCCGCGACCCGTGCGTCGGGCGCTATCGGAGAACGACTCGGTGGCGCCCAAATCCGGGCACGAGCGCGTGGTTCCGCTCTGGCCTCGGCTGGCGGAGGTGCTGTCTGAGGCACTCCGCGGGCAGCTGCCGACGGCGCGCGTGGTTCTGAACCAAAGCGGCCGGACACCGTCGCGGCAGGCCGTTTAGACCGAGCTGAACGCGCTGCTGCTCCGGCACAAGCTGCCGAAGCGGAGCTTCCACGCCTTGCGCCACTACTTCCTGACGGCGCTGGTGCGCGGCGGCGCCAACCTCGAAGCGGTGCGGGAGCTGGCCGGGCACTTGAAGCTCCACACCACGCAACGCTACGTCCACGCAACGGGAGCCGATCTGCGCGACGCCATCGCACGGCTTCCGGGCAACTAGTGGGAAACGAAAAAGGCCCCGGTCGCTAAGTGTGCGACCAGAGCCAGCTTTCGTCCTACTCGGTCGGGGCGGGCAGATTCGAACTGCCGACCTCACGGACCCGAACCGTGCGCGCTACCAAACTGCGCTACGCCCCGAGTGGGCACTCGCGGGGTCTGCCATTTTTGGGGGCGGGCCCTGAGAGCGGCGGGAGAATGATGGGCGAGGCGCGACCTGTCAAGGACGGCCTACGCTAGCCGTGGCGTTTTTTCAGCTCCGCGGTGAGCGCCGGCACGGCCTGGAACAGGTCAGCCACGAGGCCGTAGTCGGCGATTTGAAAAATCGGGGCTTCCGGATCTTTGTTGATGGCGACGATGACCTTCGAGCTTTTCATGCCGGCGATGTGCTGGATCGCGCCCGAGATGCCGACCGCGATGTACAGTTGCGGCGCGACGATCTTACCGGTTTGGCCGACCTGGAAATCGCCGGGCGCGTAGCCGGCGTCGACCGCCGCACGGCTGGCGCCAATCGCGGCGCCGACGGCGTCGGCCAGCGGCTCCATCACCTCGAAGAATTTCTCTTTCAGGGCGCGGCCGCCGGAGACGACGACTTTGGCATCTCCCAGATCGGGACGCGCGCTCTTGACGGCCTCGAGCCCGACGTACTCGACGCGCGACGCGGCGCTACCGACGGCGGCTTTTGCGGCCTTCTCGACGGCCGAAGCGCCGCCGCTCGGCTCGGCCGGCGTGAACTCGCTCTGGCGCACCGTGGCGACCTGCACCGGCGTCTCGAGCGTGCAGAAGCCGCTGGCGTTGCCGGCGAACATCGGCCGCTTGAAGACGAGCTTGCCGCCCTCGGCTGCTACGCCCGAGCAGTCACCGGCGTAAGCGGCGTCGAGACGGGCGGCGACGCGGGGCAGCAGATCTTTGCCGAAGCTCGAAGCCGTGGCGACGACCAGTGACATGCCTTGGGCGGCGGCAGCCACGCTCGGGCCGTAGTGCTCGGCGGTGTACTTGGCGAGCGAGGCATCTTCAATGCAGATGATTTTCGCCGCGCCGTAACCGGCAAGCTCAGCGGCTGCGGCCGAGGTCGCGGCGCCGAGCACCAGAATGTGGAGGGCGCCGCCGACGGCCGGCAGGGCATGGCGTGCGAAGGTGATCGCGCTCAGCGTGGACTTTTTGAGCTTGCCGTCTTCCGACAGCTCTGCGACGACGAGGACGTTTGCCATTCAAATCACCTTGGCCACGTTGACGAGCTTTTCGACCAGCTCGGCCACGTCTTTCACTTTGACGCCGGCGGCGCGCTGAGCCGGGCGTTCGAACTTCAGGTATTTGGTCGTCAGGGTTGCGCCGCCCGTGACGTCGGCGAGCGCCTTCACGTCGAGCGGCTTTTTCTTGGCCGCCATGATCGCCGGCAGCGGCGCGAAGCGCACGCCGTCGTTGTACTTGAAACTGGGCTCGGCGGCCGTCACCTTCGAGAACACGCTGTGCGGCGCCACGATGCGCAAGTCCACGGTGACGAGCGCCGGCAATTTCACGCGCAGCGTGAGCACCCCGCCATCGACCTCTCGGCCCACCAAGAGCGCACCGTCTTCTTCTTTGATGGTCGCGGCAAAGGTAGCCATCGGCCAATCGAGCAGCTCGGCCAAGCGCTGGCCGACTTGGTTGCTGTCGCCGTCGACGGCTTGCTTGCCCATCAGCACGACGTCGGGCTTTTCGGCGTCGACCACGGTTTTGAGCGCTTTGGCGACCAGTCGCCCGTCGAGCTGATCGTCGGTGGCTTCGATGCGGATCGCGCGATCGGCTCCCGTCGCGAGCGCGGCGCGCAAGGTTTGCTCCACCTCTTTGGGGCCGAGCGTGACGACCACGACCTCACCCAGGCGCTGCTTGGGCGCCTTGCCGTTCTCGGTCAGTCGCAGGGCCGCTTCCAGCGCGTACTCGTCGAACGGATTGGGTTTCCACTCCAGGCCGGTGGTGTCCACGGCAGCGCCGCCCGCGGCGATCTTCACTTTGTTGGCGTTGTCGGGATCGGCGACCCGCTTGAGCGCGACTAGGACTTTCAAGATGGCTTCCTCGATCCTAAGCCTAGTGCCGTGACCCCGGAGTTCCTAGCGGAACTCCGGGGCGCCGCTAGCGCGGCGCCGCCGCTACGCGGCGGAAGCACTACCGTTTGCTCGGGGCGCCGCCCCGAACCCCGCGTCCGCTGCGCGTCCGCCTAGACAGGCCTTCCCGGTGCGCGCAGGAAACCCAAAACGCGCGCATTTCTCGGCCAAAAGGCCGGAGCGCTGACGGG
>Ga0307508_10004028_pt1 | contig 14536 bp, 16 predicted proteins | sample 9_EM_MG_FD_203089 | JGI IMG/M metagenome (GOLD analysis project Ga0307508, IMG submission 203089) | Populus trichocarpa ectomycorrhiza microbial communities from riparian zone in the Pacific Northwest, United States - 9_EM | ecosystem: Host-associated > Plants > Roots > Unclassified | place... | reverse complement strand
GCAAATATCGTATATTCTTCAGGTTGTAACGTGTACACACCTCCTTAGCCTTCGGAGCTCGTAGACCACCTTTGCCATCATCTACCCTACCATATGTCGCATATGACAGGACTCCCAATTTAAATTCTGTCGTAAACGCTTGTTTCTTGCGAGTGGGATGGGTAGTCGGAGGTGGAAACTTGCGCGCGAGGTCTGTGGTTGCCTGTCTCTTCGGGTCGGTCTTCGGTTTCGGCTTACACGGTGATAGAGGTGTAGGGACAACTAGCTTCGAAAGTTCATCATCGTCATCTAAATTGTCAAAAGCTTTGCCGGTGGCTTCTTGAAGTGGCGGTGAAAGAACGAGAGCGGTGAATTGCAATATGGCTGTGTCAAGTGCGTTTGGTGTAGTCAAATCGGCTTCGCTGTGTTCTATTATTGCCTCCGTGATGCCTGTTGACTTGATTTCTGTGGGAATTTGTATAGACGTACATCTAACATTCTCACGATGCTGCTCAGATGCGCTGGGGAGCTTCAGCCTCCCAACCTCCAAATTAAGTGACGTTCTATTGCCGCGTGGGCGCTAACCGGAAGCGCACTAGCGCGCGCCAAGGCGCGCTAAACCATTGTCAGAAGTAGGACTCTTATCCGGGTTTATACGGTAGTTGGTACGATCGAGTAGGCGGACGTTGCCCAGAGGATGTTTGAACGTTTCGTCGCTCATGATGAAGATCGTTGTAGATGCTCGTCGAATAGCGATGCGTATGGAGGGAAGTTCTTGTCGGCCGTCAGAGGTCTTCTGTCGCTGAGATGGTTAGCGATCAATTTCGAGGAGAGTTCTTCTATGTGAGACGTAGAGGAAAGGGCCTCGGAATCGCCGGCCCCCGCGTTTATCACTGGCTCCTGAGGAGCTATTTATCGCGCGAGAGTTTGACAGCGATGAGGTTTGATCGTATATGGAGCGGTTACGGCTCCGGGCTCATAACCTGTAAAAGTTTGCCCGATCACCGTTTCTCTTAAAGTCTTCACACGAGCAGAGAGAGAGAGAGAGAAAGAGGTTTGACGAGATGATTGTATCGTTGATGTGTGATGATCTTCTATTTCTTTTTCTATATAGAAGTATGTAAAGGGAAAGAAGAAAGAATGCCGAAGACACTGCTATGAGAGAATGCCAAGCCGTCGTTGCCGGGATCCCCTTGCCACTGCCGTTGCTATGCCATTGCTCTCCGCAGCGATGCTGTCGTCGCCGTTGCTGTGGTGACGCTTCCACCGGCACGCCACGCCGGAGCGGCGAGCGGCGAGAAGCAATTCCAACACAGAGCAACTCTGTAGTCCTCTGGATATGACTGCAGCTGTACCTGTATTATTTTACATATATACATATATATATATACATACACCAAAAAAAATACACACACATACATACACACACACAAACACACACACACACAAACATACACACACACACGGGAAAAAGACAGACTGATACTGAACATGCTAACTACATCCAGTCTGTCACTGACCCCACCGATGCTGACCTCGCGAACTACATCTAATACATTACTGACTATACTGACACCAACTGTGATAACCACACCAAATATCCTGTAATATTGGACCTATTCACAGAAGTCTACTGAATTGATCCACTCCCCACTACAGCTAGGTCCTCCAATATCTCAAGAAAGGTTCTAGGTATTCCAGGCAAATTTCACTGGGTAATTGCAATGTAAGTGATAACATGCTGATCTATCAGGACCTCATTTATCTGCCAGACCATACCTCCCTTAGGCTGTACCTCTTAGAGTACCACTACAAACCACCAGCAGTTACTATCCATGACAAGCAAAGACCCTCAAGCTCCTAATACACAAGTACTACTGGCCATAGATACGAAAGAACGTTGAACATTTCAGGATAAACTGCCACACCTGCCGACAAGGAAACGCTACCCACCATACCCTATACGGTCTCCTTCACCCTCTATTGGTACCAATCCAGTTCTGGCGGTATATATCAGTCGACTTTCTTATAGACCTACCACTATTGAAGAGATACAACACCATCTGTATATTTTTGGACAGTCTGACAAAGCAGAGACACCTGCTCCCTACACAATGAATATTACAGTACAAGAACTGGGTGAGCATTTCAGTGACAGGATCTTCCATTACCATGGACTGCCAGAAACCATCACGTTAGAAAGAGGACTGCAGTTCGTATCCAGGTTTTGGAAACACCTATGCTCCTATCTAAAGATCGACCTATACCTGTCCACTGCATTCTATCTTCAAAGAGAGAGTCAAACAGAGCGAATGAATACAGTAATAGTACAACACCGATAGGCCTACATCAACTACCTATAGGATGACTGTACCGACAATCTCTTCTTTGGCAAGTTCACCGGACATCAGAAGGTATTGGATTCAACCACACTATCTCCCTACATCACCAACTTAGGCTACCAGCTCTATTGATAATTTGAACTGGACTTTCACGTCAATGACTTAGAGGAATACTGAGCCCAGACTGCAGGCTAATGTCTGCATCAAATTGACCAGATGGCCAGAAGCGAGATATATTACACCCAGGTCCGACAAGAGAACAACCCAGATATTTGATGGATCCCACCAACAGTCTTCCAGCCCCATGACCTTCTCTAGATGGTTGGAAGATACTGGCTGTAATACCCGGGTATTTCACCAATGGCACCGTCACTCCGGTGGTCACCAACAGTCTATCACCCTTGAATGGGCAACACTTGTCTAGTGGAAACGAAGTGACTGTGTAGTTTCGAGGGATTCGTACAGGAGTGGTTGGGAAAATGCACTAAGAGATTCATATTCGGAAATATCACTAAGAGAGTTCTAAGAGAGTTGATCCCAGTAAATTTGCTGTATTGTTAAGGCTCAACATCTAACTGTTGGTTGCTGATGCTCTTGCTACACTGGAAAACTTGACGCTCTTTTTAAGCCTTGCTGACTCGTTGGCTGTCTGCCCTCGAGCCGACCTGGGGTTACACAACACCTCTGTATTGTACATGAATACTTCCCCTTCGTACAAGGGGGAAGAACTGATAGGGTCGTGACACTGATTGATAGGTTCGGACCCAGATGACTCTCAATCTGGGTAGTTGAGAACGATGTTCGTTTCCACCCCCTTGTAGTCATCGTCACCCTTGTCGGCGTGTTTGCAATTCTCACTAGCTAGACACCTCATGAGTGTCCATATGATATGCAACTCCACCTCTCTGGTAGCATCCCGTAATGCTTGGTGTTGTCAATACACGTGCCGTAGCAATCGCAGTGAACTGAAGATAACGTATCAGTAACTCAACAAGTTATGATCCGATCTTCTCCAAACAACTGACAGATAGTCTGGCTCCCCTGATATACCCACCAGATCCATTCCGCCTAGCGCGTACTGCATGACTGTTTGGGAGTTATATTTGGTACAGAAAAAGTAGCTCTTTCCGCTGGTAATGAGTAACTAGTAACTTACTGTATAGGACTTGTGGAGAATAACCTTAATGCCTCCTAGGGATGTGGCTGAACCTTCTCCTAAGGCTCCCACTCATCCCATTGCCCATTGGTAACCTTCTGTTACGCCTTTGGCTGTTGTCAGGTCGGTTCTCTCTTACAGAGCACTCACTCCAGCCTGTAACTCATGCTCATGAAATATCACTCGGCCTCAATCCTCAGATTTTATCCGAATGTGTGTATCGGTATACAGTATATTCAGTGCAGAGCGAACGTCCCAGTGCAGGACGCCCCATTATATCGGTTTCCCTGGCTATTCCACTCGAGGCCAGTATGCCAATGCTATTGGTCTTGGTAGCTAGTGCACCAGACAATGCGCTAACACTATCAGTCTCATCTCCAAGAATATGCCCGGTCCCTGTCCAGCCCACATCTCATGACGCTTCCCCTCTTGCTGTTTACCATTGAAGACAGAGCAGCAAGTAAGCAACAAAGAGCAACAAGACATTAAAGTCAACCTTATAAAACAAATCCCCACTAGCCTCATTAAAACCTCTACAGGGAAAAAAACCTTGTGGGAAATAGACCAGCTGCTAGCGGACAAAAGAGTACCAGCTCAATGCTATTAAACAAACAAAGCGTGATAAAGACAAATCGCAACCTTTCTAATGCAATAGTCCAATAGCTTCAGTAAAGCCCCTATGCTTCTCAGGTCCCAGTACCTTTATCATGATATCTGCCAGGTTGTTGGTAGAAACATAGGAGAATTCCAATTCTTGACTGGAGTGAAGGTCTCGGCAGTGGTGGAACTTCACGTCGATGTGCTTGTTCCTACTTTTCCTGTATCCAGCTGGCTAGATGTTATTCAATATGCTATTGGAATCAGTGCAGACAAGGAGAGGACATCTGAGTTTCCTGACAATGTCTGTGTGCAGCTTGGCAAGCCACTGGGCTTCTCAAGTGGCTTCTGGGCAAGCGATGTATTCGGCTTCCCTGGTGGAGTCTGGAGAGTGCTAATATCGACTGCTTGTAGGATTTCCACGGGACTGGTCTGTTGTAGATTTGGAAGATATAGCCTCCCTGCAACTTTCTTCCGTTGAAATCCACTTCAAAGCTGGAGCCCGTGAATCTCAATATCGGTGACAGAGTGATTGGTATGTGAGAGAACACGAGTTTGAGGTTGGTAGTTTCTTTAAGGTATAGGAGAACTCGTTTGGCAGCTGTTAGATGTGATGTAAAGGGTCTGCTGTTGTATTGGCTGAGTGCCGATACGGCAAAGGCTATATCAGGATGGGTAGTGGTGGCTGTGTACGACAAGCTGCAAATGATAGTCTGGTAGTATCCAGCATCTACTTCCGTCTCTTCTTGCAGCTCACTTTCAAGAGTCATTTTGTCGTAGAGAGGGGTAGGAGTGGGGATTGCGTCTTCCATCCCAAAGCGTTTGACAATGGTCTGAATCTATTTGGTCTGTCCAAGGGTGATGGCACCAGAATCGTAACAGTCTATTTCCAAGCCTAGGAACTGCTTGGCTTTCCCGAGGTTCATCATCTTGTATTCCTTCCTCAGTGCAGTCTTGAGGTCCTTGGTGGCCTTGGAGATTGATCGCAGGTACAGGATTGTGGTGTTGTCGACATAGCAAAGCAGAAAGACACTGGTGAGGAGGTATAGATTCTCGTCTATGTGTGCACATGCACAGCCAATCGACAGGAGGAACTCGTTTATGGTAGCATGCCAAAGGAGAGGTACTTGCTTGAGGCCGTAGAGAGCACGTGAGTTGCCAGACACCGTACTCATACGTCAGTTGCCAAGTGCCGTGAGTGCCATACTCACACACTGTGAGTTGCTGGGAGTTGTACTCATACATGAGTTGCTGGACGCCATACTCATACCTGAGTTGCCAGTCACTGAGCTTACACACAAGTTGTTGAGTACTGTGAGTACCGTACTCACACGCTGTGAGTTGCCAGAAGTCGTACTGATACATGAGTTACCAGGCGCCATACTCATACGTAAGTTCCCAAACACCGTAAGTGAAATACTCATATGATGTGAGTTGCTGCGAGTCATACTCACACGCAGTACATTGCCGTGCACTATACTCGCACACTGTAAGTTACTGTCTGGCGTTCGAGTCGACTAGATGAATCTCTCCTCGGTCCTACTCACTGAATGTGCCTCTGCGCATGAATTGTGAGTAGATTTGTGAGTAGAGTCAGGCGGTGACAAGGAGGATGATGGGAAGGAGAGTGGCTCAGCAATGAGCCACTTGATACCTTCAGGAAGCTGCATATAGACTTCATTGTCGATTGTTAGGTTCAGGAACGCAGTGATGATGTCGAGCTGATGGATCCCCCATTCTCCCTGGGCAGCGCAACTCATTAGGTAATGAAGGGTAGGCAATATACTGACCAGAACGTAGGTCTCCTCAAAGCCAACACCCTGTACCTGTTCGTCTCCTTTGATATCAAGCTGAGCTTTATACCTCAGATGTTACACCCTAAATACTACAGGGTTGGAATTAGGATACGGACTAGGCAGGAAGGTATCGGAAACTCGTCGCACGGTCTTAGGACGGCATACCGAGACTGGGCCACCGACAGCATCGCGGCTCAGCTCGGGTCAACCGACTCTGTAGCACCAGGAAACCCCTGGGCCAAGTACCGGTACTGACCGGGAAAGCACAAGCGCTGCCGCAGAGGAAGACAACCTTGGTGGTCATCATAAGCAGGACAAGCGATCGGAATGAAAACAGGAACACCAGGAGCTGCAAGTCTAGATCGCGGAATAGGAGTGGGGTTGTTTCCAGAGGTATGGCCTAGAGGAACAACACCACAAGTCGGGAATCGCTGTATCGTCGCAGACAGCTCGAAGGCCCGAGACGATACCATTGCACTCCGTGGTCAGGAGATATGAGAGATCATGCTACCACTCACATCCTTGTCATTGACACTCGATTATGGCAATGAATGCGGGGCTTTGCCAGCGCACGACAGCGTGAGCGTATCCCCCACTTATCGGAGATACTTACAACGATTATCATGCAGGGCACACACCGTACCCAGGTAAGGGACGTCGAGTTGAACAGATACCGAAGCGGAGGCTTGACTTCAAGCCAATCCTATAGCGCTGGGTAGCCCCTGGACCAAGTACCGGCTCGTGTTCGGGAAAGTGCATCAGGAAAAAATCTCTTCGTCCGGACGCACAGGCTGCGTCCAGACGCACCAGGCGCTCGGGACGCTCTGGATGCACCCTGGAAGGGGACATACCGCTCCCAACGCAAAACGCACAGGCAATGTGAATTCGGACACAGCACGCCATGGCACCGTGCATTCGGACACCGTATGCCAGGGCGCCGTGCGTCCGGACGCAGCAGGCCATGGCGCCGTGCATTCGGACACGGTATGCCAGGGCGCTGTGCGTCCGGACGCAGCACGCCATGGCACCGTGCATTCGGACGCCGTATGCCAGGGCGCCATGCGTCTGGACGCAGCTCGCCATGGCATCTGCTTACTGGACAGAGCGTGTCAGGCCATTTTCCTTCTGGACGCAGCCGTGTCAGGGCATTTTCCTTCTGAACGCAGCCGTGTCAGGGCAAATGGTGTCCGGACGACGCGTGTCATGGCACCATGGTCACGCTGTCGGTCAAGGTACGGAACATCTTAGCAAATACTCTTGTCGCATTCGCAAACACGCAGTGGGTTCCAGGCATTGTGACTCAGTCCAATTCTATTCATTCTATCTAATGTACATCTTTATATGCTACTACCACACTTCGCGCGGAAACAAAGGAAAGTTGGCAAATACGACACAACGCGATGAGCACGACTCGTTGAGCACCACGCGATGAGCACAACGCGATGAGCACAACTCGATGAGCACAACGCGATGAGCACGACGAGATGAACACGACGCGATGAGCACGACAACTATGAGGAGGATGGTGATGAGGAGGATGGTGATGAGCACGCCGCCGGCGACGAGGACGATAGCAAGTAGGATGTGGCGAGTATGATTGTGAGCATTGTGACATGGTTAGCGCAGCTCTCAGAGTGACAGAGACACAGGGAAGTTGTACAATACACAGTGAGGAGTACGATGTCAATGAGGGTGCCAGCAGTGAGAACGATAGCGGGTAGGATGCGGCGAGTATGATGTCAATGAGGGTGCCGGTGGCGAGGACGATAGCAAGTAGGACGCGGCGAGTATAATTGCAAGTAAGACGCGGCGAGTATGATTGCGAGCTTTGTGACATGGTTAGCGCAGCTCTCAGAGTGACAGACAGCGGGAAGTTGTACAATACAACGTGACGAGTACGATGTCAATGAGGGTGCCGGCGGCGAGAATGATAGGGAGTAGGCTGCGGCGAGTATGAGCGCGCGTAAGACGCGGCGAGTATGATGTCAATGAGGGTGCCAGCGGCGAGGATGATAGCAAGTAGGACGCGGCGAGTATGATTGCAAGTAAGATGCGGCGAGTATGATGGTGAGCTTTGTGACATGGTTAGCACAGCTCTCGGAGTGACAGACAGCGGGAAGTTGTACAATACAATGTGACAAGTACAATGTCAATGAGGGTGCCAGCAGTGAGAATGATAGCGAGTAGGACGCGGTGAGTAAGTCGTGGTGAGTACGATGGTAATAGAAAGCGCCAAGCCACTACTAACGCTTGCGCTTTCGCAAGGTTCGGCTAATCACTCATAGATAGACCCCTTTTTTCTTCTCCTTTCACCTCGTCCTACTCGTCGACATTTTCCTAATCGACAGCTTACTCGTTGCGCCTTTCTTGCCATCATACTCACCGCGTCTTACTCGCTCTCATAATTGCTGAGTCCTACTCACCCACACTCGCGGCGTCCTACCCCCTATCGTTCTCGCCGCCGGCACCCTCATTGACACCGTACTCATCACGTTGTATTGTACAACTTCCCGCTGTCTGTCACTCCGAGAGCTGTGCTAACCATGTCACAAAGCTCGCCATCATACTCGCCGCGTCTTACTTGCAATCACGCTCGCCGTGTCCTACTTGCTATCATCCTCGCCGCTGGCACCCTTATTGACATCATACGCGCCGCGTCTTACGCGCGCTCATTCTCGCCGCGGCCTACTCGCTATCGTTCTCGCCGCCGGCACCCTCATTGACATCATACTCGTCACGTTGTATTGTACAACTTCCCGCTGTCTGTCACTCTGAGAGCTGTGCTAACCATGTTACAAAGCTCGCAATCATAGTCGCCGCGTCTTACTTGCAATCATACTCGCCATGTCCTACTTGCTATCGTCCTCCCCGCCAGCACCCTCATTGACATCATACCCGCTGCATCCTACCCGCTATCGTTCTCGCCACTGGCACCCTCATTGACATCGTACTCGTCACGTTGTATTGTACAACTTCCCACTGTCTGTCACTCTGAGAGCTGCGCTAACCATGTCACAAAGCTCACAATTATACTCGCCGCGTCCTACTTCCTATTGTCCTCGCCGCCGGCAGCATGCTCATCACCATCCTTCTCATAGTTGTCGTGCACATCGCGTCGTGCTCATCGCGTCATGCTCAACGCGTTGTGTCGTATTTGCCAACTTTCCTTTGTTTCCGCGCGAAGTGTGGTAGTAGCATATATAGATGTACATTAGATAGAATGAATAGAACTGGACTGAGTCACTGTGCCTGGAACCCGCTGCGTGTTTGTGAATGCGACAAGAGTATTTGCTGTGATGTTCCATACCTTGACAGCCAGCGTGACAGCGGTGCCATGACACACGTCGTCCAGACGCCATTTGCCCTGACACGGCAGCGTCCAGAAGGAAAATGCCCTGACACGGCTGCGTCCAGAAGGAAAATGCCCAGACACGGCTGCGTCCAGAAGGAAAATGCCCTAAGACGCTCCGTCCAGAAAGCAGATGCCGTGGTGAGCTGCGTTTGGATGCATGGTGCCGTGGCGAGCTGCGTCCCGATGTACAGTGCCATGGCGAACTGCTTCCGAGTTAAGCAGGTTGTGTCCGAAGCGTCCAGAGCGTCTAGTGCGTCCGGACGCTTAGGACGCAATTTTTTTTTTTCCTGATGTGCAAATGCCGCTACAGGACCGCACCTCAAGGTTCGAGAGTCTATTGGGAAAGATATGGGGTGGAGCTATGCCTTGATGCCATTGTGGCCAAAGAAAGGATAGCTGGTACGGTTGAGGGTTCATTGCTCCAGGTCAGGTTCAGTAGCGTAATCAACCCCACACACAAGCCATATCGTATCACCCAATCACCACGAGAGAACCCAGGACCTGCTCCGGCCACTCTCAGGATACGTGGAAGCACTACTCTCCAATCCAAATCGAGAGATTATCTGTGTTATGCTGATGAAGTTTAACATCAAGACGAAGAGTTTTCACGTCGCAGTGCGGGGTAATTTCCCCGCAGCACGTGACTTTGCCGTACCGGATACTTATACGACGACCCGCGGACAAGCGGTGGGCAAGGGGTCTTCATCGGAAGAATCATCAGAATCCTCAGCAGAATAATCACCTCAATCGTCTAACGATCAATGGACTATCTACCAGTCACCAAAACATCGAGTCAACGACCATCTCCCCGAGCGATCCGTCGAGCAAGTCATCGCCATGGAACCGCGAGTGATCCGTTGTGCGAGTCGTCGCCACGGAACCGCAAACGATCCGTCGAGTGAGTCGTCGCCACCGATCGGCAAACGAACCGCCGCCGCGATACTCGCAAGCTATCAGGCCGCCGCCGGGCTTGCGTCGATGAACCGTCTACGTGGCCTACACCGCGAGCAATGACTAGCGAGACGACAGCTGTGACACTGGGGTTGTAGAGTAACCGGAGTGCGGATAGAATCAAAGGTAATCAGGCTACTTTCGATAATTCACAAAGTAATAATCTTAGATCTTGTGTGTGGGTTCGGTGGTAGTGTTGGTGAGGATTGTTCGTGCTGTTTTCCTTCCATTCGGAGCGGAAAATGTAGGAGGAGGATTCCCGGCACAGTGGACACCACGCTAGCGTGGGTGTCTAGGGTTGTTGTGTGTGGGGTCGGTGCGAGTGTGTAGGGCTTGTGGCAGATAGTCACAGAGCACACTGGCGCTGGCGGCGGACTTCCTTAAGAAGCCGCCTCCATACCTCATGGAATGACATGCTTCTTGCCACCCTTCAACTGGTTGCAACACCTCGACCCTCTTCACAATAAACTTTTTTTTACCAAAACCCCCGCGTTCTGGGGAACCTCCTGCACCCTGTGCGATCTTGCGACACCGGCGATCTTGCCAAACCCTCGGACCCTGCGCTCTCTCGCAACACCGGCGATCTTGCCAAACCCACGGACCCTGCCCTTTCTGACGATATCGGCGATTTTGCAAAACATCCCCCTACGGGGAGGCACAGTCCGCAATGTACAGCGAAGGAAGGACAAAACAAGAAGCATCAACCAAGTACGAGCTTTGAGAAGACAACACTCTCGCGTTAAAAGTAGCTGTCTGAACAGCAAGCGGTAAGCGCGGGGGCTGGCGAGTCGTGGCCCGTTTTGTTACGTCTCCCTCTACCACTATACGAACCACGTTGACAAAGAAATTCAGTCATGACAATGGAAGCAGTCCGCTGGCCGCAGCCAAGTGACCTCCTCACCTGGTTCCGAACGGAAAATATGGTGAACGACACCCAGGAGCAGTCCACTGCCACTGCTGTCTTGTCTGAAGCCATTGGTGCTACCTACTTGGACTGGTATCAAGAGAAGTTGACGCTTGAGAGTCAGCTTCTGCAGGCGCAGCAAGAGGTGATGGAATGGAAGGGACGTTGTGACAGGTTGATCGATGGCAACGGCACACGACATGTTTCTGCAGACGGGATCAACCAGGAACTGGTGGTACAGAAGGTCAAACCACACGAGCCAGCGAGGTTTGACGGATCCCAAGACCTCGAAGTCGTCACTCATTTTCTCGACGATGTTGAGCACTATGTCCATCAGGGAGGAGCAGTGTGCCCAAAAGCCTCGAAGGACAACCAGAACATTGATACCTTGTGGCGTTTTCTTTCCACCAGGGTTTTCCGCTGGTTTGAGGATGCCATGAGAAAGAGGGGCGTGGAGACTATTCCGCCAAGAGATGGCGATTATGGCGTCACCTGGGAGAGCGTCTGGACGTCATTCAGGAAGCAGTACGTCCCGGAATCCACCATCTCCGTCATTCGTAAGGAATGGCACGCCTTGAGATACAACTGAAACCAAGTCCTGAAATTCAACCGACGAGCGCTTGAGTTGATCACCTTCCTGGGCGGCTCGCTCACAATCACGCGTGACGATTCTCTGTGGGAAGAATACCTACAGAAGCCTCCGGAAGCAACTGCGAACGATGTGTCCCAGTAGGCCCACCTTATGAGTGTACTCAAGGACACTCAGCTGACACTCTCGGGCATGATGGACATTGTGGCCGAACGGGCGCTGCCATTTCTTCCTACAGGTTCATTCGACAACACCGCCCCACATGCCACCAATGGGTCTTCATCAGCAGGCGCTCATCATCATCACGACCCTATGGACCTCACCAACCTCGAAGAGCATCTCAATGTGATTGACGAAAACACGAAGTGCTACTGGTGTGGAGGTACTGGACATGTCGCACGCCAGTGTCCCAGCCCAAATCCAAGCAATCGCCAGATGCCCCCTAAGTCTCGCCAGCCACAGCCGCCCACTGGCAGAGGTTCCAGTAGTGGGCAGTACAACCAGTGACCTAGCTCCCAGCAACCCACTTGCCAGCAACAGCCCGTTCAGCAGCAGTCTGTCCGGCGGCAGGAGACAGGCCAGCACCATCAGTCTAACTGGCGAAGGCCAGAAAGGCAGCCTGGAAGACAGCAAGTCAACACCGTTACCGATGATCCCGAACCACCTTCTGGTATGTACAACGAGGGAGGATGGGGGGATGAGGGCAACGATTTGGGAGAAGAGAGAGGCACAGAAGATTTGGGAGAGCAGTTGGAGCCGGACTGTGGACACTGTGGGGGATCCACAAGGGACGCGGGAAAAGACAAGCTGTAGGGGTGATTGAGCATCCCCCTACTCAGGAGCGAGAAGCTGCAACTTTGTATCTGACAGATCTAAATGCTACGCACAACGGTAACAATAAAAGTGATTTGTTGCGTTTTTACTCTAGAGTTCAGACTTCTCGTTCCAAAACCCACTCAGCTTACACTCTCATGGACCCAGGAGCCTCACACTGCTATATCAATTCAAAGTATGCCCGGAATCTGGGCCTGCCAGTCCGGCCTACAGGACGAATGTCAGTGATAACGGCTTAAACCAAGCACCCACCTGAGACTAGATATCAGATCTGGCTTAATGGGCGCCTGCGCGGTGCCACAGGCAACTATGTGGATATCACTGGCTGGTATACGTTATTCGATTTGAAAGGCGCATACGATCAGATCGTCGGCAAGAATTGGCATTCGGCAACTCCTCACGTCGTGGACTCTGACAACATCCTTCACCTGTTGGAAAAGGGCTGTACATCCGCAGGCCAGCCCGCCTTTGTACCCAAACTGTCACTTGTTGGACTCCGCCCACATCAGGGGCGATATCGTGAGGTGCACAACCATTGCATGGCAGTGGCACAGGCTGCTTCCATGAATTTGATATCCGCAGAAGACACAGAGAGCGCAATGAAACGAGCCAGGTCTGGGACGGGAACAGGAAGGGCTCAAAATGACAGAATCTTTGTCGTTGACATACGGGAACATACACCTGGGGACAGGTTTGGTCAAAATGAACCCGTTTTCGCAGACCTTGAGAAGTGGCGTGTCCAGGTCCATCAGGACTTCGATGACCTTTTCCAGCCACCTAAAGGTGTTCCACCTGCTAGCAAACACGATTTCCGGATTCTGACCGACCCGACTGCCAAGATCCCTCACCGACAACCGTATCGGATGACACCAGCCGAAAGCGAGGAGTTCGAGCAACAGATCAAAAAACTTCTTGTGAATGGCTGGGTGACGGATTCACATTCCCGATATGCGGCACCAGTGATTTTTGTGAAAAAGACGGACAGCACTGCACTCCGAATGTGTGTTGACTACCGAGGCCTGAATCAGATCACGATCAAGGGCCGCTACCCGTTGCCCTATATTGAAGATTTGCTGGACAAGCTCCACGGTGGCCGTGTTTTCACAAAATTGGATCTCGCAAGTGGCTACCACCAGGTACAAATCCACCCAGATGACTGCCACAAGACGGCTTTTATCACACCAGATGGCTTCTATGAGTACAAAGTCATTCCCTTTGGTCTTGCGAATGCCCCGGCCGCTTTCATGCGGATGATGCACAGGATCTTGCAACCCCACCGTCGATATGCAATTGTCTATCTGGGCGATGTTCTGATTTACTCGAGAAACCTCTCGGAACATAAGACGAATGTCGAGGCTGTGCTGCAGTCACTCCGGAAAGCCGGACTGCGTCTGAGTGAAGGAAAAGGTGTGTTCGGAGCACTTGAAACATTTGTCGGATTCAAAGTCAACAGGTATGGCATCCATACAGAAGCAAAAAAGGTTGCAGCAGTCAAGGAATGGCCGACACCAGGTTCACCTTCAGCACTTCGCTCGTTTTTGGGCCTGGCAGGATATTACCGGAAATTCGTACCAAGATTCGCCCACCGGGCACATCTTTTGCACGACCGTGCAGCTAAACCAAAAGATGAATTCCTATAGTCCGAAGGACATCAAGCGCAGTTTGATGATCTTAAGTGTGCCTTGACTTCGGCCCCAGTATTGGCAACACTGGATCCGGATGCGGACTTCATCTTGCGGACAGATGCATCAGACACAGCCATTGGAGGTGTCCTTGCTCAGAGACAGCTGTTTGAAGGGAAGGTCGTGGAGTGGCCGCTGGGTTACTTTTCAAGAAAGCTGCATTCGGTCGAGACGAGATATCCTGCTTATGACAGAGAACTCTTGGCAATCAGTGCTAATTTGGAACATTGGGCATGTTATGTCCATGGGCGCCGGCGTACGACTATCTACACCGACCATGCAGCGCTGCAGCACATCCTGGGACAGAACAAGCTCTCCAGCCGTCAGTGGCGCCATCTGGACAAGCTTCAACAG
>Ga0307508_10004027_pt1 | contig 14537 bp, 15 predicted proteins | sample 9_EM_MG_FD_203089 | JGI IMG/M metagenome (GOLD analysis project Ga0307508, IMG submission 203089) | Populus trichocarpa ectomycorrhiza microbial communities from riparian zone in the Pacific Northwest, United States - 9_EM | ecosystem: Host-associated > Plants > Roots > Unclassified | place... | reverse complement strand
CGAAGCCGACCGAGATCAGCGGGACCCGGCCCGGTCTGCCGCAGACGTCGCCGACCGCGTAGACCCCCGGCAGGCTGGTGCGCTGTGTCGCCGGGTCGACCGTGAACTGGCCGAACTCCAGTTCGGCGCCCCAGTCGGCGAGCGGTCCGAGACGGGTGACGAAACCGAGGGCGGCGACGAGGGCCTGTGCGGGGAGCTCGACGGAGTCGCCTGTGCCCGCACCAGACTGTTCACCGGAGGCCGGGGCCACCGTCACCCGCTCCAGCCACCCTGTTCCGTGACAGGCCGTCACCCGTGCGTCGGTGAGGATCCGTACGGGAGCGTCGTACAACCGCTTGACGCTGTACTCGTGGGCCCGGAAGGAGGCGCGGCGGTGGACCAGGGTGGTGCTGCGGGCGAGTGGTGCGAGGGCCAGCGCCCAGTCCACGGCGCTGTCACCGCCGCCCACGATCACCACGTCGCGTCCCTCGTGGTCGGCGAGGCGCGGCACGTGGTAGGCGACGCCCCGGCCCTCGTACGGCACGGCGGAGGGCAGGGTGCGCGGGGTGCAGCGGCCGAGTCCTGCGGCGATCACCACGGCACCGGCGTGCACCAGGTGCCCGCGGTCGGTGCCGACGGTCCAGCCGTCGCCGCGCCGGGTGAGTGTGGTCGCCCCGTGCCCGAGCAGGTAGCGGGGATCGCCCGCGGCGGCCTGGGCGACGAGTCCGTCGACCAGTTCCCGTCCCTTGACGGCCGGGAAACCGGCCACGTCGTACAGGGGCTTCTCCGGGTAGAGGGCGGCCACTTGGCCACCGGGGTGGTCGAGCGCGTCCACGACCGCACAGCTCAGTCCCCGGAATCCGGCGCAGTAGGCGGCGTAGAGGCCGGCGGGGCCGGCACCTATGACGGCGATGTCGACGGTGGTCTCGGCGGCTACGGCGGCCAAGTCGACGGAGGTCTCGGCGTTTACGACGGCCAGGCCGACGGAGGTCTCGGTGGTCATCGCTCCCCCCGCTCCTCGCGCAGCCGCAGCACCTCGTACAGCACGCGGTGCACCGGTGCCGGGACTCCGTACCGGTCGGCCAGGCGGACCACCGAGCCGGTCCAGTCCTCCAGTTCGGAGGGGAGGCCGGCCAGGAGGTCGCGCTGGAGCGAGGAGGTGCCCCGGTCGGGCTGGGCGTCGATGAAGTCGAGCGTCGCCGCGACGACCCCCTCGGGCAGCCGGGCCCCGGCCGCCTCGGCGAGGCGCTCGATCTCGCGCATGCCGTCGGTGAGCAGGGCACGGGTCCCGGCGCGGGAGCGGAGCACCCCGAACGGGGAGTCCGTCACGGCGCCGAGGGAGCCGAAGGGCACGACGAACAGGAACTTGGCCCACAGCTCGGCCCAGACGTCCGAGGCCACGGGGGCCTTCACCGAGGCGTCCGCGAGCGCCGCCCGCAGCCGCCGTACCCGGTCGGAGTCCCGGTTGTCCCACTCGCCGAAGGTGAGCGAGCCCTCGCCGCCGACGTGCTGGATCCGGCCGGGCCCGGACACCCGGGCGATGATCTTCGCGACGCCCGGCAGCACGGCCTCGCGTCCGACGGCCTCGGCGACCCGGTCCGGTGCCTCGACGCCGTTCTGCAGCGTCACCACCCCGGTGTCCGGTCCGACCAGCGGCTTCAACGACCGCAGGGCGGGCTCCAGCTGCCAGGTCTTGACCGCGAGGAGGACGAAGTCGGCCGTACCGATCTCGTGGGTGTCGTCCGTCGCCCGGACGGGGCGGACCGTGAAGCCGCCGTCCGGGCTCTCGACGTCGAGCCCGTCGCGGCGCAGGGCCTCCAGCTGCGCGCCGCGGGCGACGAACCGGACGTCGTGCCCCGCGGCCGCGAGCCGCCCGCCGAAGAAACCACCGACACCGCCGGCACCGATTACCGCTACTTTCACCATTCTTTCCTCGCTCTTTCCCTGATCTTTATCCGGTCCGGCAGGCGTGGCATGGATGCGCTGTACGGATGTGTCCGGGGGTGAACCGCGAGTCGCTTTTGTTGCGGGAGTATTGCTTTATTGCGGGCGTATTGAGGAACGAGGGATCCTCATTCCGTTTCGACGTCGGCTATAGTTGATCCGTTTCACCGGCTGTCGTTTCCCGGAGGGATCAGTGCCAGATGGCGTCGTCCGTGTGCGCGGAAGCGCCGATCACGGTTTGCTCCTGCCCGACCTGCTCGACACCTGCGACGGAGCCCATCAGGGCGTTCGTCGTCGCACCGGTGGCGAGAATTTCCGCAAGCGAAAGGACGGCTATGAACGAGACGAAAGAATGCTTGACACTCACTAGTGATTCCCCCATGTGTGTGGCGACTGACGGGGGGTTTCCCCGGGTCGCAACAAATAGCCTGCCGGATCGTATGCGGTCGGCGCCACCGGTGACTGGTGGTGAGAAGTGCCAGACGAGTTCTTCTCAGGCGTGATTCCGCCGATCGGTGAACTGCATGAGCGCCTCTACTCCATGGCTCTGGAGAACGGCGTTCTCAGCCCGCTGCGCGCGGCGGCGGAGCTGGACATGGCACAGGCGGACGTCGAGACGGCCGTACTGGACCTCGTCGAGCTCCACCTGCTGCATCCGGCCGAGGACGCCGCCGCCCTCGGCGACTCGGGGAAGCGGACCTACACCGCCAACAGCCCGGATGTCGCGGCGACCCATCTCAACGGTCCCGTGGAGGCCCGAATACGGCAGTTGCAGCGACAGGTCGACCAGGTGAACAGCCATGTCATGACCATGCGCACCGTGTTCGAGCGGGCGTGGCAGAGCCACTCGCTGCGGGCCACGGTGGAACACCTGACCGAACTCGACGCGATCCGCACGGTCCTGGAACGACTCTCGGCCACCACCCGGGTGGAGATGGCCTCCGCGCACCCCGCCGTGCCGCCGCAGGCCGTGCTTGAGGAGGGGCGCAGACGTACGGCGGAGGCGGCCGAGCGGGGTGTCCTGATCCGCACCCTCTACCCGCACTCCGTGCTCTCCCACGCGTACATGCGCCAGCACATGGGCGCGGCCGCCGAGCTGGGAACGCAGTTCCGCACCATCGGCCACATCACCGACCGGATCATCCTCTTCGACGACACCGCGGTCATCACCGACCCGGAGCGGCCGCCCGGGCAGGGCGCGCTCGTGGTCCGCGACCGGTCCCTGGTCCGCTATCTGTACCGGTCGTGGGAGAGCATGTGGAACTCCGCGCGCCCCTTCACGGCGGCGGACGTCGACCCGCCCGCCGCCCCCAGGGACGAGGTGCGCCGGTCCGTGCTGAGCATGCTGGAGTCCGGCATGAAGGACGAGATGGCCGCGCGCCGGCTGTCGATGTCGACCACGACCTACCGGCGGCATGTCTCGGAGGTCCTGCTGGAACTCGGCGCGCAGAGCCGTTTCCAGGCGGGGAGTTATGCGCGCAGGGTGGGGTGGCTGAGCGACTGACGTGCCGGTGCGGCGGTCAGTCGTCCTCCCGTTCCTTCTCGGCGAGGTGGATCACGCAGACCGCCACCGCGATCAGCAGCGCCGGGTCCGCGTCCTCGCGGACGATGTCGACGCCGTACGTCTCCCGTACGTGCAGCCACCGCCGGGAGACGACCGCGAGGAGTTCGCCGTCGTACTCGACCGCGAACTCCCGGTCGAGGATCTTGCCGCTGACGTCGAGTTCGGTGCCGCCGTCGGCGAGCGCCACGCGGTAGTGGTTGCGCAGCAGCGACAGCCGCTTCCTTCTGATCGTCGCCAGCGGCTCGCCGTCCCGCTCGATCAGCATGGTGTCGCGCAGCGCGAACATCTTCTGCCGGATGTCGATCAGGACCCGGCCGCGGGTGTCCTTCAACTCGAAGGTGTCCCGCAGGCGCATCGCCTTCCCGTCGACGAGGAAGACCTTGTTGCCCCGGTCGTCCTCGATCCAGTAGTCGTCACCGAAGCCGAGCAGCCGGTCCCGCACGAGAAATCTCATGCCCTTACCGCTTCCCCGGGAGGGGCCGGTCATCACGGGGGGCGGGTAGGAGTCGTCCAGGAGTTGGGTGAGGCGCCGGTGTCGTGGGCGGGCGCGCGGGGTGCCGGGGCGGTCTATCCGGCGGCCGGGCCGGGCCGGGCCGAGTCGGTGCCGGTGGGCCGAGGGGGCTGAGGCCGGCTCGCGGTGCACGCGTGCGTGGAGGTTCGGGGCTGGCCGAGCCCGGCTCGCAGGAGAGGGCGCCGCGTACGCCTACGTTCACGCCGGCACCGTCTCCCCGTTCGCCGGGCCGAACCGGCGTCGGTACGCCGACGGGCTCAGGCCGGTTTCGTGGCGTACGCGTGTGCGGAGGTTCGCGGCGGTGCCGAGGCCGCTCAGGGACGCGACGATGTCGAGCCGTTCCTCGCCGCGCTCGATGAGGCGGCAGGCGAGGGCGACGCGCTCCCCCGTCAGCCAGGCCAGCGGAGTCGTCCCCAGCTGGGCGCGGAAGCGACGGTGCAGGGTCGCGGGGGAGACGGCGGCGTGGGCCGCCAGGTCGGCCACGGTCAGCGGCTCCCCCAGCCGCTCCTGCGCCCAGGCGAGCAACGGGCCCAGCGACTCGTCCCGTACGGCGGGCAGCGGCCGCTCCACGAACTGCCGCTGCCCGCCGTCCCGGTGGGCGGCGAAGACCAGCCGCCGCGACACGGCGTTCGCGACCTCGGCGCCGTGGTCGCGCCGGACGACGTACAGCCCGAGATCCAGCGCGGCCGCACTGCCCGCCGCGGTCAGCACGTCCCCCTCATCCACGAACAGCACGTCCGGCTCCAGCAGCACCCGTGGATGCAGCGCGCGGAACGCGTCGGCCCACATCCAGTGCGTGGTGGCCCGCCGCCCGTCCAGCAGCCCGGCCTCGGCGAGCGCGAAGCTGCCCGTGCACAGGCCCAGCACACGGGCGCCACGCGCGTGCGTGCGGCGGATCGCCTCCAGTACGGCGGCCCCGCGCGGGACGACGTTGTCGGGCCGCCCCGGTACGACGAGCGTGTCGGCGTCGTCCACGGCGTCCAGGCCCGGCACCCCGGACAGCGTGAAGAAGCCGTGGTTCATCCGGATCTCGGGGGTGGGCGTGCACAGCGTCACCTCGTACAGCGGCCCCGGCAGCCCCAGTTCGGGCCGCGGCAGCCCGAACAGCTCGGTGGCGACGCCGACTTCGAAGGGATTGGTGCCCTCGTCGACGATCACCGCGACCCGGTGCGGACGGTGAGAGGATCCTTGCGGCATGTGCGATTCCTAGCACTCGTGCGCCGCCCGGACCACCCCGCACGATGACGCCATGACCGACGAACCCGTCTCCCTGCCCACCGCCCTGGCCTCCTTCACCGAGCGGTGGAGCCCCCGTATCGTCACCGCCGTCAACGACTACGACGTCCGCGTCACCCACGTCGAGGGCGAGCACCTCTGGCACGTCCACGACGACACCGACGAGTTCTTCCTGGTCCTGGAGGGCGAGCTGCACATCTCCCTGCGGGAGCCGGCCGGCGAGCGCACGGTCGTCCTGCCGAGGCTGTCCGTCTTCACGGTCCCGCGCGGCATCGAGCACAAGCCGTACGCCCCCGTCCCGACCGACATCCTCCTCCTCGAACCCACCGGCACCTCCACGGTCGGCGACCGCCACGACGAGATCCCGTCCCACGTGGACGTGACGACGGGCCACGCCCTGAGGTGACCGGCACACCGCCGGGCCCGACCAAACCCCTACCGCCTCCGCGGCACCAGCTTCACCACCGCGACCCCCGCCGCCACCAACGTCGTAGCAGCCACCAGCATCGCCATGCTGTTCAACCACAGGCCGGTCGCAGCCAACGTGGCCCCGCCCGCACCAGTGGTCCCCGCACCGATCACTCGTCCGTACATCGCGCTTCTCCTTCGAGGGTCATGTCGCCACCCACTTCTCCTCACTGCGGCGCAACAGCCCCCACAGTGAGGAGAAGTAGACGGCGTGCTGAAAAAGGTCGTAGAGCATCTCCGGCACCATCAGCGCGGCCACGAGCACCGCCCGCGCCCCCGCCCGCCGTACCGAGACGGTCTTCTCGACCACGAAGATCAGGCCGATCGCCGTCCAGAACGGCGAGAAGCCCGGCCAGCCGTACAACGTCGTGTACGTGGTCATGTAGGTCAGATAGACCAGGAACGACAGCGCCCCGAAGCCCATCAGGAGCTGCTGCGCGAAGTAGCGGGCGGTGACCCGGGTCCAGCCGTAGTCCCGCAGGTTCTCCAGGGCGCCGCGCTGCCAGCGCAGCCGCTGGTGCCAGAGCTTGCCCAGCGTGGGCATGACCTCGGTGGTGACCTCGCAGCCCGCCGGGGACATCGCCCGGTAGCCGAGGGTCTTGACCGCCTTGGTCATCTCGTCGTCCTCGGTGAGCGAGGCGAGACTGTAGTAACTGCTGCCGCCGCCGAGCACCCCGTCACGGCGGGCGGCGCGCACCTCGCGCAGGACGCGGGCGCGGAACATGGTGCCGGTGCCGGTGAGCACCTGGGCCTTGCCGCCGGTGCGCTCCAACTCCCAGGCGTAGCGGTGGAACTCCATGCGCTGGAGCAGACCGAGCAGCCCGCCGCCCTCCTCGCCGTAGAAGACCCCGCCGACGGCGCCGACCTTGCGGTTGAAGGTGGCCATGGCGGTCTCGGCGAACCAGGGGTTGAGCACGGTGTCGGCGTCCTGCACCAACAGCAGGTCGCGCTCCTCCAGATGGGGCAGCACCCAGGCGATGGCTTGGTTGAGGGCACCGGCCTTCTTGTGCGTGTTGCTCTGCGTGGCGAAGACCCGCGCGCCGTGCGCCACGGCGATCTCGGCGGTGGCGTCGGTGCAGTTGTCGGTGACGACGACGATCAGGTCGGGGCGCCGCGTCTGGGCCCACAGCCCGGCGACGGCGGCGGCGATGCGGTCCTGTTCGTTGTGGGCCGGTATCAGCACCACCAGGCGCAGCGGAACGTCGAGTTCGTCGGGTGCGGCGTGGGCGCGGCGCGCGGCGTGACGGCGCGGGCGCGGAGATCTCGGATCGGCTGCCGCGACGGTCGTCGTGGAGTGGAGCACGGGGAGCCCCCGGGTGCGCTGATGGGCTGCGCCCGGCACTACAGACCCCCCGGGCTCTCAAGGATCCCGAGTCTTCACGATTTTCACACAACCGACAAGTCACCCGAGATCACGGGTTGCTCACGGTTGTCTGTGTGTGTCCCGTGGTGCCCCACTCAGTACTCGTCCCGCCGATGCCGCTCGTCCACCACGGTCGTCGAGGTCGGCGGTACCAGAACCTGCCGACGCCGGCGCGCGATGCTGCTGAACGTCGTGACACCGATCAGCCCGACGATCATCAGGATGACCCCCACCAGATCGAGGTTGACCCCCTGCATGTCCCAGTCGGTCGCGAAGGTGAGGATGGCTCCCACGGCGATGAGGATGATGCATCCGCCGAGGCCCATGAGTGTCGCCTCCTGTCCGGCCCGGTCCTTCCGGTCCGGAACACCGGGTACCCGGGGCGGCAACTCCCATGCGGAAGCGGTTGGTTCTAACCTTCCAGGAACGCCACCAGCGCGTTGGCCAGCAGATGCGGGTCGTCCGCGCCGCACAACTCCCGGACGCTGTGCATCGAGAGGATCGCCACCCCGATGTCGACGGTCTTGATGCCGTGCCGGGCCGCGGTGATCGGCCCGATCGTCGTGCCGCAGGGCATGGAGTTGTTGGAGACGAAGGACTGGAAGGGCACGCCGGCCTTCTCGCAGGCGGCCGCCCACACGGCCCGGCCCGAACCGTCCGTGGCGTAGCGGTTGTTGACGTTGACCTTGAGGATCGGCCCGCCGTTGACGCGCGGGTGGTGCGTCGGGTCGTGCCGCTCCGCGTAGTTGGGGTGCACGGCGTGCCCGGTGTCGGAGGACAGACAGGCCGTCCCCGCGAAGGCCCGCGCCCGGTCCTCGTACGACCCTCCGCGCGCGAACACCGAACGCTCCAGCACTCCGCCGAGCAGCGGCCCGTCCGCACCGGTGTCCGACTGCGAGCCGTTCTCCTCGTGGTCGAAGGCGGCGAGCACCGGGATGTACGGCAGGTCACCGGTGGACACCGCGGCCAGGGCGGCCACCCCGGCGTGCACGGACAGCAGGTTGTCCATGCGTGGACCGGCCACGAGGTCCTTGTCCCGGCCCAGGTAGGCGGGCGGTTCCACGGGGTGCGTCATCAGGTCCCAGCCGGTGACCTCGCCCGCGGAGAGCCCGGTCTCCTCCTCCAGGAAGGCGATCAGGTCGCCGCGCTGCACATCGTCGCCGAGACCCCAGACGGGCTGAAGATGCCGCTGCTTGTCCAGCTTGAGCCCGTCCGACGACACCGCGCGGTCCAGGTGGATCGCGAGCTGGGGCACCCGCAGCAGCGGCCGGTCCACGTTCACCAGCCGGGTCGAACCGTCCCGCAGGGTCAGCCGGCCCGCGAGGCCCAGGTCGCGGTCGAGCCAGGAGTTCATCAGCGGACCGCCGTAGATCTCCACGGCGACCTGGCGCCAGCCGTGCGCCCCGGTGTCCGGCAGCGGCTTGACCCGCAGGTTCGGGGAGTCGGTGTGCGCGCCGACGATGCGGTACGGCGTGTGCGGCGCGGCCCCCTCGGGGACGTACCAGGCGATGATCGCGCCGCCGCGCAGCACGTACTTGCCGCCGCTCGTCCCGTCCCAGGCGTCCGTCTCGGCGACCTGGCGGAAGCCGGCCTTCTCCAGCCGCTCGGCGGCGTTCGCCACCGCGTGGTACGGCGAGGGGCTCGCCGCCAGGAAGGTCATGAGGTCGTCGGTGTGGCCGCGATCGAAGCGGGAGGGTGCGCTCATGGCAGCCACCCTAAGGTGCCGTGCAGCCGTGTCGGGACGCGGTTTCGTGAAGGAACGTGGTACCGCGGAGGCCGGCTGGACCGGAAAGCGGCGGGCCGCAGGCGGATGCCGTTTCGTGGACCGGACGGTCCGAGCGCGCCCCGGCACCGCCCCGGAACCCACCGTGGTGGTCCCGGGCCCGGGGCGGCGGAGCGGCGTCAGCGGCGCAGTGCCTCCGCGGGCTGGATGCGAGCGGCGCGCCAGGCCGGGTAGAGGCCTGCCAGGAGGCCCGTGGCCAGGCCGACGGCCGGGGCGGCGGCGAGGGTGACCGGGTGGACGACCGGGGTCCAGTCCCGTACCACCGCCACTGCGACCACCGTGATCACACCGACGCTGGTGCCGACCAGACCGCCCAGCGCGCCCAGCGTGCCCGACTCCGTGAGGAACTGGAGCGTGATGTGACGGCTGCGCGCGCCCAGCGCACGGCGCAGACCGATCTCTCCCGTGCGCTCCAGCACGGCCACCAGGGTCGTGTTGGCGATGCCCACGGCGCCGATGACCAGGCAGATCGCGGCCAGCAGCAGGAAGAGCTGGCCCAGGTCGGAGGTGACCGACGTGCGCAGGGACTTCGGGTCGGGCGGCGGGGTGGCCTTGAGGTACTCGGGGTGGTCCGGCCGCAGCGCGGTCGGCGCCTCGTGGGCCACCTGGGCGGCCGCCCCCGTACTGGTGGCCACCAGCATCTTGGCGCCGCCCTCCTCGGGCACCCCCCACAGCCGCTCCGCCGTGCTGCTCGGGACGACCACGCTCAAGAGGAGGTCGGCCTTGCGCTGCACGTCGTCGATGATGCCGATCACCGCGAACGGCTCACCGTCGATGAAGACGGCCGGACGCGTGTCCAGCGTGGTGATGCCCAGCCGGGCGGCCGTCCCGGAGCCGAGGAGCGCCACCTGGGCGGAGGTGTCCTGCTGGAAGCCGTCGTACAGCCGCCCCTGCGCGAGCGTGGGCAGCGCGGCCTGGAGCGTGCCGGGCGAGGCGGCCAGGATCTGGGCCCGCTCGCCGGTCGCGTCACCGAGCGGGGACGCGCGGACCGTGTCGGTCCCGGTGAGCCGCACCTGCCAGTACACACCCGCGTGCTGGACGCCGTTCAACGCCTCGATCCGGTCGTCGGCGTCGTCGGGAAAGGCGTGACCTGCGAACTCGTTCTGCTGGCGGCCCACGTCCTCGATGGTCACCTCGGTCGCGCTGAGCAGGTCGAAGCGCGAGTCGATCTGCGAGGAGGTGGTGGCCGTCAGACCGAGTACGGCGACGAAGGTGCCGACGCCCAGGACGGTGCCCAGCCCGGTGAGCGCGGAGCGCGCGGGCCGTTGCAGCATCCCGGCGAGGGACTCGCCGAACAGGTCGCGGAGGGAGAAGGAGGAGAACGCGGAGAGCGAGGGCTCGTGGGAGTGCCGGCGGCTTCGCAGCCGTGGCAGTCGACTTGGTTTGTCGGTCACTCGGCGACTCCCTCCCGCGACAGGGCCCGCCGCGCGCGTCGGCCGGGCTGCTCCGCGAGGACGCCGTCCCGGATGGCGACGGTGCGTTCCCCGTGGGCGGCGACGGCCGGGTCGTGGGTGATGACGAGTACGGTCATGCCCTCGGCGTGCAGCTCGTCCAGCAGCGCCAGGACGCTCTCGGCCGTCGCCGTGTCCAGGTTGCCCGTCGGTTCGTCGCACAGCAGCAGCGAGGGCCTGGCCACCAGGGCGCGCGCGATCGCCACCCGCTGCCGTTCACCGCCGGACAGCCGCGTCGGAACCGCGTCGATCCGGTGGCCGAGCCCGACCCGGATCAGGGCGGCACGCGCGCGTGCCGTGCGGTCGGCGCGGCCGGAGCGGTTGTAGACCATGGCGAGCGTGACGTTCTCCAGCGCGCTGCGGTGCGGCATGAGGTGGAACGACTGGAAGACGAAGCCGATGTGCCGCCCGCGCAGCGCGGCGCGGGCCGCCTCGCCCGCGCCGGCGACATCGATGCCGTCCAGGAGGTACGAGCCCTCGGTCGGCGCGTCGAGCAGCCCCGCCACGTTGAGAAAGGTGGACTTGCCCGACCCGGAGGGCCCGATCACGGTGACGAACTCGCCCCGCCGCACGATCAGGTCGCACGGCCGCAGCGCGGTGACGGGCGGCGGGCCCGGGTAGGTCAGCCCGACCCCGCGGAACTCCATGACCGGGGTTTGTGGACCCGGCCCGGGCGCCTGCGGCGAGCCGCGGCGGCGGGTGTGGGCGCGCAGCCTCATGCACCTCCTCCCGGGGCCTGCCGTATACCGGTGACCACGAGGGCGCCGGAGGCCAGACGGCCTCCGCCCACGGGAACCACCTCCACGTATCCGTCGCCCTGGGTGCCGGCCCGGACCTGCACCCGACGCTGTGCGCCGTCCGCCGCCACGACGGTGACCGCGCTCTTGCCGTCCGAGCCCACGGACACGGCGGTGACCGGCACCACCAGTGCCTTGCCGTCCGTGGAACCGGCCTCGACGGTCAGCCGCACCTCCTGGCCCGCCAGCGCGCGGTCCAGGGGCTTGTCGGGCTCCACCACGACCGGATAGCCCTGGCTCGCGGCCGGGGCGCGTTCGCCGTCCGACCCGTCCTCGGAGGTGCCGTCCTGCTCCTGGCCCTCGTCCAGGGTCTCCGACACGGACCGCACCTTCCCCTGGACGGTGGTCCCGGAGCGCTCGGCGAGGATCTCGACCCGCTGACCGGCCCTGACCAGGCCCTTCTGACGCTCCTGCAGATATCCCCGGACGACGAGCCGGCCCGCGGACACCGTCATCACTCCGGCGGTCACCCGCGCGCCGACCGCCCCGGACACCGAGTCCACCCGGGCCGGGAACCCGGGCAGGAACACGACCTCGCCGGCGGGCAGCATGGGACCGGCGGCGGCTTGGGCGTCGGCCAGGTTCTGACGAGCCGTCTCCAGGTCTTCCCCCGCCCACTCGACGGCGCGCCGGGCCTCGGCGTCGCCACCGCCGCCGCCATCGCCACCGGTCTCCGTGCCGTCCTCGCCGTCGGCCGGTGTTCCCGAGGGGGACGGCGCGGCCGCGTCGGCGGCCGACTGCGCCTGCTCCAGCGCGCGTTCGGCGGACCGTACGCCCTGCTCCGCCGCCTTGACCGCCTCGCCGTCGTCGTCGACGGCGGGCCTGGGGTCGTAGCCGAGCCCGGCGTAGAAGGCCTGGAGCGCCGACTTCGTACCGGCTCGGAAGGTGCCGGACGGGTCGTTCCCGGTGCCGTGCCCGAGGTTCCGCAGCGCCTTCTGCAACTGGGCGACGTCGTCGCCCTTGGCCCCCGGCTTGAGGTCCCGGTACACGGGGAGCTCGCCCTTCAGGACGAACACCGGGCGGCCGGACACCTCCAGCAGCAGCTGACCCGCCCGGATCGTGTCCCCGGCGTTGACCGGGAGCTTCGTCACCACGGGTTCGGCGGCGCCCTCGACGCCCGACGCGACGGGTGCCACGGTCACGGACTGTCCGGCCGCCACGGTGCCGCGCAGCACCACGGTCTCCTTCAGTACACGCTGCTCCACCGGCGCGGTCAGCACGTCCGCGGCCGGTGGCTTCGTGTCGGCGGCGGCCTGGGCCGGTGACTTGATGACCTGTGAGGCGGCGAAGCCGGCCACCGCCAGCAGGGTCGAGCCCACGGAGACGGCGGCCACCCATCGGCGGCGGGTCATCCGGGCCCTTGCGGTCGGCTCTGTGCCCGGCGTCGGCTGCAACTGTTCCGGCTGCGCCTGTTCCGGCTCGGATCGCGTCTGATGATCCATCGCTCACCCGGCCTGCGCGGCCGCGGCGGACTTGAGCATGGCGTCGATGTCCTTCTTCACACCGGCGAGCGCCTCGGCGTTCTGCTCCACGGCCTGCTCCTGGTAGGCGTAGTCGACCGCGAACCAGACGCCCACCACGTTGTCCTTCGCACGGCACTCCTGGTCGGCCGTGGCGACCTGGATCTCGTGCTGGGTCGGCTGCGGGGTCTTCGCCCACTCCTCGTCGCCGAGGGCCGCCAGCGGGTCGGTGTAGTCGAAGCCCTTGTCCTTCATGCAGGTCGACCACTTGGCGAACACGGCACGGGTGCGCTTGTCCTGCTGGGCCTTGGTGAGCGTGTCGAACTTGAGGTCGTTGGCCAGCTTCGCGTCGCCCGTGTTCCCGTTGACCGAGCCGGTGAGCTTCTTGCGCCCCTCTCCGACACACCCGTGGTCCGGCACCTTCGCGCCGTTGATGACCTGTCCGCCGGGCCCGAACTTCTGCTTGGGGTCGTCCGATCCGCGCTCGGCCGTCTGCATCGCGGCCGTCATCTTCTGGCCCTTGTTCCCCCAGGGGCTGTCGTCCTCCACACCGCCCGCGGCGTGGTAGCCCCACTTCTCCGCGTCCTCGGCGTTCTGCCGTCCGAAGCGGCCGTCGGTCCGCGTGGTCGGGGCGTCACCCGAGGACGCGGTGGCCTCGGCCTCCGGGGGCGTGTAGTCGAATCCGAAGCGCTTCATGCAGTCGGTCAGGATGCCCGCGTAGGCGTTGTTGATGGACTCGCTCTGCTCCGGATTCAGCAGGTAGGTGTCCAAGGGCATCGACTTGTCATTGGCGTTGGTGATCTTCGGGGTTTCGGCCACGGCGGGGGGCGCCTTGGGATTCCCCTTCGATTCCGCCGAAGAGCTGTCGCCGTCCGAACAGCCGGCCAGGAGAAGCGGCACACAGACCAGGAGAGCAGAAAAGCGGCGCATGGCACGAGACACGATGGTGGCTTCTTCCGATTCTTCTGAGTGGAGTTCCGATTCCGGGCCCGATTCCCGTGCCGGGGGTGCGAGCAAGTGCCCGCACCCCCGAATCATTCGGACGGGACTCAGACGTTCTGGCCCGATGCGTTGTTGTTCTTCAGCGACGAGTTGAGGTCGACGGTCCCGTAGGACGGGATGGTCTGACAGGCGACGGAGCAGCTGTAGCCGCGGTTGTAGTAGACGCGGAAGTTCGAGCTGATCCAGCTGTCCACGGCGGCGGCGTGGTTCTTGACCTCGACGCCGGCCCCGCTGCTGCCGTTCCTCCCGCTGCTGAAGTACTTGCCCGCGTAGTCCGGGACCTTGTCGTACTGCACGTAGACCGCGCCGTAGCCATAGCTGCTCGAGTTGTAGTACAGGCAGACCTCGCCCGTCGCGCAGTCGAAGTCGATCGCGGCCGACGCCGGTGCCGCCGTCGCCAGGCCGGCGGTCAGTGCGCCGCCCGCCACCGCGGTCGCCGCGATGAGTTTCCTGATTCGCATGCCGATCCCTTTCTGTTGCCGTTCGGATTGCTCCGGATACGTGCACGAGAAAGGGCAGCCTCTCGCTGTGCTGCCGCTGCGAATTCAGGACAGGTGGAACGGGACGGTGCTCTTGCTGAGAACGGCCGAGAGGATCTGCCCATTGCGCGGACTGTTGCCTCGAATTCGCGTTGCTCAGCGTAGGTCGTACTTCGCTCGATGGCCGCTCTGTTTCTTTTGAGCGTGTCCGAAAAGCGATCAACCATCCTTGTTTACGGGGGTGGTGGAGATGTAAATTCTCACCTGGTATGGGGTGGTTGGCCATGGAATGCCCCCTGATGGAATAAGAAATTCCATGTATGTGGAATGAATGACTCTGACGGGAATCTTGTGCCCGCTGTGACGGCCGAAGCAGGAGAGGACGGGCGGATGCGTCACCCGCCGGCTCCCTCCGCGGCGTCGTTCACCCGCGGATCGACCCACTGCTGCCACCGCTTGCTCGTCGCGAGGGCCTGCACCTGGGCCGACCGGTACTCGGT
>Ga0307508_10004026_pt1 | contig 14548 bp, 10 predicted proteins | sample 9_EM_MG_FD_203089 | JGI IMG/M metagenome (GOLD analysis project Ga0307508, IMG submission 203089) | Populus trichocarpa ectomycorrhiza microbial communities from riparian zone in the Pacific Northwest, United States - 9_EM | ecosystem: Host-associated > Plants > Roots > Unclassified | place... | reverse complement strand
CGTGGCCCCGGGCGCGGGGGTGGTGCGGTCGGGAACTGCCAGGTGGCGTACCTGTCGGTGGTTTGGCCCGGGCAGACGGCGCCGCCCGGGCCGGATCCTGAATCAGGGCTTCTTCGTGCAGAGCGGGATCGCGGTGGTCGGGTGATCGACCATCGCGGCGGCGATGTAGCCGCGGGCCGGGGTCACGGTCTTGTACCAGGTGGTGTCGCCGCCGATCGACATGCCGATCTTGTGGCAGACCACCTGGACCTTCTCGCCGCGGGTGTGCAGGGTGGCGATCACGTGGGAGCGCTTGGCCGTGGTCGTCTTGCTGCGGATGTTGGCGTCCGGGACGACGGTCATGAGCGTCGTCGTCGGGCGGTGCGCCGACGTGACGCGCGCGGCGCGCGCACCGTGCTTGGCGGGCTTCGTGTACGGGTTGTGCGCGGCATGCGCGTTGTGCGCGTTGTGCGCGGCATGCACGTTGTGCGCGTTGTGCACGGCATGCACGTTGTGCACGTTGTGCACGGGATGGACGTTGTGCGCGGTATTCACGTTATGCGCGTTGTGCGCAGCGTGTGCGGCGTGCGTCGCGGCGGTCGTCGCGGGCGTCGCGTGCGCGGCCTGGTGGCTGGGCGTGTTGTCCGGTTGCGGCGGGCCGCCCGCGTAGGCCGCGCCGGCCATGGCGGGGACCGCCACGGCGGTGAGCACGCCGGCTACCAGCAGGGAGCGCCCGAACTTGAGCCGAGCTGCCATGTCTACCTCCGAATAGGAACGGATGGGGCAGATCGGACACTACGGCATATATAAGCACCAAATTGGACCGGTATGCGGACACGCCGGCCGTTCACAGCGGACATTCAGCGAGCGCGGCGCGGATGCGCTCAGCGAAGGCTCAGACTCGCCGGGGCGACATGCCCAACGCGGCGCGGCGACCGGTGGCGAACACTCAGCGGGTTCGCAGGCAGTTGCCAGCCGGCGCACGGCGTGTCGGCCACCGATTCTCCGGCGACGAAAGCCACCGGAGACAAGAGCCGCCCGAGACAGAAGAAACGGGCCACCCCCGCCAGGGTGGCCCGCCCGATGCCCCGGCCTAGATCCGGTTCGACGCCTCCGTCAGGACCGAGCGCAGGATCTGCTCGATCTCGACGAACTCCGCCTCACCCGCGATCAGCGGCGGGGCAAGCTGGATCACCGGGTCGCCCCGGTCGTCGGCCCGGCAGTAGAGCCCGGCCTCGAACAACGCGCTGGAGAGGAAGCCGCGCAGCAGCCGCTCCGACTCCTCGTCGTTGAACGTCTCCTTGGTGGCCTTGTCCTTGACCAGTTCGAGGCCGAAGAAGTACCCGTCGCCGCGTACGTCGCCGACGATCGGCAGGTCGGTGAGCTTCTCCAGGTGCGCGCGGAACCGGTCGCTGTTGTCCCGTACGTGCTGGTTGAGGTTTTCCCGCTCCATGATGTCCAGGTTGGCCAGCGCCACCGCGGAGCCGACCGGGTGGCCGCCGTAGGTGATGCCGTGCGCGAACCAGTTGTTGCCCGTCAGGAACGGCTCGGCCAGGCGCTCCGCCGCGATCATTGCCCCGAGCGGCACGTAGCCGCTGGTCAGGCCCTTGGCGACGGTGATGATGTCGGGGGTGTAGCCGTACCGGTGGCCGCCGAAGTACTCGCCGAGCCGGCCGAAGCCGCAGATCACGTCGTCGGAGACGAGCAGGACGTCGTACCGGTCGCAGATCTCGCGGACCCGCTGGAAGTAGCCGGGCGGCGGCGGGAAGCAGCCGCCGGAGTTCTGCACGGGCTCGAGGAAGACCGCGGCCACCGTCTCGGGGCCCTCGAACTCGATCGCCTCGGCGATCCGGTCGGCCGCCCAGACGCCGAACTGCTCCTGCGACATCGACTCGTCGGGACGCCGGTAGTAGTTCGTGTTCGGCACCCGGAACGTCGACGGGACCAGCGGCTCGAAGTCCGCCTTGAGCCCGGGGATGCCGGTGATCGACAGGGCGCCCATCGAGGTGCCGTGGTAGGCGATGGACCGCGACAGCGCCTTGGTCTTGGCGGGCTTGCCGATCCGCTTGAAGTAGGACCGGGCCAGCTTCCACGCCGACTCGACGGCCTCGGACCCGCCGGTGGTGAAGAAGACCCGGCCGAGGTCGCCCGGGGTGAGGTCGGCGAGCCGGTCGGCGAGCTCGACCGCCTTGGGGTGCGCGTAGGACCAGAGCGGGAAGTACGCGAGCTCGCCGGCCTGCTTGGCGGCGGCGTCGGCCAGTTCCTGCCGGCCATGGCCGGTCTGCACGACGAACAGCGCGGAGAGACCGTCCAGGTAGCGCCGACCCTTGGAGTCCCAGATGTAGCAGCCGTCGCCACGCACGATCATCGGAACCGGCTCGGTCTGGTAGGTCGACAGCCGGGTGAAGTGCATCCACAGGTGGTCACGTGCGGCGTCGGACAGTTTCTCGAAGTCGGGTGACTGCAGGTCGGACAAGGGGGGCTCCCTGATCGAGGGTGAACGTGGGCCGGGAGGTCAGAGGGTCGCGAACGCCTGCTCCAGCAGGCTCAGGCCACGGTCGAGCTCGTCGTCGCCGATGACCAGCGGTGGCAGCAGCCGGATCACGTTGCCGTACGTGCCGCAGGTGAGCAGCAGCAGCCCTGCCTCGTGCGCGGCCTTGGCGACGGCGGTGGTCGCGGCCGCGTCGGGCGCCGGGCCGAACGGGCCGGCCTCGCCGGGCTTGACCAGCTCGACCGCGAGCATCGCGCCGCGGCCGCGAACCTCGCCGATCACCGGGTGCTTGGCGGCGAGCGCCTCGAGCCGGGGCAGCGCGATCGACTCGATCCGCCGGGCGGCGGCCGCGAGGTCGAGCTCGCGCATGGTCGCGATCGTCGCCAGCGCCGCGGCGCAGGCGATCGGGTTGCCGCCGTAGGTGCCGCCGAGCCCGCCGGGGTGCACCGCGTCCATGATCTCGGCGCGGCCGGTGACGGCCGACAGCGGCAAGCCGCCGGCGATGCCCTTCGCGGTCGTGATCAGGTCGGGCTCGACGCCCTCGTCCGACGAGGCGAACCACGATCCCGTACGGCAGAAGCCGGTCTGGATCTCGTCGGCGACGTAGACCGCGCCCGACTGCTCGCACCACCGCGCCAGGGCGGGCAGGAAGCCGCGGGCCGGCACGACGAAGCCGCCCTCGCCCTGGATCGGCTCGATCAGCACGGCGGCCACGTTGTCGGCGCCGACGTGCTTCTCGATCAGGCCGATGGCGAACGCGGCGGCGTCGGCGCCGGAGCGCCCGTCCCGGAACGGGTACGACATCGGCACCCGGTAGATCTCGCCGGCGAACGGGCCGAAGCCGTGCTTGTACGGCATCACCTTGGCGGTCAGCGCCATGGTGAGGTTGGTACGGCCGTGGTAGGCATGGTCGAACACGACGACGGCCTGGCGCCCGGTGGCGTGGCGAGCGATCTTGACGGCGTTCTCGACCGCCTCGGCGCCCGAGTTGAACAGAGCGGACCGCTTCTCGAACGAGCCCGGCGTCAGCTCGGCGAGCTGCTCACAGACCGCGACGTACTGCTCGTACGGCGCGATCATGAAGCAGGTGTGTGCAAACCGCTCGACCTGGGCGCGGACCGCCTCGACGACCTTGGGGGCCGCGTTGCCGACGCTGGTGACCGCGATGCCGGCCGCGAAGTCGATCCACTCGCGCCCGTCCACGTCGGTCATGGTGCCGCCGCCCGCGGTGCTGACGTAGGACGGGATCATGCTGCTCACCCCGCGAGCCACCGCAGCGTTCCGGCGCTGGTGCAACTCGGCCGATGTCGGCATCCCCGACTCCTTCCACCTCTGAGCCCCGATCATTTCCACTGATTCCGTAGCGCGCAAGACCCCTCACAACTATTTCCGCGCTACCACTCCAGGCTAACCGGTGGTCACCCACCCCGTTGACACCACCCGCCTTGCAGCATTTGCGGTGATATGCGGTTTCAGTCTTGCGGCGCGGAGTCGAGTTTGTTGATGTGGTTGGCGAGCTCCGTTCTCGACCGGACGGTGAGTTTGCGGTAAATCCGGGTCAAGTTGGCCTCCACGGTCTTGACGGACATGAACAGCCGCGCGGCGGTCTCTTGATTGGAGTGTCCCGACCCGACCAGTTCAGCGACCCGGCGTTCGGTGGCCGTGAGCGTGCTCGTGGTGGCATGAAGGCCCACCCGGCCGGCCTCCTCGCGGGCTCGTTGCGCCCACCGCGGCATGCCCATCTCCTCGAACGCGTTCGCCGCCGTGTTCAGCGTCTCGCCGGCCATGGCCTTGTAGCCGGCGCGGCGGTAGACCTGGCCCAGGGCGAGCCGGGACCGGGCCGCCTCGAACGGACACTCCGACCCCGGTCGATCGACGATCGCGCGAAGCTCGGTCAGCGCGCTGTCGGTGTCTCCGCGGGCGGCCGCCAGCAGGGCCTGGCACCGGTCCGCGGCGACCACCGCCTCTGGCCTGCCGGCCGCCCCTTGCCGGCGCAGGGCGGCGATGGCCGCCTCGACGTCGGGCAGGGCGCCGGCCTGCAGGGCCGCGTCGGCGTAGTCGACGGCCCACAACAGTTGCTCCGGGTCGACCATCCCGGTGCGCGCCGCGATCTCCGCAAGCTCGCGCAGCGGCTCGAGCGCCGCGTCCCAGTCGCCGGCGGCGGCCTCGATGAATCCCAGCTGCGCCAGGAACCCGACCCGCCAGTACGGCGACCCGCTGATCCGTGGCCGGGCCAGCGCGCGCCGGGCCAGCTCGCGCCCGGAGTCCAGGTCGCCCGCGTACGCCTTGACCAGCACGCGGGCCATGGTCTCCTCGGCGCCATCAGTGATCGTCCAGGCGCCCGTGCGGTCCGCCTCGTCCAGCGCGGCCCGGGCCGCACGCACCCGGGAGGCGCGGATGAGATGCATGATCAGGGAGATCGAGAGCCCCGACAGGTCGCCGTACCGCCCAGCGTCGACGGCCCGCTCGATGCCGTCGCGCACGTGCCGTTCGGCCGTCTCGTCGTTCCAGGCCGCGAAGAATCCGCGAGCCCACGCCCGCGCGATGAACAGGTCGGTCGTCGAGCCGTCGACCAGTTCCTCGACCTCGCGCATCGACTGCTCGGGGTCACCCAGCCCCCACAGCCGCTCGATGACCTGCCGTTCGTTGATCGCCGCGAGCTGAAGGTCCGCGCGCCCGACCGTGGCCGCCGCCGCGACCGCCAGCCGGGCCAGCCGTAGGGCGAGCGGGCCGTGGCCCTCCTCGCGGCGACACTCGGCCAGCATGATCAAGATTTCGGCACGGACCGCGCTGCCGGCGGGCGCCAACCGGAACGCCTGCTCGGCGAACGGCCGGGCCCGCCGGGCGTACATGGCCAGCCGGGCTCGCCGCACGAGCACCTGTGCCCGCTGCTCCGGGAGCGTGGCCAGCCCGGATCCCTTGTCGAGGGCGGCCTTCGCCGCGATCTCGTCGCCGGCGCCGAGATAGCTGTCCACCGCGCGCAGCCACCGCCCCGAGCAGGCGTCGGTCGGCGGGTCGGCCGGCGTGGCGAGCGCGCCCCGCTCCAGCAGCTCGCCGACGAGCTGCAGGGTTCCCCGGCTGCGGGCGATGTCGGCCGCCCGCTCCAGCTCCGCCGCGACGGCCTCGTCGGGGACCGTGCTCGACTTCGCGCGGTGGCGAGCGCGCTCCACCGGGTCCTTGAGCCTCTCGGCGAGGAACCGGTGGGAGCGGCGGCGGTCGGCCGCGGCCGCGGCGTCGTAGATGGCCGAGGCCAGCAGCGGGTGGGTGAAGGCGACCACGGACTCCGGGCCGACGATCGCCACGTCCGCATCCGCCGCGGACTCCAGGGCGGACCGCAGCGGCGCCTCCTCGACCATGCCCCGCAGCTGTCCCATGGTGAGCCGGCCCGCCGCCGACACCAGCAGGAGGACCTCGCGGGCATGCTGCGGGAGCCGCGCCACCCGTTCGTGGAGGAGCTCGACCAGGCTCGGCGGCACGGGCAGGACGGGATCGTCGCCGTGCCGGGCGCTGCCCAGCTGGTTGGGCACCTCGTCCTGCATCGCCCGGGCGATCTCCAGGGCCAGGAACGGGTTCCCGCCGCTCGCCCGGGCCACCCCCGCGCTCATCGGCGGGGTCCATCGCGGGCCCAGGCGCCGGCGCAGCAGTTGACCGATCGCCCCGTCCGCCAACGGCGGCAGGGCGATCACGTGCCGCGGCTCGGCCAGGCGCCGGAGCAGGTCGGCGCCGGTCTCCGGGTCGGGTCGCGTGGCGACCAGCACACTGAGCCGGTGCGGTTCGACCCGGATGCCGCCGACGGCGAAGGCGAGGCTGCCGACGCTCGCCGGGTCGAGCCACTGCAGGTCGTCGATGAGCAGCGTGATCGGCTCGGCCTCGGCCAGTTGCTTGAACAGTGCCCGGACGGCCAGGGGCACGGCCAGGGCGTCGACCTCGCGCCCGTCGGGCTCGGCACGCTGCAGGGCGACCGCCAGCGCCCGCCGCTGCGGAGCGGGAAGAGCGCTGTCGGCGTCCTCGGGGCACTGGCCGATCAGCTCGGCGAGCCCGGCGAACGGCAGCCCTCGCTCGAACTTCGTCGGCGCGACCGACAGCAGCCTCCGTCCCCGGCGCCGGGCCAGCTCGGCCGCGGCCTTCATGAGATGGCTCTTGCCGGCGCCGGGATCGCCGACCGCGACCGCGCTCCCCCCACGGTCCAGGACATCGCCGACGATCCGCAGAACGTCCTGGCGGCCGAACAACCCGAGCGCGATCCCTACCTCGTCCACGTAGACATCATCCCCAACCGCGACCCGGGCATCGAGGGGTCGAGGCCGCGTCCGGCCGAGGGTATTCCCTGATGCCTCGCGGGCGCCCCCGGCCGGACTCTTTGCGGGCAAAGCAAGACAACGTCCCAGCTTTGAAGGAGAAGGTCATGTCGCAGATCAAGAACGTGGTCCTGGTGCACGGAGGCTTCGTGGACGGCTCGGGGTGGCGGCAGGTGCACGAGGTGCTCACCGCGGACGGCTACCAGGTGTCGGTGGTGCAGAACCCGACCCTGTCGCTGGCCGGCGACGTCCTGGCCACCCGCCGGGTGCTGCGTGCTCAGGACGGCCCGTGCGTGCTCGTCGGTCACTCCTACGGCGGCGCGGTGATCACGGAGGCCGGCACCGACGACTCCGTGGCCGCCCTGGCGTACATCGCGGCGTTCGCCCCGGACGCCGGCGAGTCGGTGGGCACCCTGGTCGCCAACCCGGCGCCCGGAGCGCCGGTGCCGCCGATCCTGCCGCCCCGCGACGGGTTCCTCTTCCTGGACCGCGAGAAGTTCCACGCGTCGTTCGCCGGCGACCTGTCCGCCGAGGAGGCCGCCTTCATGGCCGACTCCCAGGTCCCCTGGGGCGTCGACGCCCTCAACGGCGCGATCACCCAGCCCGCGTGGCGCAGCAAGCCCAGCTGGTACCTGGTGGCCACCGCGGACCGCATGATCCCGCCGCCGGCGCAGCGGACCATGGCCGAGCGCGCCGGCGCCACGGTGAGCGAGGTGGCCGCGAGCCACTCCCTGTACCTGTCCCAGCCGCGGGCCACGGCCGACCTCATCAAGCAGGCCGCCGCCTCGGCCGGCAGCTGATCCGGACGTTCGCGGGCGCGGCCCCTCGACGGTCATCCGGCGTGCTGCCGGACGATCGGCGAGGACCGCGCCCGGATCACGTCGGGGCGTCGACGGGCGACTCAGGAATCGAAGCCGAGGCCCATCTTGTCCAGCGTGCGCAGCAACAGGTTGCGGCGGCCGTCGTGGCTGTCGGCCTGGGCCACGGACCAGCGGTACAGCTGGATCACGGCGGAGCGCGCGGGCTCCGGCGGGAAGGGCATCGGCTTGCCGCGGACCATCTCGAGCGCCGTCCGCTCCGTACGCTCGCCGGCCAGCAGGTCCAGCATGACGTTCGCGCCGAAGCGGGTGGCGCCCACGCCCAGGCCCGTGTAACCGGCGGCGTAGGCCAGACGGCCCTGGTACGCGGCGCCGAAGAACGCGCTGAAACGGCTGCAACAGTCGATCACACCGCCCCACTTGTGGGTGAAGCGAACGCCCTCCAGCTGCGGGAACGTGGCCGCGAAGTGATCGGCGAGCACCTCGAAGGTGGCGTCGCGCTGGTCCTGTTCGGGCGTGATCCGGCCGCCGTTGTAGTACACCGCGTCGTAGCCGCCCCAGAGGATGCGGTTGTCGGCGGTGAGCCGGTAGTAGTGGAACTGGTTGCCGGCGTCGCCGACGCCCTGCCTGTTGCGCCAGCCGATCGCGCCGAGCTGGGCGTCGCTGAGCGGCTCGGTCATCAGAGCGTAGTCGTACACCGGGACGATGAACTGCCGCAGCCGCCTGAGCAGGCGCCCGTGCGCGCCGGTGGCCAGCGCGACCCGGGCCGCCGTGACCCGCCCCCGCCAGCTGTGCAGCCGCAGGCCGCCGCGGGTCGCGGTGATCCGCTCGACCGGCGTGTTCTCGTAAAGCCGCACGCCCAGCTCGAGGCAGGCGCGGCGCAGGCCCCAGGCGAGTCGCGCCGGGTCGACGATGGCACAGCCCGTACGGTCCAGGACCCCGCCCCGGAAGGTCGGGGAGTCGAGCTCGGCGCGTACCTGCTCGCGGTCGAGGAGGCGCACGTCGCGGCGGGCCGCCTCGGCGCCGTGCGAGGCGACCAGGTCGCGCCACTGCCAGTCCTCGGTCGCCACGCGCAGCTCGCCGGCGCGGGAGAAGTCGCAGTCGATCCCATACCGCGCGACCGCCTGCTCGATCTCGTCGAGGTTGGCCTGGCCGAGCCGCTCCAGCGTCTGGATCTCGCCGGGAAAGCGGCTCAGCCCGTTCTCGAAGCCGTGTGTGAGGCTTGCCGCGCAGAAGCCGCCGTTGCGGCCGGACGCGGCCCAGCCGGCCGTGCCCGCCTCGATGACCACGACGTCGCGGCGCGGGTCGCGCTCCTTGGCGAGCAGGGCCGTCCAGAGTCCGCTGTAGCCGGCGCCGACCACCGCCAGGTCGGCGTGCTCGACGCCGTCGAGCGCCGCGGCCGGCGCCGGCGCCCCCGGCTGGGTCAGCCAGTAGGGCTCGGCAAGGGCGTCCTTCAGGGACGGGTGTGAAGGCACCGGATATCAATCCTGCTTCCTGCTACCCCGGCGCGAGCGGATGTTGGAGACCACCGCGATCAGCACGCCGGCCGCGAAGATCAGCGTGCCCATGACGTTCACCTGGGGCGGCAGGCCGACCCGGGTGGCGCCCCAGATCCAGAGCGGGAAGGTCACCGTGGTGCCCGCCGTGAAGTTGGTGACCACGAAGTCGTCGATCGACAGCGCGAAGGCCAGCAGCATGCCGGAGAAGATCGCCGGCAGCAGGATCGGGAACGTGATCTTCCAGAACGTCGTCCAGGCGTTCGCGCCGAGGTCCGCCGCGGCCTCCTCGATCGAGCGGTCCAGCGTCATCACCCGGGCCCGGACGACGGCCGCGACGAACGAGATCGAGAACATCACGTGCGCGATCGTGATCGTCACGACGCCGAGGCCGACGCCGAGCGACACGAACAGCGTGAGCAGCGAGGCGCCCATGACCAGCTCGGGCGAGGACATCGTGGCGAACATGATCAGGTTGAGGCTGCCGGAGCCACGGAAGTGGTAACGGCCCAGCGCGTACCCGATGCCGGTGCCCAGCGCGCCCGAGACGAACATGCTGATCACGGCGATGACCAGGGAGATGAACAGGGCGCTGGTCAGCTCGGAGAGCGCGAAGAGCTGGCCGTACCACTTGAAGGTGAAGCCGTCCCAGGTCTGGTTGTAGCGTCCCTTCGGGTTGTTGAACCCGAAGGCGATCATCACGAAGATCGGCAGGGCCAGCCAGGCGATGATCACCCAGGTGTAGGCGTGCATCACGCCGCGGCCGGTGACCTTGCGGCGCGGCTTGGCCGCGGGCGCCGGCTCGGCCGTCGAGGGCCGTTGCAGGGTCTGTGCCGTCATCGCGCCGCCACCTTCATGACGTCCTCGGTGCCGAGCGCCCGGGCGTAGGCGAAGACGCCGATCAGCAGCACCGCCATCAGGACGAAGGACAGCGCCGAGGCCGTCGGATAGTCGGAATTGGCCAGGTATTGCGCCTGGATGACCTGCCCGATCATCGTCGTCGAGGAGCTGCCGAGCACCGCCGAGTTGACGTAGTCCGAGCTCACCGGCACGAAGGTCATCAGCACGCCGGCGAAGACGCCCGGCAGCGACAGCGGCAGGATCACCCGGCGGAACGCCGTGGCCGGGTCGGCGTAGAGGTCGCGGGCCGCCTCGACGACCCGCGGGTCGATCCGTTCCAGCGCGACGTAGACCGGCAGCACCATAAACGGCAGGAAGTTGTAGACGAGGCCGGCGATCACCGCCGGCGCGGTGCCCAGGATGTGGACGTTCTCGGGGAGAAGGCCGAGCGCCTTCAGCGGATGCAGAACCGGACCGTCGTCGGTGAGGATCTGCCGCCACGAGATCGTGCGGAGCACAAAGGACACGAAGAACGGCAGGAGCAACAAGAAGAGGTACGTCGACTTGCGCTTGCCGCCGTAGAAGGCGATCCAGTACGCCACCGGGAAGGCCAGGACGATCAGGATGACCGTCGAGACCACCCCGTAGATCAACGACCGGACCAACTGACTCTCGTAATTGCTCAGGGCGTCGACGTACGTCTGCCAGTGGCCGGTGAAGACGTAACCGTTGACCACGTCGCCCTGCTGCAGCGACAGCGAGAGCATGGTCACCATCGGGATGGCGAAGAACAGGAGCAGCCACAGCCCGCCGGGTAGGACCAGCAGGTAGGGCGCGATCTGGCGTTTGACGCGATTCATCTCAGCTCAGCACGATCGGTTCGAAGGTCTTCTGGAACTGCTGCTGCAGGGCGGCCGTCTGGAACGAGGCGTAATAGTGCAGCTTGTCGTAGACGGACTGCGCCGGAAACACCTGTGGACTGTCCGCAAGTGCCAGAATGGCCGCCTTGTCGGCTCCAGTCTTCTTGTCGGCATCCGTCCGCATCTGCGCCTGGGCGTCGGGCACCGGGCAGACATAGCCGATGTACTCGGCGAGCGAGGCGGCGTTGTCGGTCCGGTAGAAGAAGTCCATCAGCTCGATGGCGTCGAGCGGGTTCTTCGCGGTGATCGGGATCGTCATGTTGTCGGTCCAGAGCGTGCCGCCCTCGTCCGGGACCACGAACTTGAAGTTCGTGCCGTCCGAGGCGTTCTTCTGGAAGACGTCGCCGGACCAGGCCTGGGTGATCCAGACTTCGCCCTTGCCCAGCGCGTCGATGTAGCTCTGGTCGTAATAGTTGCGGACGATGCCGTCGCTCTTCTGCTTCTTCAGGTAGTCCGCGGCCTTTGTCCAGTCGTCCGAGGTCGACTTGGCGGGGTCGATGCCGAGCGCCATCATGCCGAAGTTGGCCAGTTCCTGCGTGTCGGACATCATGCCGACCTTGCCCTTGTACTTGGTGTCCCACAGATCGGCCAGCTTGCTGATCGCCGGGACCTTGGCCGGGTCGTACGCGATGCCGGTGATGCCCGACGTCCACGGCACGCTGTAGACGTTGTGCGGGTCGTACAGCTCGTTCTTGTACTTGGCGGCAGCGTTCTTGACGTAGTTGGGCATCTTGGACGCGTCCAGCGGCGCCAGAAAGCCGGAGTCGCGGAACTGGGCGAACTGGATGCCGTTGGTGATGACCATCAGGTCGTACCCGATGGATTGGCCCGCCGACAACTGCGGCTGCACCTTGGCGAACCAGGGCGCCATCTCCTGGATGACCTCCTGGTATTTCACCGTGATGCCGGTCTCGGCGGTGAACCTCTTCAGCTCGGGCTGCTTGGGGTCCATGTACAGCGGCCAGTTCGCGAAGTCGACGTGGCCGTTCTTGGTCTTGCCCGCCCAGAACTTCGCGACGGCGTCCGGCGCCGCGCTGGCGGACGGCTTGCCCTTGCCCTTCACCCCGCAGGCGGCCAGCGTCAGACCGGCGGCGGAGAGGCCGGAGAGGCGAAGAAGGTCGCGGCGGCCGAACCGGCGCTGGGTGAGACCGCGGACCAAGGAGGGATCGGGGAAATTCGGCACCGACATCTCAGACTCCGATCGGGTACGAGTGCTGGGGGTCCCACGTCAGGAAGACACGGTCGCCGCGATCGGCCAGATCGTCGGCGCTGGATGCGTTCTGGTCGAAGACCGTGAAATCGGCTCCGGCCGAGGTCGAGACCGTATAGTTCGTCGAAGTCCCGTGATAGACCACTTCGGTTACGACTCCGGACAGCACGCTGCCGCCGGTGGCCGAGGCCGGCGGCACCCCGCGGTGCAGATCGATCTTTTCCGGCCGGATCGACACCTCGAGCTTGTCGCCGCTCCGGGTCGCCTCGGAGACCGGCACGATGACCCGGTCCTGCGCCGTGTACGGCAGCAGCGCCAGCCCGCCCTCGACCCGGTCGACGTTGCCCTCGACGAGGTTCGACGTGCCGATGAAGCCGGCCACGAACCGGGTCGACGGCCGCTCGTAGATCTCCCGCGGCGTGCCCAGTTGCTCGATCACCCCCGCGTTCATGACCGCGATCCGGTCCGACATGGTCAGCGCCTCGCCCTGGTCGTGGGTCACGTAGACGAAGGTGATGCCGACCTCGCGCTGGATCCGCTTGAGCTCGACCTGCATCTGCTGGCGCAGCTTGAGGTCGAGCGCGCCCAGCGGCTCGTCGAGCAGCAGCGCCCGCGGCCGGTTGACCAGCGCACGGGCCAGCGCGACCCGCTGCTGCTGGCCGCCGGACATCTCCCGGGGCGCCCGCCGCTCCATGCCGGTCAGCGACACGATCTCGAGGATCTCGGCGACCCGCCGCCGGATCTCGTCCTTGCCCACCTTCTTGCGCTCCAGCCCGAACGACACGTTCTGGTACGTGTTGAGGTGGGGAAACAGCGCGTACGACTGGAAGACCATGTTGACGTCGCGCTTGTTGGGCGACACGCCTGTGACGTCCTTGCCGTCGAGGAAGACCTTGCCGTTGGTCGGCTCCTCGAAGCCGGCGATCATCCGCATCGTCGTGGTCTTGCCACAGCCGGACGGGCCGAGCAGCGAGAAGAACTCGCCCTGGGCGATCGCCAGGTCGGTCCGCTTGACCGCCGGCACCGCCTCGCCGTGCGACAGGTAGTCCTTGTTGACCCCGACGAACTCGATCGCGGGGTGGTCGCCGACGGCGCGTTGCTGGGGAATAGTCATGTCGTACCTCTTCGCGCGGGGGGACGTGGCGTGGCGGGCGGTCCGGTCGTCTGGCAGGCGGCATCGGTTTCCGCCGCGGGTGGGCTCAGCCGAGGTAACTCATCACGTGCTTGATCCGGGTGTACTCCTCGAACCCGTACATGGACAGGTCCTTGCCGTAGCCGGAGTGCCCGAAGCCGCCGTGCGGCATCTCGGAGACGAAGGGCAGGTGGGTGTTGATCCAGACGGCGCCGAAGTCGAGCCGGCGGGAGACGCGCATGGCGCGCCCGTGGTTCTGCGTCCAGACGCTGGCGCTCAGGCCGAACCGCACGTCGTTGGCCCAGCGGACGGCGTTGTCCTCGTCGTCGAAGCGCTGGACGGTGATGACCGGGCCGAAGACCTCGTCCTGGATCATCTCGTCGGCCTGCCGCAGACCGGCCACGACGGTCGGCTCCAGGAAGTAACCACGCTCGCCGATCCGAGCGCCGCCCGCGACGATGCCGGCGTGAGCGGGGGTCCGGTCGAGGAAGCCGCACACCCGGGCGAGCTGGGCGGCGTTGTTGACCGGCCCGAAATAGGCGTCGGTGTCGGCGGGCGCGCCGACCCTGGTATCCCGGGCGGCGGCGGCCAGCGCGTCGGTGAAGTCGGCCGCGACCCCGCCCTGCACGAGCACCCGGGTGGCCGCCGTGCAGTCCTGGCCGGCGTTGAAATAGCCGGCGGCGGCGATCGCCGCCGCGGCCGCCTCGACGTCCACATCGTCGAAGACGATCACCGGTGCCTTGCCGCCGAGCTCGAGGTGGGCCCGCTTGAGGTCGGCGGCCGCGGAGACGGCGACCTCCATGCCGGCCCGGGTGGAGCCGGTGATCGACACGAGCTGTGGCGCCGGGTGCGCGACCAGCGCGCGGCCGGTGTCCCGGTCGCCGCAGACCACGTTGAGCACGCCCGGTGGCAGGAACTCGGCGGCGATCTCGGCGAGCAGCAACGTGGTGACCGGGGTGGTGTCGGAGGGCTTGAGCACCACGGCGTTGCCGGCCGCTATCGCGGGCGCGAACTTCCAGACCGCCATCACCATCGGGTAATTCCACGGCGTGATCTGAGCGCACACGCCGATCGGCTCGCGGCGCACGTAGGACGTGTGGTCGCGCAGGTACTCCCCCGCGGACTTGCCCTCCAGGATCCGCGCCGCGCCGGCGAAGAAGCGCAGCTCGTCCAGGAGCGGTCCCATCTCCTCCCGGCGGGTCGCCTCGACCGGTTTGCCGGTGTTGCGGCACTCCGCGGCGATAATCTCGTCGGCCCGCGCCTCGACCGCGTCGGCGATGCGCAGCAGGGCCCGCTGCCGCTCGGCCGGTGTGGCGTCGCGCCACACCTCGAAACCCGCGCCGGCCGCGGTCATCGCCGCGTCG
>Ga0307508_10004025_pt1 | contig 14548 bp, 16 predicted proteins | sample 9_EM_MG_FD_203089 | JGI IMG/M metagenome (GOLD analysis project Ga0307508, IMG submission 203089) | Populus trichocarpa ectomycorrhiza microbial communities from riparian zone in the Pacific Northwest, United States - 9_EM | ecosystem: Host-associated > Plants > Roots > Unclassified | place... | reverse complement strand
AATCTCTTTCAGCTTTAGTAGCAATGTAGCATAGGGGATCTCATCCTTCCTAAACTTGAGATTTAAAACTTCATGAAACCATTTTGAAGTGCAATTATACATGTTTAATGCATATGATGTTAAACTGAATCTGGAGCATGCCAAGGCAAAAGGCCATATCACTAGGCCTTGATTAACAAGCAGTGATGATGCTCATGTGCTTGCATGTGAAGTGGTGATGGTGATTATAAACCTTTCTCTATCTATACTGATTATCTTAGGTTACGTGTTTGTTTGGCTGCTATTTGAGAATATTAGTTGGGCTGACAATTGGTCCGTTTCTGGAAAGAACACCTTTATGATGTTACTGTCCTACCGATGCAAATTCAATTGTGTTCACCTTAGAAATTTGGTGATTGTGTTCACCTTAGAAATTTGGTGATCTTAAATAGGGGAAAGGTTACCCCCCATTGAGAAATCCAACCACTTGATAGGAGGTTAATGAATTTTTAGCTGTACCTTATATTTTTTTTATCACTGGGAGTCCCATCAGCTTTCATGATGGGGTAGACCTCCCTACTTTAATCCTCGACCCTTGGTATTAGCTGGATTTGATTTCAAATCACTTGGTTCAATGCAGTTAAAGCAAAGATTTGTAATAATTTAGTGAGTACCTTAATCAGGGCAGCTCCTCTACTATTTATATAAGTAAGGCATTGTACATATGTTATGGTGTAACCTATTACACATGATAGAACTACACAAGAGGAAACATAATATTTCCTATTTTACAAAACTTCCCATAATACACCCCCTCAAGCTAAGGGTGGGTCATCCACGTGAAGCTTGGAACGTAGAGAAGCAAAAGCAGAGGAAGCAAGTGGCTTTGTAAGAACATCGATTAATTGATCTTTGGAAGAGATGAAGTGAATCTGAATCTCCTTCTTAGCCACTCAATCACGAACAAAGTGATAATCAACCTCAACATCCTTCGTATGAGCATGAAGTATTGAATTAACAGACAAATAAGTAGCACCCAAATTATCACACCAGATAATGGTAGCAGAACTAGGAGAGAAAAACAAATTTGACAAAAGATAGCGAAGCCAAAGAACCTCAACAGTACCATCAGCTAAGGCCTTATACTCTGCTTTAGTGGAGGAGCGAGCAACAGTGCGTTGCTTGCCAGATTTCCACGAAATGGGAGTGGTGCCAAGAAAGACAATGTATCCACCCGTAGATTTTCGATCATCAATATTGCCGGCCCAATCAACATCAGTAAAACCATGGAGAGACAAAAAAGAGTCACGAGTGAGGTGGAGACCAAAGGAGGATGGACCTTTCAAGTATCGCAGGATACGTTTAACAGCGACCCAATGGCCTTCGGTAGGAGCATGCAAGAAACTAACATACCTTGTTCACAGCATAACAGATGTCTGGTCGAGTAAAGGTGAGATACTGAAGAGCACTAACAATTTGGTGGAAACAAGTGGGATCCGAAAACAAGTCAGTAGATTGTATATCAAGTTTGGAAACAGAAGCTGGTGTATCAACATGTTTACACGATGACATACCTACATGACTCAGAATATCAAGAACATACTTGTGTTGACTAAGCACAAGACCCACATTGGTGGGAGCAACTTCAATCCCTAAAAAATAATGCACATGACCCAAATCACGAAGTTTAAACTCCGAACTCAGTAAGGTAATGAGGCGATGAAGCAATTCAAAGTTATTACCGGTAAGTAAGATGTCATCCACATAGACAAGTAAGTAACAAATATCATGATTCACATTTAGAATAAACAGGGAGGTATCAACCTTGAAAGCCTGAAAATCACTCAGTCGCATGTACTAGGCCCGCGATGCTTGTTTTAAGCTATAGAGAGATTTGTGAAGGCGACAGACATGAGTGGGCAAAACAAAGTCGACAAAGCCTGAGGGTTGTTGCATGTAAACAACCTTGCGAAGTGAGCCATTGAGGAAAGCATTGTGAACATCAAGTTGCCGAATCTGCCATCCTTTTAAGACTGCAATCGTGAGGACTAACCGAACAGTAGTCGTTTTAACAACAGGACTGAAGGTTTCTGAATAATCTATACCTTCCTATTAGGTGAACCCTTGCGAAACCAAGCGAGCCTTGTAACGGTCAATGATCCTATTGGCTCGGCGCTTGATTTTATACACCCATTGGCAGCCAACAATGTTCATAGATAGATCAAACAGCACCAATGACCAAGTGGCATTGGCAGTATGCCAACACAAGTATTAGTCAACTTTCTTAAAACTCAGAGGCTCCAAAGCAAAGAGGGACATTAACCGTGGAGCTAAAACTGACGGAGAGGAAGAAAAAACAGAGCTGATGTTGGTAGTCTTCTACTGTCGAGGATGCAACACCATGAGATGTTGCCGAATAGGTGGCGGAGCAGAAGGTTGATTAGGGGAGATCTGTTATGGAAGAGAATATGTGGAGAGATCCACGCACAAGTCCAAACCGGGCACGGACTTAGCAAAGTGCCCAGACGGAGAAGAAGATGCTAACGACAAGGCTCGAAAGGCTATAGCAGGGGGCGAATCTGACAAAGATACTGCTAGCACTATAGAACCTGAACCTGCAAAATGATCAAGAGACATAGATGAAGATGATGGTGAGGGGACCGACAGGGGAGTGGGAAGGGGAGGTGGGGCTGAGACTGGTTGAGATGGAAAGATGGTGAGGGAGGGTAGACTGGAGATAGAGGCAGGCTGAATGACAGGGGCATACGGGGGACAAACTAAATGAACGGGAAAACCTTCATGAAATCAAACATGACAGGAAAGGTAGATGCGGTTAGACGACAAGTCCAGACAACAATAGCCTAGATGAGACGAGCTATAGTCTAAGAACACACATGTAGTGGAGCAATAGTCTAGCTTATGAGCATTGTAAAGATGAAGAAAAGGAAAGCAGAGACATCCAAAAGTATGTAAAAAGGCATAATCAGGCGTCTAATGAAAACAAACATTCGAAGGGAGATTTGTTGCTTAAAACTGAGGTTGCCATACAATTAATGAGATAAACCGAGGTTTCAAAAGTATAATTCTAGAATTTTAGAGGTGCCTTACATTGCCTAGAAGAGTAAGACTAGTTTCAACAATATGGCGATGACGATGCTCAACAGTACCATTCTGTTCATGAGTATGTGGACATATGAGATGATGGTGAATACCGATGGTTTTGAAAAAGGAATTTAATTTATAATATTCACCACCCTAGTCAGTTTGAACAGTTTTGATTTTTCAAGGAAACTGGCGTTCAACAAGTACTTGAAATTGTTGAAACACATTGAAGACATCTGATTTTACGACAATAGAATAAAACCATATAAATTTTGTATGCGCATCCACAAATATGACAAAATATCAAAAATCATGAGACGATAGCATAGGAGCAGGGCCCCAAACAAAACTAAAGATAAGTTCAAGAGGAGTAGACGTTTTATGACCCGTAGGTCCTAATGACAAACGAGAGGATTTTCCTAACGGACAAGCTTGACATTGAAAATTAAGATGACGAGAGGTATAAACAACCTTTTTATTGGACGTTAAAAGACTCAGAATACAGGAATTGGGGTGACCGAGGCGACGATGCCAAATATCGGCAGAAGTGGCCATGCTAGTGGACAAAAATGCTTGCGGCAGAGATGTGGCAGAAGAATCTGAAAGGACATAGAGGCCGTCTTTACTCCGACCGGAAAGAAGGACTTCCTTGGTGATGGGATCCTTGACATAGAAAACAGAAGAATGAAACTCAAAAAAGACATAATTTTCATGATAAAATTGTTGAACATATAATAATTTTTTTTTTTAATGTGAGGAACATGTAATATGTTGGACAAGGTGAAGACTCGTTTTGGTGTATGCAGGAGATTATATGCGGTATTAGATATAACAAGTCCCTTACCATCACCAACATGCAATTGATCATTACCAAGATAAGGTTCTACGTGTGTCATACCAGTAATGTCCGGAGTAACGTGGTTGATGCAACCATATTATTCGATAGTTTCACCCATATTTAACTGGTGTTTTGTCTATGTTTTTTATATATAATTCTTTGATATTCTTTGTTTTATTTTTTGAAGGCACTTTTGGATGAAAGATGCAAAAAGGAGTAAATTGGAGGTAATTAGTAGATTTGACCTTCAGTTGATGTTTTGTGCAGAGCGTGAGTTCTAGAGGTCAAAATAAAGTGATTCTAGTGGAATTAAAAAGCTAACATCCATACCTTTATGTACATCTAAGGAAAGAAAAATAAAAAAAAAGGAAGAGCATGGAAATCACAGCCTTCAAAGTCAAATCTTGCAATCTGCCAGTGTTGACCTGCGGCCATTCCGACTTGAGTATCTTGAGATACAGAAGTCCATTTGATGCAAACTTAATTTTGTTGGATTCTTGACTCAAAGACCTATCAACGTACCAAATGGCAGCAAAAAAAATGTCATATGAGGGAGATATGATTTTTATAAGATGACAAATGAATTCTACTAGCAAACATGTTTTGTGAAGAAACGAGTCCAAATTACATCCCAAAGCATCCAAACTGACATCCAAGTTTTTATTTCAGCAATTTAGCTCCTCTAAGTCAAATCTTGAAGATTTCATGCAAGACTTTTTCTCTTTTTGTAGGAAAATAGTTATTGAAGTACTTAAATGTAAATTATCTACTTAAGGGAGGACTATTTTGTAAAATAGAGATTAGGGTTTCTTAGGGTATAAAAAGAAAGAGAGAAGGAAAAGAGGAGAGAGGAGGGGACGACCAGTAAAGAGAAGAAAAATGCACATTCCTCCAATAGAACCCGAAATCATGTTTTCTTCCTTCTTTTTGATTAATTATTCAACAAACATGCAAGGCTAAATTCTTTTTCTTGGTTGCAAGGACACAAAAACCTTCGGATTTCAAGAGTTGTGAGATTTATTTTACTTTTTCTTTTCAGTTTATATGATGAATATATTTGTTCTCCTATGCTTATTTTTCCTATAATTATTTATTTTAATTGCTAAAGCAGACTCTAAGTTGTTATTGTGAACAATCTATTGCTAAGTTTGCTATTAAAACCGGAGTTGTGGTATTTAAACTTATGAAGCAACTGAGATTAATAATTGTGGCGGATCTATGTTATTAACTTTAGGGAGAACATTCGATTGATGAAATCAAACATGAATTGCAGATATTTATGTTATCTAGATTAATCAATTCATCTAGTTCTTAAGGCTGCAATTGAATTAAGTTACTAATGCAGACATTTTGGTTGTTTGGTGGTTAGGATTAGTTATACAACGGATCTGTTAACTAATACATAAGAAAAGATAGATATTCAGAGTATAAATTGACGTTTTGTTTCTATGATTAGTTCTGATTTTCGTAAGTGGATGTTTATTTAAAACTAAGGTTTGTTTTTTTGATAATTTTCTGATTTTATTTTATTTCGCTTGATAGTTTTCTGTTTACTTTTGCTTTAGCCTAGATAACCTCCAAATCCCCCCCAAATTGCATATCATCTAGCATAAAAATTTGACTTGAACCTTCCTCGTTGGATCGACCCCTTGCTTGCTCTATACTATCTTGTGTGTTGTGTTTTAAGCTATGGTAATTGGCCATGCTAAAAATGCTTACAGTAGAGATGTGGCAGAAGACTCTGAAAAGACATAAAGGTCGTCTTTACTCCGGCCGGAAAGAAGGACTTCCTTGGTGATGAGATCCTTGACATAGAAAACAGAAGAGTGAAACTAAAAAAAAACATAATTTTCACGACAAAATTGTTGAATAGATAATAAATTTTTTTAATGTGAGGAACATGTAATATGTTGGACAAGGTGAAGACTCATTTTGGTGTATACAGGAGATTATGTGCGATATTAGATATAACAAGTCCCTTACCATTACCAACATGCAATTGATCATTACCAAGATAAGGTTTCACGTGTGTCATACCAGTAATGTCCGGAGTAATGTGGTGATTTGCACCTTTGTCAGGAAACCAAGTGGCAGAATCCTCGGCTAATGTAGTACTAAAAGAGAGGTTGGCCGAGGAGTGATTTCCATGGTGAACAAGCTAGGAAAACTACTCTGCGGAATAATATGGCAGAGCTGGCATTTTATTTACTGTCGTGGCCACTGATTTGTTGCTACACTACAGTGTGAATGTTGCTACCACTATCCACTGTGACTGTGGGGTTGCTACCAAGGAGAACCACCACCAGCACCACGAAAGAACTGACCGTTAGGCTGAGGAAAGTTGTTGCGAGGATGCTGCCAACCACTCCTTCATCCTTTTCCTCGACGAGTCGTGAAACCACTGCTATTAGACCCAGAAAAACCACACTGGGCAACATAGACTAAGGGAGGTTGCGCAGGGGTGGGCAGTAAGGGTGCAGTAGGCAGACTGGAGGGGAGCGAGCTGCGATGTATGAATTCATGAGTAGATAGGTGACTATGGAGCTCAGAGTACGAAAGAGGGTTAGCTTTGGTTGACAAACTTGTAACCAAATCACAAAATTCACCACGAAGTCCCCGAAACACATATAAGTTGAAATTGGTGAGAGAAATAAGTCTGCTAACCACAACCAATTCATCAAACAAACCTTTTGCGCGTTGCAAGTAGAGAGTGATAGTATCATCACCTTGTCAAAGATCCTGAAGAGAGCTATGCAATTGCATGATCCGAGAGTTGGATGGGGAGGTGAGAGCAAGTTTAAGGGTGCTCCAAACATTGGCAGAAGTCGGACAATCAACCAAGAGATGAAGAACTTCAACTGAAAGAGAGGACAACAGAGCACTAAGGATGAGCTGGTCTTGTTGTTTCCAAGTTAGAAATGCTTGGCAGGGGCTAGAATTCAAGGTAGTAGAGACAACAGAGGTCGTACTGGACAGATCGTACGAAGAGGGCATGGAGTCGAGCTGTCAACAAATGAGAAGACTCCTTGACCAATCAAATACGACTTCATCTGCATATGCCAAAACAAATAATTGTTGTTGTTGAGTTTGAGATTGATAACCTGCTGGGTGTTGGAGAGGGGAAGCAACAACACTAACTGATTGATCCATAGTAGGATGATAGAAGCTGAGACCGAGAAAGATAAGATGGCAGTAGCTATAACCTGTTGTAAAAAAAAAAAACTATGAAGCACTATCATAAAACAAACTAGGAGGAAGAAGATGAACACGTCTTTATTGATCCTGTAGAATAACTAACAAGCACAAAATATTGAGATCATGTATGCGGTAGAGATAAGAGGAGAAAAACAATGTTCTGCACTAGAGAGGAGAGCAACAGTGCCAGCAGAGGAGAGGAACAATGGTTTGCGGTAGAGAGGAGAAGAACCTGACAAATAAAAAATCAGAACAAACTTAAATCACAGAAGAGGCTGAGCTGACCAGGCCAAGGAGAAGAAAGCCAAAATCTATTTTAGGTAGAGAGGTTCTGATACCAAGTTAAAGCAGAGATTTGTAATAATTTGGTGAGTGCCTTAATCAGGGCAGCTCCTCTACTATTTATATAACTAGGGCATTGTACATATATTATGGTGTAACCTATTACACATGATAGAATTATACAAGAGGAAAAATAATGTTTCCTATTTTACAATACATCCCATAATAAATGCCAAGTAACTGGACTAGCTCAGCTGGCTTGCCCCATACTTGTGCATTCTTCCTGTTTTGATATTTATCCAGTATTGGCCCAACAATATTGGAGGCTGTATAATTACTAGCATCACACATGATCTCAAAGGGCATACCCAACTTGGAGGCTGTATAATTGGCGCTGAAGTGAGCGATGCCTTTAATTTGTCAAATGTTATTTGACAATCTTCCTTGAAATCAAAAGGTACATCCTTTTACAACAACCTTGACAATGGTTGTGCAAATTTTGAGAAGTCCATGATGAACCTCTTGTAAAAACTTGCATGGCCAAGAAAACTATGAATGTCCTTAACATTAGTAAGATATGGTAAGCTTGTAGTTAAATCAACTTGGGCCTTATCAACCTCGATACCTCTAGCTGAAACAACATGACCCAAAACAATTCCTTGTTGGACCATGAAATGATATTTTTCATAATTTAGAATCAAGTTGGTGTTAATGCATCGTTTCAAAACCTTGGTCAGATGATCTAAACACTGATTGAAAGAATTGCCATAAACAGTAAAGTCATCCATAAAAATTTCAATGCAATTTTCAATCAAGTAAGAAAAAATGCTCATCATGCATCTCTGAAACGTACCAGGGGCATTACACATTCCAAAAGGCATACATTTGTAAGAAAAGGTCCTAAATGGACAAGTGAATGTTATTTTTTTCTTGATCTTCGTAAGCTACAATAATTTGATAAAAACCAGAAAACCCATCTAAGAAACAGAAAAATGACTTACCTGCTAGTCTTTCTAGCATTTCATCGATGAAAGGAATTGGGAAATGATCCTTTCTTATGGTAGCATTCAATTTCTTGAAATCGATGCACATTCTTCACCCATTTTGAACTCTCATGGGCACAAGTTCATTTTGTTCATTAGGAACAAGAGTCAAACCTGTCTTCTTGGGAACTACATGCACTAGACTAACCTATTGACTGTCGGATATGGAATAGATGATTCCTTGGTCAAATAGCTTTAAAATCTCTTTCATTACCACTTCCTTCATGGTTGGGTTCAGCTTACGTTGTGGCTTTCTCACAGGTTTGGCATCATCTTTCAGTAAGATTCTATGCATGCAGATTGCAGGGTTTATGCCTTTTATATCAGCTAAAGTCAATCTGATAGCTGTTTTATTTTCTCTTAAAACCCTCAACAATTTTTCTTCTCTTGTTACCGTGAGATCATTTGCAATGATCACCAGTAATGTCTCACATTCTCCTAAGTACACATACTTCAAATGCTGGGCAAAGACTTCAATTCCAACTTTGGTGTTTGTTCAACAGAGGGTAAAACCCTTTCATGAGAATTAGGTAGTTGTAAAGGAGAGTTTACTAACCTGTTTGGCATTTGAAATAGTGAATACAAAGACATAATTGTTTCCTTTATGTCTTCATTATTCTACAACCTTGCATCCCTATTTGCCTTGCTTTGCTGTAATACAAAGTTCAACTCATCTTGCAAAATTTTTTGTTCAAATTCATCTTGCATAATGGGGTCAATTACATCAACATGAAAAACAGATTCAGATTCATCGGGATATTTCATAGCATAAAAAATGTTAAATGTTACTATTTCCCCATCAAACTCACAAGATAAAATTCCTTTATGCACATCGATCTTAGTTCTTGTTGTTTTCATAAATGGTCTACCTAACAATATATGAGTTGAGTTTGATGAAATTCATCATCCATGTCTATAATGTAAAAATCCATAACAAAAATCAACTCATTTATTCTAATTAAAACATCCTCAACGACGCCTTCTGGGTATGAATTAGACCTATCTGCCATTTGAATTATTACCCTTGTTTCTTTTAAAGGTCCTAGATTCAAAACCTTATAAATTAAAAGTGGCATAACATTGATCGAAGCTCCTAAATCAAGCATAACTCTTTCTACCTTATGATTTCCAATTACGCATGGTATAATGAACATACCTGGATCCTTGCATTTCTGAGGCAATTTCCTTTGTATGGCCGCAGACACATTCTCTCCAACTCTTGTTTTCTCATCAATGTTCAACTTCTTTTTATTGGTGCACAATTCCTTGAGAAATTTTGCATATCGCAGAATTTGCTTGATTGCATCCAACAGTGGAATGTTAACTTCAACCTTCCAAAAGGTTTCAAAAATATCATGTTCTGACTCTTCCTTTCTTGCCTTCACTAATTTGCCAAGAAATGGAGATGGAACTAGATACTTAGTGATAGGAAAGATGGGCTTACAACTTAACTCTATTCTTGGTGCATCCAAGATTGCTGGTTCTGTTTCCAGCTTGTTGTTCTTTATTGCTGCTGATTCTGGTGTTACAGCAGGCTGGGTAGTCTGCACAGCAGCTGCTGAATTTGGGGTTACAGCTGGCGGTATATTTCCTGTTGAATCTGGTATTGTAGTTGGCAGCACAACAGCTGCTGAATTTGGGGTTGAAACTGGCAGCCTATTTGCTGTTGATTTTGGCATTGCAGCTGGCAGCACAACAACTGCTGAATTTGAGGTTGAAACTGGCAGCCTATTTGCTGTTGATTCTGGCGTTGCAGCTGGCAGCATGGTCTGCACTTCTCTTCCACTTCTAAGAGTCATGGCACTTGTATTTTCTCTTGGATTAATTTCAGCTTGAGATGGCAACTTCCCTCTATTTGTCTCAATGTTCCTCACAAACGTTGCAAGTTGTGAAATTTGAGTCTTCAAATTCTTGATGCTAGCTCTTGTTTCTTGTTGGAACATCTGCGTATTAGTGGCTAAAGATTTCACAATTTCTTCTAAAGACATACTTGTATTTGATGCTTAGTGAGGAGGAAAAGCTGAACTTCCATAGGAATATGACCAAAAGGGTATCTGATTTGGAGGCTGACCATACTTCAAGTTTGGGTGGTCTTTCCAACCAGGGTTGTAATGGTTTGACTATGGTTCATACTTCCTTGGTTGATTACTAAACCCTCCTATTACATTCACTTGAGGGGCTGCATCTTTTTGAAGTTGTGGGCACATATCGGTAGAATGTTCTGGGACTACACAAATGACACACACTCTGGATTGCCTAACTTGTATCAACGCTACTTGTCTCACAACAGAAGTTAGTTCTGAAAGTTGTGTCTCAATATTAGAATGCATCACCTCATTTACCTATCTAGTCTGTTCTGATTCCAAATTGCTGTGAGTTTGCTGCCATTTTAGAGATCAAATCTCTTGCATCCACATGAGTCTTTTCTACAAGTGCACCACCACTTGCAGCATCTATCATGCTTCGGTCCATAGGCAATAATCCTTCATAAACACTACTAGAAAATCGATGAAAACCAACAGAATTATCGACGGAATTATTTTGTCGGTAATTTTTACCGATGAATATAATTCCGTCTCTAATTTTGTCGGTCTATACCGACAAACCTTTGTTGTCGGTAATAATTACCGACTTTATAGATTCTGTAGGCAATTCGGTCGGTATATACCGATGGAATTATTCGATCGGTATATACCGACTGAATTGCCGATGGAATATATAGAATTTTGAAAAAAAGAAATAGTTTGATGACGTGGAATTTTTCAGACAATTTTACCGATGTAATGACTGAGGGATTACAGTGACGTGGCCCATTCACCGTCATAATTACTGACAGGTATACCGACAGGACGTGTCCGTCGATGATTCCATCAGTAACAGCCAATATATTAAAACTCTGCTGACTCTCTCCTCCTCTATTTCTCCTTCTTCTTCCCCATCCCAACTCTCCCCTCCCAAACTGCAAACAACCACCCACCCCCTTAAAAATATCCCCCTCTTCTCAACACAAGCCCTCATCTTTCTTATACTTTTGTACGTGGTCACAACATCCGTTCTCTGATTTATTGCGGATTTTATCATTTTTTTGTAAGTAAATCTATCCTTTTTAATTTTAATATTTAAATGTCAATTTTATTTTATTTTTTTAGTATATGTATTTTGTTAACGTATGTACTTGTTTTATTGTTATTTGTCAAAGAAACTTGTAGTATGAATGTATAATTTTGTAGTTGTTATAGTTTGTTTTAGATTTTGTCAAATTGTATTTGTTTGTAAATTGTTGAAACTTTGTTTGAAATACACCGAATTAGATGTGTTGTGATGAAATAAATAATAGCTTGTTTAACAGGCCCGTTTTAATTTTTATTAATTCTATTGTGGAGTTGTGATTTTCATAAATTTATATATGTATAAATTTGTATGGACGTTGATAATTGATAATGAATATTTAACATAAGTGTTTTTTTATTTTGTTGGATAATGTCGGGGCAAACCAATATTTTTGCAAATTTATTTACGTAACATAGTTAATTAATACATGTTGTCATCATAATTTTATAGAGGTTCGATAGAAGTCATGGATGATCGTTCATGGATGTATCGAGACTCACCCCAAGGATTGTCGATGATGGATTATTGTAATGAGGTTCAGGGTTTTATTAATTTCGCAACATCTATTTCGAGGAATTTTACTAATGGCGGTATTAGGTGTCCATGCAGGAAGTGTAAAAATAAAAAGATTCTGCATCCAGATGTTGTAAAGATGCATCTTATAACCAAAGGGTTCATGGAGGATTACCTATGTTGGTATGCACACGAAGAACTATTTGTTCCTAATGAGAGCATGGTATAAAGGGTGGTTGGGCAACTTCTAGTGCTAGCAACGTGCATGAAGTTGTAAATGACAACATTAATCCTTTCAGGAATATGGTTATGGATGTAATGAGAATGAATCAAGGTAATGTCAATCAATGTTCAATCGTAGAAGAAGAACCTAATGCAGATGCAACAAGGTTTTTTTATCTGTTGAAAGATTTTGACAAACCATTATGGGATGGGTGCACGAACCACAATAAATTATCGGTCATAGCATAGGTGTTCACCATCAAGTCAGATCACGAGTCGAGTGAGGTCAGTTATGACAAAATTATGGAATGGGCGAAAAGCATTTTACCTGAAGGGAACAAGCTTAAAGAGAACTTCTATGATGCTAAGTCCATAATGACACCCCTCGGTTTATGATACCAGAAAATTGACATGTGCCTTAACTTCTGCATGATTTACTACCTTGAAAATGCTGAGTTGACCGAGTGCATGACATGTGGGCATTCCCGTTACAAACCCAGAACTAGCATGGTAAAGAATCTTGTGGCATATAAGAAACTTAGATACTTCCCAATCACACCTAAATTGCAGAGGTTATTCATGTCACCAAGGACTGGTGAGCACATGACATGGCACCACTAACATAATACGGTTGATGGAGTGATGGTGCATCCTTCTGACAGTGAAGCATAGAAATACTTTAACAGCGTGCATCCTCACTTTTCAGCTGAATCAAGGAACTGCGTCTTGGGTTGTGTACAAATGGATTCAACCCATTTTGGTAATTTGCTGCTCCTTATTCTTGTTAGCCGGTCATACTGACGATTTATAACTTGCCATCGTGGATGTGTACGAGGCCGGAGTTCATGTTTTTATCTATGTCATACCAGGTCCGAGCAGTCCGGGTCGAAATATAGATGTTTGTCTTTGACCGTTAATCGATAAGCTGACGCCGTTGTGGTCCTCTAGAGCTTTGACTTATGATATATAGAGGAAACATAATTTTGTTATGATAGCGGCTTTGATGTGGACTATTAATAATTTCCCACCTTATGGAATGGTTTCTGGTTGGAGCACGCATGGAAAATTAGCATGTCCATATTGTATGGAAAACAACAAGGCATTCACGCTAACAAACGGAGGTAAAGCCTTTTTTTTTTACTATCACCGTCGTTTCTTGCCAACGAATCACAGGTACAGAAAGAACAAAAATGATTTCTTTGTTAGCAGAGTTGAAAAGGATGTTGCACCCTCGTGTCTTTCTGATGACGAATTGCATGATATTATATCAGAGTACGGTGACATTGTATTTGGTTTCCAATCAGGTAAGCAGAAGTTTCCTGGTTTTGGTTTGACCCACAATTGGATAAAGCGAAGTATTTTTTGGGAGCTTCCTTATTGAAAGGCCAATCTCCTCCGCCACAACCTTGACGTCATGCACATAGAAAAGAACGTGTTTGAGAACATTTTCAACACCGACATAGATGTGAAGGGGAAGACAAAGGACAACATTAAGGCTAGATTGAATTTAGCATTGTTTTGTAACCGAAAAAAATATGGAGTTGGTTTTTGATGGGTCATAGGTTGCAAAACCCGGAGCAAGCTTCGTGTTAGAGAAAAATGCACAACTACTACTCTACAAATGGCTTAAGAGTTTGTGTTTTCCCAATGGACATGCTGACACGACCAAAGAGTTGATGTCTTCTCCCAAGTGTAGGAGTGTCGAAGTAATAAATAACTCGGCAAGACCGGGGTCGAACCACATGGAGGTCAACTGTATAAACTACAAATAAAGAAATAGATAATAACAGAAAAGGAGTTGAAGAGAGCTTTGAAATGTGATATTGATATAATGATTAAACGAGGATAAAATAATTTTCAAGGTTAGAGGATCCACTAATGGTATTTCAAACAAGTATAGTATAAACACTTTTTATTACTCAACTGGAAACCACACACAAAGGAGGTTCCAATCGGATTATAAATTGTTAATATGATTACATTAGTTATCTTATTCGAATAATGTTAATACTTGTAAATGTTGTGAGGTATTCATGATTATAACTTATGTTAACAATAAATCAAGTTCCTTTCATAGAACAGATGGCGGTTATACCATACGGTTGTGCTATGAAAGTGCCAAGTATTTGTTGTACTAAGGGTTATACAACATAAATCTAGATTAACCATTTAACAAGCAAAGTATTAAAAGTGAACAAGATAACAAATACAAAACATGTTAGTATCAAACATTAAAGTCCATATTGAGTTTATACTATACTTA
>Ga0307508_10004024_pt1 | contig 14558 bp, 20 predicted proteins | sample 9_EM_MG_FD_203089 | JGI IMG/M metagenome (GOLD analysis project Ga0307508, IMG submission 203089) | Populus trichocarpa ectomycorrhiza microbial communities from riparian zone in the Pacific Northwest, United States - 9_EM | ecosystem: Host-associated > Plants > Roots > Unclassified | place... | reverse complement strand
CATTGTCCGAGGACGAGAGAGTGTTGGATTTATTTTTGGGTTGATGGCGAACAACTGGTTCAGTCATGTTGGGGTTGCTGATGTTCTCGCCAAAGTACCGAACACTCCCCACAAGGTGACTTATTTACCTCCCACCAGAAAGGCCATAGCTCTGAGAATTGATAGCATGAGAGTTCAGATATCAAAAAACAAAATAACCTTCAGTATTGGGGGGTACAACAGGCTATTTCTTCCACTACGATCGAGAGTTGTGCTTGTCGGGGTCCAAATGGCACGGAAACTCAATTTCTACGGTCCAGGGGATACCAGTTGAAGGTAATGCCGTTCGGGTTAACTAACGCCCCCTCCACGTTTCAAGAAATGATGAACCACATTTTCTCCGACATGCTAGATCTCGGGTTAATCGTTTACATGGACGACATCCTAATATAGGCGAAAACACGGGCCGAGCACGATGAGATTGTCCGGAAAACATTGAAGAGATTACAAGACAATGGTCTGGCAGTAGTGGCGGACAAGTGTATCTGGAGAACGAAAGAAGTGGAGTTCCTAGGCTATGTTCTGAGCTGGGACGGGGTTAAGATGGCGCAGGACAAAGTAGAAGTGGTGCTAAGGTGGAAAACTCCGCGCTCATTAACAGAAGTCCAGTCGTTTCTAGGATTTGCCAACTTCTACCGACGGTTCATTCAGGATTACTCTCTGGTAGCCTGGCCGCTTATGGAATTGACGAAGAAAACGGAGAAGTGGGTCTGGAACAGCGAGGCAGAGGCCGCTTTCACAGAACTCATGCAACGATTTACCATGGCTCCAATACTAGCCCATTTTGATGCACAACGACCAGTAATCATCGAAACCAACGCCTCGGACTTTGCCATTGGTGCAGTACTCTCGCAACGAGACGACGAAGGAAGACTACACCTAGTAGCCTTCCATTCCAGAAAGTTCCAACCAGCGGAAATCAACTACGAGATCCACGACAAGGAAATCCTGGCAATCGTTGACGCCTTCAAATACTGGAAGCGCTATTGCAAAGGAGCCGCCCACCAAGTACAGGTATTCTCCGATCATCAGAACTTGGAATACTTTACAACAACAAAGGTCCTCAACAGACGGCAAGCACGGTGGATACAGGAGGTGGCAGGTATCGACTTCCGGATATACTACCAGCCAGAGACTCAGAACGGAAAACCAGATGCATTATTAAGGTGTTCGGAGTACCGCCCGGAAAAGGGGGGGATAGAAAACCAGCCGATTACGACGGTTTTGGGAAAAAATCACTTTGCAGAACCAAATTGGCAAGGACGGACATTTATCTGCTCCTCAGCACAACTCGCTTCTCTCCCAATGAGAAGATGGGAGGAAGGATTTATGGGAAAAATAAAGGAAAAAGGACGGAAAGATATGGCCTATCAACAAGCATGGAAGGAAGTGGAAGCTGCTCTCCTGAAGGAGTAGCGGATGGACCGAAAGGCCAGGAGCATGTTGGAAATCCGGGACGAGCTGCTTTACAGAAAAAGCATGCTCTGGGTGCCGGAAGAACTGGTAAAAGAAATTCTGGAATCAGAACACGACACAAAGATGGCCGGACACATGGACCAGGACAAAACCATCAACCTCATTCGCTGAAACTTCTGGTGGCCAAAAATGAACGAACGCATCATCGACTTCGTCAAAAGCTACCCAGAATGCCAGGAATACAAGACGGCATGACATCAACCCTACGGACTGTCATCACCATTAGAGCTCCCTTATGCTCCCTGGCAATCCATTGCGATGGACTTCATCACAGAGCTCCCAGCGTCAGAGGAATGTGATCAGTTGTGGGTAGTCATCGACCGATTCACCAAGATGGCTCACTTTATACCACTTCGCGAAAAAACTGCAGCAGACTTAGCAGTCATTTTTGCCAAAGAGATATGGAAACATCATGGACTACCCATGGACATCGTGTCAGATCGAGACTCTCGATTCACATCGGAAGTATGGAAGGAGTTTCTACACCTATCCGGGATTCGACCTCGAATGTCGACCGCGTTTCACCCACAAACGGATGGACAGATGGAACGACTAAACCAAATGATCGAAGTATACCTCCGAGCCTTCATAAATAAGGAACAAAATGATTGGGTTTCCCTCCTACCTATGGCCGAGTTCGCTTACAACAATTCGGTCACAATAGGAAACGGAATAACACTGTTCTTTGCGAATTACGGCTTTCATCCAGCCACGGTCGGCCCGCCCTCGACGGAACCGCTAAATCCGGCCAGCATGATGTACGCCCACTGGATGCAGGTGGTTCACAAAGAAGCACAAAGCGGGCTGAAAGTAGTACAAGAACGGATACGGCGTTATACGAAGCCAGCCAGAAAGGAACCTCCAGCGTATCAGGTAGGAGACTTGGTCATGCTTAATGGACGCAACATCAAAACGCGCCGCCCCACAAAGAAGTTGGACCACAAAAGTCATGGTCCTTTCCAGATCGAGAAAATCGCCTCCCTGCTGGCCGTCTGCCTTACGCTGCCCCGAAAATGGAAGATCCATAACGTCTTCCACGTCTCGTTACTCGAACCCTACCGAACCAGCGAACACCGGGTACCTCCAGACCCATCAAAAGTGCCCCGGAAGGCGGACGACATTGAGCAAAGTGAGGAGTACGATGTAGAGGAAGTAATGTCATCGGTTGAGCACGGCCGAGACAACAACAACTGAGTCCTCTACCTCGTCAAATGGCTCGACTATCCGGAACATAAGGACTGGACGGAGGAACCATTCGACAACTTTTCGATAGGCGGGCTGGAGAAACTCTGGGAGTTTAATCCAGTGTTCTACATAGACCAGTCCGGAATAATTTTGGCTAAGGTTGGGACTGGTCGGGATATATCCCGACCAAAAAATCCTAGGTCGGGACCGGTCGGGATATATCCAGACCGACCAAGCATAGGTCGGGTCTGTCAGCTGACGTCGGGATAGGTCTGGTTAAAAACGTTGATTTTGTAGAAAATTCATTACACCTGTACAGAGATACTACAAGCTTCCGTACCAGCACCAGTGATTTGAAGTAACTCATCAATTCTTTGGCGTGCGCTATGGCTACACTACATCAGATCCTCCTCACAAAGGGCAGCCAACATCTGCTCAATCGCTTTAACATCCTCCTTCGTAGCCGCGATCATCCCATCCCTCTGCCAGCTTTTCAAACATTCGACAGCCTCAAGCACGTCATCTCCCATACGGCAACGGTGATCTGAGAGCGTTATCTTTGCGCCGCTGAACACACGTTCCGGCTCAGAACTCATTGCAGGGAGAGTGAGATATGTCAAAGCCATCCGAGCAAGATCCTTCCAGTGCGGATCATGCAACCTATCAAACCACCAACCAACCACGTCTCGTACAGGGTGGATCTGTGCCTCCTGTTGAAAGCAGTGCAGCATATCAAGATTGGCTGGCAGCTGCGTGACAGCAAGACGTTTGCGCTCCCAGCGGGTGAGGTTCCCCACTGCGTTGGGGTCAGCCTTCAGTGGACGTCCCTGACCGGCCACTCCATGTGCAGCGCTACTTCCCTTGTATGAGGACTTCCAGACCGTCTGCACTATCGCTTCAGCAGAAACGATCCATTCAGGCCTGTTCTTCCACTCCTCTTAGAAGTAATTGAACTTCATATTGGGATGTAGAGCCACGGCAATCGCATACGCTGGTGAGAGTTCAGTCTTCGCATAATATCTTTGTGAATGTTAGTAGCGTAGTACCAATTGGAAAGAAGTGTACATACTTGTCAAGAATCTTCCAACCTAGTTCTATCATCCTCACCAATAGAGGATCCCTGCAGAACTGAACCTTCATATCCTCAAGATGGCTAAGAAGTTCGTCCATCACTGGAAGAATATCGCTAACACAGCCATTACTGTATCTGCCCTGGAGCCGTAGGGACCACTGCTTAAAAGGTGCAAGGATTTCCTTGATACACTTCATATAGTCCCAGTCATCCGGTAGGAGCTCATCGTTGACCAGCGCAGAAGGATCTTCCCGCTGACACTCTCCATTGACATTCTGTCGTATGACTATTCGTATATAGTCCTCAATAGCATCACGAAGTCGGAAGGCACGGAGAATACTCTCGTAATCGCTCGACCATCTGGTAATATTGCCAACAAAGACCGTATGTATGGTTTCGTCCAGGTATACACGTCTAACAACTGCTGCAAAGGCGTCCCGTTATTGTGGAGTCTTCAGTATATAGGTCAAACAGTTATGGAGTTTCTTCAAAGGGCCTTTACACTGCCAATCGTGGATTGGTCCCAACTCAGCCTCAGCAGCCTGGTGGTTTAACTCGAAAGCTTCAACATCTTTACCCCAAAGGATAGCCTTAACCACAAGGTTGAGGACATGGCTGAAGCAGCGAAGTCTTGCCTGAATGGGATCGAAAGATGCATAACCTGCATCACGTAAATGGCGTGCAACCTCGACCAGTGCGGTATCGTTATTCGAAGCGTTATCCACGTTGAACATCCCCACAAATGGCAGGATATCGTAGAGTTGAAGCTTATGCCATAGGTGTTCAGCTTGGTTGATACCAGAGTGAGCTCCTTCGAAGCAATGAAGAGAGAGGAGCGCTGCATGGAGGGTACCGTGACCATCCAACCAGTGAGCAACAATTGCTTGGTAAGAATGCTGATTCGGTCCGCTCCACATATCGAAGGAGAAATGTATCTTGACGGTAGCTGAATGGAGCTTCGACTTCACTTCATTTCGCATAGCTTCATACCAAGTTAGGAGATAACGCTTGATTGCATTTTCACTCTGAGGGAGTGCTCAATAAATTCTGGAATAGTCAGGCTGGCATGCAGCCAAGTAGGTGCAAAGGGTACGGAAACTCGGTTGCTCACACATACGGAAGCTAACATTGGCGTCGACAACCCACAGGAGTAGAAGCTCCTTGAAGATATTCTCGTTGAACAGAATCCTAGGCGTCGATCGTCCGAAGGCAACTTGAATTGTTTGCTGAGCAGGTGTAGTTCTGGTAATGATTGTCCCTTTTGGACCATTATTATGCTTTGTCTTTAGATGTGTAATCGCATTCTTCGTAGTCTTCATGGAGAATATCACCATCCTTGATCCTGACGGTGGGCCTAGAACCTCTATCAGTATCAACACAGTTTTTAGTTCTGATCGAATGGAAACCATTACATCGTTGACACTTCCAATGGGTCACCCCATCTGGTGTAGTATGTTCGATGCCATTTTTGGGTAACCATATATGGCTCGACCGTGCTCTCTTTCGTCTCTTGAATGCATCGGGAATAGATTCATCATCAACCACATCTTCAACTGACTCGGTATCGTCATCGACCTCTCACGTATTCATATACTGCTGGGGGTCGAACGGTGGGTTTCCCAGTTGTCTGTCATCGGTGTGCTGTTGCGAAGTGGTACCACGACTAGCCTGATAGTGTTGGCTGGGGGGTTTCTTTCCTCGAGGACCCAGCATCCTGGTGGCTGATGTTGTGGTGGATGCGTATTATGGTAAATGACAGTAGTGGTGGTGGGAGTCTGGGGGATTTATGGTTGTCAAAATTCTTTGGGCTCACATTGTCACGCTTGAACTGGACCCTGCCGGAGGCTAAGGAAAAAAAAAGTGGCTTTTTATAGTGTTATCCCAACGTCGGCCGACGTCGGCAGACCTGGACAGGTGAGGTCGGAATCGGTCTACTTATATCCAGACCGACCAACACTTAGTCTGAATCTGCTTAATTTTAATTAGACCGACCAACCCTTAGTCTGAATCGGCTTAATTTTAAGTAGTCCGACCGACCGTTGGTCGGGTCGGGGTCTTGGCAGACCGACTTAGACCGGTCTGCCGACATGTCTGGTCTATGTAGAACACTGGTTTCATCAACGAAATCCAGACACACCAAGAGACTACAGGCTCACCGACACCTAGGCGGGAAGTCCGTAGAAGGGCCCGACGAAGCCAGAGCGGTAAAAGGGACGAAGGGGTTGAAGAAATCCAACCCCACCCACACAACAAACGAAGGGAGGAACTGGGAAAACTTCGGAAAACTCTTCGATGCCAGGCTCGATCGCCGGAACTGGCAAAAAGGACAGCCCTTCCAACCCTGGAACCTCGCCGAACCCCGACCCCAAGGGCGGAATTGGAGTTCGGCCCACTCTCCAACTACGCACCAACCTCACCCACTAAGGTATCCGAACCCATGTCCGGCGAAGTGGGCCCCCAGCGAGAAGCCCAAAGGTGATACCTGATACCTGGACAGGATGTCTATGGGCCCCGGACTGAGGACCAACGTACGAAAAAACCCACTTCTCGGGCACCCGAAGGTCTCCCTGCGACAAGCACCCGTGCCAGGTACCACACAACACGGTAACAAGGACCGAAGAGAGCCCCGAAGGAAGACGGGATGACGACCGGGAAGGCGCGGGCACTTCCTGACACACTTGCTTCATCCGGATGAGTTGTTGTGGCCTCAATCTGAATCCCGGTTACCAGCCACCAGCCCACCGAATTCCTACCCACTCTCTTGGAAAATCGAATCCCGGTTGGGACGCAGTGCGGCACCAACAAAGGCCCGACGACATATGACAGTAAGACTACGCAACGGCTTAGTCTGAGGGCCCAGACATTTCGATGGATTACAGAGTCATGTCCTGATCCGGTGTCTGGGAGGGCTGTAGGGGTGGAGGACTACAGTCACGGTAACCACACAACAAGTTACACCACAGGAGAAAACACACCTACAGAAAGAGACAGGCTACTTCGGTAATACGATATTAAAGCTTTGGGATGAAGCTAAGGGAAGGGGGAGGTAGTGTTATACTTGAGAAATATCACAGGCAGGAACGTACCCTTAGAAAGGTACGTACTGAGGAGGAAGATACGCACCGGTAGCTAGCTGTTCTCATCAGGTGGATCTTAGAGAGTCTAGGTGGGAGATAAGACAGGGTTAAAGGTTACGGCCGAGAAACGTTTGTAAGGATTAACTCCGGAGGGAGGGGCTACGGCAACCAAAGGCATGAGAGGGAAGGTATTATAGATGAGACTCTCCCGAGAGCTCGGTCGAGACTCTGCAGAGAGCTCGTTTGTCGTAACCCCCAGCTCCAGACACTGATGGGCTGCACGAAAGAACTCAGTCTAGAACTGAGGGACTTCCATGGTGCCAACTAGACCCCAGGACTTCACCTTATTGTCAGAACCAACCAGGACCAATAAGAATCTAAAAACGAACCCACGCTCAAGTGGGGGTTCTCCGACCTCGGAGGAATACTTAGCCTGAGTCACCAGGTCTCACGTAGCCTCACACCTATATATACTGATCTTTCTCTCCCGAGAGGAAGAGATGGCAGACCGAACACCACCACCAAAACCCACATACAAGATCTAAGATTATTCTGTTGTGAATTATCGAAAAGTAGCCTGATTACCATTGATTCTCTCTACACTCCGGTTACGATACAACCCCAGTGTTACACTGACATCATCAGTCAATGGTTTTTCAAAGGGGTGATATCGTCTGGGAAACCACTGAGCCGATTCCAGAAGGGCTGATTGGCAAGCCCAAAGAAATGAAAAGGATATTGCAGGAGCGAATTTTGTGGACTGCCGGATTGAAGAAGCAGTGTCATAGAAAGAAAAAGGATAAGGTGTCACATACTTTGGGTTTTGGTGATCGTCTATTTGAGGAAATGATACAAGAGTATGAAACCAGAACCACAGACTGCTGCGAGACTGGAAAAGGCTGATGTGCGCTTCGGATTCTTAAAGTACAGACTGACTTCCCTGAGGAAAAGTCTATACTTGAGACCACCATCATTGAGGCAGGACACGAGGTCATTTTCTATCCAAAATTTCACTGTGAGCTCAATTATATTGAATATTATTGGGCTTACTGGAAATGATATGCATGCACCAATTGTCGGTATTCATTTTCGGAGTTGGAGAAGACAGTTATTTCAGCGATGAATTCGGTAGAGTTGAAGACTATCAGAAGGTTTGCAGATAGGAATAAGAGATATGTGATGGCCTATATCAATGGCCTTACAATGGAGCAGCGGGAATTTTCCGAAAAGCAGTATAAGTCTCATAGACGGGCAATACGGGATACTTTTGTGTAGGATGCAAGTTGTACGTACTCATGGGATATCATTCGGAGGGTTTCCTAATTAGGCAGTTGAGCCGCGCCAAGATGCGCCAAGAGTAGTACAAAATTAACCCCCCACACACCAAAAAATGATGAACTTTGACCCCTTATAGCGACTGCATACGACAACCAAAAAGGAAACAGCATCCGTAGGATTGTTATTTTGAAGCTTCTCTTTCATTCTACGGATTAAAATTTATCTCTTTCTTTTGTTGTGTGTTGGAGTTATGGTTTGTTGTGGGGGTGTTGAAAACCTGAAGATGCTAGCCCGTACAAGTGTCCGGCACTATATGGTGGCTTACGTTGGCACAGAGTTTAACTGGGTTCGAATTATCCGAACACGTATGTCCGATGGTGAGTCGGCCATACTAGGCTATTTTAGGAATGATGTTGCCAGTGACCAAGCACAATCACCACTGACACAGTACAAAGCAGACACATACAAAAGGCCACAGATATTACATAAGTAGTTTCACATAACCCTTTGCCAAGATCACTCGACGCTCAGCTACAGCACTGCATGATACATGATAGCCTATGAATATGTAAAGCAAGAAAATGGATGACACAGCTTAGAAAGACGAGACCAGGTAGCAGTTTCGAACTGCGGTGGTGCCCTGCACACGAAGGGGTGGAAGGAAACGAGAGGGCAGACAAGGAGGCGAAGTTGCCAGCAGAAGAACCAGAAGGGCAGGTGTCGAGGTTGGATGACACGGATCACTATGGAAGAAGAGGCATGCTGCTTCCAAGGTCCATAGCCAACATTAGATGAGAGGTGGTGGAAAGGAAGTGGGCTGCAGTACAGGACTTGTCAGAGAAGCGGATAAAGAGAAGGAAGTACAAGATGCCAGAAAAGATGAGGCAACAGGCAGTGGTGGCGCGAGCCCCCAAGAGGCAGGCAGAGTGGTTCCACCAGCTCAGGACGGGGTACTGCTGCTCAGGGCAATACTTGGAGTAGACGAAGAACTCGGATACGGTGGCCTGTGGGTGGTACCAGCACAAGACACAGACCTGGGAACACCTGCTCAAGCATTGCAAGAAGTGAAAGATACAGCAGAAGACACTGTGGGCAGAAGTTCGAAAGGTAACAGGAAGGGGCAAGGACCACTTTACGGTCCAGGACCTGATGGCAGACGAGCAATGCACCAGTCCTAGGCTTCCTACATACCACATAGGTGGGAAGTAGGGTGGTGTCACAAACCTGGTGCGACAGGCTACTTGGCGCCGCCACAGAAGCCACCGTCACCATCGCCACACTGTGGCTAATCCATGTCTCCGCCACCATGGCCACAATTATCTTACGTGCCTTGGTGCAACATCCTAGCCCTTGCAAATATCGCACTGGTAGCAATATTCCGTAGAACCTCAACCTGGTTGTGGGCCGGCCAGGGTCCACCTGCTTGTTTCCTTACTGTTGTGTGTCTGCCTCGATTTCCGCTGTGTTATGTTTATTGCTTACCTATTGTTTCCTTGGTTGTTCCTTACTGTTGCATGTCTGCCTCGCTCTCCTTCTGTGTTATGTTTATTGCTTACCTATTGTTTCCTTGGTTGTTCCTTACTGTTACGTGTCTGCCTCACTCTCCTTCTGTGTTATGTTTATTGCTTACCATGTGTGAGACTGGGGTGCTAACGCGTCACCGGAGTCATGGTAGAATCGATATCTTTTAGTCAGGTTTTCAATAATTCACAGCGGAATAGTCTAAGGGGTGTCGTTACAGGTTCTCTCTGTCCTCCCCCTTTGCTCGGTGCGCCGAACGTTTATAAGAGCAGAATCATCATACGCTATCGCAGTCCTCTGTCCTTTGACCTTGTCTGCAGGAATGGAGAGACGCGTAAGCGCAGATTGATCCGAGCTCTTTGTCCTCGGCACGCCACACATCCAGTTCCGTGCTCTTCTTCCTCAGCGCACAAGCGCATACCAATTCCTGCGCTTTTTCCTCAGCGCGCAAGCGCATACCAATTCCTGTCCTTTGTCCTCGGCGCCGCGCAAGCGCATACCGATCCAATATCCTTTGTCCTCGGCGCCGTGCAAGTGCATGCCGATTTGATGTCTTTTGCCCTTGGCGCCGTGCAAGCGTATGCCAATGCCGTACTTCTTTGTCCTCAGGAATCCACTCACGTATGCACCAGCCAAAGCCGAGGTGAACGTGGGCCTAGACCCAGAGCGTACTCGTCCTGGCCGGTACCAACGGCAAGATACGGTGCTGCTGTGAACCTCATCGTTCCCATAGCTTCTATGGGTCACATGGGTTCCGCTTTGCTACCACGGAGTAGTCCCCGGCAAACCACTTTGGCCGCCGAGATCCTACTTCCACTCTTGCCTCCCGTCTAGAGTCTCGCGCTCCTTGTGTTTTCCCAATTCCTTAGAGTAGGGGTTAAGCTGTCACTTGTCTGACGCTGTCGGTGCCGTTGACACTGTCAACGTCCGGTGCTGTCGGTGCTGCAGCGTGGTATTTGGGAGAGCATCGACGTTGTGGCATGGCATTCGTGAGACCATCGATGTTTTGGAAGTGTCACTCGAGGGACCGTCAGCCTTCTGCGCCCTAATATCTATTACATTCTTGTTGACCTGTTAGCCTAGTATACTAGGGTGTAACACCATGTGTGTTTGTTGTTTCCTACTGTTTGCAAGTCTGCCTTGCTTATGGGTTGCGGAGGAAAGAAGGGGTCGAGTAGGATCATGTGTTTTCTTGGGCGCGGCAATGGAGTCATGACGGGAAACTCTGTGTCAGTCTTGTGGGTGAGGCTGTGATTCCACACTGGAGGAAAAGGGTATAAAGGATGGGCGTAGTAGCTAGTCTGGAGATTCTTTCTCCACGCAATCTATTATCCTCACAGCAGCTGTTACACCTGAAACATCTCGAGTATGTAGCTAGGCTAGAAGAGGAGTACGAATGGATGACAGAGCGCACTCGGAGAGTCTAGAAGGGAGATAAGGTCTGGAGATGAGCTTACGGGCGAGACGGAGCTAAGACACATATCTCCGGAGACTTGGATGAGGGGAAGATTGCAAACGACGAGATGCTTGGGCTATGACCCCTCCCCGAAAGGAGGGGATGCCACGTCACCTGCTGATGGCGTACGGACCGCCAGACTTGGGCTATGACCCCTCCCCCGAAAGGAGGGGATGTCACGTCGCCTGCTGATGGTGCACGGAAAAGAGTCCGGTAAGGGAAAGCACCCCACCCGCTTGCATGAAACCTCATCTCCCCTTATCTACACCCTGCCAGGACCAATGAGTCGCCCACAAGGACCATGCACCTCGGGGGAAATCCAAATCCGAGTCACCACCTCTCACGCCACCGCCACTCAGATATAAGACGGAGGTATTCCGCCCCGACGGAAGGAGAACCAGCACCAACATCCTCATCGAAACACTGTCACCGATCCCACACACAAGATCTAAGATTATTCCGCTGTGAATTATCGAAAGTAGCCTGATTACCTTGATTCTCTTACACTCCGGTTACGATACAACCCCAGTGTCACACTATAATCTTGATCTCAAAATCACCCTACTTTCATGACTTACTTCGACGACACCTACTTCAAAGACCACCTTTACCTACTCGAATTATCCACCTTCTTGGAACCAAAGTCTCAATACGCTTTCGATTACACCTTCCAGTCAATTGACGACAAAATTTCCAAACACGAGCAGTGAGAAGAATTCTTCGACCGACCCAAGCCAATCCACGAGACGATCAAGTTCGCCCCATACCATTGGTATACCCAGCAGTGGTGGAACTGTGCGCTGCTATCCCAACCGGCTGACTTCGACGAAGACGAATTCTTCGACCTGTTCGATTACCACTTCGACTACGACTCAACCATCCACAGCGGAGACTTCCTTGACCTATATTGAGCAATGACAACCTCTTTGGACTTTAACATGCTCTGGCTTGAGGCCCCCTACAACCTACTCCAAATCACCGACGGAACATCAAGACCAGAACAAGCGGTGGAAATAGCCAACCCCGCAGTCTGGGTTAGGACCCTGGTGCGCCAGCAACAGCAAGCCGAGAGCGAGTTACAACGGCTTACGGAGCTGTGCGGTGACGTCTATGATAGAACCGACTGACGAACGCGGGAGATCGAACAGGCCTATCAAACCTTGGCAGAAGGCACTAGGTATGTATACGACTGAGTCAGTGCTAACGAGAAAATAGCAGAAGAATGGATACGTAGCGAGCTGTCGAGCGCAGCAAACGCGTACCAATCTCTCGCCAGAAATGTCTGGCAGGCCATCATCGAGCGCACCAACGAGGCCAACGAGCGTCAAATATGTCAGGGCACTCAGCTGGCCCAGGTAAACGACGTCCTGTCCTTCCTGGCGGAAGCTAACACGGCCCGAAATCAACACCTGGCCAACTTTCAGGGAAACGTGGAACTGTGGGCAGCTGCACACCAGAACCGGATGTCCACCCTCGAGAACCAACTCTGGGAGGCAAGAGCAGAAATCCAATGCATTGCAACCAGAATCCCGCTACCCACAACGCCACCAGTGCCAGCAGGACCATCTGCATGGAGAAGCCCCATCCGGCAGACCAGCACCAGCACCCCATCGGCCCACTCACAACCAGCACTGGGAAGCCCGCTACGCTTAAACCCGGGACCGATGCTCCGACGACAGAGGCCCCCAGAGGTACCCACAACGCTGGGAATGAGGCAGCGACTGGAGCAACTCAGACGCCACATATCCCCAAGGCCACCAGCACCTGAGCCCATGGCAGGACAAGGAGGAGATCCCCCCTCGACACCACCCAGATCGTCAGCGGGACCTCCCTCGGGCCCGCCATCCAAACCACCCTGACCGCCTTTCCGGCACCTCCACTCTCCTTCGCTACCTAGGAATCCGGTGCCTATAATTACCACGTAGGACCTCGTACGGCTAGTGGCAGAAGGAGTGAAACGGGCTCAACAAGACCAACCGACGCGATCCGAACAGGGCAATATTACCCGATTAAAGATGAAGAACCCGGAAGCCTTCGACGGGAAAAGTTCGACCGCCTTCAATCAGTGGTGGGAAGCAGTCACCATGTTCCTTGGGTTCTACCTGGAAACGGGGGATCAACAGAAAATCGCCTGGGTAGGAACAATACTTTCGGATATGGCTCTAGTATGGCACCTACAGCACTTCCGTGAGCTAAAGGGGAATGACACCTGGGTCAACTACGTGGCAGCCATTCAAGCAGAGTATCGCAACGAGAGGGAAGCAGCCGATGCCCAACTCAAACTAGGGCAGCTGAAATACCAGGGATCGATCCGCACTTACCTCATGGAGTTCCGGGCCCTAAACAACTTCGCAAAGGCAATGGGGGAAGGCCTACAAGAGAAAATCGACCTGGCGATGCCAGACAGCATCCTGGACATGCGATTCAACCAGAACCCAGATGAGCCCACAGATGATGAAGGTTTCATGAGCACCACCTACCGAGCAGGAATCCAGGTTGAAAAGAAAAAAGCACTCAAAGCGGCTAGGGAAGCATCGAAAGGAGGGCCCACCCCAAGGCAGGAAGGAAAGAAGGATGATAAACGAAGGGACGAAGGGAAAAAGGACAACCCGGGCAAAAAAGGACCGGAACAACACTCCGAAAAAACCCGGGAATGGTGGGGCGGAAAGAACCACTGGGGCTCAAAAGAGGAAGCCCTGAGAGGAGTTCCGCAAAAAGAAGAAGAAGCGTACTTCCAAAACCGCGACGACTGCTGGCGATACGGACGACCCGGGCACAGAACATTCGAATGCTTCTCGTTCAACATGTTGCAAGGAACCGTGCTACCAAAAGCCCCTTGGAAAGCAGTGGCAGCCGGGCAAAAACAAGGAAGAGAAGACGAGAAGGTTGAGGAGACCCCCACAACCAAACAACAAAAAGTCGCAGCAGTGGAAACCATGGAAACCGATGCTGTGGCTCCATTGTGGGAAGAATCCACCTCGGATTTTTAAGAGGCCGGGAACGACCGCAGCCCAAGACCTCGACGAAAATATGCGGACTGTCCAAGAAACGAAGGAACGAGGAACCAAGTGCTGGAACCCCATAAGGAAAAAAAAGGTGCGTCCGGACGCACAGGCTGCGTCCTGACGTACCAGGCGCTCGGGACGCTCTGGACGCATCCTGGCAGCGCACATACCGCTCCCAATGCAAAACGCACAGGCAATGTGAATTCGGACGCAGCTCGCCACGGCACCATGCGCCCGGACGCAGCTCGCCACGGCATCTGCTTACCGGATGGAGCGTGGCAGGGCATTTTCGTTCTGGACGCACGGTGTCAGGGCATTTTCCTTCTGGACGCACGGTGTCAGGGCATTTTCCTTCTGGACGCACGGTGTCAGGGCATTTTCCTTCTGGACGCACGGTGTCAGGGCATTTTCCTTCTGGACGCAGCCGTGTCAGGGCATTTTCCTTCTGG
>Ga0307508_10004023_pt1 | contig 14560 bp, 17 predicted proteins | sample 9_EM_MG_FD_203089 | JGI IMG/M metagenome (GOLD analysis project Ga0307508, IMG submission 203089) | Populus trichocarpa ectomycorrhiza microbial communities from riparian zone in the Pacific Northwest, United States - 9_EM | ecosystem: Host-associated > Plants > Roots > Unclassified | place... | reverse complement strand
GAAGAGCATAGCCAACTGCGTGTAGTAGCATTATAACTAGTAATGAAACTGCTCACAGTGCACACTCGTTGCTCCCATAAGCTTCCCTAGCTTTCCTAGCTTTTCTAGCTTCCCTAGCTCCCGTAAGGTGGTGGTTACGTCGGTAAGGTTGGTGGTTGCGTCGGTAAGATTGGTGGTGCGTCCGTAGCTTTGCTAGCTTTTCTAGCTTTTCTAGCTTCCCTAGCTTTCCTAATGTGGTGGTTGCGTCGGTAAGGTGGTGGTCGCTTCCCTAGCTTTGCTAGCTTAGCGAAGGACAAAGTTATATTTTACTCCCGGTGCTCCCGTAAGCTTCGCTAGCTCCCGTAGCTCCGGTAAGAATTAAATTTTTTGCTGATGCAGGCTGCGTCCAGACGCACCAGGTGCTCGTAACGCTCTGGACGCACTCTGGCAGGGCACATACTGCTCCCAACGTGAAACGCACAGGCAACGTGAATTCGGACGCAGCACGTCATGGTACCGTGCATTCGGAGGCCATATGCCAGGGCGCCGTACGTCCGGACGCAGTACCACATGACGCCGTGCATTCGGACGCCGTATGCCAGGGCGCCGTGCGTCTGGACGCAGTTTACCATGGCCTCTGCTTACCGGATGGAGCGTGTCAGGGCATTTTCCTTCTGGACGCAGCCGTGTCAGGGCATTTTCCTTCTGGACGCAGCCATGTCAGAGCATTTTCCTTCTGGGCGCAGCCGTGTCAGGGCAAATGGCGTCCGGACGATGCATGTCATGGCACCATGGTCACGCTGTCTTTCAAGGCACGGAATATCGTAGCAAATACTCTTGTCGCATTGGCAAACACGCAGCGGGTTCCAGGCATAGTGACTCCGTCCAGTTCTATTCATTCTATCTAATGTACATCTATATATGCTACTACCACACTTCGCGCGGAAACAAAGGAAAGTTGGCAAATACGACACAACACGTTGAGCACGATGCGTGAGCAAGACGCGTCGAGCACGACGCCTTGAGCACGAAACGATGAGCACGACACGATGAGCACGATGCGATGTGCACAACGCGGTGGGCACGACACGATGAGCACGACGCGATGAGCACGACACGATGAGCACGACGCGATGAGCACGACGCGATGAGCACGACGCGATGAGTACGACGCGATGAGTACGACGCGATGAGCACGAGGCGATGAGCACGACGCGATGAGCACGACGAGATGAACACGACTCGATGAGCACGATGACTATGAGGAGGATGGCGATGAGTACGCCACCGGCGGCGAGGACGATAGCAAGTAGGACGCGGCGAGTATGATTGCGAGCTTTGTGACATGGTTAGGGTAGCTCTCAGAGTGACCGACAGCGGGAAGTTGTACAATACAACGTGACGAGTACGATATCAATGAGGGTGCCTGCGGCGAGAACGATAGCGAGTAGGCCGTAGCGAGTATGAGCGTGGGTAAGACGCAGCGTGTATGATGTCAATGAGGGTGCCGGCGGCGAGGATGATAGCAAGTAGGACGCGGCGAGTATGATTGCAAGTAAGACGTGGCGAGTATGATGGCGAGCTTTGTGACAAGGTTAGCGCAGCTCTCAGAGTGACAGAGACACCGTGAAGTTGTACAATACACAGAGAGGAGTACGATGTCAATGAGGGTGCCAGCGGCGAGGACGATAGCGAGTAGAACGCGGCGAGTAAGTCGCGGCGAGTATGATGGTGTGAAACAAGCGACAAGTACCATGGCAACAGAAAGCGCCAAGCCAATACTAACGCTTGCGCTTTCGCAAGGTTCGGCTCATCACTCATAGATAGACCCCTTTTTTCTTCTCCTTTCATCTTGTCCTACTCGTCGACATTTTCCTAATCGACATCTTACTCGTTGCACCTTTCGCGCCATCATACTCACTGCGTCTTACTCACTCTCATACTTGTGCGTCCTACTCGCCCACACTCGCCGCGTCCTACCCCCTATCGTTCTTGCCGCGGGCACCCTCATTGACATCGTACTCATCATGTTGTATTGTACAACTTCCTGCTGTCTGTCACTCTGAGAGCTGCGCTAACCATGTCACAAAGCTCGCAATTATACTCGCCGCGTCTTACTTGCAATCATACTCGCCGCGTCCTACTTGCTATCATCCTCGCCACTGCCACCCTCTTTGACATCATACTCACCGCGTCCTACCCGCTATCGTTCTCACCGCCGGCACCCTCATTGACATCGTACTCATCACGTTGTATTGTACAACTTCCCGCTGTCTGTCACTCTGAGAGCTGCGCTAACCATGTCAAAAAGCTCGCAATCATACTCGCCGCGTCCTACTTGCTGTCGTCCTCGCCGCCGGCGGCGTGCTCATCGCCATCCTCCTCATAGTCGTCGTGCTCATCGTGTCGTGGTCATCTCGTCATGCTCATTGCGTGGTGCTCACCGCGTCATGCTCATCGCGTCATGCTCAACGCATCGTGCTCATCGCGTTGTGCTCATCGCGTTGTGCTCAACGCCTTGTGTCGTATTTGCCACCTTTCCTTTGTTTCCACGCGAAGTGTGGTAGTAGCATATATAAATGTACATTAGATAGAATGAATAGAACTGGACTGAGTCACTATGCCTGGAACCCACTGCGTGTTTGCGAATGAAACAAGAGTATTTGCTGCGATGTTCCGTGCCTTGACGGCCAGCGTGAACGCAGTGCCATAACACGCGTCGTCCAGACGCCATTTGCCCTGACATGGCAGCGTCCAGAAGGAAAATGCCCTGACACGGCTGCGTCCAGAAGGAAAATGCCCTGACACGGCTGCGTCCAGAAGGAAAATGCCCTGACACGGCTGCGTCCAGGAGGAAAATGCCCTAACACGGCTGCGTCCAGAAGGAAAATACCCTGACATGGCTGCGTCCAGGAGGAAAATGCCCTGACATGGCTGCGTCCAGAAGGAAAATGCCCTGACATGCTCCGTCCGGTAAGCAGATGCCGTGGGGAGCTCCGTCCGGACGCACACTGCCGTGGCGAGCTGCGTCCGGATGCACAGTGCCATTGCGAACTGCGTCCGAGTTAAGCAGGTTGCATCCGAAGCGTCCAGAGCATCTAGTGCGTCCGGACGCTTCGGACGCAATTTGTTTTTTTCCTGATGCGAGCCGCCGATCACGGTTGATCCTGTGGACAAGCCGGACAAGCCTCGGTGGGAAACACCCCGATTGTCTCCAACCTGCATTGATACGAAACAACAACCACATGTCATACACACCAAGGCATTCCAGACATCAACGCCGTTTGGACTTGTACACTCAGATCTCTGTGGGCCTATGAAGCACAGTATCGGAGGCGCCCAATATTATATCATCTATATTGATGACTGTACGAGATACACTGAGGTGTACTTTCTGATCACAAAAACCGCGGAAGAAATATTGGCCAAGTTTCAACATTATCAAGCCTGGGTGGAAACACAGGGATTCCACATCAAACGTTTCCGTAGCGACTATGGATCCGGAGAATACAACAATTCGATATTCCTAGGTTTAGTGGGAGAAAAAGGAATCACGTTAGAACCCTCCCCCCTGTATACCCAACACAAGAACGGAACGGCCGAACGGATGATCAGAATACTGAATGCAAAGGCACGAAACATGATGTTGGATGCAAACGTGCCAATAATATTTTTGCCTGAAGTCATCAGGATGGCATGCTACCAGCACCGAAGGTCATCTACATCGAGTCTGATGCACAACCAGTCACCATACGAAGCATTGTACGGCACCATTGCAAAAATCTGACACTTAAGACGATTGGGATGCCGAGTATACAAACATATTCCACCCGTTCAGAAAACAGAGAAGAAATTTGGAAACTGCTCCAGTATGTGCATGATACTGGGATATGTTAATATCACCACGAAAATCTGGAGAATTTGGGACTTCAAATCAGGAAAAACCGGACGAGCAGTGGAATGCTCAAGTGTGGTGTTTGATGAAGCAGAAAATACACACACAGAAGAGCAGACGGAAGCCATTGAGTTCCCAGACACCACCGATGAAGCGCGGACCGATGGAGTGCCGCAGGATGAGATCCATGAAATGAATGACGTACAAGGTCTGGAGAATACCAGTAAGTAACAAATATCTGATTTCTTTCGTCACGCAGTGAAATCGCTCTATGAGCGGCCGGGCGATATGTGTTATACCTACCAAATTCAGGGAATATGCTGGGCAGATACGTGCTGAATTCAGCAAAAGCAGGGCAGATGCCTGCTGAATTCAGCGAATACTGGGCAGAAGAAGTCGAGAATATCTTGTGAAAGTGATAACTGGTGACTTCTATGCTGAATTCATCGAATATGCTCAATGACCTGCTGGGCATAACCTGCTGAATTCACCGAATGCTGGGCAAAAAGAAGTTGAGAACTGGTGACGTGGATTCCATATGATTGAGAACAAGACTGATTGAAATGGCAGTCAAGAATGAAGATGTTTCTGCACAGACACGCAGCAAGACACGCCTTGAAACCAATAAAGCGATTATGAGCAAGGCTCACGAAGAAGGGGGTGACTTTACGTCTTCAGAACATTTTGCCTCTGCCTTTCTGCTACTCAGGATCACCAACGAGCCCACCACTGTTGAGTGCGAGAACGGGAGCAAACCGCTCACCTACAAAGCTGCACTACGAAGTCTGCCAGCAAGACAATGGAAGGAAGCCATGCGCCAGGAATGGCAGGCATTGGTTGAGAATCACACCTTCGATATCAGGAAAAAGGTAATACCGTTCATACACCAATGACTGACAGGACAGTAGAAGTGCCTATTGGATGCAAGTGGATCTACAAGAGGAAGATTAATCCGGATGGATCCACTTGGTACAAAGCACCACTAGTCATCAAGGGATACAAACAAAAGGAAGGTATCGACTATGATGAAACCTATGCACCGGTGTCCAAGATGGCAACATTCCGATTGATACTGGCACTGGCAGCTCAGTATGGCTGGGACGTCGATCATATGGAGGTGGTGACGGCCTTCCTAAATCCAAGGATTGACCAAGACAACATCTACATGGAAATGCCACTTAGAATTGACTAGCTTGCATCAAGCGGAAGCGCATCGAGAGGAAGTGTTTTAATCCTCCGAAAAGCACTCTACGGACTTAAACAGGCACCCAGAATTTGGTATGAGGATATCGATGGATACTTGCAATCCATAGGATTCCGACAATCGGCGGAAGATCCAAATCTGTACCTTCAACAAGGAGTCCTTCTAGTACTATACCTGGACGATCTGCTCATTGCGCACAACAGTGCAGAAGGACGGAGACATCGGATCAAGCAGCTGCTGCAAAAGAAGTACAAGATATGCGACTTGGGTGCAGCAAAGCGGTTTCTTAGAATTGCGATCGAGAGGACCAAAGATGGAGGATTTAGTTTATGTCAACGAGGTTACATCAACACAAGCAAACGAGGATTCGGACTAATGGATGCAAATCCGGCTAAGTCTCCACTTGATCCTCAGACAGATCTGGCTAACACCCACTGTGAGGACAAACCAGCAAACCGCAAAGAATATCTGTCATTGGTTGGATCACTCATGAATTTGGCACTCGGTAGCCGACCGGACATCGCCTTCAGTGTCACCGCTCTCAGTTGGTACAAAGTTCAACCTCTTGAAATGCATGCAACAGTGGCAAAGAGAGTACTCCGATAGCTGAAGACTACTGCCAGATTTCGAATTCATTACCGATGGCTTCTGAATCCTATTACCATTGTTGCATATACCAATTCAGACTGGGCAGGGGATCTCACAACTCGGAAATCTGTTGGTGGATGCGTATTCGGACTCCGGAAAGTCAATGCCAACAATGAGCTTGTCACATCTGGCTTGATTCATTGGCAAGCCAAGTCTCAGAGCGTCGTGGCACTTTGAACGCTTGAGGCCGAATATATTGCCTGCTAGCACGCCACCCGGGAAAGCCTCTGGCTCAGTCATATGATGAAGGAGGCTGCAGGAGGAATGGGAGTAAAGATTGCTGATGGGCCAGTACCGATCAGATGCGACAACCAAGGTGCCATCAAATTGATCACCTCCGAGTCGTTTGGCAAAAGTCGAAACACATCAATGTAAAATATCATCATGTTTATGACGAACAGCTGAAAGGCGCAGTTAGGTTCCAATATGTTACCTCAGAGTTTAATCCTGCCAATCTGCTGACGAAACGTCTTGCAGGTACCTGACACAAACAACTATTGCAACTAACCGGACTCACTCCTTTGGACTCCCACCACGGAGGATCCGAATACAATGACTAAGTCCAATCACGACGACGAAAAGAAGGTGTGGCTCGACGACAAACAAAAGGGGGTGCGGTTCTTTGGGGAAGAAAAAGGGGGTGCGTGTGATAAGAAATTGGAAGAAGATAGAAGTTTTCATTTTTTTTTTTTTTTTTTTGTTGAGCATGTTCTTGTTGGAATTGCTTCTCGCCGCTCCGGCGTGGCGCGCCGATGGAAGCGTCACCGCAGCAACAGCGACGACAGCAACGCTGTGGGGAGCAATGGGATAGCAACTGCAGTGGCAAGGGGATCCTGGTAATGACGGCTTGGCATTCTCTTATAGCAGCGTCTTTCGCATTCTTTCTTCTGTACTCTTAAATACTCCTATATAGCACAGAAAAGATAAGACACATCACGGTTGAGCGACTCCATCAAACTTCAATGATCAAATCATCTCATTCTGTTCCTCACTCGTTCCTCTCTCTCTCTCCCTCTCTGCGCGTGAAGACTGTTAAAGAAACCGGTGACCGGGCAAACTTTATCAGGTTATGAGCCTGGAGCCGTAACCGCTCCGAATACCTACAAACCTCACCCGATCACCTTCTCAATCATCATACTCTCGCGCGAAAAATAGCTCCTCAGGAGCCAGTGGTAAACGCGGGGGCCGGCGATTCCGAGGCCCTTTTCTCTACGTCTCACTTAGACATTTTCTACTCGAAACTGAGTGCTAACCATCTCACCGATAGAAGATCCGTCACTATCGACAAGCATTTCCCTCCTCGCACTTCGATACGATTCTCATCATGAGTGAAGAATCATTCAAACACCCTCTGGGCAACATTCGCCTACTCGATCGTACCAACTACGCAGTCTGGAAGGAAGATTGTATGAAGGTCCTACAGGGAATAATGGCTTGGGACATCGTGATGGAAAGGGAAGAAGAACCGCAAGATCTGGGAAGACCCAATGACGTCACCATGGCTCTTGTCCAGGCACGGAAGGCGTACAAGGACTACAAGCAACGGAAATTGCAGGCCTTGGCCATCATCTACGGATCCTGTACCAATGCTGTCAAGGTGTACATCTAAAGCATGGACGATCCCGTTGAGGCGTGGAAAGAACTTGAGGCACGTACAAACACTGCCAACTCCTCCGTAGGAAGAATGTCACTCTTTTGGAAATTCAGAACTCTTCGGCCCACTCCTGGGCAGCCGCTCAATGCCTACTTCGCCGAACTGCTTGACATCACCACTGAGCTCGCCAGCTCCGAAGAAGCAGTCTCTGATGTAGTCCTCAAGAATCACATCTATAAGACTCTTCCTCCTGCCTATGCAGTCACGATCGAGATTCTTCAATCTCACGCAAGAGTTACAGTTCAAGAGGTTATGGATGCACTCAACGAATGCGAGACGAATCGATCGATGACAACCAAACCTGACGCAATTTCCGAAGCTGTCTATACTGAACAAGGAGGAAGAGGACGTGGAGGCTACCAGGGACGTTACCAGGGAAATGAGCGTTCTCAGAAACAATGGTGTGATTTGTGCAAAACAGGATCCCATACTACCGCCAACTGCCGGAATAAGAACAAACGACCTGGAGATCAGATTGACTGCTATTATGGCGGAGAAGAAGGCCATATGAAGAATGAGTGTCCGGCCAGAAGAAAGGGACAAGCCCTACGAAATAGCAGCAGAAACGAACGAGAAGGAGATGGACGCAACGGAAACGGTCGCAACGGACGCAACGAAATCGGATGCGACGGGCGCGACGGAACCGGACGCGACGGAAACGGACACAACGGACGCAATGGAAACAGACGCGATGGAGGCGACGGAAACGGACGTTCGCACGACACTTCCGGCTACCAGCAATGAATCGCGGGCTCCACCTCCCTCAGCTCGGAGGTAATGGTGGCATCATATCGATCGGCAATAACAACAAGGACCTGGGTAATTGATTCCGAAGCATCTCACAATTATGGCAACAATCTTCGAGACTTCCGGAAGAACTCAGTTAAGGAAACGAATATGATCATCAAGTCGGGGGATGATCATCAAGTACAAGCGAAGAAGAAAGGAATTGTACCTCTGGGAGGAGTGGATATTGAGGCATTCTTCGTTCTGGAGTTTCGAATATCACTCCTATCAGTAGGACAACTCGACTCACATGGATACACAACAACATTCCGATCAGGGATATGCGCGATTGCTGATGCAAAAGGACGGAAAGTTCTCGGCGCCAACCTTGAAGACAGCTTATACATACTATCAACAGATGGATCAGCACACATCTCCGAAATTAGAATGCTTCAAACTGCTCCACATTCACACACGATAAACATGTGGTATCGACGTCTCGCGCACCTTAATCATCAAGATTTGAGACGGCTACTGGAATCCTCAGGACAAAGCATTACGGATTCTCTGGACGCTGAGCCGGTTACGCATCCTGACGTCGAGCTGGCTGCAGTTCCGGATATCGAGCCGGTGATGGATCCTATGGATGTCGAGCCTGTGACGGATCGTATGGACACGAGTCCTCGCTGGGAAACACCTGGATTGTGTCGGACATGCATTCATGCGAAGCAACAACAACATATTGTACGCACCAAGGCACCCCGGTCCTCAACGCCATTTGAGCTTGTGCACTCAGATCTCTGCGGGCCTATGAAGCACAGTATCGGAGGCGCCCAATATTACATCATCTATATTGATGACTGTACAAGATACACTGAGGTGTACTTTCTGATCACAAAAACCGCGGAAGAAATATCGGCCAAGTTTCAACATTACCAAGCCTGGGTGGAAAAACAGGGATTCCACATCAAACATTTCCGTAGTGACAATGGATCCGGAGAATACAACAACTAAAAATTCCACGGTTTACAGGGAGAAAAAGGAATTACGTTTGAACCCTCCCCCCCGTACACCCAACACAAGAACGGAACGGCCGAGCGCATGATCCGAACACTGAATGCGAAGGCACGAAGTATGATGTTGGACGCAAATGTGCCGATAATATTTTGGCCGGAAGCCATCAGGACAGCATGCTACCTGCATCGAAGGTCACCTACGTCTGGTCTGGCGGACAACCGGTCACCATACGAAGCTCTGTACGGCACCATTCCAAAAATCGGACACCTGAGACGATTCGGAAGTCACGCATACAAACACATTCCACCTGTTCGGAGAACAGAGAAGAAATTCTGAAACCGCTCCAGTATGTGCATGATGTTGGGATATGTTCATAACACCACCAAAATCTGGAGAATTTGGGATTTCAAATCGGGAAGAACCGGACGAGCAGTGGAATGCTCAAGTGTGGTGTTTGACGAAGAAGAAAATGCACACACAGAAGAGCAGACGGAAGCCATTGAGTTTCCAGAAAATGCGGACGAATCGCAGGACGAAATCCAAGAGGCAAACATGAATGAAATAGGTGACGGGCCGACAAATCAAGAAAACAGTAAGTCAAGAAATCTTGTTTCCCCGTCAGTGATTTGCCGGAAGCCTGCCAGTTTGGGCAGAAGCCTGTCGATTTGGACAGATGCCTGCCGGTTGACGCAGAAGCCTGCCGGTTTGGGCAGAAGCCTGCCAGCTTGGGCAGAAGCCTGCCGGTTTGGGCAGATGTCTGCCGGTTTGGGCAGATGCCTGCTGGTTTGGGCAGATGCCTGCCGGTTTGGGCAGAAGCCTGTTGAGCGAATCAACGGATGACTGCCGAATTGAGCGAAAAGCGAGAACGGGTGAGGTGGATTCCATATGAGTGACATCAAGACTGATTGAAATGGCAGACAAGAATGAATATATCACTACCCGGACGCGCAGCAAGGAACGCCTTGAAATCAACAACGCGATTATGAGCAAGGCTCACGAAGAAGGGTGTGATGTGACGTCTTCGGAACACCTTGCCTCTGCCTTCCTGCTACTTGGGATCACCGAGACATCAGAAGACGAAGCCGAAATCCAACCAATCATGGAGCGCGATACCGTCGAGTCTGCTACCAATAAGTCTCTTGACAACGAGAGCGAACCGCTCACGTACAGAGCTGCTTTACGAAGTCCGCAAGCAAGACAATGGAAGGAACCCATGCACCAGGAATGGCAGGCATTGGTAGAGAATGACACATTCGATATCGTGAAAAAGGGTAATGTAGTCCAGACACCAATAACTGACAGGATAGAAGAAGAGCCTATTGGATACAAGTGGATCTACAAGAGGAAGATTAATCCGGACGGATCCACTCGGTACAAAGCATGACTAGTCATCAAGGGCTACGAACAAAGGGAAGGCATCGACTATGACGAAACCTATGCACCGGTTTCCAAGATGGCAACATTCCAATTGATACTGGCACTGGCCGCTCAGTATGGCTGGGATGTTGACCATATGGACGTGGTGACGGCTTTCCTAAATCTAAGGATAGACCGAGACAACATCTACATGGAAATGCCACTTGGAATTGACTGGCTCGCGTCGAGTGGAAGCGCGTCAAGCGGAAGCGTATTAATCCTTCGAAAAGCACTCTATGGACTTAAACAGGTGCCCAGAGTTTGGTACGTGGGTATCGATGGATACTTGCAATCCATAGCATTCCGACAATTGGCGGAAGATCCAAACCTGTACCTCCAACAAGGAGTCTTTCTACTACTATACGTGGACGATCTGCTCATTGCGCACAATGGTGCAGAAGGAAGGGGACATCGGATCAAGCAGCTGCTGCAAAAGAAGTACAAGATGTGCGACTTGGGTACGGCAAAACGGTTCCTAGGAATCAAGATCGAGAGGACCAAAGATGGAGGATTCAGTATCTCTCAACGAAGTTACATCAACACGATCATACGACGATTCGGATTGTTGGAAGCAAAACCGGCTAAGTCTCCACTTGATCCTCAGACAGATCTGGCTAACTCCCACTGTGAGGACAAACCGGCAAACCGCAAAGAGTATCTGTCAATGGTTGGATCACTCATGTATGCGGCACTTGGAAGTCGACCGGATATTGCCCTCAGCGTTACCGCTCTCACCCGGTACAACGTTCAACCTCTTGAAATGCACGCAACGGCGGCGAAGAGATTGCTCCGATACCTGAAGACTACTGTCAGATTTCAGATTCATTACCGACGGCTCCCGAATCCTATCACCATTGTCGGATACACCGATTCCGACTGGGCAGGGAATCTCACAACTCGGAAATCTGTCGGTGGATGCGTATTCGGACTCGGGAACACCAATGTCAACAACGAGCTTGTCATATCTGGCTTAATTCATTGGCAGTGCAAGTCTCAGATCGTCGTGGCACTTTCAACGCTTGAGGCCGAATATATCTCCTGCTCGCACGCCACCCGGGAAAGCCTCTGGCTCAGGCGCATGATGAAGGAGGCTGCAGGAGGAATGGCAGTAAAGATTGTTGATGCGCCGGTACCAATCGGATGCGACAACCAAGGCGCCATCAAACTGATTACATCGGGAGTCATACGACAAAAGTCAAAACACATTGACATAAAATATCATCATGTTCACGACGAACAGATGAACGGCACAATTAAGTTCCAATACGTCACCTCAGAGTCCAACCCTGCCGATCTGCTGACGAAGCCTCTCGCGGTTCCCCGACATGAACGACTATTGCAACCCACCGGTCTTACTCTATTCGGCCCCGACGATGGAAAACCCTTATATGATGAATGACTCCGATCTCGAAAAGGAAAAAGGGGGTGCGGTTCTTTGGTGAAGAAAAGGGGGTGCGGGGGATCAGGAGTTGGAAAAGGAAAGAAGGTTTTCTTTTGTTTTGTTGAGCATTTTCTTGCATCCTGTCGGCAAGCGTGAGTCGGCACTCTTTTTCCTACTAGCAGGTGTTTTTCCCACGAGGTTTTCACTGCAGAGGTTTTAATGAGGTCGACGAGGATTTAATGGGATTGATTTTGTTTTTCTTTTATGCTTCTGATTTGGTGGATTTCTGTTTGGTACGGAGCGCGAGAAGAGGGGGTGGGTTGGAATTGCTTCTCGCCGCTCTGGCGTGGCGCGCCGATGGAAGCGTCACCACAGCAAAGGCGACGACAGCAACGCTGTGGGGAGCAATGGCGTAGCAACGGCAGTGGCGAGGGGATCCTGGTAATGACGGCTTGGCATTCTCCCATAGCAGCGTCTTTCGCATTCTTTCTTCTGTACTCTTAAATACTCCTATATAGCACAGAAAAGATAAGACACATCACGGTTGAGCGACTCCATCAAACTTCAACGATCAAATCATCTCATTCTGTTCCTCACTCGTTCCTCTCTCTCTCTCTCTCTCTGCGCGTGAAGGCTGTTAAAGAAACCGGTAACCGGGCAAACTTTATCAGTTCTTGCATCCTGTCGGCAAGCGTGAGTCGGCACTCTTTTTCCTACTAGCAAGTGTTTTTCCCACGAGGTTTTCACTGCAGAGGTTTTAATGAGGTCGACGAGGACTTAATGGGATTGTTTTTGATTTGGTGGATTTCTGTTTGGTACGGAGCACGAGAAGAGGGGGTGTGTTGGAATTGCTTCTCGCCGCTCCGGTGTGGCGCGCCGACGGAAGCGACACCGCAGCAACGGCGGCGGCAGCAAAGCTGTGGTGAGCAACGCCATAGCAACGGCAATGGCAGGGGGACCCTGGTAATGACGGCTTGGTATTCTTCCATAGCGGCGTCCTTCGCATTCTTTCTTCTACACTCTTACATACTTCTATATAGCAGTGAATAAAATACTCGTTACGTCTACCTCGAGCAATTTCATCACCCGTCAACAATCTAATCATCTCGTTCTGTCTCTATCTTTTTCTCTCTCTCTCTCTCTCTGTACTTGTGAAGACTCTCAAAAGAAAACGGTGATCGGGCAATCTTTAACACTTGCGTGTCACTGAAGAGCTCCTCTGCATTAGTGATTTGTGGGAACTACAACGCGTATGTCTCAGCAGGTTTCGCGGCCAACCTCGCAATTCTTGTACCAGAACTCGCAGCCGCTGATGTACCGCAAGTAGTAGCAGCTCTTCCCTTTCTTAGCTTGGGGGTTTGGGGCCAAGACTGACGCCAGCGGATCAATGAGAGCTGCGGCAATGTGTACTAAGCCTAGGATCGCACTTGGCCGGTTCGCCAATTGAGTGAAGCTGCCGTTGGGTCGTCTATGATCAGCAAGTATGCGAAAGAGCCTCTGATGGTGTATGGAACCGTGACGGTTCGTCTGATGGCTCGGTGAAGCTCTCAAATGGATCGCCATTAGGGTCAAACTCTAGGTCGTTGTCACCACTCACTGACTCATCGGCATCACCTGAAGGACCAGAGCCACTATCCATCTGAGCTCCTTGGCTTTCCCATTTCTCAAGTGCGGTCATAAGGCGGTAGGTGTCGACGGTGTAGCTGGAATCCATCGTGGAGCTTCGGCGACTCCCATTTTTCGAGGGCTTGGCTGCTGCATGAACTTCAGAGGGGAACGGAGATCCGGCTTGCGAGCCGACCAATCCTCGGACGTGGACTGTAGGTTGATGGCAGAGAGCACCGTCACAAGCGCGTGGATAGGTACAGGTGGTACTGGGGAGCTGAGAACGGAGGTGTGGTGAACATAGAGTTTAGGTGATAGCGGGAATTCGGCAGCGCCGTTTTTTTTTCGTTTATTCATTACCCTCACGCGACCTATCAGATCATGGCGAAATTATGTACACCCCGTTTCCTGTCTGTTGTCTGCGCAATGGCGACGCGTTGCAAGCTCCCCTTTGCCCCCGCCCTGGCCTGTCCCAAGAAAATATGCACCTCACGCTCCGCTTCGTCACTCCATTGTGCTGCGTAAATGAACATTTGGATTTCTTATACCAGGTTACCCGCATTCCAGGAATGTGTAGACGCTCGGGGTATCATCTCCGACCCTAGCCACATAAACTGCTACATAATATTTGAGCGCCACATTCTCATTCACCACGCCCCCAATTTTTATTTTTATTTTCTTGGGGGGGGGGGGGCTGATACGATCTACTCTCAATGCTGTTCTATCGCCTGGCACTCTGCTTTCTAATTTAGATGTGATGGAGGAGAAAGCCGGGTGAAAATTTGGTCGGATTGGTGTCGGTTGAAACCTTAGAAGGACACATGTGTCTTGGGTGGGAACCGCCCGCCGTGTGACGGCAAAGGCGACTGCTGACCCACCACGCTGCGCCACATTGCAATCCGCTGCCAGCCCATAACGTACTGTAGGGGTTACCCGGCTACTACCCATTAGTCGGACACTATCAGAAATGAGAAAAAACGACGATACTCAACAACCATAGATCGGAGAGACACAAAATTTTGCAGACCGCATGTT
>Ga0307508_10004022_pt1 | contig 14563 bp, 9 predicted proteins | sample 9_EM_MG_FD_203089 | JGI IMG/M metagenome (GOLD analysis project Ga0307508, IMG submission 203089) | Populus trichocarpa ectomycorrhiza microbial communities from riparian zone in the Pacific Northwest, United States - 9_EM | ecosystem: Host-associated > Plants > Roots > Unclassified | place... | reverse complement strand
GATAGAAAAAGTCGCTGAAACCCATCAAGTCGCCGACCACGAACTCGCGGTCGCGCCCGGCGCGCTTGAGCGACTCCCAGTAGTAGTCGTCGCGCTTGGCCTCTTTGCCGAAGTGAATTTCGAAGTGGAACGGCTGAATGCGCCCGACAACCTCGTTCAGGTCCATCCAAGTGAGCGACTTCTTGCCGTCCCAGTGCAGGATCCAGAACGGCAGCTCCTGGTGCAGCCGGAGCAGGTTGTTGACCCAGTAGTAGTTGTTGATGCGCTCGAGCCAATCGCCCTTCACGCGCGGTTTCCCCGAAAGCCCGCGCGCCGGGTCGGCGCCGCCCAGGGTGTCTTGATCGAAGGCTTCATTTTTCATGGCTCAGGCTTCTCCTCCGTGGTGGCACGGAGGAGCTCACGGCAGGCAAAAAGGCCAAGGAACGGAGAAGATTGGCCGCCGGGGAGCGCTGGAATTGCTCAGGGACGTCCATGCTCTCAATCGTACCAACGGCCGGAGAACAGAAATGGACCGTTCTCTTCAATGCCGTGAGCACTTCCGAACGGCTCAGGCGATTGTCAGCTTTAAGCGTGCAGACCAGAACCCCCGGATTTCCCTAACGTTTCCGCGAGGCGATTAAAGCGTCTGGGCGAAAACGTTCCGCGGTCCTAGGTGTGCGCATGCCGTGCTTGATGGGCTGCCTGGCCCTGTCGTTTCCCCGCTTCGCGCTGTTCCTCGTCTGGCTGCTAGGCGGCAGCTACTTGGAGCGTCCCTTTGGTGGCTGGCTCCTGCCACTGCTCGGCTTTTTCTTCCTGCCGCTGACCACGCTGGCGTTCGCCTTCAGCAGCCATTCTATGAGCCTGGCCGGGCAAATCACGCCACTCGGCTGGCTCGTCGTCATCATCGCCTTCTTCATCGACATCGGCCTCCTCGGCGGCGGCCGCCACAGCGCGAGGCGCTGGCAACAAAGCCGTCGCTGAACGGCCTCAGATTTTCTCACAAAGAGATCGGGAGATCGGGAGGCGAGAATTTTTGGGTTCGAGCCGCAAGGCGACGCGCGTCACCATAGCGATGTCTGTCGCCTTCGCGCGGATCGCAACCAACAAACCTCCCGATCTCCAGATCTCTTTGTGAAAGAAATCTGGGTGCTTACGGATCCGTTCAGTCTTGGAGCTCGGCGGCCACGAGCACGAGATTCGCGTTATAATAAATATCAGGCTCCGTGATTGCCCACCAGCCGGGGTCGGTGGCGCCTTCGGCCATGAAGTGGCCGTCCCAGAGATCGCTTTGTTCGGAGTGCCAGAGGCTGTGCGCGGGCAAGCCGGAGCGAAGAGGTTTGTCGTTGTCCCAAAGCAAGGCTTTGGCGGGAGCGCCGGGCGAGAGGAAGCCCATTTCGGAGGCGTTGGGGCCGCCCAGCAAATAGCCGGGGACTGGGCCTTTCACGGCGCTCCACTCGGCATGATAGAGGCGCTCGGGGCCTTTGCCGATGCGCGTGACCATCGAGTAGCCGTTGGGGTTGCGCCCCAAGATCCAATGCCATTGGTCGCGCAGCGCCTCGCGTAGCCAAGTGCGCGACGGATCGAGCTGTAGCGCGATAGCAAGCTCGTGCGCTTTTTCGAGCAGGTTCGAGTTGTGACCCCAATAGTAGTCGTCGGTCTTGGACGCGCAGCGGTAGCCGTCTTTGGTTTCGATTTGGGCGCGCACGGTTTCGGCAGCGGCGAGCAGTCGGCTCTTCGCTTCATTGCGGACGGCTTGCGGCGTCTTTTCGTCGAAAGCCAGGCTCATCAGGCCCCAGCGGCTGAGGTCCGCCCAGGCGCCGTCGAAGAACTTCTGCGGCGAAGTTTCCGGATCTTTCAGCAGCGCTTGCACGCTGGTAAGCGCCGCTGGCAGCCGAAAGCTGCGCCAAACTTCGACGGCGGCGATGAAGCGCGCGCCGCCTTCGCGATACTCGGTGCTGTCGTCCCACAACGTTTGCTGGCTGCCCTTGCCGTCTACCAGCACGCGCTCGGGGTGCTGCTCCAAAAATGCCCATGCCGAGCGACTGGCGCTTTCGCAGCGGGCGGCGAATGCCGCATCCCAATTCTTGTAGACGCGCGCCGCGACTGCCAACGCGCTAGCCGCTTTGGCAGTGCTGGCCGTGCCGACACCCGCGACCCACACCGTCTTGCGCTCGTCTTGCGGCTTGCCTTCGTTGAAGTCGTAGACGGCCTCGCGGCCGCGAAAAGCGCCCGTGTCAGGCTCCTGCATCGAGAGAATCCAGCTGAGGCCCCACTTCGCCTCGTCCAAGATGTCGGGGATGTCGTTGCCGGACTCGGGGATGTTTCCGTCACGGTCTTTGAACAGCTCGGGGTGGCGCTCGAATGCCATCAGCAGGGCCTGCGCGCTCGGCGCCTCCGAGGGCACGTATTGTGAGTAGTTGCCGGCGTCGTGCCAGCCGGCTTCCGTGTGCCATTTGCGCCTTTTCTGGGGAAAATCTGCCATGTCCCAGCCGACGTCGTCATGCACGTGGCACGGCGCTGTGCGCGTGAATTCGTCCCCCTTCCACACCGCGAACGGTCTATCGAGCTTGGTGCGACAACGCTGAAAGTAAAAATGCTTCAAGGCGGCCAGCAGTGTTTCTCGAAACAGTCCGCTGCCGATCGCGAACGAATCCGATTTGCTGCCCGAGCCTTCGATGAAGTAGCGCCCGGGCGTCTTGAGCGACGTGAAGTCGACCTGCCACACTGGGTCGAGCGACGCAGCGTCTTTGCCTTTGTCGACGATGTCGCTCGGCTTGAACGCGTACACTACCTTGCCGGCTTCGTCCTTTACGACTGCACCAAACGGCGCGACGTTGAAGATGGCAAGCTTCCGCCATTGTAGCGCGTAGCCGACGGTATCCACCTTGATGGCCGGTACGTTCTTGCCCGGCATGGCCGGCGCAGGCTGCGCGCTCGCCGCGCTGCTGGTAAGCGACGGCGCCGCCCGGGCCGGCGGGTGGGACGCCGTCGCCCCGGCAGTCGGGGCGGCAGCAGCGCCGGTGCGCCGACAGCCTGCCGCTAGCATGCCGACCAGCAGCGCCGTGCAGCACACGAAGCTTGCCCGGCAAAGTTCTGCCATTCATGGATGTGCCTGCCTGCAGCCCGTGCGAGCGTCAAGGCCGACCCCGCGCTGCTGCCGACGCGACTACCATGAACTCGAAGCTCGCGGCGTGGCATAGAAGTAGCGCGTCTCGCGCCGCGCCGCGTCGCGTCGCGCGCTGCACGACCAGAGAAAGCCTCGGCGGGAAAACGCTTCGAGGCTTCATTCTTTCTCAGAAATCCGAGGGCATTCTTCCACGAACCTAGTGAATTCGAGCGTTCCCCGTTGCGGAAATTCCCTGCCTCCGCCTCCGTTGAATCCTCCCGGCCTCCAGCCGCGGGCGTGCGCGGCGCGCTCGATTCGCTGGTGCAAGGCTCGCTCGTCGATCTGTTCGCCGCCTACTCGGTCGCCGTAGCCCCCCTGCCCCGACAACTGCGGATGGTGGCTACCACCCTTCCCGACATTTCAGCAGCCATGGGTTTCACGGTCCTGGGCACGACTGGCCGGAAGGGGCGGATCACGCTTTCCGTTCCGACCTCGGTGCTCGACCGCATGCCGCTCAGCGCCGGCGGCGCGCTCAAAGCCGACTGGACCCGAGAGCTCACCAACCAGCTGATGGGGCGGATCAAGAACCGCTTGCTGCAGTTCAACGTCCGCCTGCAGGTCGGTGTGTCGACCCTCATCGACTCCAAGAACCTGGCGCACCAGCTCGCGACCGCGCTCGACACGCGTGTCTACGCCGCGCGCACGCTGCGCGGCGAGGCGGTAGTCACGATCGACGGCCTGCCCGAGGACTCGGAGCTGGTCTATGTCGGCAACAACAACCAAGCGTCCGAGGGCGACACCATCCTGTTCTGATTCGGGTGCGGTAACGCCGGCTGCCGCTCAGCCAGCGCGAAGTTGCTCCAGCACGCGTTCCATTTGGCCGGCCGATTCACGCAGGCCACCGGGGCGGTTGCGTCCAAGCCAAAGCTTGCGATGGCGCTCGATCAGCGGCGCCAGCTCGACCGCGAGCGACTCGCGCGCGGCGCGATCGAGCTTTGCGAGCGGCGCTTCGAAGCCGATACCGAGGCGCGCCTTGCCGATGCGGCAGGCGGCTTTGAGCAGATCGCTCGCCCAAGCCATTTCGGCGTGCGCGCGGCGCGATTCGTCGCCCTCGGGCTTGGCGCCTGAAAGCTCGACGTCGAGCAGGGCAAGGTACGCAAGCGTGGCCTCGAAATGCTTGAGCTCGATGCCCGGCAATTGCAGCGGCTGCCCCGGTCGCCCGGCCACGAAATAGAACAGTGCCGACGAGTTGTGCGGCCGACAACCGAGCTCGCGGTAAGCGTTACCCAGATCGCGAGCCACCTTGCCCAGCCGCTGCTCCGCATCGTCGAACACGAACGCCTGCAGCCACTCGGCGACCGGCAACTCGAGCGGCGCCTGCGCGTCCTCGGCTTTCCACGACATCGCCGCGCCCGCCATGAAGCCGATGTAGCTCGCCCACAACGGCTGCAGGTGCCCGTTGTCGCCCCAATCGGTGTTGAGCACGCCGAGCGCGCCGTGGCGCGCGCCGTGCTTGACCGCCGAAGCGATGTTGAGCAGCGCATTTTCGGTGCGACCCGCGATGGTGTTCCAGCTGCTGGTGCCCGGGCAAACGTAGAACCTGAGTCCGGCCGCCGCGAACTTGGCCACGTTTTCGGCGAACGGATGATCGTGCTCGTAGCCCCACTCCATCGCGATCGCATCTTTGGGCAGCTCCGGGATCAGCTCGGGGCGCTTGAGGATGATGTCGCCCCAAAACTGCATCGTGAAACCGCGCTTGGTGACTGTCTCGTGAATCTGCTGCAAAAACTCCAGATACACGCGCTCAGTGCCGCGCTCTTCGCAGGCCTGCTTGCTGCGACCGAGGCCCAAGTCGAACGTCTCGTCGAGCCCGACGTTGAAGGTGCGGCTCGTGAAATGCGGCAAGAGCTGGTCGTAGAGTCCGTTCAAGAACGTCAGGCTGCGCGCGTCGGTCGGGCACAAGCCGTAGGGCTCGCGCGTCGGGTTCCAAGCGTGCTCGAAGCCGTTCGGTGCTTCGGCCAGGTCGGAACGGTACGGCTCGAAGGCGAGCCAGCGCTGCATGTGGCCGAAGCTGTTTTGATTCGGCACCAAGTCGATGTGCCGCTCGCGGCAGAAACGATCGAGGGCCTCGAGCTCGGCGCCCGTGAACGGACTGGCGTTTTGCCAGACCTTTTCGTGCCCGGCGTAAGCGAAGGTGTGCTCCATATACAGCTGAAGCTCGTTGATTTTCAGCGACGCGAGTAGCTCAACCAGCGCGAAGGTCGTGTCGAGCGTCGGCACTTTGTCGCGACTGATGTCGAGCATCACGCCGCGCCGGGCAAAGCTCGGCTGATCTTGCACGCGCAGGTGCGGCAAGCTCACAGTCCTCGTGCCGGCGCCCAACTTCATCAGTTGCTCGAGCGTGCACACGCCGTAAAACAGCCCGGCGTTGGAGCTTGCCCGAATGCGGACCCCTTCAGCATCAATCTCGAGCGTGTACGCTTCGCTCTCGGCGTCGCCGGCCACCAGCTGCAGGGCGAACTTCACGCTGTCCAGGGCGGCGTCAGTCAGCTTCGCCTCGGCTAAGGAGCGCAGCAGACGTCGCGCCGCCGGGCTGCTTTCGACGCCCGCCAACTCGAGCTTGGGCCTGCCGCTGAGAACGAGCTCGCCCGCTCCGGCTTCGAGCTTGCGCGGACGCGGACAAAGCAGGGAAAATTTTGGCTGCACGATGCTCGAAGCGTATCAACGCGACGAGTAGGCCCATCTTCAAATCTTCTCATTCGAGCGGCGCATTTCTGGCGCGCGACCCCCGTTTCAGAGCTCGCCTGCTATAGATGGAAACGAGCAGCGGAGGCCGCGCTTCGTTGCCTTTCCCTCGGGAGCGCAGCTCCCGCCCCACGAAGTGAATTCCTGGGGCCCCACCCTCAGGCTTTGGGACGCCAAACCCCAAAACTAACCTCCTGAATCGACCCGAAATACCCATGAGCCCGAAGAGTCAGTTTCTCAGCGAAATTCTGGAGCAGCCGTCGGCGCTGCGTCGCCTGCTAGCCGAAGGTCGCGAGCCCGCCGAGCGCGCGGCCGCAAAGATCAAAGAGTTCAAGCCCGACTGGGCGCTGATCGCCGCTCGCGGCAGCTCGGACAACGCGGCCCGCTACGCGCAGTACCTGCTCGGCGCCCACAACGAGCTCGGCGTCGGGCTTGCCGTCCCCTCGCTCATCTCGCTTTACGGAGCCGCGCCGCGCATGGGTCGCGCCGCCGTGATCGGCATCAGCCAATCGGGCCAATCACCTGACATCGTCGGCGTCGTCGCGACGGCTGCCAAGCAAGGCGCGGTCACGATCGCGGTCACCAACGATCCGTCGTCGCCGCTGGCCCGCGCCTCTTCGGTCACGCTGCCGCTGTTCGCCGGCGAAGAGAAGGCCGTCGCCGCCACCAAGACTTACACGACCGAGTTGTTCGCGCTGGCCATGCTGAGCGCCGCCCTCGAGGGCAACCTCGCTCGCCAGGCGACGCTCGAAAAAGTGCCGGGCTACGTGGAACAGGTCATCGCCTCTGTCGCAGACAAGGTCGAAGAAGCCGCCCAGGGCTTCGCCAACGCCGGCAAACTGGTGGTCTTGGGTCGCGGCTTCAACTATTCGACGGCCTTCGAGATCGCGCTCAAAATCAAAGAGACGTGTTACTTCATCGCCGAACCGTACTCCGTGGCAGACCTTTTGCACGGCCCAGTCGCGATGATCGACGAGCACTTTCCGGTCATCGTCGTCGCGCCCAGCGGCCCGACGCAAGCCGACGTGCCAGCGCTGTTCGACCTGTTACAGAAGCGCGGCGCGCGCGTCCTTGCCGTCTCGGATCGTCCCGAACTGCTGTCGCGGGCCCATTTTGGCCTAAAATTGCCGGCGGACGTGCCGGAGTGGGTTTCCCCGATCGTCGCCGTCGTGGCCGGGCAGCTGTTCGCGCACGCACTGTGCGTGGCGACCGGGCAAGATCCGGACAAGCCGCGCGGCTTGTCGAAGGTGACGCTCACGCATTGAGCTCGAGTCGAGCGGTCTTGGAGGCTGCGTGATCCACGAGCTCGAGGACCTGTCACCGGGAGCTCCGCTGAAGTGAATTCAGCGGGGCCCCACCCTCAGGTTTTGGGGCCCCAGCCCCAAAACTATCCGCCCCATGCCAAACTCGTTGAAACACTGGCTGGTCCAATCTTCGAGCCTCGTCGGCGATGACGGGCAGCTGTTGTCGAGGGGCGACGTCGACGTTTCGCGCTGGTACACGGCCGAGCTGCCGGCCACCGTGCTGGCCGTGCTGGTTGCACACGGCGTCTATCCCGATCCGTTCGTGGGCACGAATTTTCTGGAGCTGCCGGGCAGGGGTCCCGCACATCAAAACTTCTCCAACTTCCCCATGCCCGACGACAGTCCGTTTCGGGTGCCGTGGTGGTTCCGAACGGAGCTCGAAGAGCTCGGTGACACGAGCCATGCCCGGCACACCTGGCTCGAGCTCGACGGCCTCAACTACCGCGCGAACCTGTTCGTCAACGGCGCGCTCGTGCTGGACCAAACGGCGCTGGTAGGGGCCTACCGCGCCTTCGACGTCTTGCTCGACGACTTCTTGGTGCCAGGTCGAAACCGCCTGGCCTTGCAGGTTTTTCCGCCGAATCCTGACGATTTGGCCCTCACTTGGGTCGACTGGAACCCCTCGCCGCCGGACAAGAATCTGGGACTGTGGCGCGGCGCGCGCCTCCGCGCGACGGGCCCGGTGCGGTTGCAGCATCCGCAGGTCGTCTCGCGTCTGCCCGACGTCACGTTTTCGGTCGCCGAGCTCAGCATCTTCGCGACCCTCGAAAATGCCACGCACGAAGCGCTCAGCTGCAGTCTCGTCGCAACCTTCGCGGGCGCTTCCGCCGAGCTGGAGCTTGCGCTAGCGCCGCGCGAACGTCGCGAGGTCGAGCTGAGCTCGCAAACGCTGGCTTCGCTCTGCCTCCCGCAACCACAATTGTGGTGGCCGCGTGGGCGCGGCGCGCAGCCGCTCTATCGCGTCGAGCTGACCGTCAAGGTCGCGGGCGTGACTTCGGATAGCTGCCAAATCGAGCACGGTATTCGCGAGGTTGCCTGTGAGCTGACGAGCGACGAGCACGCCCTGTTCCGCGTGAACAGGCAGCCGATCTTGATCCGCGGCGGCGGCTGGGCGCGCGACATGCTGCTGCGTTCGAACGCCGAGCGCGAGCTGTACGAATACGAGTACGTCAAAGATCTGGGCCTCAACAGCATTCGCTGCGAGGGTATGCTGGAATCAACGCGATTTTTGAGCCGTTGCGATCGCGACGGCGTGCTGGTGATTGGCGGCTTCTGCTGCTGCGACCACTGGGAAAAATGGGACAACTGGAAGCCGGAAGATCTCGGCGTCGCCCAAGAGTCGCTGCGCAGCGAGCTGCGCCGCGTGCGCAACCATCCAGCCATGCTCGCCTGGTGGTACGGCAGCGACTTCCCTCCCCCTCGTCACGTTGAAGAACGCTACCTGGCCGTGCTGGCCGAAGAGCGCTGGCCGAACGCCGCGCACTCCTCGGCCGCTGCCAAGCCAACCGAGCTGACCGGCCCGAGCGGCATGAAGATGGCAGGACCGTACGACTACGTGCCGCCCTGCTACTGGCTCGAAGACCAAGGGCGCGGCGGCGCCTTCGGCTTCGCGACGGAGGTAGGCCCAGGACCCGCCATTCCGCCAGTCGAGACCCTGCGCAGCATGCTCGGCGAGCGGCAGCTGTGGCCGCCGGACGCGTGCTGGACGCTGCACTCTGGTGGTGGCCCGTTCAAAGATCGTCAGTTGTTCGACAGCGCGCTCAGCGCTCGCTATGGCGCGCCCCGCGATCTCGACGACTACGTCTGGAAGGCGCAGCTTGCCTGCTACGAGGCCGAGCGTGCGATGTTCGAGGCCTACACGCGGCGCAAATACCGCGCGACTGGCGTCATTCAATGGATGCTCAACAACGCCTGGCCGTCGCTGATCTGGCACCTGTGGGATCACGCGCTCCGCACCGCTGGCGGCTACTTCGGCGTCAAAAAGGCCTGTGAGCCGCTGCACATTCAGTACGATGACGGAGAAAACTCGGTCAGCGTCGTGAGCGATCTGCCGCAGCCTTCAGCCGAGCTCACGGCGCGCGTCCGGCTCATCGATCTGGAGCTCTTCGAACGCTTTCGGCACGAAGCTCCGGTGCGAGTCCCGGCCGACGGCGTCGTCACACTCTGCCAACTGCCCGACCGCAGCGCGCTCGGCCGCAGCCATTTCTTGCTGCTCGAGCTGCTCGAGCCGAGCGGCGCCCGGCGCAGCCGCAACTTCTATTGGTTGTCGAGCGAACGCGACGTGATCGACTGGGCCAAGGCCAACTGGTACATGGCGCCGCTCGCAGCGGGCGCGAGCTTCCATGCGCTGGCCGCGCTGCCCGGTGCGACCATCGCGCTCGAAGGCCGCGAGACCCGCGCGGCATCCCAGACCTTCGTGCTGCGCAACACCGGGACGACGCTCGCTTTCTTCACGCGGCTGCGCGCCCTGACCGCGGAAGGCGCCGAGGTGTTGCCTGCCTACTTCAGCGACAACTACCTGAGCCTGCTGCCGGGCGAAGCGCTGGACGTTAGCGTCAGTTGGCCTGGCGCTAGCCCGCGCCCCGCCCAGATCGAGGCTTCCGCCCCCAACCTAAGAACGACGTTTCTTTCGCTCGATCCAGTTTTCCCAAGCAATTCCCTATACTAGCCAACCTGGGGGAAGCCGCTGGGGACCGCTCCCGAACGGTTGGGACCGTTTGAGTGGGGGCCCCAGCAACCACTGGACCGAGCCCCAACTGACGACGGGATCGAGCCCCAAACAACAGCGAGAGCGCCGCTTCCCGCCGGGCTGAAACCCACCTATAGGGGGTGCCCTCGGCTCGCGGTGTCAGCCAAGCCAAACTAGGCCAAGCCAGACAAAAACTGGGCTGAAACCTGCCGAGGGGTAGGACACACATAGGTCCTCTCCTTGACGGTTCCAAAAGGGGCGGGTTAACCTGAAGTGTTCGGGATTTTGATGATTTTTCCGCCCTGGGCTCAGCCTACCCTCGCTTGTATCGGGGGCGGTGTGGCCTGGGCGGGCCTGGGCGACGAGCATGAGCGGGGGCGCTGGTGACAGCTGACTACGACGAGAAGACGCGCGTCACTCAGGTGGTCCAACAGCCGCCGCCTGATGACTCGCCCAGCAACGACTGCCTGGTAGTCATTTATACGGCAGAGCCGGGCCTGCTCGGGAAACGCTTCGTGCTCGACAAAAGTCCGACGCGCCTGGGCCGCGGCGCTGACAGTCAGATCGTGCTGGAGGGTGATTCGGTGTCGCGCCGGCACGCCCACCTCGAACGGCGCGCGGGCGCCTGGTACGTCGTCGATGACGGCTCCACCAACGGCACCTACGTGAACGAAGAGCAGATTGCGCGCGAGCAGCTGCTGGTCAACGGCGACCGCATCAAGGTCGGCCCCAGCATTCTGAAGTTTTTGTCCGGCGCCGACGCCGAAGCCAAATACCACGAAGAGATCTACCGCATGACCATCGTCGATGGTCTGACGCAGATTCACAACAAGCGCGCGTTGTTCGAAGCCCTGGAAAAAGAGCTGATGCGCGCGCGCCGCTACGAGCGCGACCTCAGCTTGTTGATGTTCGACATCGATTTCTTCAAGCGCATCAACGACCAGTATGGACACCTGGCGGGCGACCACGTGCTGCGCGAGCTCGCGCGCATCGTGCAGGAGCGCATTCGCCGCGAAGAAGTCTTCGCCCGCTACGGCGGTGAAGAATTCGTGATCTTGTTGCCCGAGACGCCTTTGCCCGGCGCCGCCGCGCTAGCCGAGAGCCTGCGCGCCCGCGTCGCGAACCATGCTTTCGTTTTCCAGGGTGAGCGCATCCCGGTCACCGTCAGCATCGGCACAGCGCTGCTCGGCGAAAACGACAAAGTCGCCTCCGATTTGATTCAGCGAGCCGACGAGAAGCTTTATGAAGCGAAGCGTGGCGGCCGCAATCGCGTGTGCTCGTGACCGACGCAGAAGCTGCTCTGGTGCGCGATTTGCCGCCGCGCATCGTCGTTCCTCCGCCGGGGCCCAGCTCGCGCAGCTGGCTGGTGCGACACGCTCACGTGGCGGCGCCGATGGGGCCGATGCTGCCGCCAGGGCCGCCGAGCGGCATCGTTTACGCCACCGGGCGCGGCTCGAACGTGACGGATGTCGACGGCAACCGCTACGTCGATCTAGCGGGCGGATTCGGCGCGCTCTTGCTCGGGCACCTGCATCCTTCCGTGCAGCGCGTGCTCTGTCTGCAATCCGAACGCTTGCTGCAAGCGCTCGGGGACTTGTATCCAGCCGACGCGAAGATTGCGCTGCTCGAACGGCTGACACGGCTGCATCCCGAGCCAGGCGCCAAAGGCATCCTGGCACAGTCCGGCTCCGACGCGGTGAGCGCGGCGCTCAAAACAGCCAAGCTTGCCAGTGGCAAGTCCGGAGTCGTGGCCTTCACGGCTGCGTACCACGGGCTCGGCTACGGGCCGCTCGCCGCGTGCGGGCTGCGCGAGAGCTATCGCGCGCCGTTTGCCGAGGAGCTGAATCCGCATGTCTCGTTCGCGCCGTATCCGACGAATTCGGACCAGGCATCGGAGAGCTTGGAAAAATGCCGCGCGCTTTTGGTGCAAGGCGCGGTCGGCGCCGTGCTGGTCGAGCCGGTGCTGGGACGCGGCGGCGTGCTGGCTCCGCCAACCGGATTTTTGCGTGAGCTAGCTCGCTTGACGCACGAATCCGGCGCGCTGCTCGTGGCCGACGAGATTTGGACCGGCTTGGGGCGGGCCGGCGAGTGGCTCAGCAGCGTGGCGGACGGCGCGACTGCCGACATCATCTGCTTGGGCAAAGGCCTGGGCGGCGGGCTGCCGCTCAGCGCCGCGATCGGCAAGGCCGACGTGATGCAAAGCTGGCGGCGCGAGGCGGAAGTCGTGCACACCGCCACCTTCGCCGGCGCACCCCTGGCCTGCAGCACCGCGATTGCCACGCTCGACGTGCTCGGCAGAGAAAAACTGCCAGAGCGCGCCGCCCGGCTCGGGGCGCGTTACCTTGAGCAGCTGCGCGCGGCGCTGCACGGCTCTACCCAGGTGCGCGACGTGCGCGGCCGTGGCCTCATGCTCGGCCTCGATTTGGGCGAGCGTCCGGGCGCCGCCAGTGGACTGATGCGCGGACTCTTGCAGGCCGGTTACATCACGTCGACCGGCGGCGGGCAGCGCGAAGTGCTGGTGCTGACGCCGGCGCTGAATATCGACGAGGGCGTGCTTTTCGGCTCGATCTCGGTCATCGTGGAGCAGATTTCGAAGCTAGGTTGACGTGGCGACGCTGATCGAAACCTCCAACGAGCTGCACCGGCGGGTGCAACGCTTCGCTCGCGATCCCAGCTCGGATTCGTTCGCAGGCCTCGCGCTCGATATCGCGCGTTTTCAGCTCGACGCCTGCGAGGGCTTTCGTCGGCTGGTGCGCGCGCGCGGCGCGAGCCTGGACGCGCTCGACGACATTCCGCCGGTCCCGAGCGACGCCTTTCGCCTGACGCGCGTAGCGGCGTTCGGCCCCGAGCTCGACGCCGCACGCTTCCATACCAGCGGCACGACCGGCGCCGAGCGGGGCACGCACGCCATGCGCCGCACCGACACCTACGAGCGCCTGTCGTTGCTGTTCGGGCGCCAGGCGCTGCTCGCCCCGCAAGCGACGGCCCTGGTCGTCGCGCTGGCACAGCCGCTCACGACGCCGCCCAGCTCTTCGCTCGGCTACATGATGGCGCGTTTCATGGAAGCCTTCGACGGCGAGCCGCTCGACCCAGGCGAGCAGCCGCCCGGCACGTCACCCGCACGCTGGCTGCTCGGCGAAAATGGCCTCCATTTAGCGAGCCTGGAGCAGGCAGCGCGCGCGGCCAGCCACGCGCGCAGGCCAGTACTCGTGCTCGGCACCGCCTTCGCGCTGGTGCGCTTGCTCGACGACTTGGCGGGCGCGCGCTTGCCCCTGCCCGCCGGCAGCCTGGTCATGCAAACCGGCGGCTTCAAGGGCCGCAGCCGCGAAGTGTCGATGGAAGAGCTGCGCCAAGGCGTAAGCTTCGCCTTGCAGCTGGGCCCGGGGCGCGTCGTAGGCGAGTACGGCATGACCGAGCTCACCAGCCAGCTCTACGAGGGCACCATCCGCGAGAGCGCGCTTTCGGCGCGGCACCCAGAAGCCATTGCCGGGGTCTACTTCGAGCCGCACTGGCTGCGCGTCACACCGGTCGATGCCGTGAGCCTTTTGCCAGTCGCTGAGGGCGAAGTGGGGCTGGCGCGCTTCATCGATCTCGGCAATGTCGACAGCGCCGTCAGCGTCGTGACAGAAGACTTGGTGCGGCGCGTGGACGGCGGCATTCAGCTGCTGGGGCGCCAAGCTGGGGCTCCGCCGCGAGGCTGTTCGCTCGCCATCGAGGCCCTGCTCGATGGCTGAAAACGCACGGCAGGCGCGCGTCGCGCGGCTCGTCGAGGCAGCGCGCGCGCTTGGAAATCCGCAAACCGACGCCGGCCGCGCGCTACGACGCCGGCTACTCGAGACGACCGGCTTGTCGGCGCCGAACATCGAGCTCGGCTTGACGCGCTGTTTGGAGACGGCGCCAGTCGCCGAGCATTTGCAGACTCTGCTGGCGTCGACGCCCGAGGCGCCGCGCGCGCACGTGCTGCTCTCGGGCAACGTGTTCGTGGCCGCGCTGCGCGCCATTGCGATCGGTCTGGCCTCGTCAGCGCAAGTCTCGGTGCGCGCTTCACGTCGCGATCCGGCGCTGGCCGAAGCGCTGCAGACTCTCGCCCCAGGGCTGTTCGAGCTGAGGTCGCAGCTAGCTCCAGAGCCCGGCGACCACTTTTGGAGCTACGGCTCCGATGCGACACTGGCGGAGCTCAAAGCGTCGCTGCCGGCCGGCGTCTGGTTTCATCACCACGGCAGCGGCTTCGGCGCCGCCGTGATCGACGCTAGCGCGCTAACGGCCGAACAAACGCGCGACCTGGCGCTCGACAGCGCGCTCTTCGATCAGCGCGGTTGCCTGAGTCCGCGCGTCGTTTGCGTGATTGGCAGCCACGAACAGGCCCTCAACGTCGCACAGCGCCTCGCCTTCGAGCTCGCGGCGCTCGAGCGTGAGCTGCCGCCGGGCCTGCAAGGCACCGAGCAGGCGGCCGAGGCCCGCCGCCAGCGCGACGCGGCCGCTTACGCCTTCGAGCTGTTCAACGCCGGCGGTGGCTGGGTAAGCTTTGCGCCCGAGCTCGTCGTGCCGCCCGCCGGACGCAACCTTCACGTCTCTACCACGCCCGATCCGCTGCGCGCTTTGCTGCCGTTTGTGCAGCACCTCACCTGCATCGGCACGAACGCGGACAGGTTGGCGGGCCAACTGGGCCTGACCTTCGGCGGCGCGCGGCTCGTTGCGCTAGGCGAGATGCAGCGTCCGCCGCTCGACGGCCCCGTCGAC
>Ga0307508_10004021_pt1 | contig 14570 bp, 14 predicted proteins | sample 9_EM_MG_FD_203089 | JGI IMG/M metagenome (GOLD analysis project Ga0307508, IMG submission 203089) | Populus trichocarpa ectomycorrhiza microbial communities from riparian zone in the Pacific Northwest, United States - 9_EM | ecosystem: Host-associated > Plants > Roots > Unclassified | place... | reverse complement strand
TATAATAGATAAAATGTGAATCTCTGCCCACCAGTTGTATCAATGCTCTGCGATCTTCTCGGGCCAGATGACACCCGCCCAGTTCTAATCAGACCTCTTAGCATATACCAAAGCTGCTCAACCTCTTCGCCGACCATCAGTCCAAATCCAGGAGTGCTTAAAAGATTGTACAGGATATGACATCTCATCTTGTGTCCGTAAAGATGAAATCTGCCAATCCGTACCTGCAAATGGTCAGACACTATCCGGTCAGATTCCAGTCAGCCTTACCCACCTGCACACATTCTACCCAAGGCGCATCATGATGGCGTAGCGAAGGCTCAAACTCACAGGCGACATCGTAGCACAGGCGGATGGCTCCTGCAGTGGGACACTCGGCGTCGATTGATTCCAATAGGCGGATTACGTGGCTGTATCGCTGGTTACCGCCATAGATATTCATGAAACGGAGATTCGTGCCGTGAAAGCAAGTGGCAGCCATGATCCCGGTCTCGTCCAAGGCCTTTTTTGACTGTGCCATATCTTCTGCTTTATTCCAGCCACTCGTCGCCTTGAACTTGTTTCCACATCCCATCCATGGTACCGCACTCACTGTCCCTACCAATCCAAAGTTGCGGCGCCCGTAGTCCACAAAAAGCTTTGCCGGCAGCTTCTCGTATTGATTTGATGACTTGTCCTTGAAGTGTACATGCTGCTGGTTGCCGTCGATGGAGATGGCTATCGTGTGGTCCTCGCCAGGAGAAATGTCGAAGCACGCCGGGCAAATGTTGGAAAGAGCCTCTGGTTCCCAAGTACCACTGTCGTGGCTTTCCAGCGAATTGGCAACCTTGGTATCGTCCTGGGATTTTACTGCGAGCCAGTGGTAGTAGGCATCACGCAGCTACACCCTTTCAGTATTCAGCGGTCCTGAGAGGTACAGTGGCATACTCACTTCTCTGTCAAAGGCCGGCAGCACCGCCTTCTTCTCACTCTCAAACAAAGCTCTGAGGCCACCGGACCAAGCACTTCTAGAGACATATCCGAGCTCAGATTGCTCATGTAAGAGCTGCAGGAGCCGGATCGAGAATGCAGTTCTCGGTTTGATCGCTGCACATGGGAAATAGCCCTCGTTGAGGAGACAGCTGGAGGATTGGTGGCAAATGCAGTATTGGAATTCACAGTGCTCGTACAAATTGAGATCAATACACCATACGGTAACAACGTCACATCGGGTGCAGACACACGTGTCCAGAAGTCTGTTCTGTAGCATCATATCGGCAAGTATGGCATCAGTATATTGCCAATTTGCTGCTCGGCGCTGCCGATCGTTAGTCGACGATCTGGTCTTTCAGTGAATAACGAACTCGGGATCTCCATCATCTCAATCTTGAAGTTGCAGGTTGAGATCTTCATTTTCAAAATCGCGAATAGCCCTGCACCCATCTGGTACTCCACCATGCCCTCCTCTTTGTCCACCATTCCCGTGGCCATCTTTATTACGTATCTGCTCTCGTAATTCCAGCTTCTCAGCACCCTTACGAACATAATTGGTAACTTGCCCAGCCGTAACTCTTGCTGACAATGCACCTATTCCACTCGTCCCCGGAAATCCTAAGAAATGGACGTGAACTTTCTGCTTTCTCTTCCTACTGGGTGCCATTTGGACGTCTGGCTTCAAACAGCATGGGACGATATTGGAGATGCTGGCAATTGGTGATTTTGGTGGTGGTATCGGTGATGTCGGCGATGTTGGATGAGGAAGGCAGCCAAAGCTGGATGAAGCCGGTAACACCTTACTCGCTCCAGCCTATCCATCGGAGGTAAATGTACGCTAACTACCTTTAAAATAGTAATAGCGACGTGTAGATGCTTAGTTGGCCCATCAACCACGTGATTGCGACATGTGTCACTTCTTCGTTTGTCGGATAGCCGGACTCGCCACAACAGCAACTGCATCAGGAATAAAATCAAACTGTTCGGTGCATCCCGGCATGCCAGGCGGGAAATCCCCCTCCCACGCGGAGTGGGCCCTGCGTCGTGCATACCAATGCATAGGGTGTTGCGTTGCGTCATGCAGACGGAGTGGTCGCCGCATCGTTCGGACCGCGTGGTCACCGTGTCCTGCGCACGAACCGAGTGGTTGCCGCGTCGTGCGGACGGAGTGGTCGCCGCGTCGTGCGGACAGCGTGGTCGCCGTGTTGGGCGTAAGGACCGAGTGGTTGCCGCGTCATGCGGACAGCGTGGTTGACGTGTTGGGCGTAAGGACCGAGTGGTTGCCGTGTCGAGAGTACGGGCCGCATGGTCGACGTGTTGGACGTAAGGACCGAGTGGTCGCCGTGTCGTGTGGACAGCGTGGTCGCCGTGTCGAGCGTACAGACTGCGTGGTCGACGTGTTGGGCATAAGGACCGAGTGGTCGCCGTGTCGTTCGTAAGGACCGTGTGGTCACCGCATCATGCGGAGGCAGTGGTCGCCGTATCGTGCGGACGGAGTGGTCGCCGTGTCATGCGTACAGACCGAGTGGTTGCCGCGTCGTGCGTACGGCGTGGTTACCGTGCCATGCGTATGGACTGCGTGGTCACCGTGTCGAGCGTACGGACCGAGTGGTCGCCGTGTCGTACGTACGGAGTGGTCGCCGTGTTGGGCGTAAGGACCGAGTGGTTGCCGAGTCGTGCAGACGGAGTGGTCGCCGCATCGTGCGGACCGTGTGGTCACCACGTCATGCGTACGGAGTGGTTGCCGTGTCAAGCGTACGGACCAGGTGGTCGCCGTGACGAGCTTACGGACCGAGTGGTTGCCGTGTGGTGCGGACCAAGTGGTCGCCGTATTGGGCGTAAGGACCGAGAGGTTGTGCGTCGTGCGGACAGCGTGGTCGACGTGTTGGCCGTAAGGACAGAGTGGTTGCGGTGTCGAGCGTACGGGCCGCTTGGTCAGCATGTTGGGCGTAAGGACCGAGTGGTCGCTGCGTCGTGCGGACAGCGTGGTCGCCGTGTCGATCATACGGACCGCGTGGTCGACGTGTTGGGCATAAGGACTGACTGGTCGCCGTGTCGTGCGGACAGCGTGGTCACCGTGTCAAGCGTACGGACCGCGTGGTCAACGTGTTGGGCGTAATGACCGCGTGGTCGCCGTGTCGTTCGAACGGACCGTGTGGTCGCTGTGTTGAGCGTACGGACCGCATGGTCGACGTGTTGGGCGTAAGGACCGAGTGGTCGCCACGTCGTGCGGACAGCATGCTCACCGTGTGGAGCGTACGGGCCACGTGGTCGGCGTGTTGGGCGTAAGGACCGAGTGGTCGCCACGTCGTGCGGACAGTTTGGTCGCCGTGTCAAGCGTATGGGCCGCGTGGTCGGCGTGTTGGGCGTAAGGACCGAGTGGTTGCGGCGTCGTGCGGACAGCGTGGTCGCCGTGTCGAGCGTACGGGCCGCATGGTCGGCGTGTTGGGCGTAAGGACCGAGTGGTTGCCGCATCGTGCGGACAGCGTGGTTGCCGTGTCGAGCATGCAGACCGTGTGTTCGATGTGTTGGGCGTTAGGACCGAGTGGTCGCCGCGTCGTGCGTACAGCATGGTCGCCGTCTCGAGCGTACGGACTGCATGGTCGGCGTGTTGGGTGTAAGGACCGAGTGGTCGCCGCGTTGTGCGGACAGCGTGGTCGCCCTGTCGAGCGTACTGACCACGTGGTCGGCGTGTTGGGCGTAAGGACCGAGTGGTCGCCGCATCGTGCGGACAGGGTGGTCGCCGTATCGAGCATACAGACCACGTAGTCGGCGTGTTGGGCGTAAGGACTGAGTGGTCGCCGCATCGTGCGGACAGCGTGGTCGCCGTGTCGAGCATACGGACCGCGTGGTCGACGTGTTGGGTGTAAGGACCGAGTGGTCGCCACGTCGTGCGGACAGCGTGGTCGCCGTGTCGAGCGTACGGGCCGCGTGGTCGGCGTGTTGGGTGTAAGGACCGAGTGGTCGCCGCATCGTGCGGACAGGGTGGTCGCCGTGTCGAGCATACGGACCACGTAGTCGGCGTGTTGGGCGTAAGGACTGAGTGGTCGCCGCATCGTGCGGACAGGGTGGTCGCTCTGTCGAGCATACGGACCACGTAGTCGGCGTGTTGGGCGTAAGGACTGAGTGGTCGCCGCATCGTGAGGACAGCGTGGTCGCCGCGTCGAGCATACGGACCACGTAGTCGGCGTGTTGGGCGTAAGGACTGAGTGGTCGCCGCATCGTGCGGACAGCGTGGTCGCCGTGTCGAGCATACGGACCGCATGGTCGACGTTTTGGACGTAAGGACCAAGTGGTCGCCGCGTCGTACGGACAGCGTGGTCGCCGTGTCGAGCGTACGGGCCGCGTGGTCGTTGTGACTCTGGGGTTATCTCGTAACCGGAGTGTTGGGGAAATCAAAGGTAATCAGGCTACTTTCGATAATTCACAACGGAATAATCTTAGATCTTGTGTCTGGGTTCGGTGGGTAGTGTTTGTGAGGATGTTCGTGCTGATTTCTCTCGGTGAGGTGAGAAATCCTCTTTCTTTTGTAGAGGAAGAGCTGTCGTGAGATCTGATGACTTTTTGCGTGAGAAGTGGTGACTCAGGTTTTGGATTCCCCCGAGGCGCATGGACCCCGTGGGTGGATCATTGGTCATGGCTGGGGTACTGATAAGGGAGATGAGCTCCTTCATGCAGTCGAGCGGGGAACCTTCCTGGTCTGGACGCGTACGTTGCCTTTACCTGAGGACTCAGGCCGATCGCTCCCGTAAGGACTCAGATCCAGACTCTCCTTGTGAGGACTCAGCCTGTTCTCTCCCGCAGGGACTCCAACCGGTTACGTACGTGATCTCCCTGAAGGGGCCAGACCACTTGTCCGCCAAGATTCTTCCTTGCGTTCGTTTGCCCTCCGACCCCTCACCTCGGGGATTTCTTTTACTTCCGATCTTCTCGGCCGTAAGCTAATCCCCGGCTCCTTTAACTTCTTTCTAGACTTCTGATCCATCCTCCGTTACCCCCCAGTCCCGTTCCTATCCTATCGCTTTGTCGTCTAAAGACCCCTTGATTTGTTCAGGTGTAACACTACCTCCCCTCTCCCTTAGCCTCGTCCCGAGCGCTAACTATCTTTGAGTAGCCCGTCTCTTTTTGATCATATGATTCTTTCAACGCTGAGTTCCTTTCAACGTCACAGACTGCAGTCCTCCACCCCTGCAGCCCTCCCAGCCACCGGATCAGGGCATCATTCTCTGTAATCCGTCGGAATGGCTGGGCCCTCTGAGTACGCCGGTGCGTACTCATACTGTCGATGTCTCGTGCCGGGCCGCCGTGTTCGTGAAGACGAACGTACCAGTTTTCCCAGTGCGCATCCTGTCGACCTTCGGCTGGGGCACGTGAAAGGAGTGACCAAGCCCGAGCAAGCCGAACGAGCCAATGGTGTGCACACAGAGGTGTCCGTCGGCCGCCAGGATCCGCCGCCTGTTGGTGGGTTCGTCTTCCACGGCCATTATCCGGCGCGGAGTTGGTTCGTCCGTCGTTGGCTGAGTCGGGCACTCGTGGACAGGAGCATATGACGCTTTTCTGGGTCTGGGACATGTGGAACGAGTGACCTTCTCGACTCAGGGTTCGTGCCCAGACGCCCTTCTTGCCCTCGTAGGTGTACATACAGAGGTTTGCCGTACCGAGCGTCTACGGCTTCCGTCCGATCGAGTCTGACGTAACCTACGACGGTTTGTCGTGCCGGAGCTTTTTGGTGCCCAAGAAGTGGGTCTTCGGGTTGCATGGTTTCCGCGCTTGACTCCGCCGGACCCGTCCTGAGATGTGTATTCAGACTTTGGTGAGCCTGTAGTCTTTTGGCGAGTTTCGATTCTGCCGATGGAATGTCCGAAGTTTTTCTATTCCTCCCTCCGAGAAATTGTCGAATGGTTCTTCCGTCCAATCCTTTTGGTCCGGGTAGTCGAGCCATTTGACCAGATACAGGATTCGTCGTCCCTGTTTACGTGATGACACTACTTCGTCGACGTCATATTCTTCAGATTGCTCGATGTCGTCAGCTTCTTGTAGGATTTTCAAAGGGTCTGGAGGGGCTCGGTGCTCGCTGGTTCAGTATGGTTCGAGCAGCGAGACGTGAAAGATGTTGTGGATCTTCCATTTCCTTGGGAGGGTTAAGCGGACCGCCAGAGGCGAGATGATTTTCTCGACTTGAAAAGGACCATGATTTTTGTGATCCATTTTCTTTGATGGACGCCGAGTTTTGATGTTGCGTCCGCTGAGCATGACCAAATCTCCCACTTGGTATGCCGGGGGGGTTTTTCGGCCTGGATCGGTATATCGGCGCATTCTTTCTTGGGCGGCCTCCAGCCCTTTTCGGGCTTCGACATGTACCTTCGTCATCCAGTGGGCGTAGGCCATGCTTGCCGGGTTGATGGGTTCGTCCTTCTCGTTTGGTGGATCCATCGTTCTTGGGTGAAATCCGTAGGTGGCAAAAAACGGCGAAATCCCATTTCCTGTCGTGACCGAATTGTTGTAGGCGAATTCGGCCATTGGCAGTAGTTGTGTCCAGTCATCTTGTTCCTTTCCTACGAAGGTTCGTAGGTAGGCCTCAATGGTCTGGTTGAGCCGCTCCGTCTGACCGTCCATTTGCGGGTGGAATGCTGTGGACATTCGAGGGCAGATTCCTAGGATTTTTTGGAACTCCTGCCATACCTCCGACGTAAAGCGGGAGTCTCGGTCTGACACGATATCAGTAGGGACCCCGTGGAACCTCCATACTTCTCTAGCAAATATCCTGGCTAGGTCGGCTGCCGTTTTTTCTCGTAGCGGGATGAAGTGAGCCATCTTGGTGAAACGGTCGACGATTACCCAGAGCTGGTCGCATCCTTCTGATATCGGCAATTCCGTAATGAAGTCCATAGCGATTGACTGCCATGGTGCATAGGGAAGCTCTAGTGGCGAGGATAGGCCGTAGGGCTGGTGTCGAACGGCCTTATTTTTCTGACATTCCGGGCAGCTTCTGACAAAGTCGATGATCTTCTCATTCATTTTTGGCCACCAGAAATTCCGCCGGACGAGCTCAATTGTTTTATCCTGACCCATGTGCCCAGCTACCTTGGTGTCGTGTTCTGATTCCATTACCCGCTGGGTCATTCCTTCTGGGATCCAAAGCTTCTCTTTTCGGTAGAGCAGTTCGTCCCTGATTTCGGTTTCTTCCTTGTCTTTTCGGACCTTCAGCACTGGTTTTGTCAACGCTGCTTCCATTCCCGCTGTTTCCGCTTGCCTCCTTGCCATCCGGTACTGCGGGTCTTCCCTCGCTGTTTTCCGGACATCCTCCAAGAACGCTGAGTTCCATTTTCTTGCTGGGAGTGAGGCCAATCTGGCCGATGAACAGATGAACGAGCTCACCCTTCCTGCTCCGAGGTTTCCGAAGTGTTTTTCTCCCAAAACCGTCGTTATTGGCTGGTTTTCTACCCACCCTTTTTCAGGACGGCACTCCGAACGTCTGGACAGTGCATCTGGTTTGCCGTTTTGGGTGCCTGGCCGGTAGTAGATGCTAAAATCAATGCCGGCTAGTTCCTGAGCCCAACGAGCTTGGCGTCTGTTAAGTACTTTTGTTGTCGTAAAGTATTCCAGATTTTGGTGGTCCGAGAACACCTGTATCTGGTGCTCCACTCCTTCGCAGTACCGACGCCAGTGTTTGAATGCATCCACCACGGCAAGGAGTTCTTTGTCGTGGATTTCGTAATTGATTTCTGGCGGAGAGAATTTCCTCGAGTGGAACGCTATTGGGTGTAGTCGATTCTCTTCATCCCATTGGGACAGGACTGCCCCAATCGCGAAATCCGATGCATCTGTTTCGATGATCACTGGTTTGGAGGGGTCGAAGTGGTTTAGGATTGGTGCCGTTGTGAACCGCTTTTTTAGGTCTTCGAAGGCTTTCTCTGCTTCCGGGTTCCAGCTCCATTGCCTGTCTTCTTTCTTTTTTGTAAGCTCTGTTAGGGGTCTAGCTACCTGGGAATAGCTTTGTATGAAGCGTCGGTAGAAGTTGGCGAACCCCAGAAAGGACTGTACTTCCTTGAGTGAGGTAGGGCGTTCCCAGGACAGCACCGCTTCTACCTTGTCCTGGCTCATACTGATGCCGTTGCGTCCTGTGACATAGCCCAGGAATTCCACTTTTTCAGCCTTCCATATGCACTTTTCCGGAGAAATAGCCAGCCCGTTGTTTTGTAGTCTTCCCAAGACTGTTTTAACGAGCCTGTTGTGTTCTTCTTCTGTTTTGGCGTATACCAGGATGTCGTCCATATAGGCCAAGACTCCTATATCGAGTATATCAGACAGAACATGGTTCATCATGTCTTGGAAGGTTGACGGGGCGTTGGTCAGTCCGAATGGCATTACGTTAAATTTGTATAGGCCGTAACGAGTTCGGAATGCTGTTTTCCATTCGTCCCCGTCCCGAATTCGGATGAGGTTAAACCCATTTTTGAGATCCATTTTCGTGAAATATTGCGAGCCTTGCACTCAGTCTTGCAGTTCTTGCATTAGCGGGAGTGGGTATCGGTTTGGAATTGTGACTGCGTTTAATCCTCGGTAGTCGACGCATAGTCGGAGGCCTCGTCTGTTTGGCTTTGGGACAAATAGGATGGGTGAGCCCACTGGTGACGTGGACCTTCGTATTTTTCCTGTTTTTTCCATTTCTTTCAGCCATTCTCGAAGAGTTGTAGTTCTATTTCCGAAAGTGGATAAATGGGTCCCCAGGGCGCGGTGGTGCCTTCCTTTAGATCAATTTTGCAGTCATAAGGGCGGTGTTCTGGTAACGCGTCCGCTGCCTCTTTCCCCATGATTCCTAGGTATTGCCGGAATTCTACTGGCACGCTAGCCAGAGGGTCCTCTGTTTCTTTTATTGCCGACACATATCCGATGAGCCGGGCTTCTTCATCGTGTAGGATGGACTCGTCCCATGTTAGCGAGAAGGGTGCGGACCCATGCTTAGTACATTCGTCCAGGCATCTGGCGCTGTTGAACCGTATTTCTTTATTCGTCCAGACTCCTTGCGGTGGATGCTGCTGGATCCATTCGAATGGAAGGAGCAGGTCGATGGCTTCTTCCATGGGGGAAGCCTTGAACTGTTCGTTGGTGTAGTGGTTTCGGTGTTGCAGACGCATAGGATCTGTATAATACTGTCCTGCGCCTTCAACCTTTGTTCCCGTATAATTTTCAATCGTCCTTGGATTTTTGTGTGGTTTGCACTGAATCCCTAGTTTTTTGACTGTTTGGAGGTTGATCAACGGGAGTGAGCACCCCGTATCCAGGAGTGCCTTCACCAGGTGACGATTCTTCCCTGTATGAAGTATCATAGAGATTACTGGCCGGGTAGGTCGTTTCTTTCCTTCGGTAGTTTCTGGGTCCTGGTGTTTTCGTTTTTTCGTGACGCTGCATACTAGGTTGATGGCTCCGGTTGACGTCGTACCGGAGCCTCCTAAAAATCCGAGTCCTCCGAGTCCGCACATAGGTTTGTGGGTTCTGTTGCGTCCAGCGCTGCTACTTTCTGGAGTTTGGACGGTTGGACCGCTGAGCTTTCTTCTTCCTCCCGCTTTCGTTTCGGGGCTGTTACCGGTCCGGCAGTGTCGACCGCCGACACCTTCCAGGGAGCTTTTGGGAGGGCGGTTCCTGCCGTCGTCGTGCCTGCGTAGCAGTCGTAGGTTCGGTGGCCCGGTCGGCCACATCTCCGGCAGTTGTCTCGGTCCTTTTTGTGGACGTCCACCTCCGCTTGGGGCACTCCCTTTAGTGCGGCTCCCGTAGTTCCCCATGAGTCCTTTCCGTGTGGTCGGAACTCGTCCTTTCGAGTTCCTTGATTTCCTTCTTGCGGTCGTGGGTTCCGGTCCTCCACCCGTCGATGGCCCTTGTCCCGGTCATCTTTTCTTGTTGCTGGGGCGGGTGCGGCGCGTGTTGCTTCCTTAGCCGCTTTCAGTGCCTTTTTCAATTCCACCTGCAGGGCCGCCTGGCTTGTGGCTTCCAGAAATCCTTCGTCATCAACGAATTCTCCCAGATAGTGGGCGAAGCGCATATCCAATACTGAGTCTGGCATGGCGAGGTTGACTTTTTCTTGTAGGCTTTCCCCCATGACCCGGGCGTAATTATTCAGCGCTCTGAACTCTGTTAGGTATGCCCTAATGTCCCCAGCATACTTAAGCTGACCCAGCTTAAGCTGGGCATTGGCCGCCTCCCATGGGTCGTGGTATTCGGTCCGGATGGCCGCTGCGTAGTTGGCCCATGTGTCGTTTTCCCCCAGCGTATCATAGCGGTGCAGGTCCCAGGCTTTTGCGGTGCCTGTTAGTAGAGTTCCTACCCACGCGATTTTTTGCTGATCGTTCGTTTCCGGGTAGAAGCTCAGATATTTGGTGACCGATTTCCACCAGACGTTGAAAGGGGCTGATGGCCTCCCATCGTAGGTTTCCGGGTTTGTCATTTTTAGCCGGGATGTTCTCACAGCTGGGGCGGCGGGAGCGTTCTGGGTCCTGGCCACGCCTTCCGCGACTGCCCATGCCACCGTGTGCGCAAGTTCTTCTGTAGTGAGGGTTCGTCGCGCTGCAGGTAGCGTAGGCGACTTTTGCCGTCGTTCCGGGCTTGGAGGGGGCGACGGTGATGGCGGCAGAGGGAGTGGTCGCCTGGGGGGTCGAGGGGGCTCCCCTCCTCCTCCAAACATCGGCGGTCTTGTGGCTGGCGGGGTCAACGCCGGTCATCGGATTCTCCTTTCAGGTCTGGAAGGTACTACGGGGCGCTGAATCTTCGTAGATGGGTCATCGTCCGTGGGTGCCGCATGGAGTTGCCGCAGAGCGCTGGCCAAGCTGGATGTTGAGGGCCGGGCCGAGCTTCTCCATGCCTCCCATTCTGGCGTGGTGTGTGCCGATACCGGAGGTGGGGGAAGGGGGGTTTCTGGAACTCAGATCTGGGCGGCTAGCTGTTGCAACATCTCCGCTTGTCGTTGAGTTTCTTCCCGGGCTTCCAGTAATTGCTGCTCCAGGTATTCCACCCGCTTTTGATGTTCCCCTGCCCATAGTTCGACGTTTTCTTGGAAGTTGGCCAGATGTTGGCTGCGAGCTATGTTTGTTTCGGTCAAAAACAAGATTGAGTCGTTTAGTCGTGCTAATTGGGTAGCTTGGCCGGCCTGCTTCTGTGTGGCTTACTGGGTTCGTTCGATGATGGCTCCCCAGACGTTTTGCGCAAATGCTTGGTAGGCCGTAGCTGCGCTTGCCAACTCGCTCCGAATCCAGTCTCCTGTGATTTTCTCGTTAGCGCTTAGGCGATCATACACGTACCTTGTTCCGTCTGACAAGTCTCGGTAGGCCTGTTCGATCTGTTGGATCCTTTGGTCGGTCTGATCGATCGTATTTCCACAGAGGTGGATCAATTGTGCTAGGTCCTGCTCTGCTTGCTTTTGCTGTTTAACCAGGGCACGGAGCCACGTGGCTGGGTTGACGATTTCGAGGGCCTCCTCCGCAGGCTCGGTTCCATCGGTGATTTGTAGTACATCTCGGGGGGCCTCCAGTCTGAGCATGTTGAAGTCAGTAGACGCCATTTTTCAATACAGGTCGAGGAAGTGTCCGGTGTAGATAGTTTCGTCGTCCTGGAATTCGTAGTCACAAATTTTTCTGAATTCGAGGCCGTTGAGGTTGGCGCTCTGTCTGAGAAAAGCGCAGGTAGCCCAATACTGCGTGTACCAGTGCCAAGGTGTGGTGTCGTTTAGCTCAACTGGCTTGGCTCCGCCGTCAGCGTATTCGTCCCACTCGTCGTTGTTTGAGAGGCTTATTTCTTCGTTAATGGATCCGAAGGTGTGGTCGAATTGATAGCTTGACTGAGGTTCGAGAATCGTAGCCAAGTCAAGCAAAAAGAAGTGGTCTTGCTCAAAAGAGGGCATGAAAGTAGGGTGATTTTGGGATCAAGATTATAGTGTGACACTGGGGTTGCTTCGTAACCGGAGTGTTGGGGAAATCAAAGGTAATCAGGCTACTTTCGATAATTCACAACGGAATAATCTTAGATCTTGTGTGTGGGTTCGGTGGGTAGTGTTTGTGAGGATGTTTGTGCTGATTTCTCTCGGTGAGGTGAGAAATTCTCTTTCTTTTGTAGAGGAAGAGCCGTCGTGAGATCTGATGACTTTTTGCGTGAGAAGTGGTGACTGAGGTTTTGGATTCCCCCGAGGCGCATGGACCCCGTGGGTGGATCATTGGTCATGGCTGGGGTACTGATAAGGGAGATGAGCTCCTTCATGCAGTCGAGCGGGGAACCTTACTGGTCCGGACGCGTACGTGGCCTTTCCCTGAGGACTCAGGCCGATCGCTCCCGTAAGGACTCAGATCCAGACTCTCCTTGTGAGGACTCAGCCTGTTCTCTCCCGCAGGGACTCCGACCGGTTACGTACGTGATCTCCCTCAAGGGGCCAGACCACTTGTCCGCCAAGATTCTTCCTCGCGTTCGTTTGCAGTCCGACCTCTCACCTCGGGGATTTCTTTTACTTCCGATCTTCTCGGCCATAAGCTAATCCCCGGCTCCTTTAACTTCTTTCTAGACTCTGATCCATCCTCCGTTACCTGCCAGTCCCGTTCCTATCCTATCGCTATGTCGTCTAAAGACCCCTTGATTTGTTCAGGTGTAACAGTCGGCGTGTTGGGCGTAAGGACCGAGTGGTCGCTGCGTCGTGCGGACAGTGTGGTCGCCGTGTCGAGCATACAGACCGTGTGGTCGACGTGTTGGGCGTAAGGCCCGAGTGGTCGCCGCGTCGTGCGGACAGCGTGGTCGCCGTGTCGAGCGTACGGACCGCGTGGTCGACGTGTGGGGTGTAAGGACCAAGTGGTCGCCGTGTCGTTCGAACGGACCGCGTGGTCACCGTGTCGAGCGTACGGACCGCATGGTCAACGTGTTGGGCGAATGGACCGAGTGGTCGCCGCGGCGTGCGGAGGGAGTGGTCGCCGCATCGTGCGGACGGATTGGTCGTCGTGTCGTGTGTACGGACCGAGTGGTTGCCACGTCATGTGGACGTAGTGGTCACCGTTTCATGCATACGGACCGCCTGGTTGCCATGTCAAGCGTACGGACCGAGTTGTCGCCGTGTCGTGCGGACGGAGTGGTCGCCGCATCGTGCGAACCGCGTGGTCGCCGTGTCGAGTGTACGGACCGACTGGTTGCCGCGTCACGCCTACGGACCGCGTGGTCGCCGTGTCGAGCATACGGACCGACTGGTTGCCACGTCGCGCCTACGGACCGCATGGTCACCTTGTCGAGCGTACAGACCGAGTGGTTTCAGCGTGGTGCGGACAGAGTGGTCGCCGTATCGTGTGGACCGCGTGGTCGCCTCGTCGTTTGTATGGACGCCCTGGACAAGTGTAATCTAAATAGGTGCAGTGGATGCTACCCTAATCACACTTGCTTTCCAGCACTCAATGAATGTCAACGTCGAAATGATTCATACAATAGCTATGCTACATCGGGAGGCGCAAGTCTGTGGACAGTGTTTGTTGGGAAAAGTATTACGCCGCCATAGTCTACATAGGTATGCTGTAAGCGAGTAAGAATAAACAAATAAAAACATCCCTAGTGTGGAAAATGTTTGCAATAAATATCGCATCTTGTCTGGTATCTGGATGGTTGGTACGATCTGCTGGCCGTGATGCTGCAAAGGAAGCCGGTCACGGGGCGCGTCCCATACTTTTGAGATCTTTTTGATCCAGAGCGCATGAACAGGCACTTGGTACGATCAAATCTTGAATATGCGTCTATAGGAGTGCCGGAAAACACACGGTTACATACCCGAAGAAAGATGATACATTAAAAGAATAGGATCGGACATAAAAGAAATAGAACCAAACTGCTCCCAATTATCGTTTCACAATGATCAACCCTCCACAACTCAGGGCTTTATGCGTCAATTGTAAATCCTGAACTGTTCTCGAAAAGATTGTCTTAACGACATCGTTCTCACAGCCCCGGTTGACTAAGGGCCAGTCGTTAGGGGCCTTGATCGTTTTACCACGCGCTGTGAGAACATCAATAATGTTCGTTCGGGGTAGCTTGACTAACTCGGGGCGGGTTCCACGAGAATTGTCTGACAACAAGGTTAGATTGCACTGAAAACGACAAGCTTAAGATCAAAACGTACTGAGCAGCTCAAGAAGTTTTGTGTTTACTATTTTACGCATGGCATCCCTTCCCACCATCCCAGAGGGACCCACCTGACTGTTCGCCGCCTTTTTCGCCCGACGTTGCATTGGGAACCCTTGCAAAACAAGCGAAACTCGTCAACCGTTCGACTGGTTTCCGCAATAAGTGGGTAGTAGGTCTGGGCTACACCATTGTTGAGGAGCAACGAATGAGGAGACTTGGACAGGATGACGTAGGCGATCATCGAAACACCCATACAGGAGAGATCACTGGCCTGTATGAGTGGTGGAATTGTCAGCATCGACCGTCTCAGTGGCACCGAGCCCCCAGGTGACGTACTAGCATCTTCAACTTATTGATCGTTCTTTTTTGGCGCAGTGCCAAGGAGACCTTGGTCAGAGTTTCACCCTTCTTGTTGATTATGCCGGCCTTTTCCATATACTCCTCCCGGTGTTGGGGCCACTGTT
>Ga0307508_10004020_pt1 | contig 14573 bp, 7 predicted proteins | sample 9_EM_MG_FD_203089 | JGI IMG/M metagenome (GOLD analysis project Ga0307508, IMG submission 203089) | Populus trichocarpa ectomycorrhiza microbial communities from riparian zone in the Pacific Northwest, United States - 9_EM | ecosystem: Host-associated > Plants > Roots > Unclassified | place... | reverse complement strand
CGGAACGGAACATCCGACCACCGCTCGAGACCTCAATAATCTAGCCGCACTGCTTCACTCCACTAACCGTCTCTCTGAGGCCGAACCTCTAATTCTCCGGGCGCTCGCCATCGACGAGAAGATCTTTGGACCGGAACACCCGAACGTCGCCCGAGACCTCAACAACCTGTCCGTGCTACTCCAGGCTACGAACCGGCCCGCTGAAGCCGAGCTACTGTTGAGCCGAACCCTCGCCATCTACGAGAAGAGCTTCGGGCCTGGCCACACAACAGTGGCCACCGCCCTCAATAACCTAGCCCAACTGCTCCAAGACACGAACCGGCTTGCTGAGGCTGAGCCACTGATGCGCCGGGCACTCATCATTGACGAAAGGAGCTTCGGGTCTGAACACCCGAGAGTGGCCACTGATCTCGACAATCTGGCACTACTACTCCACGCTACGGGCCGCTTCGCTGAGGCCGAACCGCTGATGCGACGAGCCCTCGCAAACAACGAGAAAGGTCTCGGATTGGAACACCCAAAGGTTGCCACCAGCCTCAACAACTTAGTCTTACTGCTTCATTCCACCAACCGTCTCGCTGAGGCTGAGCCTCTGATGCGCCGAGCGCTCACCATCGACGAAAGAAGCTTGGGGCCAGAACATCCTACTGTAGCTCTGAACCTATATAACCTTAGCTATCTCCTTCATGACACGAACAGGCTCGCTGAAGCCGAGCCGCTGATGCGACGGGCTCTCGTGATCTTTCTAGAGTTCGAGCGCCGTTCTGGGCATGAGCATCCGCTCTGGGGAACGGTTTCAGATAACTACCGGCGGCTACTCCGTGAGATGGATAAGTCCGACGCCGAGATCGAAGCGGCCGTCGAAGCGCTACGCGTAGCGCCGCGGAACAGATCTTCGAATTGAGGACCGATCTCCGTCCCGTCGTCCTCACCCCGCCTCCTCACGAACAAAACCGCCCCAACAACCCCAGTACCTCCCTCGCGACCGTCGGATCCCCCGTCCCTTCATCGAGCGCCATCACCGCCGCCGCGACTTGCCGCAGTGTAAAGAGCGCGTCCGTTCCCAGGGATTTCGCCGCTGCCGCCGTGGCATATGCGAGCGCCTTGAGATCGGCGATCGAGTCCGGGTGGTAGGACGCGCCCAAGTGGCCCGCGATCGCCACCGCCAGAAGGGCGAGATCTCGAGCTTTGCCTTTTCCTTCTTTTGATGTCAGCAGAGCTTGTGCTCTTTCCAGGGCGATCCAGGCGACGCACCAGGTTTGGAGGTCGGGATTCTCTTCGACCAGCAAGATCCAACGTGCGCGCCCTTCCCCTTGTTCCAGAAGAATATCCAGCAGACTCTCCGCCGCGGGCGCCTCGCGCACGACGGTTTCGGCGTCCCAGTGGCGGAAGCGCTTCATCAGGGCTTCCACCTGGCTGAGCCGTTCCGCGCAGATTGGACAGGACTCGGCCAGATGGCGGCAGGTTTCCGCACCCACGGAGCCATCGGAGAGCAGCTTGGCGATCTCGGCGACCTCCAGATGTTTCATCTCATCCCTCCACGGCGAGGGACTGTAGAGCTTCCGCAACGCTTTGCGCGCTTCTTGAGGTGGCCCCAGGAATGGGACACGTTTTTGCGTACCCGTGACAGCGCACTACCTTGAAGGCGGATGAAGTCTCTCTCTTGTGTCACGCTTTCTCGATCCAACGCACCGACTAGAGTGAGACCAAGGAGACACGCGATGCCTTCATTTCCCCCGGTGACCAGCCGAGCCCTCGCGATTCTGCTCGCTGGAGATCACCGCACGTCCACGGAGCTGGCCGCTCTGGCCGGTCTCAAGCCCGGCACGATCTCGGCCTATCTGACCGGACAGCGGAAGACTCTGTCGATGGAAAATCTGTTCCGCTTTGCCTCTCTTCTCGGCATCGAGCCTGCCACGGTGATGGACGCCATGCTTCTCGCTTCCCGGCTCGGTTCCGGCGCTACGCGGAGCCGGCCGGCTCTCGTTCCGGCGCTTGGCCGGTTGACCGAGGAGATCGTCGCGGAGCGGCTCCCCGGGCTGCTGGAGGAAAGCGACGCCCGCGAAGCGAGGCGGCGCGCGCAGGAGCTGTGGAGTGGACTTCGGGACCGCTCGGTCGCCGACTGGCGGTTCGTCTTCACGAAGCTGCCGCGGCTGGTGAGCTGGGCGGTCTGCGAGATGCTGGCTGAGAAGAGCGCCGACGCGGCGTCGGACGACGCGGACCGGGCGCTGGAGCTGGCTACCCTGGCCCTATGGGTCGCTGAACGGGTGCCTGACGAAGCGAGCCCGAGCCGGCAGGCGTGCATTGCGTTCGCCCGCGCCTGCTTGGGCAACGCGCTCCGCGTGAAGAGCAAGCTGCGGAGCGCGGACGAAGCGCTCGACCTCGCGCTCCGTCAGTGGCAGGAGGCTGAGAGAGCCGGCACCACCGGCTTTCTCGACGGCTCACGTCTGCTCGACCTTCAGGCATCTTTGCGGATCGGCCAGCGTCGGCTTGCCGAAGCGCGCGATCTGCTCGGCCGAGCCGCCGTACTGGCGCCCGCGGGTCTCCCCCTTGGGCGCATCCTCATCATTGACGCCTACGCCTTGGAGCTGATGGGCGACTACGGCGGCGCGGTGAAGACGCTACAGCACGCCACGCTCCTGATTCCCGAAACCGAGATCCGGCTGCGCTGGGTGGTGCAGTTCAACAGAATGGTGAACCTGTGTCATATACATCGCGCGGCAGTGGCGGCGCGGATGCTGCCCGAGCTGCGCTCCCTCGCCGTCCGCATCAACTACAAGCTCGACCAGGTTCGGCTGCGCTGGCTGGAAGGAAAGATCGACGCCGGCATCGGCCGCACCCAAGAGGCCGTCGAAGCGCTTTCCTGGGTGCGGGCGAAGTTCGCGGACGACGGTATCCGGTACGACGAGGCTCTGGTGAGCACCGAGCTGGCCGGGCTCTACCTGGAGCAGGGGCGGACGGCGGACGTCAAGCGCCTGGTGCGGCTGATGGCTCCTGTCTTCGCGGCCGAAGATGTGCACGCGGAGGCGCAGAAGGCGCTCGGTCTGTTCCGCCGCGCCGTCGAGTTGGAGACGGTCACCGTGGAGCTGGTCCGGCGCCTGGTGGCCTACCTCTACCGCGCGCAGCACGATCCGGAGCTGCGCTTCGAGGAGGAGACGGAGTGTGCTTAGCTTCGGCTCCCGCAGAGGCCATTGGGATCGACGTGGCAGCCGGCATCGGGAGTCGCCGCGGGCTCGACGCTCGGCCGGGTGGCGCACCCACCGCCATTCGGGTCGACGTGACATCCTTCGTCCAGGCTCGCCATGAGGGGACTCCAGAAGCTGCTCCACAGGCTCCACAGTTGCTGGACGGCGCTTTCCGGCGCGATGGCCCGCGTGGGAGTCTCCTGGCGAGCCGGCGCCGCCGCGGCCAGTGAGGCGATGAGGAGCGCAAGAAGACCGAGGAAGGCGTTTCTTTGCAGAACGGAGAGACGAGGCATGAGACGATTCCTTTCGGGAGGACGCTCCGAAGGGCCGTCATGACACCACCGGGCTCCTCTCCAGACACTATGGTGCCCCGAACAGGTCGCGAGAGTGCGACCTTGGATTGAGGCCAGCTCAATCGAACAGAGAGAAGGAGGTCGAGAGATGGACAGACGAGCGGGAGTCGACGGGGTCCTCGGCCTCGTGATCCTGGTGTTCCGCCGGCTTTGCGATTGGACGCAGGAGGAGCTCGGGGAGAAGGCCGGCATCTCCGGCGGCGCGATCTCGTTCTACGAGCAGGGGGAGGTCGTGCCGGACCGGGACAAGCTCCAGAGGATCGCTACGGCGACGGGAACGGCCCTGGCCGACATCGATCGCCTGGCCGCCGAGATCTTCCGGATCTCCGAAAAGATGTCTCCCGCCGCTCTCAGCCTGGGTCAGGTCGATCTGGCGGAGGCGATCGCGAACGCGCTGGCCGAGGACCTCCGCGTTCGAGCGCTCCCCGTCGTCCGGGACTTCCTCTCCGCGCGCCGTGCCGGAGCAGTGGAGCCGGGCTCTCCCGAAGAGGTGCGCCGTGAAGCCCTCGCCCTCTGGGAGTGTCTGGAGAAAATCGGCACCGCGCGGCTCAAAAGCCTGGCCGCGGCCGAGCCGGATCTTTTGACCCAGGCGGCCTGCGAGCTGTTGGCCGAAAAGAGCACTGACGCGGCTTCAGACAGCGCGGACCGGGCCTTGGAGCTGGCAGACCTGGCGCTCTGGGCGACGGCTCGGGTGCCGGCCGGGTAGGTGCGTTACCGTCGATCCTCCGGGCAACGGAGCTTTTCGAGGCTCTGCCGGATCCTGGCCACGCCGAGATCCAGGGTCCTCTCCGGTAACGCATAGGTGATCCGGAAGTAGCCCGGGACGCAGCACGAGGTTCCGGCGACGACGGCGACATTGCCGTCCGCGAGCAGAAAGTTGGCGAGATCCTCGTCGTTCCGGATCGTCTGGCCCTCCGGAGTCAGGCAACCGTCATAGGCACGCACGTCGACCCAGAAGTAGTACGAGGACTCCGGGACCGAGAAGCGGAAGCCGGGAACGGCGCCGAGGAGCTCGGCGGCCCGCCGCCGCCGCAGGGCGAGTTGGCGCACGATTCCGCCGACGATCTCGGGCGTCGCCGCCAGGGCCGCCCGCGCTCCGTGCTGGAGGACCTCGTTGGCTCCCAGGGTGGTGAAGCGCTGGAGTTGGATGAGCCTCTTGATGTGACTCGGGGCCGCGCCGATCCAACCGACCCGCAGGCCCGACATCGCCTGGTTCTTTGAACAACTGTTGAGGGTGAGGACACGCTCTGCCATCGTGGGCAGACTGCCGAGGCTCACCGCCGCGCGGGGCACGGAGCCCTCTCCGTCGAGGAGCAGCAGATTGTAGACCTCATCCGCCGCGACCAGCAGCCGAGGGTGCCGCGCGATCACCGCCGCCAGGCCGGCGAGCTCCTCCCGGCTGTAGACGCTGCCGGTCGGGTTGTTCGGCTGGGTGAGGAGCAACAGCCGGCTCTTCGGGGTCAGATGTCTCTCGAGCAGGTCCGGGGTGAGCTTGAAGCCCGTCTCGGATGTGGTCTGGAAGATCACCGGCGCGGCGCCGGCAGCCTCGACGACTCTCGGGAAGTGGAACCAGAACGGCGCCGGCAGAAGGACCTCGGCGCCCGGCTCGGACAGGGCGGCGTCACGCGACGCCAGGTAGAGCGCCTGCATGGCACCGTACGTGATGACGACGTTCTCCGCGGTGAACGGGAGGCCCAGAGTGCGCTTGCTGAAGACCGCCACCTCCTCCCGGAGCTCCGGCAGCCCCTCGGTGGGAGGGTAGCTCAGGACGTCGATGCGCTCTACGGCTTCGATCATCGCCCGCTTGACCCGCGGATCGACGGGAAACGGTGGTGAGCCGGTGTTGAAAGGGATCGTCCCCTCGCCCAAGAGCTTCAGGTTTTCCGGGTCGTGGAGTTGGATGCGAAGCGCTTGCTGGAGCATGCCGTGGCCTCCTTCGGTTCGGGTGGACTGCCGTGCCTGAACGCCGGCTGTCTGCCTTGTAGTGAACCGGGGAGGCGGGTGATTGCAGATTATTTTGAAGCCCGATGGCTCCGACTCCCTTTGATTCTCGGGTCAGCTTGAGCAGGCCGTCCCGCCGCCGCCGTTCTGCAGCACGCATGGGTAGGATACGTAGTGCAGCAGGTCAGACTGCTTGCAGCCCGGCCTCGTGACGCACGCAGGGTAATTTCCCCTGCGCCGACCCTTCGTGCACAGTGGTGACTTCCTGCGATCCCGGTTCGTTAGGTCCTCCCGTCGTGGTAACCAGGGTGTACGAATGCCTGCCATGACCGCCCTGCACAGTGCAACCGATGACAATCATCGCCATCGCCGCCAGGACCATCCCTTTCCGTGATCCGCGCCTCATCATCCTGCCCTCCTTCCATCTTGAAGGAAGATCGTAGCACGCCATGCGGACCGTCCAGGCCGTGAACGGTTACTTCGCCAGATGTTGCTTGGCTGCGGCCACGAGCTTCTTGAGCTGCGCGGCGGTATCGGCCGTCGGTGCGCTCTGAAACAATGCAATGGAAAAGACGACCGTCCCCTGCGAGTCGATTGCCGAGAGGCCGGGATTATGCTTCCCCTTCTCTTGCCGGTCCTGCATCCGCTTGGCCGACGCGGCCGCCTCGGAGCTCGAGCTCACGGTCGCGAGAATCCGGAACTGCCCGCCGCCGCTCTTGCTCGCATAGGTGCAGTTCATATCTCCAGGGGTTGCGGTCGCCGTGTATCCCATAATCCCGCTCCACACTTCGGCTGGAAAAATCTGGCATGGAGCTGAAGGAGCCCCGAACGCCGTCGAAACCGTGAGGGGCAGCAATCCGAAAACAAGCGACAGAACGATTCGGCCAACGATACGCATGATCTGGTCTCCTGTGGAGCGGTGAGAGAAGAGGCGAGGGATCGGCACCAGGAAGCGCAGCCCCTGAAGATCATGGAAGTGGCGGGTAACGAAACGGACGCGATCAAGGTCCTGGATCTCCATCTCGACCTCCTTGAGCCCAACTGGTCTGTGCCGCAAACCAATTATGGTCCCGGGCGGTTTGTGCTGTCAACCCCTGCCCTTCCGTCTCGGCCCGAGTGTTGCAATAGGATGGAGGCCATGGACCATTGCCGATTTGCACCTGATCAGTCTCTCTCTTCCCCTTCGTTCTGCCTGTGATCAGCGCTCGACGGGCACGTCTCTCTTCGGTCGATCTTCCGGAGCCGATTCGCGGCGAGCTCTGGGGGGTGGAGCGGCTCGAGCAGCAGGCCGCGCGGCTCGCCGGCACGCAGAAGGTGCGGAGCGGGCGCTCCCGTGGCCGGTCGCTCGCCTCACGCCTGGCGGACAACGGCCGGATCTTGCTCGAAACCTACCGCACGATCGCCGAGGTGATGCGCGACGAGCGGGCGATCACGCCCGCGGCGGAGTGGCTGGTCGACAACTTCCACCTCGTCGAAGAGCAGCTCCGCGAGATCCGGGAAGATCTGCCGCCGGGCTTCTACCGCGAGCTGCCCAAGCTGGTGGACGATCCTTTCCAGGGCTACCCGCGGGTCTACGCTCTGGCGTACGAGTTCGTGGCCCACACCGACAGCCTGTTCGAGGCGGAGACACTGCGGCGGTTCATCCGCGCCTACCAGCGGCAGGAGAACCTGACCCTCGGCGAGCTGTGGGCGGTGGCGATCTCCCTGCGGGTGGTGCTGGTCGAGAACCTGCGGCGCCTGGCGGAGCGGATGGCGCGCGACCGGAGCGCCCGGGAAGAGGCCGAGAAACTCGCCGACCGGCTGCTCGGCGGAGAGCCCCTGGCGCCGCTGCGGCGCTACGAGACCGGAGCGCTCGAGGTGCCCTTCGTGGTCGTCCTGCTCGGCCGGCTGCGCGATCAGGACCCGGTGGTCACCCCCGCTCTCGCCTGGCTGAACCGGCGTCTCACCGAGCAGGGAACGGTCGCCGACGAGATCCTCGAGCTCGAGTACAGCCGGCAGACCGCCATGAACACGACGGTCCGCAACGTGATCACCAGCATGCGGTCGATCTCGGCCTTCGACTGGGCGGCCTTCGTCGAGAGTGTCAGTCTCGTCGAGGAGGAGCTGGCGGCACATCCCGGATATCGGGAGATGGATTTCGTCACCCGGGACCGCTATCGGCATGCGGTCGAAGAGCTGGCGCGCGGCGCGCGGCTGGCGGAGACCGAGGTCGCCCGCCGGGCCGTGCAGCGGGCGGCCCCGCAGCATGCCGACGGACCGTCCGCCGCCGGACCGTACAGCCGGCCGGCGGATCCCGGGTACGACCTGATCGGGAATGGGCGCCCTGCCTTCGAACGGGAAATCGGGTGCCGCCTGCCGCCGGGCCGTCTGGTGGGGCGCGCCTTCCTGGCCTGGGCGACCCCGGGGTATCTGGGCACGATCGCCGCCGGCACCGCGCTCCTCCTGGCCCTGCCGCTCTGGCTGCAGTACAAGCAGGGAGTCGGCGGCTGGCCCCTGCTCGCGCTCGGCCTGCTGGCTCTCGTCCCCGCGTCCGAGCTCGCGATCCAGTTGCTCAACTCGCGGGTGATGCGGCTGGTGGGCCCCCGGGTGCTGCCCCGGCTGGAGCTCTCCGGCGGCATTCCCGCGGAGCTGCGGACCCTGGTCGCGGTGCCGACCCTGCTGACGGCCACGGCGGAGATCGAGGAGCAGATCGCCCGTCTCGAAGTGCACTACCTGGCGAATTCCGAGGCCGAGCTGCGCTTCGCTCTCCTCTCCGACTGGTCGGATGCGCCCACGGAAACGATGCCCGGCGACGAGGAGCTGCTGGCGACCGCGGCGGCCGGGATCGCGCGGCTGAACGCCCAGCACGGTCCCGCTCCCGCCGGCGACGCCCGGTTCCTGCTCTTCCACCGCCGGCGCCTGTGGAGCGACAGCGAACAGTGCTGGCTCGGCTGGGAGCGCAAACGCGGCAAGCTCGAAGAGCTCAACCGGCTGCTGCGCGGCGCCGGGGACACGTCGTTCCTCCCCACCGCGACGCCGGCGCCGCAGGCGATCCGCTACGTCCTCACTCTGGATGCCGACACCCGCCTGCCGCGCGAGGCCGCGCGGCGCCTGGCCGGCACGCTGGCGCACCCCTTGAACCGGCCGCGCTATGACGAGGCGCTGCGCCGCGTCGTCGCGGGCTACGGCATCCTCCAGCCGCGGATCACCCCGACGCTGCCCGACAGCCACGAAGGATCGGTCTTCCAACGCATCTTCTCGGGGCCGGCCGGAATCGATCCCTATGCCGCCGCGGTCTCCGACATCTATCAGGACCTCTTCGGCGAGGGGTCGTACACCGGCAAGGGGATCTATGACGTCGACGCCTTCACCGCGGCTCTCGACGGCAAGGTGCCGGAAAGCCGGATGCTCAGCCACGACCTGTTCGAGGGGATTTTCGCGCGCGCCGGCCTGGTGACCGACATCGAGCTGTTCGAGGAGTTTCCCTCCCACTTCGAGGCCGCCGCCGCCCGCCAGCACCGCTGGGCGCGGGGCGACTGGCAACTGTTGCCGTGGATCTTCGGCCGTGGCCCTTCCGGCAAAGGGGGTCGCGCGCCGATCCCGGTGATCGGCCGCTACAAGATGTTCGACAACCTGCGGCGGACGCTGGTGGCTCCGGCCGCCTTCCTCACCCTGCTCGCCGGTTGGACGTTGCCCGGCACCTCTCCGGCGGTGTGGACGCTGTTCGTGCTGGCGACGATGACCCTGCCGGCGTTTTTCGGCTTCCTCCCCCGGCTGTGGCCGCGGCGCCCCGGCATCTCCAAGCGCAGCCATCTCGGCGGCGTAGCCTCCGACTTCGTCCTCGCGCTGTCCCAGGTGGGCCTCTCGATCACCTTTCTCGCCTACTACGCCTGGCTCATGCTGGACGCGATCCTGCGCACCCTGGCACGGCTCTTGGCCACGCGCCGGCGGATGCTGGAATGGGTGACCGCGGCGCAATCGAAAGCCGGGCTCGGCCTCGAGCTCTCCCTCTTCTACCGGCGGATGGACGGCGGCATCACCCTCGCCCTGCTTGCCGCCGGCCTCATCGTGGTCGCCGCCAAAGTGTGGCCGCCTGCACCCCCGCCGGGCTCCTGGCCGGCCTGGGTCTGGTCGGCGCCGCTGTTGCTGTTGTGGGGTCTGGCGCCGGCGGTGGCGCGCTGGATCAGTCTGCCGCCGCCCGTGCCGGAGGCGGACCGGCTCTCGGCGGAGGAAGCGCAGACGCTGCGCCTGCTCGCCCGCCGCACCTGGCGCTTCTTCGAGACCTTCGTCGGTCCGGAAGACCATGCGCTGCCGCCCGACAACTTCCAGGAAGACCCGCGGCCGGTGGTGGCCCACCGGACGTCGCCGACCAATCTGGGGCTCTACCTCCTCGCCACCGTCGCCGCGCGGGATTTCGGCTGGCTGGGAACACTCGACTGCGTCGAGCGGCTGGAAGCGACGCTCGCCACGATGAAAGGGCTCGAGCTCTTCCGCGGCCACTTCTTCAACTGGTACGACACGCGCACAGTGCACCCGCTCGAGCCGCGCTATGTCTCCACGGTCGACAGCGGCAACCTCGCCGGGCACCTGGTGGTGCTGGCGGAGGCCTGCCGGCAGCTCGCCGAGAGCCCGGCGCGCAGTCCCCAGGCGCTCTCGGGAATCGTCGATGCCGTGGCGCTGATCCGCGTCTCGGCACCGGCCTCGGCCGGCCAGCGGACGCAGACCGTGACGCGGCGGCAGCTCGACGAGGCGCTGGACGCGCTGGACCTGCCGGCGCCGCCGCCCCCTGCCGAGGCACTGGAATCACCGGAGTCGCCGGATGACTGGGCCCTCCGCCTGCGCGAGCTGAGCCACGGTCTCCATGCGGTGGAGGACGTGGCGCGGGCCCTGGCCGGCGAGCAGAGGCTGAGCGCCGACGCCGAGGATTGGAACGAGGTGCACGCCTGGGCCGAGCTGGCCGAGGCGTGCGTCGACAGCCACATCCGGGACTGGGGCGGGTTCGAATCCGAAACCGCCTCCGGGGCTCTGGTGCGCCGCCTCCTGGCGCTGGCCGCCACCGCTTCCGATCTGGCCGCCGCGATGGAGTTCGGCTTCCTCTTCGAACCTTCCCGCAAGCTCTTCGCGATCGGTTACCGGGTCGCCGCGGGAGAGCTCGATCCGAGCTTCTACGATCTCCTGGCCTCCGAGGCCCGCCTGGCGAGCTTCATCGCCATCGCCAAAGGGGACGTTCCGGTGGAGCACTGGTTCCAGCTCGGCCGCGCCTTGACGCCGGTCGCCCGTGGCGCGGTGCTGATCTCCTGGTCGGGCTCGATGTTCGAGTACCTGATGCCGGCCCTGGTGATGCGCTCGCCGGCGCACAGCCTGCTCGATCAGACCTGCCGTCTGGTGGTGCGGCGCCAGATCCAATACGGCAGCGAGCGCGGAGTGCCCTGGGGCGTTTCGGAGTCGGCGTTCAACGGCCGCGACCTCGAGCTGACCTATCAATACTCCAACTTCGGCGTGCCGGGCCTCGGCCTCAAACGCGGGCTTTCCGAGGACGTGGTGGTGGCACCCTACGCCACGGTGTTGGCGGCGATGTTCGAGCCGCGGGCGGCGCTGCTCAATTTCGCCCGGCTGGAGAGCGCTGGAGCGGCCGGCCGCTTCGGCTTCTACGAGGCGATCGACTACACGGCGACCCGCCTGCCGGAAGGGCAGGATCTCGCCGTGGTGCACGCCTATATGGCGCACCACCAGGGGATGTCTCTGCTCTCCCTGGCCAACGTTCTCGACATCCGCCAGGACGGCGGCATGCCGGCCCGTTTCCATGCCGTGCCTCTCGTGCAGGCGACCGAGCTGCTGCTCCAGGAGCGCACGCCGCGCGACGTGGCGGTCGCCCGGCCGCGGGCCGAAGAGGTCGCCGCCGCCGTGCAGCCCGACGCCCTCGCGCCGCCGGTGGTGCGCCGCTTCTCCTCTCCTCACCAGGCGGTCCCGCGGAGCCATCTGCTGGGCAACGGCCGCTACACGGTGATGCTTACCGCGGCCGGCTCGGGATACAGCCGCTTCCGCGGCGGCGCGGACAACGCCCACCTCTCGGACATCGCCGTCACCCGCTTCCGCGAGGACACTACCCGCGACTGCTGGGGGTCTTACATCTTCCTGCGCGACGTGCAGAGCGGCGAGGTGTGGTCGGCGGGATATCAACCGAGCGGCGTCGAGCCGGACAGCTATGAGGTCACCTTCTCCGAGGATCGCGCGGAAATCGTCCGCCGCGACCGCGCGATCACCTGCCGCCTGGAGGTGGTGGTCGCCCAGGAAGCCGATGCCGAGCTGCGCCGGGTGTCGCTCACCAATCACGGCGCCCGGGTGCGTGAGATCGAGCTGACCTCCTATGCCGAGATCGTGCTCGCCCCGCAGGCCGCCGACGTCGCCCATCCCGCCTTCTCGAACCTGTTCGTCGAAACCGAGTGGGATGCTCACCTGGGAGCGCTCCTCGCGTCGCGGCGGCCGCGGTCCGCGAGCGAGCCGCGGATCTGGGCCGCCCACGTTGCCGCGAGCGCGGGCGCCTCGCTGTTTCCCGGCATGTCGGGGACCTTCGGGATGGGAGCGTCCGGGATTTCCGGCGAGGGCACGGACGTGGTGCAGTACGAGACCGACCGCGCGCGCTTCCTCGGCCGCGGGCGCGGCGTGAGGACGCCGATGTCGGTGATCGACGGCTCGTCCCTCTCGAACACGGCCGGCGCGGTGCTCGATCCGATCTTCTGCCTGCGCCGCCGCGTGCGCCTCGCCCCGGGCACGACAGCGCGCGTGCTCTTCTCCACCCTGGTGACCTCGTCGCGCGAAGCGGCGCTCGACCTCGCCGACAAGTACCGCGATCCGGCGGCGTTCGAGCGGGCGACGACGATGGCCTGGACGCAGGCGCAGGTGCAGCTTCGCCATCTCGACATCCTTCCCGACGAGGCCAATCTCTTCCAGCGCCTCGCCAACCGCGTGCTCTACTCCGACCCGTCACTGCGTCCCGCCGCCGAAGTGCTGCAGGGCAACACGCGCGGCGCCTCGGCTCTCTGGGCCTTCGGCATCTCCGGCGATCTGCCGATCGTGCTCGTGCGCATCGACGAGATCGACGACATGGGGATCGTCCGCCAGCTCCTCAAAGCCCACGAGTACTTCCGCATCAAGCGCCTCACCGTCGACCTGGTGATCCTGAACGAACGGGCTCCCTCCTACGTGCAGGATCTGCAATCCGCCCTGGAATCCCTGGTGCGCAGCAGCCAGTCGCACGTCCACCATGAAGGCCAGGAGCCGCACGGCAACGCCTACATCCTGCGCGCGGACCTGCTCGCCACCGAGGTCCGGGGCGCGCTTCTCACCACCGCGCGGGTGGTGCTCAAGGCGCGCGACGGATCGCTCTTCGAGCAGATCGAACGCCGCGCCCGCGCCGAGGAGCGGCGCGTGTTGACCGCCGCCGGCGCACGCCGTGCCGCGGGCCGCGGGCCCGCCGCGACCGCTTCCCCCTCCGTGCCCACGGCCACCGCCACCGTCGACACCGAACGGCCGCGGATTCCGCTCGAGCTGTGGAACGGCCTGGGCGGATTCACCGCCGACGGCAGCGAGTACGTGACGATCCTCGGCGCCGGGCAGTGGACGCCGGCCCCCTGGATCAACGTCATCTCCAACCCGTCCTTCGGCTTCCAGGTCTCCGAGTCGGGTGCCGGCTTCACCTGGTCGGTCAACAGCCGCGAGAACCAGCTCACCCCCTGGTCCAACGATCCGGTGAGCGATCCGCCCGGCGAGACCTTCTATGTGCGGGACGAAGAGAGCGGCCTGCTGTGGGGACCGACGGTGCTGCCGATCCGCGAAGAAGCGTGGCCCTACGTCGCCCGCCACGGCCAGGGGTACAGCCGCTTCGAGCACACCTCGCACGGCGTGACGCTCGAGCTGCTGCAATACGTTCCGCCGGCCGATCCGGTCAAGATCTCCCGCCTGACGATCATCAACCGCGAGGACCGTCCGCGGCGCCTCACCGTGACCGCGTATGCCGAGTGGGTCCTCGGCACCTCGCGCAGCGCTTCCGCGCCGTTCATCGTGACCTCGCTCGACAGCGACACCAGCGCGATCCTGGCACGCAACGTGTGGAATCCCGACTTCGGCAGCCGCGTCGCCTTTGCGGACCTCGGCGGCTGGCAGACCTCCTGGACGGCGGACCGCGCGGAGCTGCTGGGACGCAACGGCACACCCGACCATCCGGCCGCGCTCGAACGGCGGGACTACCGCTTGTCGGGGCGGTCGGGCGCCGGCCTCGACCCCTGCGCCGCTCTGCAAACCCTCGTCGAGCTGCGCCCCGGCGCGCGCATCGAGGTCGTCTTCCTGCTCGGCCAGGGCGAAAACGTCGAAGAGGTCCGCACCCTGATCCGGCGCTACCGCACCGCCGACCTGGACGCCGTGCTGGCGGAAGTGACCCGCTCCTGGAACGACGTCACTGGGGCTCTCCAGGTGAAAACCCCGGATCAGGCGATGGACCTGCTGCTCAACCGCTGGCTGCTCTACCAGACCCTCTCCTGCCGGCTCTGGTCGCGCACCGCCTTCTACCAGGCCGGCGGCGCCTTCGGATTCCGCGATCAGCTCCAGGACGTCATGGCGCTCACCGTGGCGCGGCGGGAGATCACCCGCGAGCAGATCCTGCGTGCCGCGAGCCGGCAGTTCGTGGAAGGCGACGTGCAGCACTGGTGGCATCCGCCCACCGGCCGCGGCGTGCGCACCCACATCTCCGACGACCTGCTGTGGCTCCCCTACGTCGTGCTGCAATATCTGGAGGTGACCGGCGAGACCGAGCTGCTCGAAGAGGACGTGCCGTTCCTCGAAGGCCCCCTGCTGCCGCTCGATCAGGAGGATGCCTACTTCATCCCCTCGACGGCGTCCGAGCGGGGCACCCTCTTCGAGCACTGCGCCCGCGCTCTCGACCAACGGCTGGCGACCGGCAGCCACGGCCTGCCGCTGATGGGCACCGGCGACTGGAACGACGGCATGAACCGCATCGGCCGCCTGGGCCAGGGCGAGAGCGTCTGGCTCGGCTGGCTGCTCCATCCCCTGCTCCTGCGCTTCGCGGAGATCGCCGCGGGGCGCGCGGCGCCCCACGACC
>Ga0307508_10004018_pt1 | contig 14577 bp, 16 predicted proteins | sample 9_EM_MG_FD_203089 | JGI IMG/M metagenome (GOLD analysis project Ga0307508, IMG submission 203089) | Populus trichocarpa ectomycorrhiza microbial communities from riparian zone in the Pacific Northwest, United States - 9_EM | ecosystem: Host-associated > Plants > Roots > Unclassified | place... | reverse complement strand
TTTCCCAAAACGTTTTTGGGGGGGGGGGTAACCCCCCCCCCCCCCCCCCCCCCCAAAATCGTGTCCTCACGCTCGCCACAGCAATGTCTTCGCAGCGTTTAAGATATGCATCGGCTGATGGATGATCAGTACAGTTGTCCAGCTACTGTTATACGCAGACTTAGCTCACTCGAGCCAGTTGTAGTTCAGCTGTGGTTGAGGACCCAGAGAAAAAAAGAAAAGCACCAAGAATTTGGGATTAGATTACCCTTTTCGCTATTAATTCGATTTTATCGAATGTCCAGGAATTCCGTCCGCCCGGTTGGCTCGAGCGTCGCCCGCAGCCGTATCGACGAGCTGTTGAGACTCCATGGCCGGCGATTTAAACCCGGGAGATCGACCCACCGGGTACTTACGGAGTCATGCCAAATTGCATGCACTAGTGCACGGCTGGATATCTCCGGATTCTTTGCCTATCCGATCTTTAAGTGGTCATCGTGGCCGTAGCAGTTGGGGTCTGGGTGTACGCGATGTGATCCTGTCACGATCCGCCCTGTAGTGTCGACATATCAGGCTCGAGGAGAGAGGCCATTCCGCCGTACATATGCGTTCACTACTGTCGGGGAAAAAGAGGGCCACGCACATCGATCTCTCCGCCAGCCCCAAGCCTCACATCGCTGTCTCTGCATGCACATATGTACGTATGTATAGGCAAGCATATAGCACTGACGTTGAACCTTCCTCGCACACCTATTTATGGACGTGAGCGGAAAGTGACACTCCCGCCGCCAGGGTATCCATTTTTCCAGGGACTCCCCCTTCAAACCTTGGTAGGATATCCGCAACGCCGTCAGCTCTTACTTGGTCGTGCCCATTCCAGCCATCCACTCTATCGCAGGGGGTGGCCAAGAACCTTTGTCGATATCGGTGGATGTGGATGCCTTACAGTCACGGCTATTGGCGATGCGTCAGTGGGAAAAGATGCAATTGATTGGGGATATGCAGCTGGGCGGGAGCACTACGGCCCAGTCACCCGCGGCAATCGCCAATGCCGGATGGAGACGACATAACCTCAAGAAATCCGTTTGCTTGACGTTCAATTTCTATATGCGCGTACATATATATAGCACTGAATACCGGGGCGAGCACGTCCAGGGTGAGGCCAATCGTGGCGGACGTTGTGAGGACGCGTGGAGGTAGAGTAGCAGTAACAACCTTGCCTGAGACTTATGATGCTCCCTCAAAGTTCTGAGGCGCACCCACGAGCCATGGGTTGTGCAGTCTATAGTGCATTTCACCCACAGCGTTAGAGCGCGATCGCTCGATCGTGAACTGGCGGCGTGGTGCGTACCGTACGAGTGAGTCGGAGTGAGCTCCGCCTAATGGGATCGAAAGTATCGACCTTTTCCGACCTGCCTCGCTCCGCTTTGGATCCCCAGCGGATCCTCTTGGCTGGAGACACCGAGGGAGGCGTTTGCAAGTAAGCTCCGAGACTCCATCACGATCCCTCGGCGACGTGCGTGCCTGCATCCGTCGCTCCCCTGCGACCTCGCTCGCACGCTCCTCGGGCCGTACTTCTGACTGGCAGGATCAGCATCTTATCTGGCGGCCCGACCTTGCGCTCCACGACAATCTCAAAGCTCGGGCGAGTGTTCATCCATCGGAAATTTTGCCCGCTGTCGCACGGGAATTGGACCACCTATTCCTGAGTGAGATCCTGTGAAATTGCTTGCTGTGGCTCGCGCAGATCCACTGGGCGTTTAGTCATTTTCCGAGTGAACCCAGATCCCCAAGCCCCGCTTAAACTCTGGGTACTCCACTTAAAAATCCAGGCCAACGGCCATTGGTAGGGTATCGCTTGTGGCCCTATGTATGTATGTACTCTAGAGCTGATGTGCGTAACTATGTATGTACGCCTGAACCTGCGCCCAAAGAAGGCTGCCGATTGGATGTTTCACATTCCCTCCGTCTTCCCTTTCCACGTGCACGTGCTGTAGCCATTCTTGATCAATCACTCACTGCCCCTCCTCCTCGTCGACCATTCTCTCAGCGAGCCCCAGGCTCAGCAGGCCCGGCAGCGACAACTCCCTCGGACAGTTTGTAACTCCAGTACACACTCGCAAACGAGATCCCATCCAACATCAGTGCGCCAACAACACAGACTACCGCCCTGCCACTATTCATCTGATGCAGGCGATCCCGACCTCAGGTATAATAGCCGACCAACAGCGGATATCCGTCATCATCGTTTCCGTTGAATGTTGAGACAACCCTCGTGGCAGAACCCAGCATCCTTGGGTTAGTTACAACGGACTGGGGCAGTTTTTGATGTTGAGCATCCAACCCGAGAAGCCGGGCGCGGGCGTTTGGAGCTGGGGGTTCTCCGGAAGGGTTCCCCTTGAGACGCTACTCGCTCCCCCGTCCGTCGGGACAGGCGCACGCGAAGGTGGGGGGGGGGGGTGATGTTGTGTTGCTTTCACAGACGCTTCCGCTACGTATTGCACTCGCCCCATCGCGGCAAATACGCAACGGAAGGGAACGAAGGAAGAAGAAAAAAGAAGAGGGAATAGAAATTCCTAGTTGGGAGTTGGAAGCGGCATTCTTTCCGACCTCATCGCCCAACAAAGATCGAATCCGTCTGCGCTCGTCCTCCGTCCCCAACTACAGAGGTCCGTTTGCGATAGGCGTGGATCCCGCGAATGGGCGCGCTTCCCGAATTCCGAGCCTGTGCCGCGGCATTCTCCGAAATCCGGTATCGAATGGAAGTCGACAGGCACCGACCGCGTTGGTTAACGTTTGTAGGTATCTCATCGCCGCATTACGTTGCCCGCTTACTCGAATCACGTCTGTTGCTTTTTCCAGCCTTTAGTTTACTCCTTGATGTTGTGCCTGGAGGAAGAACCTGGTTCACAGCGGTGGGGGCTGCCGAGGAAGGGGTGAGACGGGAATCGGGGCCTGTAACTGTACTCTACGATGGTGAGCCTCCCCCGCAGCAGACTCCGAACTCTAGCAGCACCACGGGTCACTCGTGATGCACCGCCCATCTTTTTTTTTTTTTTTTTTTGTTGTTCTTGTTTCGCCATTTATTGCGTGCGGGGTTATAACCCATGCCAGTCGAGCACTTCCAATTTCCCCGCCAGCCATTCGATGGGCCCACGTGAAGTCATCGTAGCGACCATCGCCCGATGTGGCTTCGGCAGATTGAGCAGATGCACCGAGGAAATGCAAAAGCAATCGTCCGTCGCAGCCTCTCGTTCGACACCGCTCCGGCCGCCGCGGAAAAAGGCGTGGGAGGGAGGACCGGAGTGAGTTGCCTTTCGCCGCGCCGTCTGTTCTCCGTCCGTTCAAGCAGTCAGAGTAGTTCGTGATGTCCGTACTTTTTTTTTTTTTTTTTTTTTTTTTCGTTTCATCGATCGTACCGTGGCAGGGGGGTACGGAACTTGCAAGGATAAAGGGGGGGCCTTGATTTCCACTTCCGGTAAACTACGCACCAGCTCTTCCATCACTACGTACGATACCTCACCTGCACAGAATATCGGCCGCGCCGCAAGAGGGGGGGGGGCTCGGTCCGTGGCGGCGGCTCCCCACGCTTCCCCGTGGCGGAGCCGCTTGCGCGCACGGGCCGCCGACGTCCGCTTCCGTGCGTCTTCCGTCCGACTTCTGCTACCAGTGATGCATCGCACATCACTCGGACTGGACGGTCGCTCCGGAAGGAACGTATCATCCGCTCGCAAGCCTTTGTCGTAGTCCGCATAGGCTGCACGAGGATTTGGTCGGTGGCTCTCTCTCTGCTCGCACAACCCCCCGCGGCCGGTACGGAGCGAACGTACGTACGTAACATGCAACTTCTTTTGCCGCTGCGTCGTGCAGCCACAGGTGCGGACGAGCTAGCTGGTTGGCCGGATGGCCGGGCGCTTCCCAGCACTCGCGCGCGTGGCTCTCGCGCAAGGGCTTGTGAGCGGCCGCGAGCACGGACTATCACTCGCGACAGCCACCGCCCAGCGTTCGTTGTGGGCAACAATCCGCGCAAGTCGATCGAGAAGCCATAAAACCTGCTCTGCCTGGAGAGGCAATTGGAAGAATATTGATTGGACCGAAGAAACGCTCCCGACAGAAGTTCGCTTCCTCTGGTAAGTGCAGGGTAGTTGAATCCAGGACACCTGCTCCTCATGTTGCAGTTCTGGTCGGATCTTCTTTGGACACGAACAACTTGAGTAGTGAGGTCTATAACACTCGAGTGTAGGGATCTGCCTCTAAACTCCCCAGACCCGGGATGTCTCCAAACTCATCAGCTTCCTGGGATAGAATAGAACTCCCTCCAGACGTGGACTGTCCAGGATTTTGTATTTGTCATAAACAACCTACACGGACCCGCCCTGTGTCAAGGTCTCGGTACAAACAAGGACTAGGGAGAGTTTTGGCTCATCCGCCTTCACCGTGTTGGAGTCTGAGACGAGTAATTCTTGGGCAGCTCTAGCGCCCCGCTGCGTTTTATGGTTTCTCGGGCCCTTCGATGCCGTCTCTTCCCTCGATCCTGGCTCCCGGAGCCAGGCTCGCCGTGATCAACAAAAATAATGGTCGCATGCGAGTATTGATCAAGTGAGTAAATAAAAGGTAGTATGTTTCCTTTGCTGGGATAGGCCAGGACGGGGGAGACACCGCGGGTCGCCTGCGACGGGGCAGACGGCGGACGGGAACCGGTTTCTTTTGCCGGCCCATTCTTTCGTAACATTTATATCTATCGCCATGATCTACCTACGACTGGTTAGGTCGCATAGGTCGCACGCAGTAATGAATAAACCAAAAAAAAAAAAAAAAAGGCCCGCGTTGTATATACATAAATAAGTATGTATGTACATAAGTTAACGGCTCGCGGCACGAGCACATCACTCGGACCGGGCGGATCGATCGGGCGCGGAGGCTTGCTGCGACTCTGGCGACGAGCGAGCGAGACGGAAGGGAATAATTGCAACTGGCGGACAGGGAGGATGTCATTCGCTGTCTAGGGTTCAGGGCTCGCTCGCTTCCATCGCCTGGTCGCCACGACCAGCTCGACGAATCGCCTCGATTCCACGGTTTCTTGATCCGGGGCCCTCAGACATCTGTACATATGTACATCTGCTTCTCCCCTCAATCGCGCTGCAGCCCACCGTGTCCGATGCGGCGATCCCACGATGTGTATCTAGACATATGTACATAGGTAGATACGTATTTCGTGTCGCGAATCTTGCATCTGCACAACCACATACCTAGGTGCATACATACATACATAGGTGTGCAGCGGAAGGACCCTGGAGGACAGCTTCTTCAGCGATGTCCTCTGTGCTTGCTTTATGCATACATATCCTACATATGTATGCGACATACATATGTACGAGGCATACATATGTACGAGAGTGCGTGCGTGCGTTCGATATTCTGGTCGTTCGTTAGTCCCAGGGCATGGCCACACGATCTCCCAGCGATGCATGCATGCTGCCGTTGCAGGACGCAAGGCACACACAGCCCGTATTGTCTATGCGTATGTATCTGGATCCAATGCATTGGAAAAGAGACCACTGTATGTACTCTATAGAGGTATGCACAAGCTCTGGCGGAATCAACACTTTCCTCCCGGGCTGGCAATTGAGTTTCGGCGAGCAAGCGGGTGAGATTAGTTATCGGGACACTTTCGCGAGCCATCCGGGGTTACTCTGGATGTATGCAGATATGAACAATCCCTTCAAGGTACCCCCCTTTCGCGCGGCGCATCTCTCCGGACGGAGGGAGCCTCGTGACCCGGTCTGGGCGGCCCGAGTGGGTGAGACCTGGACGGATGTTCGATCCGATTCCGGCTGATACGCGCGCACGCAAGAGAGGGGGGAAACAAAGCTTTCCGAATCTCGCCCCGAGCTTTCGATGGTGCACGGAGGAGGGCAGCAAAGAAATGCGGGGGAAAGTTGGAGCCAGAAATGCCCGGTGAGAAGACGGGGGGAGGGGAGGGCCCTGGAAAGTTGGAACTTCCGAAGGTATGTACACACAGTATGTATGTTATGTGCTAGTATGTACATCCTCACATGCATAAGCCCCGGATCGGTAATGCGCTGAAGATTAGGGCCCCTCCCCCCTTTTCTCGCCAGGGACACAAGTGCCCAGAAGACGGACCCGGCTGGGCGAGAAGGAGTTGGACTGGTATGTAGGGAGGGTGAGGTACCTGGCAGGGAAGCTCACACACAAAGAGCCGTCCGCTGTTGTCTACACAGGCTCCTTCCCGACTTCCTCTGCCTGCAGACGGTTGAAGCAGGTACTCTACTCACGCTGATATCGTAGATGGATGCTTGGGCGTGGGGAGCCCGACGACACGGACCGAGGAAACAAAAAGCCCATTTACATACTTAGGTAGGTGCCTGCTTATGGGAGTGGGGGTTTATCCGTTTGGAAGGTCTTTCTGTCCGCGAGGCTATCTAGATAGGGATGTAGGCCGGTGTTTGCGTCCGCACCCGAGATTCGGCAAGTCGAAGTCGGAGCACAGTTTCCAAGTCTGTGCAAGGCTTGCTCGATAGCGCCCTTGCTTTTTTTTTTTTTTTTTTTTTTGGATGTTTTAATCTTGTGATGCCCGGGGTTTTGTTCTTTGGTTTTCTTTTTGTTTTCTTTTTTTTTTTTGGTTCGAGGTTTCCTATTCGTCCGCTTGGGATTGTTGGTGCGGTTTCGGAGCAGTGAGGATGGATTCGAATGATTCGATGGCAGATATGTATGTACTATCCTCACTCGCTCACTCAACGCCCCCCTTTTGAGCGTGGGTGATTGGTTGGGTGGGGCTATCGTGAAGAGACAAGACCCCAAAATATGTGCATGCACATGTACCTTTTTCCACCGATAGTTATGCGCGAATGAGCTGCCTAGGACGGTCGTGTGTAGGTGCGAATTTCACAGTTCGTCGGACAGACCTGTAGATACTCTCCTCTATCTCCAGGTCGGCCCCGATTCGGAAGAAGAAAAAGGAGAAAGCGTTCGTCGCACCAGACGTGGTATGTATGTGTGTGTATGATGCATGCGGTTCTCGTTGAATTGCTTCCCTTAGCAGTGGCTGATATGTACGTAAATTGTCTCTGGGTGGTGCATGTGCTCTTTTTCTTCTTCTTTTTTTTTTCTTTTTTTTTTCTTTCGCGGAGATATCTAGCCGCATATGTACTGTTTCGTATCAAAAAAGAGACATCTGTGGGCACGTACCTATCTCTCGTGGCAATTCAGGGTTTGTCGTCATGCAGAGCTTTTTTTATGCCCGGGGGGGAGGGGGCGGGGGAGAGTGAGAGAGAGAGAGAGAGAAAGAGAGAAAGGAAGAAGCCAGGACGATTCCGTTTCACTTGTGTTTGCGGCAATACTCTCCTTCACCAGAAACGAAGGAGTACATACCTTTACATATCATACGTAGAAACGATCCTTTTCAAGCGGCCACGACGCTAAGGTTTAGCGTGTGGCACAACACGGGTGGGTGTGGCTGCCGCCTGTCGAATCTCATCGCCCCTTTTCTACCAACACAAACCAGCACAGCACCTGCCCAGCTATGCAGCAGATTCTGCACACCCAGCTCATGTCCTTTAAACAATCTGATCAAGAATCATTCTGAGATTCTTGTAAAAATACTAAATTAGTTGCTTTTTTATCCAATTATTGGCACCGTGATTTGCAACTTGTCCTTTGGTAACTCCTAAACTCGCTTTCAACTGCTGATGCCATGATTGAATAAATTAATGAGCTCATGCATGTTTATAAAACCACCACCTGCCTCCTCTAGCCTTGAGCTTTCTTCCCCCCAACCAGCACCGCGTAAAGCACTGAAAATCCGAGCTGCGGAATAGTTCTTCTCGGCGTCCGTCGCCATCAGCTCCTGTACAAGCTTTGAATCTTTCACCATGCAACCGGTTTCGAAATCGTGACTGCGGTAACGTCCAGTCCCGCGTTCGAAGGCAACGGTAAGACGCAGTCCAGTGAGTTGACGCGTCAATCTGACAGTAACCGAATACTGATCTTTATCGTGGATGCTGCTGGTTCTGCGTTTGATCGGATTATCATCGACTCGCGGTTGGCTACTGCTAGATCCCCAGCCTTTCAACCGGCGTTCCCCGTGCTCAACCTGTATGTACGGCTCCGTTCTGTGTACTTCTTATTTCGAGAAACGTGTAGACATTGCACGCCAATGGCCAAACTTCGTCGAACCGATCCACGGCAAAACAACGGGTCCTTCTAACCGAAAGAGCAGCTCCTTCGACTAGTCCGTATCCTTTGGGAGGGGAATCATACTGGAAGACATTAGGTCGACGATATTTGGATATAGTGATAGTGGTGATGATAGCAGTAGGAATTGTTGGTACAGTACTGATGCGGAACTCAGATGGGAGTGAATATGCTACCTTCAGCCACACTAAAAAAATTTAGGCCTAGCGTGATGGCCGCTTGAAATGTTTCCGTAGAAACACATCCAACGGATCGGAAACGGCGAGCCGATCATACGTGTGAAGAGGTCTGAACTCGGTTCCAGATAGAATAAGCCAGGTTGGAAATCCCCCGAGCTCGGGGGACACATCCTATATGTATCATACATAGCAGACTGCCATCTCGCTATCGCGACAACGCCAAATTAACCAGATGAGGACCGCATCGACTTTTCGTAGGTATTCTACATAGAGTACATATCTGCACGGATAAGAGATGTCCATCTTTTTCCTCTGGTCCTCCGTTCACGACTCTCCTCCCTCCTCTGCACCGACCTCCGTTGGCTGGCAACTATCTACCACCTATCCCGTCCTGCATCTGGGCGTCCTTGAAGAGAGTTGGTGGCCCTAACTACTCTGGACCGCTTCGCGCCGTTGGGGTTTAGCGGCTTGGTTTAGTTGGTTGGTTCTCCGTCTGGATTGGACCCTGCTTTTTGCCCCCTGGCTTCACTGGGAAATTCTCACCATTCACCAAGCTGGACACCCACACCGCTCGCCCATCTGCATATGTATCCCATTCACCACACCACCAACCCACTTCCATCCATAATATTCCAGCCACACGCACAAAAGAAACAACATCATCTCATCCACCGCGCCCCCCCGCGTTTCACGCGCAAGCACGACTCCTCAACGCCCGCCCTGCGGTCATCGCCCTTCCGCCCTTCTTCCGCCCTTCTTCCTGCCCTTCTTCCTGCCCCTTGGCTCGGATCGACCGATACCTCACCGACCACAACCTACTACTCCCAACCGCCCACGTCCGTCCGCGCACATCTCCCTCAACTCCTCTTCCCCCTCACTCGCTCCGCATTTACCGTCGACGCCGCGTGTCCGCTCTTTTTTGACACTTTGCTTCATCTGCTCTCGCGAGATCCCAAGCTCCTTCATATCTTCACCGGCAAAGAAAGAAAGAAAGAAAGAAAAAAAAAACCCAGCAAGTGTGGGGTCGTTATCAGCATTCTCTCACCTCCAACATCCATCCCCGTTCGCTGTCGGCACCTAATCCACTTTTTGAGACATTATCCGGACGTTCTCTTCTCGGCATCCTTTTTTTTTGTGAGCCCCGGCATATTCATCAGCAAGTTCCGAATCGGCAGCGGCAGCAGCAGCAGCAGCAGCAGTGAGAGCAGCACCAGCACCTACCTCCAGGGTGACGCTTTGAGCAATTGCTAGGATAGCATAGTGCCCGCGCCGCGACACCAGTTCTCGGCTCCTGTGCATTGCATTATTGATTTCCTGGGATTAGGTTCGTCCCCCATTTGCCTAGTAGCACCTTTTATCCCGTCCCTACCCTGGAGTGCTACCTACATCGGGTGGCCCTTTCAATCGCTTGTTTCCCTGTGGCCTGACCCCAATCTGACACTTCTCCCTTCACTCCCCCCCCCCCAGAACCGGCAAACAACGCACTCCCCGTTCGCAAAGATGGCCACACAGACGACGACGATGCCGCGGACATCGCGCGCCTACAATGCCTCGAAACCACCGACATCGGCATTACCGGCACTTCCAAACTCGCTGAACCCGAAGCCATCACTCCAAGCCATGCGACGCACATCGCTGCTGCCATCGTCGCCCGCCCGATCGATGTCTGGATCGTTGGGCAGACCATCATCCGGTGTGTCTTCGCTGGACGGTCCATCGTTCCCGAAGCCTGGCCAACCTAAGCGGGCTGTGTCGATAGCAGAGGCATTTCCACGGCCGCCCCGCAACAGCGATAGGGTTGCGAGTTTACCACCGCCCAGCTCAAGTCGCTTCGGACCGGCCATCCCGTCATCGCCGCTCGCAAGTCCTACACGAACGGCTGCCAGCAGGGACTCGCTGATGCGGCCGAAGAACATGCCTTCCTCGGGAAATCTCGCGGGTCGGTATTCGAGGGACAGTGGCGTTGGATTCATGTCCGGTAGCAGCGCGGCTTCCGGCACCGGTGATTACACCACAAGCCCCCCTCACAGCAGAAGTAGCAGCGCGGACGGAAGCTATTCAACAAATCCGACGACGATGACTGCTTCGACAAGCGTAGACGACCTACCAAGGGGGAGATCGGAGGAGAGGGACGGCGGAGAGAAGGAGACCAAGGGGAACGTTATCATCTCGGTCCGAGTGCGACCTGATGGACCCGAGGACCAGATGAGCCCGGAATGGATCGTGGATGGGCGGCGCCAACAGGTCGGATATCGGGGGAAGGACGGCGGCACGTACGAATACGACAACGTCTTTTGTCAGGACAACAATAATGCCCAGGTTTATGAATCATGCGCGAAACGATTGGTGCGACGGGTTATGGAAGGGTTCCACGCAACAGTGTTTGCTTATGGCATGACAGGAACCGGAAAGACGTACAGTATGCAGGGCACGACCGCGTCGCCGGGTGTAATACCTCTCGCCGTCACGGATATTTTTTCGTACATTAGGGAGACGCCGCATCGGGAGTTTCTGCTGAGGGTTAGCTACTTGGAAATTTACAACGAGCGCATACATGACCTGCTCGCATCGCAACCCGGGACTACTGGTTTCGTACCATTGGATCAGCAGACCAAGGGCGAGGAGATCAAGCTTCGCGAGGATCCCAAGCGGGGAGTCTACGCTACACCCCTCAAGGAGGAGATCGTGCAGAGTCCCACCCAGCTATTGAGGGTAATCGCTCGGGGCGACCTTTGCAGGCGAACGGGCAGCACCCAATTCAACGCGAGATCATCGCGCTCCCACGCGGTGGTACAAATCGTGGTCGAAAGCAGGGAACGGGTTGCAGGCTCGAACAACGGCAACATGGCGGACAATCGACGTGCCGGGATCAACGGCGGAGTTCGGGTGTCCACGCTGTCGCTGATCGATCTTGCCGGTTCCGAGAGGGCTGCAGAGGACAAGGAGCGGCGTACGGAGGGCGCCCACATCAACCGTTCGTTGCTAACCCTGGGAACCGTCATTGCGCGTCTGTCGAAGGATGCCGAGAAAGACAAGGATGGCTCCCATCTTCCTTACCGTGACTCAAAACTCACGCGTCTGCTTCAACCGGCACTTTCCGGAAACTCGCTCATCTCGATTCTGTGCACAATTGCCGTTCCTCTGGCGAATGCCAGTGGAGCGGGAAATGTGACCAATATCGGCGAGACGATGAATACCCTGAAATTCGCAGCCAGAGCGAGAAACAACATCACCTCTCATGCAAAGAAGGGCGACGATTTCTCGGGAGGTCTGGATGCGCACAGCAAGGCCTTGTTGGAAAGATACCGGGCTGAGATTGGAGAACTGCGACGTGAATTGGAGGTTCAGAAGGCGAAGGAGGAATTGCACACCAAGGAGCGCGAAGAACAGGAGTTACGGGCTGAGCGTGAACAGGATATGGAGAGGGCGAGTAACCCTTATTTACGGCATCCGCTGGCGTTTATTCAGAGACATGCAACTGACGAGCGGTGTTTTCTATTTTTAGCACGGAGAACAGTTACTCGAAATGCAGCTGGCGCGTACGGCATTGAAGGAGCGCATCGAACACCTGAATCGATTGATATTATGCTCCAAGTCGTCTGGAGTCAACTCGGCGCGATCGTCCCTGACTGGTCCCACAAGCGGCCACATGTCTTCGCTTTCGATACGCACATCCATGCAACCGGTTTCAAATGCACGCCTCTCGTCATCTTCGTCCATAAACCCATTGACTCCAGGTTCAGACCAGGACGAAGATTCTACCGGTGGTGAATTCAACGATGGCAACGCTTCGCTCAGTGCACAAGTTCGCGCGCTACAAGCGGACCTCGGCGACCGAAACCGCTACATCGTCACCCTCGAGAAGAGGCTGTTGCAGGCTCGTCGCAGCTCGCAGAACAGGACTAGCTACGGGCATAGCGTGAGCCCACACAATACCAAGATGCCAGGGTTAAACGAGGCAGTAGTAACGGAAGGGCGCTTTGAGGTGTTGCTCAAGGAAAAGGACGACGAGATTGCGGAGTTGAGAGCACGTCTCGACGATAAGGAACGCATGGTGTCGGCCCTTAGGAGCGCGGCGCGGAAGCGGGATGCTGCCGATCTATGCGCCGGTGGCAAGCGATTCAGCGGTCAGAGCAACGAAGGAGTGGATGCAGACAAGCTGGCGAGTCCAGTGAAAGCACCTGATGGTATGGTGGAGTGTTTTTAGAGCGCCGTGATTGAATTGTAGAAGTGTGTTCTATGGATTTCCTTGGCCGGTTTCGTTTCTTATAGACGCTGCTGGTGATGGCGTTGATTTTGGCTGGTGACTGTTTTTCCTTGTTCATTGCTTTTTGTGGGATTTATTTGGGCTTGGAAGGGGAAATGTACTGTGCGGGTCTTTTTTTTTTTTTTTTTGCTGCTGTTGCCAGAGCTCTCTGGCTGGGAAGGGGGGTTTATCGTGCTCTTAGGGTTTTCTTTTCAGTTCGTTTTTTTTCCCCTTCGACTGTTTACTTTGATTTCTTGCGGTCCTGGTTTTTTTCCTTTTTTTTCCCTTTCGGATTGTATCTATTCTTTTTTTTTATGTGTATTTGTACTGGGCTTTCTTTTATTTCCGTCGTCTTTTCTGGCACCAACTTTATACCCTTTTTTGCAAGTTTTTCCTTTTTTCCACAGTTCTTGGGTTCGATATTTTTTTCTCCAAGTCTTTCGTTCATTCGATTGTTTTTTTTTTGGGAGGGAGGGGGGGGAGGATGGCTTTTCATTTTGCGAGCAAGCAGTTTGTGGTGACAAGGGTTTTTTATCATGGCTTCCCATCTCGAAGCGCGAGGAGCCGGGAGCATAGAGCGCGTTGAAATGTTGCCGTGTTTTGTAGATGGGGTGAACGCTTAATTGACGATGTGGCTCACTCAGTTTCTGTCCATCACCGGCGTTCGAGTGAGACGCCATGAAGTGGAAGTGTTGGCCAGACAGTCAGTTCAGAGCGGTTGTCACGGAGCACAGCATCCGGCAACGGGGGGCATCAAAACCCACATGGGCTACAACCGGGAGGCCTACGGCGCGGGGTGCGCCGCCCTCGCCAGGGCGTTAGAGACTGCTTCGAGAAGACTGACGACTCCGGAACGAGTCACGATCTTCACCGACACACAGTCAGCCATCAGACAGATGGCCTCGGAGGAGCCTGGCCCCGGCTAGAAGTACGCGCTCCAGGCGAGGAAGCACATCGCAGTACTAAGGAGGGCTAGGCTGGACATCACCATCGAGATCCGGTGGTGCCTGGCGCACAAGGGAGTCCCAGGGAACGAGAAGGCTGACGAGTGGGCCAAGCTCGCGGTAGAGGAGCCGGACGCCCGCGGGGTGGAATGGCTGAGTTACGTGGACCGACTGGGGGTGCGCGCGATGCTGCTCCCCAGATCACTCACGCACCTTAGGCGGGAGCTCACGGAGAAGAAATGGGCGGAAGCCCGGCAGTAGGCTGCAGGACGGAGCTCCAAGAAGAAATACAGGATACCGAAAACCCAGAGGCCGGACGGCATGGTAGCTGGGAGTTTCAAGAGGGTCGCCTCGAGGTTCTACCAGCTGAAGACAGGTCACTACCTAATCGGGCAGTACCTTCAGTGGGCGAAGAGCCGACCCACCACCTAGTGCCGGTGGTGCCGGTGCCGGACGCAGGCTCGGGATCACCTCTGCAAGGGGGAAGGCTGGTCCCAGCTGAGGAAGACGTGGAGAGAGACGTGTCAGAATGGGAGTTTCGGGAGCGCCGGGAACGGGAAGAGGAGAGGAGGGCGGGGGCGGAGGAGTTGGGTGCCGGAGAGGAGAGGAGAAACCGCTGTTTCTCCCGACGCCCTTCTTCATGGCGTCTGCGGAAGAGGTGCAGGGGACGGGTCTCGGTTTTCTTTGTTCTTTCCTTTGTTCCTCCTTCGTCATTCCCTTTGCGACTTCTTTTCCTTGGTGCGTATGTATTCTATTCTCTTGGGACAGGCCTGGGCGGAGGGCAAAGGGGAGCTTGCAAATGTGCCCGCCTTGCGCGGACAGCAAACAGGAAACCCGGTTTAAAAAGTGTGCCGCCATAGTCTACATAGAAAGGCTGTATGCGAGTATGAATAAACAAAAAAAAAAAAAAAAAAAACTTCCGGCAACGGGGCCCCCCCCCCGGGGGGGGGGGGGGGGGGGGGGGGGGGGGGGGGGGGGGGGGGGGAGGGGGGGGGGGGGGGGGGGGGGGCCGGGG
>Ga0307508_10004016_pt1 | contig 14583 bp, 10 predicted proteins | sample 9_EM_MG_FD_203089 | JGI IMG/M metagenome (GOLD analysis project Ga0307508, IMG submission 203089) | Populus trichocarpa ectomycorrhiza microbial communities from riparian zone in the Pacific Northwest, United States - 9_EM | ecosystem: Host-associated > Plants > Roots > Unclassified | place... | reverse complement strand
TATCCCTGTGAGCCAGAGGCTCACCACTAACCCTCACTCGCCAGAGGCGAGCGAGTGAGACCCACTGATATCCTTACAGTTTTTATTCTTCTTCCAGCGGCTCGCCGTGCTGCATATGCGCCAGGTTGGTTTCCACAATATTGCGGTGAAAACTTGTCTGCGGCAGGCTGTTGAGCGCTTTTATTTTAGTGCTGATAGCAGTGGCTGTATCATTGTCTTCATATAAAAGATTGGCATAAAAAGTAAGCGCGGAGGAGTTATTGTTCATTACGGTTAAGGAGGCTTTTACCCAACGAAGCGCTTTTTTCACTACACCCTTTTCGTCTCTAAACTGGTCGCGGTATATTTTGGCATTGTCGCTTACCAGTAAGGCGGCCCGCCGCATGGCAATGACTTCGGGCGATTGTGCGCGGAGATAATCCCTGGAATCTGCCGGAGGTCCTATTAATTTCAATCCGCTGCTGATACTGTCCAGCCAGCGATTGGCCAGGGGCCGGTATTTGGTCCAGTTGCCGGTAGCTGAATAAAATTTCAGCCATATCCCTTCTTTTGGGAGATAAGGTTTCAGCCCGGGAGGCAGTTTCTCTGTTTCTGCAATATATCTTTTCAGCAGCACTTCACTCTTTGCCTCTGTGGCATAATCGCGTGTGTTGCTGGAAATCATCAGCTTTGCATAAGCCAGCTTTGCCCGTTGCAAAGAATCGGCCATTACAGTATACTGGTCACCATACTTTTCAAGCAACCCTGCGGCCTTTCCTCCATAATATACTTCCGCCGCACATTTGCAGATAAAGTCCATCATGTCACGGCTATCGGGGCGTATAGCGGTTTGCACCGACAGGTATTGGTCTACCAGCTCAAACGCATGCAGGTCGGCTGCCACCAGCTTGTTGATATACAACCGGAGATACGCGGTATCTTTTTTCTTAGCCGCATATTGTGCTTTCAGGCGGGGCAGGCTGCCGGGGTCACTAAATTCCCGCTGCGCTTTTGCCGCATAGTCCAGGAAAACCGTATCCTTACAACTGCCAACGGCTTTGTTAAAAACAGCGCCTTTATCATCAATAAAAAAATAGGTAGGATAATACTGTATATGGTATTTTGCCGCAATGTCCTTCCCCTCTCCCTTTTCTGCATCTATTTTATAACTGATAAAATGAGCGTTGAAGTAGCTCCCCACATCCTCCTGTTTAAACACCGTTGTCGCCATATGCCTGCAGGGCCCGCACCACGTAGTATAAAAGTCGATAAATATAAGCTTGTGCTCCGCTTTTGCTTTGGCGCATACCGATGCAAAGTTGCCATGCTCAAATGAAATACCCTGTGCCTGCACCGAAACGGCCACCAGGATGACTAAAACTATTGCCGTGATTTTTTTCATACTATAATGTATTTTAATACAGTATCCATTAATTCTGCTTATCCCCTATCGCCTGGATATCCACCCCATAATTCTTAAAAAAGTTGACCAGCAGGTCATATTTGCGTTTGGTGAGCCCGAGCACATCCACCGAAGGATTGAGCATATAGGCATCCAGCGCCGTTTTTGGCTTTGTGCAAATAGTATCCAGGAATGCCAGCAGGTCTACATAGTTAGAGGGCGCCCTGCCGGCCACAACGGTATCATACCCGTACCTGTACATGTTTGCCTTTGTAAGCGAGCCCACAGTATAATCACTTACCTTAAAAAAGTCCGTGGGCTGGGCTATGACGGCAGGCATGGTGCTGATAGGGGGGAACATCAGGTGCTTTAAAAATATCCTGTTCACCTGCGCTTTCAGCAATATTTTACCGGCCAGCGGGTACGTATTAAATGCCGTATCTATTTTTGGCAGGGTGATGTGATCAACCCCTTCAATAGGCACGGTGAACGGGCTTACACGGGGGGTATCATATATTTTTGTGGCGAGTGTATAGCGGGTATTGTATATAAGCCCTGCCAGCAATATTTTCTGCGGCAGGTACTTCTTTTTAAAATCTTCGGGGTAAAAAGAAAACCAGTACTGGTCCATAAAATCGAGCGCCGATTGTATGGCTATCGAATCGCCGCCCCGCATAACTACAGGCCCCGTTACATAAGCCGTACTTCCGCCCACTGGTGGTGTGGCGAAGTTGTAGCTGAACTGGTAATTAAAATCCACATCCGAAAACTTATACAGAATATACGTATTATACTTTTTATAAAAATCGACGATGGTGGCATCAAAAGACGCATTGCCCTGTGGAAGCTGGTAACGCGTGCCTGATTTTTGCGACACTTCCGGCGGGTTGTTGTCCTTGTTGCAGGCCTGCATGAATATTACACAGGACGTGACTGCCAGTAAAACAATCGCTGTGTTGCGGAATTTATAAACAGGGTTCATATAATTGATTGTCTTTAATTAAATAATAAGGGCGGGTACGCCGTTTCTATGGGTTTTGCGCCAGCAATGAATTGGCGGTCATGGCATTGTCGGGTATTTTCATTACATACCTGTTCCCTCCCTGCGGCAACGTATAGGTTTCAATGGGAAGCGTCGTTTGCGTTGTTTTGTTAGGATCGTACTTATGCACCAGCTGTGGCATTCCATTGCGACGCAGGTCGAACCAGCGAAACTCTTCAAAACAAAACTCCCTTCTTCTTTCTGCGAGGCAAAACTGTAATGCCTGCTGCGGATCGTTGCTGAAAGACGCCGGTGTAACGGTGGCATTTGCAGCACCCACCTTAAACCGTTTTAACCGCAGGTAATTCAAATCATCGAGCCCTTTTTGCAGCAGGGAGGCGTTGCCGCCCTTTATGGCCGTCCGGAGGTATGCCTCTGCCCTGTTTACATAGGCTTCAGACATCCGGAAACAGCGGCTGGCTGCTGCATTATAATATACTTTTGACTGCATATAATAACCGCTCAGCCTGGTCAGGAAAAAGTTGGCCGGGAGGTTGGTGGAGCCGGTATACGCGGCATACCGCATATCATTCGTTTCATAGCTGTTGATCAATTCCGGGGAAGCAATCAGGTCTGCATAGCTTAGACCGCCGGTGGTCATTAAACCAAGGTCGCCATACCTTACGCCCGTGAAGAGAAACAGCATTTCCACATTGGTGGGGTCGATAAAATTGGCATTACCCGCACCCAATGCCGCTTGTGCTATCGGTGTTTTCCATGCGTTTAAATCGGTGATAAGCGGGTATTCGTTTATTAGCTTACCGGTATAAGCAAGCACTTTATCCCATTGTTCCATATGCAGGTAAATACGGCTTGCCAGCAGCCAGGCACTGCGGTAGTTGATCCTGTATAAGGTAGATATAGTCCGTTTTTTCTCCAGTAGCGAAATGGCTTTTTCTATGTCGGCAGCTATAAAATCATACACTTCTTTTACAGGGCTACGCGCCACCGCTTTATCAGAAATGCCTCCCCTGTCGATAATGGGTACGCCCGGGCTGGTACTCTTGTCGTGCGCCGGGTCATTATAGGGCCGTGCATACAGGTTCACCAGCATAAAGTAATAATAGGCACGCAATGCCAGCGCTTCGCCCTGCATCTGGTCTTTCTCCTCTGCAGCGCCGCTTACATCCGGCAGCAGATCCATAACCGTGTTACAACCGCGGATGCGGTTATAAAAGCTCTGGTAAGGATTCTTCGACCCTGCAGCAAGGGGTACCTGGGCCACATCATTGTACACCGTTTCGGACCATCCATAAAACGGTTTCATATACGCAACGGGGTTGGCGTCTATATTTTGCAGAAAAGCATCATCGTCCATCGTATTCAGGTAATTGCACAACGAGTAGCCATCCGATGCATTGGAAGCAGTGGCTATATAAGGATAGCCTTCCCTTGCCAGTAATTCATTGAGCGAAGCCGCCGTAGAAGGCGTCAGCTCATCCTGTGACGTTTCTTTCAGGTATTTCTTACACCCGGTAAACAGCCCTGCGGATGCTGCCAATAGAAGGGTTATAATTGTATTTCTGTTCATACTAATTATTTTTTGCGTGCGCATGGTTATTAAAATCCAAGATTCAGGCTGAGCGATACGGTCCTCATCCTTGTCATGGTAGGTGTTACAGCATTGGCGTCGGTGGTCAGCACTTCGGGGTCCTGCCCGTGCAGCTTACTGCTGGCAATGATAAAGGGGTTGGTCATATTGCCCGAAATGGTGAGCTGGTTGATGACTTTAAACCTTGCCAGCTGCTGCCGGGTAAAATTGTAGGTAAACACAATACTGTTGCATCGCAGGTGGCTTCCGTTTACCACGCGCAGGTCGCTGTAGTTATACATGGTATACCTGTACCAGCTGGTGCTTACCGTACCAATGGATCCATCATTGAAAATGCCGGCGCCATCAATACCTTCATCATAAGAATAGATAGCAGGCACATCCGTATGTGCTTCGTCACCGGGTTTCTGCCAGCGGTTCATGAGGAAAATGCTGGCGTTTTTATCAGCCCCCGGCGCCTGGTACTGGCCGTTGGCGCCTGCCAGCATAATAGGATTCAGCCGGAGATAGTAATCCAGCTCTATATTGAAAGTAGCGCCCAGCGTAAAATTCCGGTAACGGACCGAAGTGTTTATACCACCATAAATTCTGGGCGTGGCATTACGGCTGTATGCCAGGTATTGGGTAGCATCGGGGTTTTTCAATAAAGCAAGGTTGGTGTCTACGTCCAGGTACTTAAACATGGGCCGGCCTGAAATATGATTGAGCCCTCCATAGCGGAACGACCAGAAGGCATCCACCGGGTAGCCATCTACCAGCGCGGTACCCGAGGTAAGTGTTTTAAGATTAGGGCTGTATTTGGGCTTCACCACATCATTCTTATTCACACTGGTATTGAACTGCAGTGTCCAGCTCCAGTCCCTGCTTTTTACCGGCATTAAACGTACAGAAAGATCATACCCTTCGTTTATCATATCACTGCCGTTTACATACATCTGGGTAGTACCATATTCAATAGGCGTGTTTCTTAAAGAAATCAGGTCTTTCGAATACTTGTGATAATACTCGAGTGTAACAGCGATGCGGTTGTTGAGCACAGACATATCTATACCCAGGTTGGTCGTGCGTGTTTTCTCCTTGCGCAGGTCGGGGTAAGGCATGCTCCTGATATTGAGGTAAGCTTCGCCGGTCTGCGGGTTGTATACGGGCACGGAATATTGTGCAATCAGGTTGGGGCCTACGGCATCCACAATATTGCCCTGGAAACCAAAAGAGCTGCGCAGTGTTAAGGTATTTATCCAGGTGAGCTTGTGCTGAAACCATTTTTCGCCCAGCACATCCCAGCGGGCGCCGATGGCCCATACGGGGTTAAAGGAAGCATTGGTATATTGTCCGAAGCGATTGGATGCATCATTGCGTCCATTCAGGTTAATGGTATATTTTCTTTTATAGGAATAGGTTAAGCTGGCATAATAAGCTACGAAACGGGTAAGCGAATTGGTGCGCTTGTTGTAATATTTATTGGCAAAAGCGTCGGCAGCGGAGGCAGAAGAGCCATTGGTATGTATAACAGAATAATCATAGTCTATCACGTCGCCGCGGTCAGGAAAGTAGCCGTAATTTTTTGTGGCAGCTCCTTTATACGCATTGCTGCGCACCTCAAAACCGCCCATTAAATTGAGCCCGTGCTGCTGGCTGCCGCCAAGCAGCTTGTTATAGCTGACCGTATTGCGAAACAAATAACCATCGCGGTTCATTTGTTCTTTTTCGAGCACACCGCCGCGGGCCAGCACAGAAGCCTGTTCAAACTGGCTGCCTTTGGGAAACTCACCAAAATTGGCGCCCCGGATAAGCGCCACTGCATACGATTTTTCATCTGCCCAGCGCTCTGTGGTGCTCCTGTCAAAATTCTGGGAGAACAACATTTGCCAGTTCAGGTCTTTGGTAATATTTGTTTGCAGGTCGGTATTAAAAGTAAACCGTTTGCTGTCTACCAGGTTACCGGTATGGACCAGCTCATTTTTGAAATTAAACTGCAGGTTAGACATATAGCTCACAGGAGCAAAGTTACCAGGCAGGTAAATGGTGTTGTTTATATAGCCCACCGCATAGCTTTCGTTGGACTTTATCTCCCTGTTGGTATACAGCGCATATCGCTCGGGATTTACATCAGAATAAAAACCGTTTGTTTTCATGGAAGTGGCATCCAGCGACACATGCCAGCGCATCCTCGAATTGAGCCGGTAATCCATATTCAGCAGCGCATTCATTCTTGCCTGGTCGTTTCCTTTGGCGCTGTTGTTGGTGACATTATACCCCAGCGATCCATAGAAAGTGGCTTTTTCAGAACCACCGCTTATGCTCAGCGTATAATTCTGGTTGACCGCATAGCGAAACAGCTCGCCAAACCAGTCGGTGTTATTCATCTCCAGCTGTGCAACGCCGTCATTGAACTGCTGCTGTGTGATCTGCTTGCTGATATACTGGTAATACAGTTTTTCATAGCCTACGTTTTGCGGGCCGTCGCGGGGCGTACCCGGCGCAATACCGTTGCCCACCAGGTTGGGTGTTGGATAATTAACGCCCGCATCGATAATTGCTTTGGAAAGCGCCACCCGTTGCGCGGAATTCATCAGGTTGGTCTTGCTATAAGATGGTTTTTCAGTAATACTTTGGTCTGTACGAAAATTAATGTTCGTGCGGCCCACCTTGCCTTTTTTGGTGGTAATGACAATCACCCCATTGGCGGCCCTTACGCCATACAGGGCTGTGGCGGAGGCATCTTTTAAAAAAGTGATGTCCTCGATATCGTCGGGATTTAAACCGGCCACGCCATTGCTCATAATACTAAGGCCTGCCAGCATAGACGATTTGTCGGCAGCATTGATAATATCATCTACATTCTGATCCTTGAAAGGAAAAGGGTCTTCGCGTATAATACCATCCACCACCCACACCGGCTCACGGTTGCCCAGCAGTGTAGAGGTGCCACGTACCCTTACCTTTGGGTTGGAGCCTACTACCCCATTGGGAATGGTGATGCTTACACCGGGTATCTGCCCTTGCAGGGCCAAATCTACCCTTGGTATGCCGGCAATACGCACATCTTCTCCTTTTACCTTTACGGTAGACCCTACCGATTCCCAGGTACGCAGGTTCTGGTAGCCGGTTATTATTACTTCGTCTTCGACCTTTTGGGTTGTTTTGAGGAATACGTTCAGCTGTTTATGCCCGCCTACAGGCACTGTCTGGGTTTCATACCCGATGTGTGAAATGCGAAGCCGGGCCGTAGATGACAGCACCAGCTGTCCCTTGTTATCGGCTACAGCCGTTTTGGTATTGTCTGAGACATCGGTTACGGTAGCGCCGCTCAACAGGGTACCGTCCTCGCTTTTAACGACAACGGTTACCTGTATGGGCTGCGATTTCACCAGGGTATCCTGGAGCTGAGGGGTTACTGTTTTACGGATTACAACTACGTTTTTGTTGATCACATATTCCAGTCCCGTACCGGACAGCATTTTTGCCAGTACGCCCGATAAGGGAGCATCGGTTATGTCGAGCCGGATGTTTTTTGCTTTGTCGGATGCGCCTGCATCGATGATAAACTGGAGCTTTACCTGGCGGCGGAGTATTTGCATCACTTCGTCGAGCGAAGCATTGTCGACTTTCACCGTCACCCGCTGCTGCCCCAGAGGCTGGTTCTGAGCCAAGACGGGATGGCCCAAAACCAACATGGGAACGGTAATTGCTACAATCAGAAAACGCTTATACAAAAGGGCAAAGAAATCCCTGCTGAGAAGTTGTGTTCTCATAAAACATCTGTTTTAGTTTGGTTAATTGGCAGGAAAAGGTTTATGGAACGACCATGCGTTTATCGTATAGACAGCAGAAGAAGGTTTATGGATAACACCAGGGCCTACTTTGTATTGGCAGGCAGTATCAGTATCTTTTTGTCCTTTGCGGCAAAATGAATATTTCCGGTCTGTTCGAGGTTGTTCAGCATATCGACAATATTGCCGGTAAGATGAAGCGCCCCGTTGTATTGTATGTCCTTTAATTTTTCTTCGGCGAAGCTTACCTGTACATCGTATCTTCTTTCCAGTATTTCGGCCAGTTCGGCGAGCGACATTTTAATCATGACCAGGTCGTCGTCTTTCCAGGCTATCCAGTCGCCGGCAATTATTTTTCTTGTTGCGGTGACGCCGCTGCTGCCATTAAAAAAAGTTTGATGATCAGGCGTGAGCTGTACGGGATTGGCCGCCGGCGGGGTAAACAAAACGCTGCCCGTTACCAACGTGGTGTATATATTTTTTCCGTAGGCCTTTACATCGAAGCTGGTGCCCAGCACTTTTACTTCGGCATCGCCCACCGTTACTTTAAACGGCCATTGGGTATTGTGCACTACTTCAAAATAGGCCTCTCCTTCGATTCTTACCTTTCTTTCACCTTTATCGAACCGAACCGGGTAAGATATTTTGCTATCGGCATTGAGCCAAACTTTGGAACCATCGGAAAGGGCGAGCGTGTACATATAACCGCGGGGAACGATCAGGGTATTTATCAACCCGATATTATCCTGCGCGGCCAGGCCGGGGCTGACTTTATAGGTTACTTCACCCCGGCGCAGCTGTATAGTAGTGCCGTCCTGTTCTTCCAGCCGGCCGGTGGAATCTATTTCAATGGTATGACCAACGCCCGTAATCAGCTGCACTTTAGCGGAAGGCGTATGACCTGCCAGCTCCCGGGCAATGTTTTGATACCGGGGCGCCTCAATGCGTGTTTGCATCCAGAAAAACCAACCGGTGGCGCCGGCAATAAGAAAGCAGGCGGCAGCCGCCCAACGTTTCCAATGCATGCTGCGAACGGGCGTAAAGCTGCGCTTCCATGCCTGCGCGGTATCCAGCTGCAGGGCGCCGGTGAGCAGGGGGTCCTGCTTCATCTGCAGCAAACGGGCAAAGAGCTCCTGGTCTTCGGCAGGCAGCGCTGCAACAAGCGCCTGCCGCTCCCCCTCCGGTTTTTCCAGCAGGTCTATAAATCGTTCCCAGTCAGTATGTAGCGGTTCCTGTTGCATAATCTTCTCTTATATGACAAAGGGGTTTAAAAAAAGGGTGTACCCGTATTATCTTTTTTTTAAAATATTTTAAAGAACAGCACAAAGGGCGCCCATATTTTGAGCAGGCTGCGCAGCTCCTGGTAGGCCAGCCGGAGGTGCATTTTAACAGTATTGATGGAAATGCCCAGCTCCTGCGCGATATCGGCATATTTCATATGCTGCTGCCGGCTGAGGACAAAAGCTTTCCTGCGTTGCTCAGGCAGGTTGTTGACAGCCGTTATGAGCTGCAAGTAACGCAGGTCTGTTTCATCCGGCTGGCCGGGCAATGCCGGAATCCCTTCATCGGGAATGGTGTTGAAGGAAGCGGTTTCGTGCCGTAGGCGGGTGCTTTCTTTTTTGAGGTGGTTCAGGGCGCTGTTGCGTACCGATACGAGGGCAAAGCCTGTAAAAGATTCTTTGATCTGGATAGACAACCTGTTTTGCCAGCACCTGGTAAAAAACTCCTGTACGATGTCTTCGGCCGCGTGCCAGTCGCCGGTTATTTTAGAAGCCTGCAGGCATAGCCATTGGTAGTATTGATGGAACAATAATTCATAGTCCTTTTTGCTAAGGACGGATAAATCAATAGGGCCATCGTTAAATTGAGCAGCCATGAAGCCGTTTTCAGTTTTGCGTTAATGGGTTTCGACGTTAGTGGGTTTTCGCATGCAGGCAGGGCGAATGTAAGGAAACAAGGTGTTATCCTTTCAATAAAGGCCAAAATCGTTTTATAAAGGGGTAGGGGCGGTTATGGGAATGGGGAGGAAAAGGCGTCCGTTTATTGCTCTGCAAGCATACTAATATATTTAGTACATTTGTTTTTAAACCTTATTTATGACCCATTCCCCCTACGTCTATAACCGTTATGGAGCCAGAAGGTATGTCTTTGTCAGTATTGGTAAAAAGAATATTGAGAAAGTGGTTGATTTCGTTCCCCTGAAAGCAAAGAATTATATGAATCTTGGTTTTGGAGATTTACTGCCGGACGGCACTGTTGACACGACGGCTAATTCTAACAATGGAGACATTTTGAAAGCGCTTGCTACGGTAGTGGACATTTTAAAACATTTTACCGACATTTATCCTAACGCTATCGTATTCTTCACTGGTAGCACTAAAGAACGCACAAAGCTGTACGCCAGAATATTAAGAACCTATTATACATATTTTAGTGAAGAATTTATTATTTATGCGGTTGTAGGGACCGAACAGGAGAACAACGCGATTTCATTTGACCCTAAAACCGATCTTGAATATTTAGCTTTTTTAGTAAAAAGAATTAATTAACTTTGAGAACATGCCATCTACAAAGAAAAATACTGCCAGAAAACTTTTAAAAAAAAAAACTTCTGCAACCGTTGTGGTGATTGAAAGCCGCATAGCTGCTAAGGCTACTTTATTTCCTGAAAAAGTAACCAAGGCTAATAAGATTCTTAAGAATATGAAACTTAAGGGCCTTAAAGGCATATAACCGATATCGTTTTCATTAAGCATACAACGATAAAGGCCGATTATCCCATAATCTGCAACTTCTCCATCAGCGGCTAGTAAAATGCCTAATAGTTAGTGGTTGGCATTAAAGTACAATCGACATTATTTCTTAACTTCATTGTATATCGATAGGCTAAAGCAACAACACGAAATTACAATGAAAAAATCAACAGTAGAAGAAATCCGGGAACGGTTTGACAATGACGTAGAGCGGTTTTCAGATCTCGACACAGGGCAGCTTTCCACCATTGACGCAAAAATTTCACTGGAACTTATCACCGAATCAGCTAAGAGAATCATTCCGAATGCCGAAAACTTATTGGACATCGGTTGCGGCGCCGGCAATTATACATTGATGATGCTGACAAAAATTCCCGGCTTACACTGCACGTTGGTAGATTTGAGTAGGCCTATGCTGGACAAGGCATTTGAAAGAGTCTCTGAAAAGACAAATGGCGATGTAACCATTTTGCAGGGCGACATTAGAGAAGTCGGGCTACAAGAAAACAATTATGACATCATACTGGCAGGCGCGGTTTTACATCATTTAAGGGATGACAACGACTGGGAACTGACATTCGGCAAACTTTTTAAGCTACTCAAGCCAGGCGGCTGCTTAATGATTTCCGACTTAATTACGCAGGATACGGCATTATTAAACGACTATACCTGGGAAAGGTATGGCGACTACCTGGAAGGGCTGAATGGAACAGCGTATCGCCAAAAAGTGCTGGACTATGTGGCAAAAGAAGATTCCCCAAGGTCAATGAACTACCAGTTAGACCTTATGAAAAAAGTTGGGTTTACAAAAGTAGAAATCCTTCACAAGAATATGTGCTTCGGCGCATTTGGAGGGATTAAATAGCCCCTCTGCCAGGCGCCATGCCGATGTATCAATCGCCGTTCGTGTATTCTTTTCGTCTACGTCTACCAACTCCCTGCGACAGGTTTTGCCCCTCGGCGGAAGCCAGGATGAGGGGAAGGTTAGAGGGTAGAATCATTGAGCCGCTTCCTGTTGTGGCTTACAAACCGGAAGAGCTCTTCCTTATGGCGAATATAACTATTGGAGCCGGCCAGCAGAGAAGGTATATTTTCCTGGTACAGGTCAAGGATATCGTTTTGCAGGGTGATGTTCTCGATATTGCCGATTTTGCCGGTCTTTCATGATGCCGGAGGCCCTCATGGCTTCGGCACGGAGAATTTCAGCCGGGGCGGGGTGATTAGGCAGGCCACGGTCGTTTGCTACGCCAGGGTAACCGTGGCATGCCGGCGCGGCCAGGGAACTGCCAGATCGCCAAAATCGTTTCATAAACGGCTGACTGTGCTTACTGTTGCTGTGTGTATATCGGTTATTTTAGAGCCGCGGCCAGGCCGCAGCTTATTTTTATACTGTATGAAAAAAACAACCATCAGCCGCCGCTCCTTTCTCGGCCGCCTTTCGCTGGGAGCCGCCGTAGCCGCCGCTAATCCATTTGATTTGTATGCACGGCCGCTACGGCCCGGTAAACCCCTGGGCATTGCACTTGTGGGCCTGGGCAAATACAGCACCGGTCAGCTGGGCCCCGCACTGAAGCAAACAACGCTGTGCAAGCTGACGGGTGTGGTAACGGGCTCGCCGGAAAAAGGCAGGCAATGGGCGAAGGACTACGGATTTCCGGAGAAAAATATTTACAGCTATGACAACATGCAGCAGCTGGCAGATAATAAGGATATCGACATCGTTTATATCGTAACGCCCAACGGGCTGCATGCACCGCACGCCATTGCGGCGGCCAAAGCAGGCAAGCACGTGATTTGTGAAAAGCCGATGGCAAGAACGGTGGCCGAATGCGACAGCATTATCGCCGCCTGTAAAGCAGCCGGCGTGCAACTGTCCATCGGTTACCGTCTCCATTTTGATCCCTACCATATAGAGCTGATGCGGCTGGCGAAAGAAAAAGATTTCGGCGCCTTCACCCGGATGACGGGCGACCGTGGTTTTATCATGAAAAACAAGGTATGGCGGGCCGACAAACAGCTGGCGGGCGGCGGGCCTATCATGGACCTGGGCGTGTACATCATTCACGGGGCCTGTATGGCCGCCGGCGGCGCCACTCCCCTGGCGGTAACCGCCAGCGAGCACCCAAAAACACAGCCGGCTATGTTTACCGACGTGGAAGAAGGTATGAACTGGACCATGGAATTTCCCGGCGGAGCCGTATGCACGGCGCAAACCAGCTACCAGCACAGCGCCGATACATTCAGGGCGGAAGGCAATAAAGGATGGATAGCATTTAAAGAACATGCTTTTACCTACCGGGGCATGGTGGTGGAAACCAGCCGCGGCCCGATAAGCTATACCCCACCCAACCAGCAGGCGCTGCAGATGGACAATTTTGCCGATTGTATTCTATCAAAAAAAGAAACACCCGTTCCGGGCGAACTGGGGCGCAGGGACGTGGCTATTATAGAAGCCATTTACCAGGCGGCCGCTACCGGCCGCCGGATACCCGTAAAATCGTAATATAACGCTAACAGGCAACTGTACACTAACGGGTGTTTTGTTAATAAAAAGCCATTTTCCCTGCGTAGTGGCTTATCTAGTTCTTTCGTTGCAACCGCGTCCCTATTTTTGAGTCACCCGGTCCGGAGCCTGCTAAGGGCAGAAGGACCAAAGGACCCCTAACCCAACTTACTATGACGGTTGCACCCAAAACACCCAAACCTATCCTGCTATTTTTACTGTCAGCGCTTTTCTCCCTGCCGGCGCTCGCACAAAAAAACTCCATTAAAGGCACTGTAGCAGATACTGCCGAAAAAAAGAAACTGCATTATTCCATCGTTGCCCTGGTAAGCGGTTCGGACACCACGCTATTCCGTTCGGTGCGAACAACGTCTGAAGGGACATTTGAACTGAGCGGTATTCCTGCCGGGAAGTACACCCTCGTGATTGCTTATCCTAAAATGGCCGATTACCTGCTGGATATACAGGTAAAGGACGACTCGAAGATAGACCTGGGAAACATAGCCATGACCTCCAAGGCCGATTTGCTGCAGGAAGTAGTGGTAAGGGCAGGCCGCGCCATACGCATGCGGGGCGACACCCTTGAATATACGGCCGACAGCTTTGCCGTAAAGCCCGGGGCCAATGTGGAAGAATTGCTGAAACGACTGCCCGGCATACAGGTGGCAAAAAACGGTACAATAACAGCACAGGGAGAGGAAGTAAAAAAAGTATTGGTAGAGGGCGATGAGTTTTTTTCGGACGACCCCGGGCTGGCCACCAGGTTCCTGCAAGCCGACGCCATCGATAAGGTACAGGTGCTGGATCAAAAAAGCGACCAGGCCCTGTTTACCGGTGTAGACGACGGCACCCGCATAAAAACCATCAACCTCAAACTGAAGAAGGATAAGATGAACGGCGCTTTCGGGAAGCTGGGTGCCGGCAGCAACGGCCAGGATTATTATAAGGCCGAGGCCATGGGGGCCTTGTTTAATAAAACGAAAAAAATGTCGCTGTTCGGGATGTCAACTAAAACCGGCGATGACCGCGAATACAGGAACGAGCTTAACAAGTACGTAGCCGAGGATTACGAAAGGATAGACGATGGCACCGGCTCGGTAACCATTACTACGAGGAGCTTTGGTGATGACGATACCTACAGGGGCCCGGGCATACCTTCCATCCAGTCGGGCGGGGCGCATTATTCGGATAAATGGATGGACAACCAGCAGAAACTGTTCAGCAATTACCGCATTAATCATTCCGATGCACAGGGATGGAGCAAATCAAACTCGATAACCGTATTGCCCGATGGCACCGGCTTCTCCAATACTGGTCAACGCACACAGAACTACTATGGTTTTTCCCAAAGAGCCAACGGGAGTTTTATTACCCCGCTCGATTCATTTTCCACCCTGAAAATATCCGTCAATGGTTCTGCCGGTAATACCAACAGCAGTAACAACAATTTTTCGCAATCAATAAACGAAAAAGGATTCCTGGTAAACAACAGCACGCAATCCAGCAACAATACGGCCGATAACAGGACGTTTGGCAGCAATCTCGATTACCGGCGCAAGTTCAGGAGAGACGGCAGAAC
>Ga0307508_10004015_pt1 | contig 14584 bp, 22 predicted proteins | sample 9_EM_MG_FD_203089 | JGI IMG/M metagenome (GOLD analysis project Ga0307508, IMG submission 203089) | Populus trichocarpa ectomycorrhiza microbial communities from riparian zone in the Pacific Northwest, United States - 9_EM | ecosystem: Host-associated > Plants > Roots > Unclassified | place... | reverse complement strand
ATCTCAGCACCAAGAGGATTGATTGATTCCTTGTCTTCAGTCCAACTCCCTTCCTTCCGCTCTTCTGGGGTTTTCCAATCTCGGCCCACGCGCAATACTCTCCGACCTAGACGCTATCGCAGCGCGATCTTGTTAACACATTCTCATCTCTCATCTTGAAACTCTTGTGTCACTATTCCTTTGTACCTTCCATTCTCCACCTCTGAGCCATATCAACCAAGACTAGTCCACCTCCTTCCCAGCACAACAACTTGCCCACGAACGGTGAACCTCAGTTGACAATGCCATATTCTACTACCGAACCCATTGCCCCCCAATCGTCCCCACGAGACCGTAAGTTCTATACATAACCCCTCGATGGTCCCCTAACACATCCTTAGTCTCCAGTAGCGAGCCGGGGCCCCTTCTCCCATCGACTCACCAGGATATCAATGTCCAGATGGTGACCTGCTACGACTACCTTGGAAATCCCCAAACACACAGGCGGGAACAGAGATATGCCAGCCCTACCACAGGTGTCTGCCGTAAACTTGTCATACAGTCCGTCAACCCAAAAGGCTCGAACGAACGGCCCATCAAGGATCACACAGACTTAGCAAGTAGACTTGCCTGGGAGTTGTGCTCCACGAACCCTTTCGGTGTACGCAAGTTTTTCAGGTGGATTGGCATATTGGTGTTATTCTCCCTCAAGCTCCTTTGGCCTATCGTCCGGGCGTTCATACGGTTTTTCGCACAGGTCTATTACATGATCGATATGGACGACTCGGACGACTCAGATGAGCCCTCGACGGCATACAACACGGGTTATTACAAGCCCTACGTCCGCCCGTTCAGGGGTCAACTCTGGGCAGCGCGTTCATCCCAAGAATATTCCTCCCGCACCAAAGCAAAAAAAGAACTAAGCATCCCTACATACTCGCTTTATCCCCGCCTTCTCATGATTCGTGAATCTAACGGGGACCAATGGAACGCATGCACAAACCCTGATATCATCACTCACACCAAGTTCGTCGCCATCTCGTACTGTGCTGCCGACATGTACACCAAGGGCCCTAACCAGGAGAGAGAAAAGGAGGACTTCATGCAGGAAGCTCGCGCTGCCGTTGTCCAACAGAATTTCAACGCGTACTGGCTTGACTTCGAGTGCCTTAGCGAGAACACTGAAGAGAAGAAGCTCGACCTGTATTGCATGGCGGACATATATCGTGGCGCAGAGATTACCTTGATCATGCTCAACGCGCAAGGACCGGGTGGTCGAGACGGTGCATGGAAACGCTGGGGAGGGCGCGTTTGGACGTTCCCCGAAGCCCTTCTCAGCCAGCGGCTTTATTACAAGTTCCGTGACGAGGCCGAGACCAAGCCCGTGTCACTCCATCAACTCGCTAACCATGCCTATGCCGGACACGAGTTATAGCAGGCCATCGTCAATGGTTACAGCGGAAAAGACCAATTGGACAGGCTTGAGCGTCTTACGCTCCTCAAGTCAGCAATATGGCGGCGTGGCATTACGCCCCCTCGGGCACCAACCCCCCCCTCCCCCCTCAACCACACGGCGAATGACACCCCTAACACGAGTGGGCTGTACACAGCGGATCGCGTCTATGCCCTCATGGGCTTCTTCGACCACCGCATTGAGCCCGATTATTCTGAAAATGACCTGCTTGCATTAGCACGTTTATCCATGGCCAACGATAGTGATCGTATCGCCGAGCGTATGGTCTCCCTCTTACCTACCACCACCAGTCAAACGGCGCGTTGGTATGCAGATGACGATGTTTACTCCGCAAACCTGTGGGACATCGTTCCTGAGATCCAGGTCGCGGGTATCACTGAGCAAGGTGCACTTGTCCTGGACGGGTGTAGGGCAGCATCCATCCGGTGGAAGGATTTCCCAGAAGTTGCATGCAGAAAGTCTCCATCGGTGCATAGGAATCTGGTTGGCTGGCTACCCTACCTCGCGTGGCCCACTATCATCGCTGGCATCGTGGTATGGACAACCAACCCGAATAAAACGCTCCTTGGGATCGTGCTTTTCGCTTGTGGGACCGTCGTGCTTCTCTTATCACCCAAGCTGTTCATGATTAGGGAGGGGGGCCGCGTGATCACTCCACAGCCCTGGTTTATTGGTGTGAAGGGTATCTTGGACATTGACACAGCGGTGACGCATCTGTACGGCGGAAGAAGCAAACACCACCGCCCCCTCAATTTCACGCCGAGTGGCTCCAAATTCGCGGTACCAGAGCAAGGCACCATCCGCCTGGGTTCCGGAGTGCAGTATGACCATGCCATGGCGGCAGCGCAGGGATCACAAGCTGGACAGACATACACACTTATCGACACCTGCTCATCGACAATATACTACTTCTGCGCGGACAGACCACCAACAGTGTGTTTGTATACTGGACGGGAAGGCGGGCTTGGGAGGTTCGTGTTGTGTTCGGAGAGGTGCGATGAAGATGAATTGCATAAGGAGACGGTGCTGAGGATGCCGACGTACATAAGTCAGAGAATGGAGTTGTGTGAATGGGTTGCTCTTGGGTGAAGGATGTCCAACGTTTCGCGATTTCCGTGTTTACCACCAACCTTGGTTCAATTTGGTGTATTGTGCTGAATACTATGCTTTGTGAGTTGGATACAAACGGTGTGGACTAACCCGGGACTTTGGAGTTGTGGGTACAAGCTTGTCGTGCATTTTAAAATTATCGTATCGCCAATCGAATGTCAGAAAAATTTGGGTACAATCACAAGTCGGAGTCGTATGTAGCCATAATTTGAAACACTTTACCCGCATGCTCCGAGTCCAATACTCCTCGTCGACTCGATGCGAGACGTTCTCCTACGGACAACACCGATCCAGCTACTATAGCGCCAACTCGGAGTTTGCTATTCATCTTCACTTCCTTGTTCAGATGTATCGCTCGCGATTACGTCCCATGCTATCAGTTCGGTTGATTCCAAAGGGCCAGGCAGTGAGGCAGGGGCCACCTCTCCAAACGGCAAACGATGAGGTTCCCTCAAAAGCCTCGCATGAATTCCAAGGATGACATCGGCCCCATAGAGAAATTCCTTGTTAGCAATGCACCGTGCGAAGGCGGGAAACCCTGCAACTACTGGGGGTGATGCGATGTAGGAATATAGCACATCGAGCTCTGTCTCCAGCAGTTGGGGATGTCTACATCGCAGTAAGTCAACGACATCGCGAATTGAAAGTAGATGAGAACGCACCTCGAGACGAGGCTGCATGAAAGTTCTTTCAGAATGTTATGTTCCGTAAGTCCGCTCCGAATGTGGGCCAAAGCCACATCGCGAAGGTGGTCTAGCCCAACCTAGAGGCGCACCGTTGAGCGGGAATTTCTGATCCCGTAAGATTGAGTGCGATCAGCCATACGAACCTTGCAGGCTAGACGATACATGGACTTGGCAGAGCACCTCGGCTCATCTAGAAAGCTCGTTGAAGATTTGTGGTGCCTACCGGGTGTTGCTGAACTGAGAGGCAAGAATTCGATTTTTTCAGTGTGGAGATGGCTCAGGAGGGTATACCATCTAACCTCGAACGTCACTCATCCGACGAAAGAAAATGGTGACGAAAACTTACGTTTGGAAGGCAGTATCTTTAACAAGAATATGGCGACCTCCCAAGGACCGCAGACGCACGGCAGTTTGTTTGCACCATCTCTTGCTATCCACGGGCTCCAGAAGTCCAGCAACGCTGCTCACTACCGATTCTGGCCCACCATTGTTCGCAGAAAACGTTCCAGGCTTCTTCGGATTCACGACGAACGTAGTGGGGCCAACAGATCCAAAGCCGTCCTCGGACAATCTACATAGACAGCTTAGTTAACAATTAAACAGACGATGAAGGACTCTACCTATTGTCATTCTTTGGTTGTGTTTCAGCACTAATGTTGGAAAGGGTCCCTCGTAACATCGCAGACTGATCCTTCGGAGCCTCCAGATTTATGGCAGGAACAGCGGCATCACTGTCTTCGAGGTCACTGTCACTTTCATAGCCATAATCGTCAATCCGAGCATTGCTAGGAACGTCGTTGTCAGCCATAAGGTCGACCATCGAAGGGTCTGAAGGATTTATATCCGCGCTCGACACTGAATGCCATGGATGAACCCAAGAACCGTTTGTTATAAAGGAATTGCTCACGGCCCAAGAAGCATCTTGAGCTCTTGGATAAAAGAGCATTGCTCGCGCAAAGAACACGAGGTTTCGTAACTCGACCCGATGTTGGAGACCTCGCGGAGAAGAGATAGAACTGGGTGTCGACAAGATCCTCTTCAAGAAGAGACTTTATCACGAGTCCTTCTATACGAGCCAGTTTACCAGGATCAAACATACGGCCTGCTGAGAAGTACGTCAGATGAATTGAGACCAGGGATCTACTTGGTTGATCGAGGGTGCTTCCTGCAGTAGACTTTGCTCGCCAGAGTGGCGTTATAGTACCGGTACTTGGTTGTTGTTGCCCATCGACTCCAAATGGGACCGTACCAAATTGACTTGTAGTAGCTCCAAGCGCGCCAGTAGTATAGTCCCCGGAAATCGAACCAGCCGCACGTTGTTGGGGCGTAAACAGTAGCTCAAAGCGACTCGGTGACTGCGTGGCAGGATCTATACATGGAGTTTGGACGGCTGTTTTGCGATTTTGTTGATAATCTTGCACGCGTAACTCCTAATTCCGAGCGATATTCAGCAACTGCGGACAGGATGGAAGTAATAAATAAAATTAGGTTGACCCACCTCTAGAGACGTGCCCTTGTAGGCTGGCGCAGCCGTGATAGATATGTAGTGCAGCATTGTGCTTCGGTTTGAAAGATCATTCTCACTGAAGACAGAATAAGCTGGTGTAGATGTGCCTGTCTTCACGGGTGGTGGATCGGGATCTGTACTTGTTGTTGGAAGACACGGGCTGGGATAAGGTCTCATACGTACCTCCAGCAAAAGCCGTCGCAAAGTCAGGTTGTCTAGAAGGCAAACTACCACTAAAAGTGTTTCCCGTGTTCGAAGCATTGGATCTAAAAGGGTTTCCCGATGATATTCCAGCAGTAGGAGTACCGTCAGATGTACCGCTATTCCAATCGAGTGCAGAAGTGCCTCCTCGAAACGGGCTAGAATCAGTGGGTGGTTTAAGACTGGCGAAGGCAGAAGTGCCGGTGGAGGCGGCGGTATTTTGACCAAATACAGGAGCCTGAGTTCCAGTGCCACGACACACTCTCAGATTTCTGGGCATCGTTTAGCTGGCTAGATGCGTTGGTTGAACTAAAAGCTGGCAGTGGCTTGGGCTGGCTTTAAATGCCATGCGAGAAGAAAGGTTACTACTCGGCGGAATCGCCGCCTGACAGTCGGCGTTGACCCTGGTTGACCGTTGTCATGATGCCCTGCAATAAGAATAAAGGCTAACGTTAGTAGTTCACCACCATCAGTGGCACATCAGTTCTGGATTGGCTTTACATGGCGTTGGTCACAGCCAGCAATTGAATTCCCTTGCCACGAGGCGAGGCCCACGACCGAAACTCTATTTGAAATTCCCCACCCCGGTCTTGATCTACAATAACTTACCTCGGGCTTCACCTTTCATTATTGTCTCAGGAAGGGTCATGCTGTATCAACCAACTTAGATATGCACGTGTATGAGTAAATGATAATTTGAATACAATTGGAGGTTGATCCGATTCGGTGTTCGGCAGTGCCACGATCCCATACAAGGAGAGATCGCTATCCATGCTTGACTCACTCCCTTGCAGTATCAATTATTGTTCGATTCAGCGATCATTACTGTGTTCACTCAATGATACTCCAGGTTTACAAAATAATTGAAACATCAGAAGTAGTTCTTCGGCCTTGGGTTGGTTTCTCCTGAAATGAGCAGCAATTAGAAAAAGTGTAACTCGCGGAAGATTATCAATAGACTCACCCACTCCTCCGAACTTGAAGGCCAGCGGCGATGAAACACGCCCTGTTCCCTGTGGTGCCGTCTCTTCGTCGTCCTTTGGCCTGTTCCATCTGGGTAGCGCGGGTGGAGAAAGACTGCTCGGGCTGCTACTAGGCTTGTTTGTGGCGCTGCTTTTCATACCCCCGAAACCTTTCTTCACAGCCATCGTTGGCTTTGTGATCGAAGAAATGGTTGGTGGTGCCACAGTCCCAGACAGCTGAGGCGGTGCACAGGGAACAGACGCACCACTCCCAAAAGACATCAAACATATACCTGGCTTTTCTGCATCAGGTGGTCCAGTTTCGGCGTCAGCATCAGGTGGGTCGCTTGCGCTTGCGACTATTTGTACGGGCTCTGGTGGCCCCGAAAACTTGGCCAGTGGGGCGACCGCTCGTCTCCACGGTAATGGGTGGGGTTCCTTCAGAAGCCTTGTATGAATCCCAACGATGATGTCAGCTCCATGAGGAAGCTCATTGTTAGCAATGCGTCGGGCAAGAGCAGGGAAATCCGCAACAACTGGGGAAGATGTGATATGGGAGTACAACACATCGAGTTCCATCTCTAGAAGTTGCGGATGTCTACAGATTAGTTAGCAAACAAGGTTGTGAATTAAAAGTTGACGAAAATGCACTTTGAGACAAGGCTGCACGAAAGCTCTGTTAGAATGTTCTGTTCTGTGAGATTGCTCCGAATGTGGGAAAATGCCTCGTCTCGAAGGTGATCCAACCCAACCTGAAGCATATCCTTAACTCACAACCGATCTGATGAGGCTTAGCGTACGAACCTTGGAGGCAAGACGATACATAGACTTGGCAGAACACCTCGGCTCGTCTAGAGAGCCTGTCGAAGATTCGTGAGGCTGCCCACCAGGCGTGGTCGAACCGAGAGGCATGAAGTTGAACTTGTCGGTGTAGAGATAGTTTAGCAGGGTGTACCATCTAAATGAACGTCACTCTTCCAGACGGAACGAACATGCTGACGCAAACCTACGTTCGGAATGCAGTATCTTTCACAAGCACGTGCCGACTTCCCAAGGATCGCAGACGCATGGCAATCTGGTTCCCAAATCTCTTGTGACCTGTGGTCTTCTGGACTGCAGTCTCGCTGCTCGCTGCTGATCTGGCTCCACCATTGTTCACAGGAAGTGGCCCGTCCGTTCTCGGTTGCTCTGGACTCATGACAAACATATCGGAGCTAACCGATTCGGAATCATCATCAGATAATCTAGGCAGAGCTGAGTTGGGAATCAAATAGACGATGGAGGACTTTACTCGTCGTTGTCCTTGGACGTAGACTGGCCTGGATTTGTGGCAGGAATAGGGTCGTTACAGTCGTCGAGATCGCTGTCGCTCCCATAGCCATAATCATCGATCCCAGCATTGCTAGGAACGTCACTGTCATGCGTGAGGTCGATCAACGAAGGATCAGACGGATTTATATCCGAGCTCAACACTCGATGCCACTCATGAATGAAATGACCGTCCTTTGTAAAGACATCACTTACGATCTAAGAAATATTTCGAGCTCTTCGATAAAAGAATGTTGTTTGCACAGAGAACACGAGGCTTCAGGACTTGACCCGATGGTGAAGATCTGGTGGAGAAAAGATGGAACTGGGTGTTGACGGGTTCTTCTCCAAGAAGTGACTTTCTCAGAAACTCTTCGATACGGTCCTGTTTACTGGGATCCAGCATGGGGGAATTGGCAGAGGATGAGATAGGGTGGGAGGTCCCTTGACGAGAGGGCTTGCGCCCAGCTGGGGCCTATAGTGACCCAGGCCGCCTTGTGTCCCGTGACCTAGACCCGTGTTCTGTCGGTATCGTAAACGAAGACTCACAATATACGTACAGCAACATGCGGAAGCCCCATGATCATGCGCGCTGAAGTCTAGGGCCTGGGGAGAACTGCGTGAATGGTGGTCAATAATGGATCATAACTTGCGGTCCCGAAGACTAAAGCTTGAGAAGGCGAGGACCTCATTTAAGATGAATGGTAACCCGAAGAACGAGCTTGGAAGTTACAGTTTGACTTGGTCTTGCTGGGCGTGCCTGCAGTGAGAGAACCGTGGCCCAGCCCCTGTCAGTTTCAACTTCACAAACCCCTATGTCGTTTGTGCCACGTGGGAGTCACATGATGTCCGATCGTTACTTTAACAAGTCCAGGATTGCAGGTCTTGGTTCCTCCGTCGCCCTGTCTTCTCTGCCGCGGTACATCCTACAGAGGTACCCCGAAGGATCACATTTGCAAGGTCTCGCTCCTCCCAAACTATGCCCTTCCCACCACGTCGTTTCTGCGATGCTTCCACCTTCTGGGGTCGACATGTCCAATGAATCTTTTGAAGGACCAGATGTGTCTTCCCCTGCTCAGGCATACATGAAACGTCAGTGGCAGACTGGGACCATTTGCCATCCGAGTCGTGATGGGACAGAAGACTTTGGGCTTCTCACCGTGCTATCCCTACAGTGAACAAGAGGTCTACAAGTCCCTCTGCGAAGTTTGGTGATAATGAGTCCTTAGGCAAGATTTTCTTGTGTCATAGCGTTCGTGAGGATGGTTTCAATGTGAGTCGCACCAAAGACTGAGTCATTGAGTGCGCTAATGCTATGTAGCCCTAAATGATGTCCTTGTAGCTTGATGCCCTGTTGGAACTTGGCCAGCGTATACAGTACCCAGATAGCTCAACTCCGTGTTATCGATTGCCACTCCGAGTATGGATTCAATGGCGCTCACATCCCGGGTGCTGTCAACGTCAATACCATGGCTGGAGTAGTGGTGTTTCTTCTCGCTCAAAGCAGTGTAAATACGTTGAGGAAGACAGTTCGGGTCTTCCATTATGAGTTCAGCATTAAAAGAGCTTGTTGCAGCATACTGACTGAGCATGCGATAGTGCTATGAGGACATGAACAACCACGTGTACCAGAGAATCTACTTGCACATCTTCTATCAATCGTCAGTTTCCTAACACCTCACTTGAGTGTGTAAAGAATGGGCATTGGAGTCACGGGCATGCAGTAAGATATGTATGTATGTACATAAGTTTTGGCAAGTTCTTGCAAACTTCAACTTATTTCCAATGGACAGGTCACCGTGCAGTGTAAAGTTGGGTACGATTATGTAAGCAGCCAGAAAGTACAAGAACAGGGTTAGAACTGCGAAGAGTCTCGATCGGTGAGTGAGTTACAACCTGGGTTGGGATACCGAAGGCAGGGTTCAAGTCACCTGGCCCTGGGCCGTCCAGCTGGACATCCTATGTTACTTGGAAGATCGTTTCCTTCGGGTTACAGACGGCCGGGGCACGGGCTGCGGTGAGGCAGAAATACTGAGATTTAGAGAGTTTATTATGGGGACACTCAAGTTCAGGGATGAAACAACCTTGGATCAGCAACAGCTTCTTCCTTTGGGCCACCACCTAAGTTTGTTCATCATCACGGCATGTCAGTGTATGGACATTTGATTGCTTACCTGTCAGACCCGTTCTTCGCTTCTTCACCTCACGCTCACCGTCACTGCTGTCAGAGCTCATTTCAAATTCTGTGAATTCCGTAACTACTTGAACCCGTTTGGTTCGTATCCGAGCCAAGGTGGTAGCTGTTTCGACAAGTTTGTTTTGCCACGGTGAACATTGAAATAGCACACAATCAAAAGCAATGACTTTAGTTCTGTGGCACTGCCATACTCGCAGACGCATGGGGTGATACATTAGAAGTGGACTTACTGTTCTCGGGCTCCGAGGACGAAGATTCTGACTGAGTACTTTGCTTATCCGACGGTCCAACATCGGGTTTAACTTTAACACTAGGTACATCACTCGCGCCCACCGCCGGTTCTACCAGTTTTGGTGGCACAAAAGAGCACTGCGAGGAAGGATCCCCTGGTTTCAATGAAAAAGGATCAAGCGCTTTTAAGAGCCTCGCATGCATGCTAACGATAATGTCGGCTCCGTGAGGAAGGTCCCTGTTAGCAATGTGCTGTGCGAAGGCAGCGAAATTCGCAACAACAACAGGGGATCCAATGCAGGAGTATAACACATCGAGTTCCATCCCCAGTAGTTGTGGATATCTACCGTTGGAGTTGGTAAGAAAACGACGACCTGAATTGAAAGTCAACGAGAACGCACTTTGAGACGAGGCTGCATGAAAGCTCATTCAAAATATTGTGTTCTGTAAGGTTGCTCCGAATGTGGCCAAGAGCTTCGTCGCGAAGGCAATCCAACCCAACCTAAAGCATGCTCTTAGCTGACAATTCGGACCTCACAAGCATGCATAGGCATACCAACCTTGGAGGCGAGACGATACATAGACTTGGCAGAACACCTTGGGCCATCTGCACAGCTCGTCAAAGATTTGGGATGTCCTCCTGACATTGCCGAACTGAGAGGTAGGAAGCTGAACTGGCCAGTGTAGAGATAGCTCAGAAGGGTGTACCATCTAAGGCCGTGGCTGGTTCAGTCCAAACATGGGGAGCACACTGAAGGTGAGCTTACGTTTGGAATGCAGTATCTTTGACGAGGATATGACGATTTCCCAAAGACGGCAGACGCACGGCGGTCTGGTTCTCCGATCCCTTGTTTCCCACAGTCCCCAGAACTGCGGTCTCGCTGCTCACTACTGATGGGGCTCCATCTTTGTTCTCGGTGAACGATCCGTCCGTTCTCGGCTGTATTGGACTAATGTCAAGTATATCGGGGCTAACTGACTCAGAACCATCATCAGAGAACCTACACAGATACATTAATTGGAATTCAAATGAATGATGGTGGAGTTCACTCAGTGCCGTCCTCAGGTTGGGTTTCAGTAGTATTAACCTTGGAAGTGGAGGTCAATGACACCACAGAGTGGTCCTTCGGAGTCTCGGGATTAGCGACAGCAGGAATAGGATCATCACAATCATCGAGGTCACTGTCACTTGCATAGTCGTAATCATCAATTCGAGCATCGCTAGGAATGTCATTGTCGCCCGTGAGGTCAACCAAGGAAGGGCCGGAAGGAATTGTACCCGAGCTCAACACTGGATGCCACTAATGAACGCAAGAAGTATTTGTAAAATAACCACTCACGGTCCGAAAAGTATTTTGAGCTCTTGACTAGAAGAACGTTGTTTGCGCAAAGAATACGAGGCTTCGTGACTCGACCCGATGGTGAAGATCTTGCAGAGAAGAGATGAAACTGGGTATTAATGAGCTCCTCTCCGAGGAGAGACTTTCTCAGGAATTCGTCTTTACAAGCCAGTTTTCCAGGATAAAACATGGGGCCTACTGTGGAGTAGGTTGGAAAGTAAGACGATTGTGACTGGGCACCTACCGGGTTGACCAAAGGTGGTTCCAAACCTTGTAGTAGACTTTGCTTGCCCGAATGCGCTTGCCATACACGTACTGGGTTTATGTTTCCCAATAACTCCGAATGCGACCGTAGTAGGCTGGCTTGTGGTAACTCTTGGTGCGCCCGCAGTATGACCCCCGGAAATCGAACCAGGTGCCCCAAAGAGACTCGGTAGTTGCATAGCAGGAGGGATACATGGTGTTTGGACGGCTGTCTTGCGATCTTGTCGATAGTCTTGCACGCGTAATTCCTAGATCACGATATTCAGCAACTACGGATAGGGTGGAAGCAAGATATCAAATTCCGTTCACCTACTTCGAAAGATATACCCTTATAAGCTGGCGAAGCTGTGATAGATTTGTAGTGCAGCATTGTGCTTGGATCTGAAAGATCCTCCACGCAGAAGACAGAATAAGCTGGTGCAGATGTGCCTGTCTTCACGGATGGTCTATAGTTATCTGTACTTGTTGGGATGCGCAAACTAGGAGAAAGTATCATACATACTCAGACGGCCATACAGGGCACGAACTTGAAAGGCCGTTGCGAGGTCTGGCTCCCCAGAAGGCAAACTACCATTGAGAGCGTTCCCCGTGTTCGAAACATCGGATCCGAAAACATTGGTCCCCGATGATGTTCCAGCAGCAGGAATCCCGCTAGACGGGGTCCCATTTCCACTGGATGCAAGAGTACCTCCTCCAAACAGACTAGAACCAGTGGCCGGTTCAGGAGTGGCGAAGGAGGAAGTACGGGTGGGGGCAGTGGTTGTTATACGAGAATGAAATGCACCTCCGGGGTAATCAGAATGACACCCGCAGCACATCAGGAAGACTGCTGGCAGAGGATTCTGCAGAGAGGTGGCAGAAAGTCGCAGAATTCGTCCAGTCGTGTGTAGTGTCGATGAATAATGCAAAGCTCGGCCCAGGCCGTGAACCGGGCTCTGTAGGCTCCATTTGAAAGCCTGCAGCCCGGCATCAAAGTCTTGTGAGCTGGTACAAGCCTAAACATCGAGTCAGAGCATAGCGCGCAAAGAGCTACTCCACTACTGTCAAAATCTTATGTACTATGTTGAGAAGAAGTCGCTTTCCTTGCTCCGTCGACCCTTTTCACCATCAAACATCGTCATATTCAACATTTCATCGTTACCGTGTTCTCTTATGTAATAGTACATGGAAGGCTGGATTTCCAAGATATCATTCGAATCAAATCGCTGGGTCTGTGCTAAATCCGGATGACCAACAGTCAGAAGGGCAGATCTCCAGAGGGTGATCGGTAAATTCCCACCTGCTCCTCCATTCCGAGAAACCTCCGATCCAAAAACAATACTTACCCGTCTCTTTCATCGCTCTTTACCGGTGGTGATAGTAGGAAAGGTTTGACATTCCTAAAGTTCCTTGCGCTTTCTGTCGTCTTCGTTTTCCCTTGCCGCATCCAGTACTCTAGCGGCTGGAACTGCCGTACTCGCAGGTGCCCGGGAGGGGGGTATACTGGGAGTGGCTGCACTACTCTCCGCAAGGAAACCTCGCTTGTCCACATAAGGCGGTCCGGCTTCATGTTTGGCTGCGGCATGAGGTGCATCGCTCGCGGGTGGCCCAGAAGAGCGAGGCTGTGAGGGAGGGGGCCCTAGTTCCAATGATGAAGGACGACATTGACGTTCTTTCAAAAGTCTCGCATGAATGCCAACGATGATGTCGGCCCCATGAGAAAGTTCCCCGTTAGCAATGCGCTGCGCGAGGGTGGCAAAATCTGCAACAACCGGAGGGGATGCGATATGGGAGTATAACACGTCAAGCTCCATCTCCAGTAGTTTTGTGTGTCTACGGCGTGGTAAGCACACACGTTGGTGGACCAAAAGGTCGACAGAAACGCACTTTGAGATAATGCTGCACGAAAGCTCTTGCAGAATGTTGTGCTCTGTGAGGTTGCTCCGAATGTAAGAAAACGCCTCGTCGCGAAGGTGATCTAACCCAACCTAAAGCATGTTTTCAGCACCTACCTCTAACCCCGTAGAGTTGCGTGCGACATGGCATACGAACCTTGGACGCGAGACGATACATGGACTTTGCAGAACACTTTGGCTCATCTACAGCGCTCGTTGAAGATTCGTGATGTCCATCATGTGTTGTCGAACTGAGAGGCCGAAAGCTGAACGTGCCAGTATAGAGATAATTCAGCAAGGTGTACCACCTAAGGGCCGAACCTTGTTTAGTCCAAACTCGGGGAGCACACTGGCGAGCTTACGTTTGGAATGCAGTGTCTTTGACAAGGACATGTCGACTTCCCAAGGACCGCAGACGTATGGCAGTCTGGTTCCCGAGTCCCTCGTTATCTACGGTCTCCCGAACTGCAGTTGCGCTACTCACTACTGATGTGGCTCCATCTTTGTTCACATAGAATGATTTATCCGTTCTTGGCTGCCCAAGGCTAATGACGAACACATCAGAACGAGCTGATCCGGAACCATCCTCGGACAATCTATGCAGACACATTAGTTGGCAATCTAATTAATGATAGTAGGACTTCACTCATTGCCGTCCTTGAGTTGGCTTTCAACACTAACTTCGGAGGCGGAAATTGGTGACACCGCAGACTGATCCTTCAAAGCCTCAGGATTTGCGACAGGAATTGGGTCGTCACAGTCATCAAGATCGCTGTCGCTCCCATAGCCATAATCATCAACCCGAGCATTGTAAGGAACATCATCGTCACCCATGAGGTCGACCAACGAAGGGTCAGAAGGATTTATATCTGAGCTCAAAACTGGATGCCATTGATACGTGCAACAATCGATCTTTCTAAAAGAATCACTCACGGTCCAAGAAGTATTTGGAGCTCTTGGCTAGAAGAGTATTATTTGCGCAAAGAACACGAGGTTTCATGACCCGACTCGATGACGGAGATCTTGCAGAGAAGAGAAGGAACTGGGTGTTGACGAGCTCCTCTCCAAGGAGGGACTTTCTCAGAAGTTCTTCCACACCCTCCAGTTTACTAGGATCTATCGTGGGGCCTGATATGAAGTACATAAGTCGGATGGAAAGCAAGACAGTTGTAATCATGAACCTACCTGGTTTACCGAGGCGGCCCCCAACATCCTTGGCAGGCATTGGTTGTCCGAATGCGCCCGTACTACTGGAAATACCAGTACCAGTGCCTGTAGCCGGTTCCCGTTGTTGAGGCTCCCCGAATGTAGGATTTCCGGTAAAAATACTGGTACCAGTACCAGTGCCCGTGGAGAGTGGTTGCTCCCGAATAGTTCCAAGTGGCCCAGTGGCTCCAGACACGCCAGGGGTACAACCCCCGAACGTCGAACCAGTCGTACAGTGTTGGGTC
>Ga0307508_10004013_pt1 | contig 14588 bp, 9 predicted proteins | sample 9_EM_MG_FD_203089 | JGI IMG/M metagenome (GOLD analysis project Ga0307508, IMG submission 203089) | Populus trichocarpa ectomycorrhiza microbial communities from riparian zone in the Pacific Northwest, United States - 9_EM | ecosystem: Host-associated > Plants > Roots > Unclassified | place... | reverse complement strand
TCCGTCGGGGGATGGCTGGGTGGGGAGGGCGTAGAGGGCGGCGATGAGGGCTTGGATGCCGTCGCGTGCGGTCGATCGGAGGTATTCTTCGAGGTTTGCGCTGTGCGTCAGAGAACGAGGTGAGCGTGAGGACAAGAGGAATGTGAACGTGAACGTGCGTACGTGTAGCTTTCTTGGTCGATCGGGTTTGGGTCTGTGACGGTGAGGAAGCCGGGGTCGACGTCGAGGGGTGTGTCTTTTTCGACGGTGGTGGATTGGCTGGATGGATTGAGCGAGGTGTTTTAGAATGGAGTGGGCTTACTTTTTTGCTGCGTGGGACGCAAGGAAGTTGGATACGTCCATGGTGCTCGTCAAGGATGAGATCAAGCCACTCTCAGCGTAGGTCCGAAAAAGGAAAGACAGATGAGTCCTGGAATAGGGCCAGAAACAAAAGCACTCGACCCGACGCCGAGACTTACTACTCTGCTATTGACACTGCACCCGCCATGTCGGCAGATACCACGCCTTCTGTTCAAAAAGTCCCTCTTCCACAAACGACAAGAAATTATGCGTCAGAGCCACAAGTCTCGTGGAGATAAAAGGCCCAGCGTATCTAGTACCACTAGCGCCCATCGTCCATAGCTTCCATTGACACCGAACGCCTCGTTGTTATGGCGCAATATGAAACCTCCTTTGTACTTGCAACACCCCGACACCTATCATCGACCCTGGTAACATCCCTACCCGCACCTTCAAGTTTCTACACAGAATTTCAGTCCGCATCTCGACCGAGATATGGGTCAGATTCTTACGCGTTACCTTCGCGATTATTGGAAGAGCGAGGGGGAGTCCACGGTTTCCAACTTTCGAACAGAAGCATTCCAGGAAGAAACTGCCAATGAGGGTCAGGGGTTCGCTGAGGCAGCCACCAACATCGCCTGGGTGAAGGTTGCAAGGGGTGCTCGGGAAGCTCAGTGGGAACACGAACGAGCTCGGAAGACGCTCGAGGATGTGGAGAGGGCGCAAAAGGCTGCGGATGAACAGCGTCGCGAGGCCGAGAACGCCACAGAGGCAAATGAGGAGGCCGAGAGGCGTTTGAAGGAGGTCATCCAGCCAGTTGTAACCCCATCCTCCGAAGAGCTTGCGGCCGCAAAACGGCGGATTCAGTACAATGAAGATTGTGTCCATTTCGCTGTCGCAGGCATGTCTGGCAGCGGCAAGTCCTCCCTCATTAACGCGTTCCGTGGCTTGCGCAACCGAGACGCGGGTGCTGCAGTTGTGGGGGGGATTGAAAGAACGCTCCAGGTGACCAGATACCCAGACGCGAATCCAGGGAACCCGTTCGTCTGGTACGAAATCCCTGGTGCGGGTGCGGTGAAACGTCATGACTGGCAGTATTTCAACGACCAAGGGCTCTATGTCTTCGACTCCATCGTCGTCCTCTTTGACAATCGCTTCACCGTGACGGATATCGCCATCCTTGATAACGCGAAACGCTTCAATATCCCCACATACATTGTCCGTTCCAAAGCCGATCAGTGCATCCGAAACATCATGATGGACTCGGGGTACGACAGTGATGATGATAACGAAGACATCGAGCGTCGGAACAAGCGGTACGATGCAGCGCGCAAGCAATTCATCGAGCAGACGAGGAAGAGCGTCCAAATTTACCTGGAGAATGCCAATCTCCCGGACCAGCGTGTGTATATTATCTCCAGCACCACGTTGTTGAGCATCATGCGGAATATGAAGTCAAAGAGGACGATTGACGAAGCGGAGTTACTTCACGACTTATTCAACCAGACGTACACACGGCGAGCCATGCTGTCGGATGAGATGGCATCCACGAGAATTGGTTCGTGGTTGGGGGAATGACCTTTCGCTATGGCGCTCTCGATATGTGATTTCGTTTACATGCATGAGGGTTGCAGGTGATACGACAATTATTAACTTGATGCTCGAGTGCCGGTGGTTGCAGTGAAAGCGGAGAGTATGGGAAAGATCTAGTAGGTGTCCTCCAAACCATGATGCAGTCTACTATGTGGTACGGCACATACCCTCGGCCTTGGGGGTTCTGGGTGGGCGCAATCTAACTAACTTACGATTACACACGTATGGCATTGTGGCTATCTACGTTCAACGCTCAACAATGCATCTGGGATTCATGCTACGACTGCCGTCCTGTTCGACATATGGCAGCCAAGTTAGTTGCAGCCATAAATAGTGATGGCCACGGGTTAACGACCCGGAGTCGCCACGTGCTTCAGACTAGATGCTAGCCACAATAGGAATGCTGCAAGGGACTCAGGCCGGGTGTGTGAGGGATTTTCACCGGAGGAAGATCGCTGAGGTGACTTCTGTAAAATCCAGGCAATTTCACTGCATATATAGTGACTATTTAGGGATCCAGTAGCGTGTTTTATTACGTGTCACAATCAACTAGATAATACTACAGATCTACATCAGCAAACCAACGGTCTGTAGGTGGTATCATTACATGTCCATGGAAGGGGTAACCACTTCCGAGCAGGGAAACAACAACTTGAACAATGGCATGAAAGTCATGAAAGAATCAGGTCATAGTATGGTATCAGTGATCTATATGAACACCGAGCCACGGGCGATTTGGTATTCTTTTGGCTAGGACGACGGGCCAAAGTGGCCGCAATGGCCCACAAATGCGGACTTTGCATCGTTGAGCAGGGTGGTGAGGAGGTTGATATCGCTCTCTCCGAGGGATGAGCGGTCATCCAGATCGAGCTCCAGGTGCGTCAACGATTTGGAAGACGACTTTCCCTCCTTCATCTGTAGAGCCACCTTGTTTCTCCACCGCTGCCACACCTGTGTGTCATTCGGGATGAAACCCCGAAGGATTCTTTCTGGATTTATGAACGGACTCTCCATCCCATCGCAAACGAGGAGACAGGCGAAGACTGCCATGGTCGTCCTCGTCCCAAGACGGAATTTACGCATCTTCGGCTTGCCTAGCTTTTTGAAGAGGACTTTCGCTTGAATCTTTTCCTTCTCCAGCGAAGAGAGATACGAGTTGTAGGCCCAGGATACGCCAAGCGACCCAAGGAACAAGGATTGGCCGAAGAGCGATCCTTGGGGGATGAGGAGCAGCTGGAGCAAGAACTGAACGAGGAGGAGTAGAGAACACAGGCCAACGCGATTGTATGTGGGTGCTCCGCCTATCTTCAACAGAAATTTCCCCTTCGTGATCGCATTGACATCCTTTTCAGCTCCTTTCACCACGATCACTGTCTCATCCCCTATAAGCATCCCGTCACCCGCTGGTGCACCCGGCGCTGGCTTCTTGACAGTATCGAGGGAGAGTTCCCCAGAGCCAATCACCAGACAGGCGACCCCACTGGAGACGATACCGACTAGGATCATTGAGAAAGAGATCCAGTCTGCAACCATGGCACACATGATGCATCCTGCGAAGCTGGTTAGGATGGGGAGGAGCGCGACAAGCGCGTTGCCGGAGTCTCGTTGAGGAACCTTTTCATCGTACTTGACGTCCTTTATTTCCAGGAAGGCGACGTTGCATGGAGCGGTTTCCCTTCCGTCAATCCGTTTCAACTCCTTTTCCCCCCTGGCTTTCTCCATCGTGAGGTATCCCAGGTGTCCGGTCTGCATCTCTGTTCCAGAGAGGGACGCGACATACTTTGGTCCTGGCCTGCCATCGAGCCCAAATGACACTGCTGGCGTATCGTTCGGACCTGGGAATAGCCCATCCCAGAAACGTGAATTTGCGAGTCTGCCGAACGCCTTTGCGACGGTATAGCTTCCCGGTGAGTTGTACCACCCTAGCCACTTTCTGCCCTTGAACAGGTGAACGGTAGCCATGGCTGAGATTGCCTCTTCACCACCAAAGAAGCCAGCCACTCCGGATGGATCGAGGTTGAAGCTGGTATCCTGGAGGGGGTTATCGAGGACCGGCATCGTGGATGGGCGACGTTTCACCGTTACCACCGTCTAGATCCCGTTTACATTTTATTACCCCAACTTGCGGTCTAAACGTGCCTGCGCAGCCCCGAACCCTGGAAATTCGTGGGAGTACTGGGCGCTATGGGCGCTTCTTCGTCAAGTTGCATGTCGCTTTTGTGCCACACTGAAATTTCCTCGCACATGATGCATGATGCGGTGTTTTCTCTCTTGCAGGCTGTTACAGCTGCCGCGGCCGTCTCACCTACTAATAATCCCTTCGTTTGGCGACTCTCTGCAACTAACTTCTCTGCGTTGAAGGACAAGAAGGAAATTCCGGGGTCGCTCTTGGCGGTCGTTCCTGTGCTAATACTAAACGATCCATAACAAGCGAGGTGTGTTACAGCGCTGCACCTTTTCGGTCTGATGGAATTTTTAGAATCTGATGGGCTATCTTTGCTGTGCTCGTGGAGCGCTCAACGGGTTCCTTTTCTTTATTATTGTGAGTGCCAAATCCTGTGCCCGCGGAACATTCCTCCACCCTTCCATTGCCTGCTTATAAAATGACGTCTCACTGAGCTCTCCCACAGTTGATTCCAGAGACTGACGACACGCTGCGAGCCTATCACATTACATTTCCATGTTATCAACCCCTGGGATGTCAATCGTCAGCGCCGAAATGTCACTCCTTTTGGTTCGCGCGCTTGTTCCTGTTTTAAATTGTTGTTCATACCCGCTCCACCTGCTGCATGGGTGGTCATGAACTGGGCATGGCAGGGACAACTGGTACGTTTACAATAACGAATATACTGGACTTGGTGACGAGTGACCTATCGTCATCGCACGCGCTGTCAATGCTGACTGCTGTGCTCTACAGGATGGTCTAGCCCCAACAGCCATTCTACAGGATGTTCTCAAATTCTCTCGCTCCTCCCCTGTGTATCCCGTCGTGCTACTTGGTCTGGTCGCGCCGAAGTTGAAGGAGACAACGCCTTGACATGTTCAAAGGGAACTTATCTTACTGGTGTGTTCTTTTGATCGCAGAGACCTGAGTATAAACTGACAAGGCAGAGTCAGGTCCCGAAGCATCGCTCCTCGAGAAAAGGTCGTGCAGGCGCAGGTCGTAGATGAAATAGCGCAAAAAGTGCTTTCGGCCATACTTCTATTCTGAACATGGGGACTCTCATCGAGCACGGAGCTCCTTTGTGTTTCAAACGCTCACCCGAGTATCGAACGTTCGTGTCCGACAAGTCGGTGAAGACGAACCTTTGTACACCGACATCAAGTCGATCAGGAGCGCCCTCGAGATGTCACCTTCTTCCCTTGGTACCTCGAGTTACAAAAAAAACTTTTGTTGCATAGCCAAGCAGAAGGGCTTCCGCTGGCGCTGGCACGATACTTGCTGTATAGACAAATTCAGCAGCGCCGAATTACAAGAATCCATAAATTCCATGGCCTTGAGCCGGTAACAGATGGCCATATTACAATACGCTCTCTTTCGATCGGGCGTATGTGGGATAACGCTCTCCGCGTAATTCCGACCAGGAAGACGAGGGCGCACAATCGCGCGGATGATCCTCCGAGTGACGACTATCTCATCGTGTTGGCAATGCGTTTGCGGGAGCTTGTCGCGCAGCTCTTGGTCGTCTATTCGAACAGACAATTTCATCGAGTTCACTTGGGGGGAGCGAATTGTAGCGCAGCCCTCTTCCACAGAATTCTTTGATCTGCACACCCCAAGGACGTTTATCGTGCACTGATACAGGAATGTCTTCCTCACTGGGGGGACGAGTGCATGGACGCAAGAGGCCCTCTACTTTTTTCGATAGTTCATGTCGTACAGCAGTTTGAAGCAAGCTATTGGAATGGCTTGATCGGGCTACTCGGATGTGTTCTCGTGAGACCCATCTTAATGAGACAGGTTCTTGATCAAGTAAACGCTCAATAAGATGTTTCGACTCTGAGAGCGTCTTTCGACGTCCGAGCAAGCGAACCACACAAGAGAAGTACGCCAGTCTCGTGATAAGTGAACATTATATACCACCTCCGAACAAACTGATCACAGCGACCGGAGGAGGGCTACCTTCTCTTTGCTTCGTCTGCCCACAGTATGCAAAAACGTACTTCGACGGGTGCCAAGTGACCGTCGGTGACGGCGCCAAGGCTGGCACACGATGCAGTGGGATCGTCGTCTCTGTCGCGCACTAGATGTCGAAGTTGCAAGATCAGAATGGGCGTCGAGATACAGGAACGAGAATCACGTACGATATCAATGTATGATCCAGTGCTGGCAATCGCCAGATATTCGCCATCGAACGAAAAACTGAGGGCATTGATGGCGTTTCTGCGAGAAAATTGTTAGTTGCGGTACAGGGGAAAGTTTCACCACGTACTCGCAGGATGCTATCGTCCGCGCGCAAATCCATTCGTTCAGGTCAAACATGTTGACGATCGAGTCGTACCCGCCAGAAGCGAGGTACCTGTTGGCCAAGGCTCAGTTTCTTGCTTACACAGCAAACGTGATTGGATTAACCTTCCTCGGGGATCAAGGGCCACCGCAACGCAACCGCCCACGTGAGCGGCTGGACTTTCTCGTAATGTTAATGATGGATAGTCCATTATGCGGAGGTTGTGTTCAGAGTGATGGGTCAAAATAATGCCATCTCCAACATGATTGAACATGGCAGTCGACGCGACAATAGTCTGGCGGTCATGTTGTGGGATGAAGACACTGAATGGCAAAATATCACTTACCCCGTCTTTGTCTGAGATCCGCCATACATCTTTGGACGAATCATTGTCTTTCCCGTACGTTAGGAAGAACAGTTGATGTCCTGCAGATGTATATAACAAGGATCTTCCATCAGGAGCGTAATTCGTCTGCACGGGTGATATTTTTAATTGGATCTGTTGCACATGGCGGCTTTCTTGGAGCGAACCGTCAGCGCGAGGATTTAAATAGATTGATGTCCTCACGTCGTGCGTCCCAGAAAACAATTCGCCTGTCCCTCTGACTGGACGTACAGAATAGATCGGGGTGGGTTGGATTCCACGATACGTGGTCTACATCGTCAGAATGACCTCCAGAGAAATGTGTTGCAGCTCTGTACTCCATCTGAGGTTACCATGAGTTAAGAAGCGTACATAAATGCATCCGTAAACGCACGCTTGTTTCTGGAGCCCATATTCTTGTGACCTTGTCGATGCCAACCGCCGCGAGACGTTTACCATCGCAGCTCCACGCAACGTGCGTCATCGCTTGTGCAGAAGGTATTCGAAGGTCGCGCGGTTTATGTGCGGGGAAGTTTTGTGCCTTTAAGGAAGTAAAGTAGGGCACGCGCCAGCAACCTGCAAAACTCGGCGTACATGAAGACCTCTCGCTGCAAAGGTGACGTGGAACGGAGGAGAAGGCGGACGTTGAGGGGCTTGTATTTCATCTTCAGTACTGATAGCTGGGGGTAAAATGGACATCAGAGTACGTGTGATGCGACAAACTAGTTGGCACACTTCTCCAGAGTCTTGCGATGGACGAGTATTAGTGTTTGTTCATGATAGGATCAGAAGGCGCTGAGTCAGCAATAATGCTTCCTACAAACAACAACTTGAAGTTTGAGTGTGGCACTAGCGATGGGTTCATCCCATACTGACACCGCTGTCTCACGATACATCTGAACTCTGTACGTTGTTTAATTATTGTGGTTTAAACGTTCATTTTACGGCGAACATCTGGGACAGCCTACGTTCGGCTTTGGCATCTCTGCTAAAATACGACATGGAGACCGTGGCATAGCGCGCGGGGATGAAGAGATCATTAGACAAAGTTGATGATCATTCAACCTCTATGCCGAAAGGAATTCCCTTTCCTTCCCTTCCAAGTTCCAACCAAGACCATATTCATGATTCATCCATCATGCTCGTGACTGTCACATCGAGGACCGCAGTGACCCCATTCTGACTCCGCCTAGTTGGGTCAACATCTAACACTTATAGCCATTGGCGAAATGTCGGTCCGAGTTGCACAACTATTTTGACCTACCTTTTTGTGACTTACACACGTCGGACGGAGTTGTTGGCCAGATAGAAGCAGGTGTCATTGAAGCCGCGCGTGAATCTGGGTCATTGGAACAGCACATTTAGGGAGCCCGGGTTGTGCGTTTTGGAGCAAGTACAGACCTTGTAAATATAGGAAATCAGTACTCGCTTTTTTGCTGCATGAGTGTGCAATAAGAGGACTGCGACAGAATGTTCCATTACATGGTTAGATTGAGTTATTGAAGTCTGTTTCGTGGTAACGTCAGCTCCAGCTCTGGACAGGCCTCAATAACTCATAATAAAAGTATTCTGACGTCAGACGCAGCGCAAGTGAGAAGCATTGGAGGATCAATCGATCGCCGTGGTGAGCGAGGGTAATTCCGCGTGACTACTTCCTTGCAACCCGCAGCCAAGCTATGTCTGCGTGCGGAACAGGCATGAGCGATGCTAGAGCACGGCCACATACCAGCGGCGTACCCGTAGTACCGTGCGTACGAGTACTTACGGTGTAGCAGCCGAGTTGGGAAGTCCCGTCGGATCTCGCAACTGCAGGACAAGCAGCATGGACACCACTGCGGTCATGCGTGTGGCCAACGTGCACTTGATCAATTTCGGGTTCCCGGGCGTTCTGTCGTACACTGGTAAGATCTTCCGATGGATCTTCTCTTTGTCCGACGAGGAGGGTCGAGGGCTGTAGTATACAGCACGGACACGCCGAGCGAGGTAAGGAACATGGCTTGGTCAGACAATTGGACGGCATTTGGGAGATGAAGATCTGGGTAACACATTGGATAAAGAAGAGGACGGGGCACTGCCAGATGAGATTGTACTGGCCCTCGTCCGAGAATCGGAAAGAGAACCTGCTGCGGATCACGGAGCTTACAGCGCCGCGTTCTGTCCTTGTCAACAGCAGATTATCCTTGTCTGAGCCAAGGCTTCCGTCCTCGCCCCGGTATGTGACCCTTTGGCGGGTTCGAGATTGGTGAAAAACAGGATCTGCCGAGCCGGGGACGAGGCAGGATACGCCGCTTGCGATGATGGGCTGACGAAGACAGTACATGTGTCAATGCTAACAGCCATACGGACGCTCGCAAAGACGTTGAAGGAACCACTACGTGTGGGGGATCTTGGAGCAGGGGCTTGACTCAGATCCACGACGGTAATCCGAATATATGGGCTGCGTCTCGCTGGTGCTACTCCCCACAAATCCCAAGCGGCATATTGGTTCATGAAGGGTGCGGCCAAGTCATCCGTTACTCGGTGACGATCCCTTAGTCGGCACCACGAAGCCTGCCGTTGTCCCGCATAGTGGCGTTCGTTTGGACTCCGGGGCAGACGAAGAGCGGCTTGGGGACAGCCTGCCGCCGAAAAGGCTTACGGAAGGTTCGCGAATGAACTCGATTTGGATTGCTTGGATGTCTGGAAGGGGTATTACACCATTCCCGCAGACGTGGGCTGTAGCCACTGCAGACACGGCACTATCTCCGTACAACAAGCTTGCTACACCTGACATCTCGAGGGAAAAATGAGAGGCTTGTCGAGTGGGAATGGTGATATGATTTATAAAACAGGGCCAGAGATGTCACGGTCAACCCGAGGGGTGAACTTGTCGACGGTGTGGAGAAACATAGTAGCAGAGTAGGGTGAGGGAGATGGCGTAGTCGTGAATCAATTATTTAATCACGATTGACGCGGCAGAGTAGCTTCCTGTTGGACGAATACTCGTTAGAAAATTTTGCCCTTCATTTACATGGCAAACATGATGGAATTCGTTAACCATCCAGGGGATCAAGGCCATCGCACCTCCCACGTGAGCAGCTGGACCGTGGACCGTCGATGATGGGTAGTCCACTAGACGGTGTTCTGAGTGATGGGTCAAGATAATACCATCCCCAACATGGTTGAAGATGGCAGTCTACATGACGATGCTCTATGAGACGAAGACTTTGAATGTCAATGGCGAGGTATCGCTCACCCCGCTCATCCAAAATTTGTCGCACCTTTGGGCGAATCGTTATATTTTCCGTAGGTCAGGGAGAGCGGCTGACGAACTCGCAGATGCGACACAACAAGGAGTGTCGACCCGAAGTGCGGGTGATACCCTTAATTAAATGAACGCGTGGCTTGGCCGGCGGAGTTCCACTGTTAAGCGACGTCCTTGGTGGAGATACGAATAGCTTTACAGCTAGATGGGCGTGCTATACCGAAAAGAAACGTGACATGTGATGAGTCGAATGGTTCTGTCACTTTTCGAGTTGACCGATCAAGTTGAAGCCAGTTGTCAGTGCAAGGAGTGATGGCATCACAAATTCACCCGAAGTTGTGCATCGCGCGGCTATGCGGAGGAGTTTTTCTGCCGGTATGGAAGCAATAGGTTAGCGTCGCGCGCGGCGTGACTTGCGAGCTCGCAACAAAGGTGACGGTGAATTATTAAGTTACTAAAGGGTTTCAAGAGGGGGGTTGTGGGATTGTATCTCATCTTCATTGGGCAAAGTGGAGTGGCGACTCGCATCGGATAACTTCTCTTCAATCTTGCGGTATTATCGCGTTTGAGGGGGCGCAGCCGTCCTACGCGTTGCGTGTAGTACAGCATGTTTTTTTCCGCCATAAGAAGTCAGCTGAGGATCCCAAAGTAGTCGAATGATAGGCAGAAAGTGTTGTCCGAGTTTACTTTTATGGTAGAGCGTCGGATAAATTCCCCCATTTGTGAAGTGGCTAACCAATCAGAACTCTAACAGTTTGGGGCGCAGCATAGAGAAGCGTCATCAATAGGATCCGGGGGGGGACTGTGCGGTGGCGATCAAACAACTGTCTAACCTGGCAGGAACAGCATGTAAGCTTTCCGTGATTGAGTATGATCGGGCGGTGTGGCGTCGGCCCGGGTGACCAACTGCCTGATCTGAAACACGGAATCAAACCATCGAAGCGATCGGTGGACCACTATAAAAACCGTAGCCGCTGTCCATGTATCCTTCAATTCTTGCCATTCTGCAAACGACTTTAATCGAGCCCGGTCAAGCTTACCGTGGAGAGATTAGCGGTTAGCGTTAAAGGTGCTGAGTCAGCTACCCCAACTGATAACACCGGCGTTTGGGCAGGTTTCAAGAAAGCCACGGACATCCGGGACTACTTCAGTTCTGCGACCATTCATACCACACTGAGACTGCCGTCTCTGAACTCTGTACGTCGTCAAGTAATTATCATGGTGGCGCCGTGGCGGACACTCATCCCATTCCTAGTTGGGGCTTTTCTTTCTGCGGCAGATCCTGCCAAATGGGAGACCGCGAGAACGTACATTCGGTTTCATATGTGCCAACAACATTCGACACAGAGACCAGTCTCACAGCGTGTGCGGATGAAGAGACCATTAGACAAAACTCAAATGCTAACAGGAATTCCCTTTCCTTCATTTTTCGCCTTCCAACCGAGATCCTTGTAACAATATTTGTCCACTGCGCTCGCGACTATCATAGCAAGGTCAGCGGTCATCGCACTCCGACTGCGCCTTGTTGGGTCAACGTCTCGTACGTTTGCCGTCATTGGCGCAACGTCGCTCTCAATTGCTCCACTCTTTGGACATATCTTTTTGTGACATCACAGCGCTGGACGGAGGAGTTATTGGCGAGATCGGGACAGGGATCATTGAAGCTACACGCGAATACGGATTCAAGTCATTGCGATTCAACATTGTTGGAGTTGGGCATTGTGGAACAAGTAATGAACCAAGTAGAACGCATCCAGGAGCTCCGCCTTCACCTTCCATTCACGTCCAGTGACCATCGGTTTTTTTCCAAACTTTCCTCACGCGCTCCTCGCCTGCAAAACCTGAAAATTTCCACGGAGGACGATTTTGATTTTTCGCAGTGGTCCTCGGTACTCTTTGACGGAGATACGCCAGCCCTCCGCACACTCGAGCTCACGGGCTGTCCGGTGCCATGGTATTCGTTCAAGCTGAGTGGTTTGACAACCCTCGGTCTGAACAATATACCTGTTCGTTTTCACCAAAACACGGTGGATCTCCTAGCCACGCTCAGCTGCATGCCAAACCTCGAACATTTATACCTCGATAACTCCCTTGCTAGCGCATCGAGTTTTCTCTCTAGCATGGCATTCCATACCTTCCAGAAAATCAATTTACCCCATCTTTCTCGCCTTTTGATCGCCGCTCCACTTTCGACAGGCATCGCATTGCTGTCTTGCATAAGCATACCGCTCAAAACAGAAGTCAGGCTAGAATGTAATTATGAACGTGATTCCTCCCTCGATGATTATACCTCGCTCTCTTCACTTCTTGCGCAAAGATTCAGCATGGGGGATCAGGCACTGCCCGGTCCGACGATCCGTTCATTGGGCATTCAATCCGCCGACTGGGAGAAGGCGATACTCACTTTCAGTGCATCGGAACGCGCCTTCAATTCTTCCATTTCAATATCACGTGTAGAATGGTGTCGCAACGTTCCTCTCCAGGTCGTGGTTCATTTCCCACAAAGCGATGGTGGCCACCTCGTAAGCGACATTTGTCGCGCCATGCCTCTGACAAATGTTCAGAGTGTTCATGTACTCCATCCTCCATTCTTCTCGTCCTTTTGGAAGCTTGCCCTGGGACATCTTCCGGGTTTACGACACCTCAAACTCGGTCGAGGCAACATGCCAGACCTAGCTTCCGTACTCTCCCTCGCCCCTCGCGATTGCACCAAGCAGGATGGGTACACGGATTGCGGTCTCGATCGGGTGTTTGCACCGGCATTGGAGGAGCTGGAGCTGTATGACATCCTATTTTCGACATCTCCCCCTGACGACCAGCAATCTCTCTATGGCGCTCTCTCCACCCGCAGAGAGTTCCGAGGTCAACTCACAATGACTCAATGTACTGTAGTCGCCAAGGATGGTCGCCACACGGTGTTGGAGATGGTTGGGAGATGGGAGGGTGGTCACTTCCATGTAGTCGAAAGCGCGTAGCCACCCCAAGTCGGTGCACAGACTTGAACGACATCACGTTGAGGCGGTGTGTTAGTACGAGGACAACTTGGGCCCCAATCGGAGTCTTGAAGCAGGATGTTTGATTGTAAAATATGTAATCTCTGGACAAAAGGTGCAATATATAATATAATATAATATTTTTTTCTTGGATGTTCACTCCGGAAATATTGGGTAATGCTTGCGAAGCTACAGGACTCGCCGACTAGCTACGATAGACTAACACTGGGGAGGCTATCTGTACACTCGGGCAGTAATTAGGAGGGTCTATATGAGATCTAGATCAGCACTTAGTAGCCAGAAATGGCGGGGGTGAAGAAAGCATAAAACATCACATGGGAGCACTCGATGAGTGCTACGGAAACGAAGAAGCGTCGGGAACGAAACAAGATAAACTGACCAAGCAGAACAGAAGGAGAAAAGTCTAGGCAGAACAAGTGACAGATGGGCAATAAAGGAGGACGAGAGAGAACTGTCCCGCCGAATACCATCGCCTGGTTATACCCGTGTTTAAGTCGCAGCGCCCGTCCATTTAACGCCTCGTTTTTCCAGGGAATGCCTGTAGAGAAAAGAAAGAAAGAATCCGAAGAAGGGGGACAGAGCAGCAGCCAAGGCTGTAACGTTGACATATGAGCCAGATTTCAAAAGTGCTCACAACCCCACCACGAGCAAGGGGCCAACGGTCGATGGGAGCAGCCTGTACACGTTCTCGGAGATGTAGCCCATGAGGGCTACGGACATCGCGTTTTCTATTGGCGCAATAGCGGCTGTAGATAAAGCTGGGCTCTCTGGCAGTGGCAGCTGAGGCGTCTTGACGCTTGACCATTCTTGCAATTCGGGCGGTGCAATTTCTCAGTCTTTTAGGCTTTGCAGGGCTCAGTGACAACCCTGGAATTCCGCCCTCGTCTTCGTCTTTCGGAGCGGCGGTACCTGGCATCTTAGATCTACTAGAAATGCGATGCTGTGGGGTCAGTATTAACCCAGCACGGAGGGCAAGACACGGACCGTCGCTTCTTGTTGGGCATATCGAGGGAGATGTGGTTCAACTTGGCCAGTTCGTTCACGTCGTACGGTGAGTGACGACCAGCCGGTGGAGGCAGAAATAGGTCACGGTTGATCGTGTTCGGTCTGTGGTGGGACACAGATGGGTTTCATATCGTGGGTGCCTGCGTAACAGCGACGGCTCCGGGAGACGGCGCTATAAGGGCTCGGACCCGAAGGGACTGCACACGGACGGCCGCGCCAACGTATCTACCAACACCAGCTCGCCATCGACATGCGAAAGCGAATCCCGCGCAAGACAGACACACCTTCATCTCCCTCGTCTCAGACGTCCGTCCAGTCATATCCGAGTGCGAAATCTGTGCGCGATGTGTCGGGTTTCTAGAGGAGACGGCCGAGAATGAGGACTTGTTTTGCAGGTATCGAGCGCGTCGAGGACACCGAGTCCAAGATGGAGGACCACAAGTCCGGTGGAGGCGCTGCTGGCGTGGACGGTTGCGATTCTTCTATCGTCACCAGACGAATTTCGGAAATCAATAAATTTTGAAACTCCGAACGGGATCCACGGTACCGAATCGTGGCCTTCTCAATTGGGCCATTTATCCATTGCGCTTAGCCTATCACAAAAATTGCGAAATCGTGAGATTCCCTGATATGGCTGAGTT